>Ga0208643_1001696_pt1 | contig 11671 bp, 27 predicted proteins | sample VirMetDEL_Nov_12_FD_184516 | JGI IMG/M metagenome (GOLD analysis project Ga0208643, IMG submission 184516) | Aqueous microbial communities from the Delaware River and Bay under freshwater to marine salinity gradient to study organic matter... | ecosystem: Environmental > Aquatic > Marine >... | reverse complement strand
AGAATAAGTATCTCCAACATTAGATTTGTGTGTTATTTTTTTACCTGTTGTTTTAGTGGCAGTGGGAGGATTATAAGTAGTTTTTTTCTTTTTAATATTAGCTTCAGTGTGCTCAGATCCTTTTTTGTACTTAGTTTTTGTTTTCTTTACTTGACCAGCATGAGCTCCTTCAGAAATATTTTGTACTTTAACATCAGTATTTGGGGTAAATGCAGTTCTTAAATCATCAGCAACTTTTCTTTTAGTTATAGATTGTATATCTTTAGAAACTTTAGGAAATGCAGTTTGTAAATCTGCTTTTACTTTATGTTTATCTACATTATCTAATCCTGTCTTAATAGTACTAGCAGCACTTTTTATTTTATCTTTAGCACTTCCAATAAGAGAGTAGTTAGGATCGAGCGCTTTATTTACGCTACTTTGCATTCTTGCTTCTTTCTCACCTGTTTTTCTTTTGTAAGCTTCTAGCTTATTACTCTTACGAATAGCTTTTCTTTTTTGACTAGGTGTTAATTCTTTTTCAGGATCTGTTCCGTTTGCCATAATGTTTGTTTTATAAATTTTTATCTCCTTCTATCAAGTCGTGACGAGGATTTTCAAATTTTTCTTTATAAGTTTTTTCCGTTTTCTCCATAATAGGATGTAAAGGTTTTGGAGTTCTTTTAAACTCTTGCTTCATCATTAATTGTTGCTCTTTAGCTGGTGGTTTTGGAACACTTTCTTTTATTCCACCTTTAGGAGTAGGTTTTGCAAGTTTTGAATTAATTGAATTAGCTGCACCTGACCTAGCTGGTTTACCACTGTTTGGAGATGTATCTATTCCAGATTTTGGTGTCGTTGTAATTAAATCATTAAGTATAGGTCCAAACATAATACTATTTAGTTTATCAACTTTTGATTTTGGCTTAGGTGATTTGTATTTTTGATTTATTTTAGTTCCTTTTGGGTAATTAGGATCTGTATCTTGCAATGGATTTCCGTTTGCCATAATGTTTGTTTTATAAGACGACTACTACATCACCTTCTTTTATTACTGTTAGTTTTTCGTTTTTTATTTCTATACCAAAACCAGCGTGTCTATCATAATAAATAGTATCGTTATCTTTAACTCCAACGACAGCATCTCCTATTGTAACAACCTTAGCCATACGGTATCTTATATCTTCTCTATTGGCTTCTGCTAATAGCAATCCACCTTTTGTTTTTGATTCTGTTTCCTTTACTGGTAATACCACTATGTTTTTTCCAATTGCTTTCATGCTCTCAAGTTATTGATTACACAATCAGTCGATAAAATAGTAGTCGCTACTGAAGCCGCGTTCCTTAGTGCACTTTTAGTAACTAGCAAGGGATCTATTATTCCGGACTTTACCATATTTACCGTTTTCCCTGTAACCACATTTAACCCTCTACCTCTTACTTTTGGAACTTCGTAGTCTTCTATACCAGCATTTTCTAGTATTGTTCTATATGGTGCTTTAATAGCATCCAGTAGAACTTGTTCTGACACAGACTTAGGTGTTATGCTACTTGCTGCATTTAGCAGAGCAATACCTCCTCCTGGCACTATTCCTTCTTTGATCGCGGCTTTTGTAGCGCATATAGCATCTTCTACACGATCTCTTTTTTCTTTTAATTCAACCTCTGAATTAGCACCAACTTTTACTATAGCTACTTTAGCTGATAGTCTAGCTAATCTTTTTTCATAGTTTATAACTATATTAGGATTAGGTTGGCTTTTAATCTTTGCTTGAATATTTTTAATTAGCTCTTTAACTTCTTCTGGTATTTCTTCTACTTGAATTATACTCTCTGCTTTACTTGTAACAACCTTTAAGCATTCGCCTAAATGTTCTGGTTGTATTAAATCCATATCGTCACCTAAGTCCTCGTTAATAACAGTAGCTCCAGTTAACATAGCTAAGTCATCTAATGTATCTTTTTTGTTAACACCAAAATGTGGAGCATCTACAATGTTAATTTTAATATTACCTTTAGTCTTGTTCATAGCTAATGCAGTCATCACTTGAGGTTCTACATCTGCTATAACAAATAAAGCTCTATTGTTTTTAATAACATATTCTAATACTCCCTGTATCTTACGTATGTTATCTACTTGGCTTTCTACAATAAGTACTAATGGTTCTTCAAGTTCTGCTGTACCGTTTTCTTTATTGGTAATAAAATGGCTATTAATTAAACCTTTTTCGTATTGTACTCCTTCAATGCTTTCTACAGTTGTTTCTGGTAAGTCATGTGTTTCCATTATAACTATACCTGTTTCATCAACTGATCTAAATGCTTGACCAATGAGTTGGCCTAACTCACGGTCGTTATTGGCTGATATAGTAGCTACTTGTTCAATTACATCTCCTTTTACTTCTGAGGAATGTTTCTCAAGGTATTGCACCACTTTGTCTACAGCCAAGTTAATTCCTTCTTTTAACTCTCTTGAGTTTAAATTTTTATGTTTATCAGCTTCTAATAGTATAGAGTGTGCTAGTACTGTTGCTGTTGTTGTACCATCACCTGCTTCTGTTACAGTTTTTCTAGCTGCTTCTTTTAAAAGTCTTGCACCCATGTTTTCAACTGGGTCTAACAATATAACTGAGTCTGCTACAGTTACACCATCTTTGGTTATTTTAGGATTACCACCAGTGTCTTCTAGTATAACACACTTGCCGCTAGCTCCTAATGTAGAGCTAACAGCTTGCGTGAGTTTCTCTATACCACTAAATATAGCGGATTTTGCATCTTCACCGAAGTTAAGATGCTTTACTATTGTTTCGTTCATTTGATTTAATTAAATTAGATTTGGTTTTACTCGAATGTTTTAACTACTTTTGGTCCTTGTAAGAACTCAAGTTTTTTAGCATAGTGTTCTATCGATGCATCTATTGCTTGTTCAGCTCCAGCGATTGTCTCTCGTCTTGTTACGTCGATCCACTCATCAGCATCGTCGATACTTCTATACTCGGTTTGTAAAAATCCATTTGGTAACTGTACTATTCTCCAGTTGCTTTTTATGGTTATGTGTTTCCAAAGGTTGATCATACTTTGATCTGGTTGTGGTGAACTACCCCACGTATTAGTTCGGGTGTATAAAAACGTCATTGTTTGGTTTTAGTTAAACGTTTGGTTATTTATACTATCACTTGATAGTTTGGTTTTCTACTGGTGTAGAAATATATTAAACAAATAGATTTATATAATATTGTACTCCATTAATTTTTATCGGTAATTGTGTTGTTCCTGCGGTATTACCTGAACTTAATGTTAAAGGCGTGGAAGAACTAGCTAAACTAATTGCATTGGCTCCAGCTACTGCGCCAGCTCCTATAGCTATACCGTTATCTCCTGCTTCAGCCGAATTTCCAAGAGCTGTAGATCTATTTCCAACTACAGAAGACGCTCCAACAGCTACATTACTCCCATTATTAGCAGCAGCTACATTAGCTTCTTTACCTATAAGTACGCCTCCACTACCAGTCGATAATAAAGCGGCAGTTCCTTTACCTATTATAACGTTATTACTTCCAGAAAGTAAACCTGGAGCAGCATCTTTACCTAAAGTTGTATTATCGCTTCCAGAAGTTAAATTAATCATGCTACCCACGCCTATAGCTGTGTTTTCATTACCTGAAATACTAGCATTTAACGCATTATTACCAAAAGCTAAGTTGTTATTAGTAGTACCATTGTATGTTACTGGGAATCTAGTCTGTCCATACATCACTGTAGCGCTACTAGCATCAGTATTATTGATATATACTAAGTTTGCCGATGCATTATTACCAATTTCAACGCTATTAGCAGCAGAACGACCAATCATTATTCTATTAGAAGGAGCTATTTGAGTAGTAGCGTCTCCTATAGCTACACTATACTGTTGAATTTCTTGTTGATTGTTTATATCAGACCAAGTTGGCAAACCACCTACCACTTGTAGAAATTGACCAGCTGTTCCTATGCCTCTTTGATTAAGAGTGTTTGCTCCTGTTGCATAAATAAGGTCACCTATTTGGTAAGAACTAAGACCAGTGCCACCGTTTCCAGTAGGAATTTGTCCAGCGAGACCTAAAACGTGGGCATTTCCAGCAGAAGTGATCGTAACACCATTTGCCATGTTAGTAAATGTCTGCGTAGCTCCAGTTTGAGCGTTTAAACTTGTAATTCCAGAACCAGCAGCAGCTTGAAATGTTGGTGCAAGACCTGCTCCATTAGAAGTTAACACTTGACCAGACGATCCGACCGCAGTCGCTTCAATAGGTCCAGTACCACCGCCAAATAATACTCCTTTTGATGTCAATGTTCCTACTCCTGTACCGCCACTTGGCACGCCTAATGTTCCCGAAAGTGTAACAGCTCCTGTTGCGGAAGCATTTGGTGTTAATCCACTAAGTGTTGTCACGAAACTAGCTACTCCAGCTACTCCACCTGCATTATATAGGTTAGCTATAGACTGAGCTGAAACCGTTCTTGTTGGTTTACCCGTTGAACTAGTGTCCATTATCAAGACTAAGTCGTCTCCTGATACTGAACCTGATGGGTAACTATAATTTATTGCCATTATTTTCTTGTTTTATTATTTTTGAATATTTCCTTTTCCAGATCTTAATGTTTCTTGTGTAGGATTAGTACTACTATAAGGAGTTCTTGTGTTTTTTGCAGGTTTACCGCTGAGTAAGCTTTTTCCTACCTGGAATAATCCGCCTAACATCATACCGGTAACCCCAAGTGCTACACCTTTTGATCCACCGCTTGAAGACGTACTTCCTCCCATAGCGAATTTACCACCTCCAAAGTCTTGACGTGTAATATCATCTTCACCACCGCCAGGTGAAGGCGTGCTTTGTGCTGGAAGATTAAACCCATACTTTCTTTGTATTTTTGTTTTCAAGCCATCCTCACCTCTCCAACTCATGTTTCTTTTATTTTGCCCAGGAGTTTTTCTAATATCTTTTTTTGTTTCTTTAACTGCTTTACGCATTTTTTGGTATTGAGTTAAAGTTTCCATGCCAGACTCAACTTTGTTTTTTAATGTTTTTTTAGCTTCTGGTGGATTATAAGGTGCCATAGATTCTTGTTGTAAATTACCTTTAGCATCATGCCCGTATTTAACTTGCATTTTTTCTGATTGTCCTTTTGGACCTACTCCAGGTACAGACTCTATTTTTATTCTTTTTACATCTTTATCATGGCTCCAGCTATCTCTTATACCAGCTTTCATAGCTTCTACTTCAGCTTTTTTCTCAGATGCTTTAACTTCTCTTCTTTCAGTGATTTTATCTTTCACCTTATTTAAAAGACCTTTGTCTTGCATGCTGGTATAACTACCTAATTTACTACCTGGTTCTCTGTTTTGCTTAAATGCCATATCTTAATATTTTTGTATATTATTAGTTATTCACATGTTTTTACTTATATTTACCTATATACACTTAAAACTAAACAGTGTGACAATAGCCCCTTACCTACCTTATTAAGAGCCTAATGTCACATATAAAAACTATTAGAAGTAGAGAAGTATAGTGTTACCCCTCACAATTATATTTTGTATTTCATAACTAAAACGATTTTATATTTCATGGGTCCCCCAATTTCATTATAACATTTTGAAAATCATTTACGTTTTACAATTATATTTCGATTTACGTTTACGATTTACTATTTACATATTACTTACAATGTAAATACGACTCATTTAAGATAATATATATATAAACTAAATAACTAATAAACAATATAAATTATGGAAAATCAAATAACAAAATCAAGATTCATTATCTCTAACTCATTACTTGGAAAATCATTAATCATATCATTCACTAACAAAAAAGGTGAATCATTCACATACAATCATGATGAAGTGTTTGCTAACAATGAAACAAGATTACTAAGTATGAATTGTTTTATTAAGTATGGTAATTATACTAACTCAAATAAACTACCAAACTGGGTTTAATAATAATTACAAACTAAATACGAACTATATAAGATAATATATATATATAAACAATGTAAGATACTGAGATCTTAAGTGTTAGACTTATACACTCAAATAAATAAGTAAACAAATGTACACTCATAGTTGATAGTAATACTTTAGTGAGTATAAATAAAATGAACATATTACTTGGCACCTAACTAACTAATAACTAATAATTTAACTTATGAATAAATATAATAATAAAAAAGAAGAAGAAACTGCAAAAGAAGTATTAATAGCAATGGTAGTAGTATTTTGTGTAATAATAGTAATTGACTATGTTACAATGTAAATACGAACAAGTAAAGATAATATAAATGTAAACAAAATTAATAACTAAATAAATAAATAATAACTATGAAAACTAATAACTTAACAACAAAAAGATTTGTAATAAGAAAGTCACTAATCGGCGAGAATGCAATAATAACTTTCACTAATAATAAAGATATAACTTTCACTTATGACCATGATGAGATTTACTCAATGTTTCAAGAAAAGTTTGAAAGTATGAAGTGCTTTCAAGAGTACAAGAGTTATACTAATAGTAATACTGTACCAGCATTTGCTAGAAGCTTAGCAGAAATAGTTTAACTGATGAGAGTTTAATACTCGAAACTACTGAGAAGTAGTCTTAAACAAATAATAATAACTATGTTAGAACTAGAATTTATACCAACTAATCAAAATGAAGATTCAACCTTTGTTCAAATGAATGAGAATACTTATGATGAAATAAAAGACATCTTTGACTTTATGGAAAATGAGTTTGAGTCAACTGACTTTGAAAAGTATATAATATGGGATGGTGATTCTATTCTTGACATCAAACACTTAAACTAATTAATAACTAAATAAAAATAAATAACTATGAATAAAAGTAAAAACTCAATAGCTTTCAATATAGAAAAAGCAGTAACTATATTGATAATAGTGTCAACACTAACTTTAACTTTATTTTGTGCTACTTCATGTAGTACATCAACTAAAATACATAAAAAACCAGTAGGTTATCAAAAGATACACCAATACACTTGTCCAGCATTTAACTAATAACTATGACTAAAATAATAATAACTATTGGAACACTGATAAGTATGTCATGTGGCCAAGTCGATAAGCAAGAACTATCAGAAACTCTTAATAATATACAAGATATGAAAGAGTGGATGATAGAAGATAGAAACAATGGAGTAATAGATCCTGACTATGCTGAATACTATATAATGTGGTTAGAAGATAGTGAACAACTAATAATTGAATATACAAACTAAATACGACTGAGTAAAGATAATATAATAAACAAATGAAATATATACACACTAAATATCTAGAAGCAATAATCTACGGCGATGGCGACCTTAAACTCTCTGTTTATAGTATTCGTAAGAGTCCTTACGGATGGTCGCAACATCAACTTCTAGCTAGTTTTGTAGCTGTTTCATTAAACGAATTCACTTACGATTATGTAAGTAATAAGGTAGCTGAGGTGTATGCTACCTTTCCAAACGAAGAAATACACGAGTTACTAACCAAAATAAGTAAAGAAAATGGTTAAATATATAATTCCACTATGTTTCTTAGCAAGTTGTGCTAGCAAACAACCTATCTCTGACAAAGCATCTATTGATGGTGCGATTAAAAACCTAAATGAACTAAACAGGTGGGTTTATTATGACCACGATAAAGGTGATATCAGTGATAAGACAATGAGAGAATACGATAACTTAATAGAATTGATAAAGTATCAATTAGAAGACATAAAATACAAAAAATGATAGCAAATAAAATCAAAGAACTACAAAAACTATATTCTTGGAATCAGTTCTACCAAGACAGAAAGATGAAGACAGAAATGAAAAAGTGTCAAAGTGATATTCACGCGCTTAAACTCGTGATCAACGAATTAAAGAATAAAAAGAAATGAAGTGTCCATGGGAAGTAGCTTACCAACTACACAAAGATAGGTACACTAAAGAAGAAATAGATGACATGCTATTTATGGAAATACAAGAATTAATATACGATTATGACTGAAACACAAAAAATAGAGGCGATAACAAAAGATATCTTAGCCGGATACTACGGTACTACACAAAATTGTGGTACAGAAACACAAAAATATACTTATGCTTACTTACAAGCTCAAAAGATATTTGATGGTGAACTAATAATTGACTCTAATTATACTGCCAATGTTTGATATAACTGAGCAAGATTGTGAAACTATCACTAAGTTAAGATGGTTACAAGTAAAAGAATTAGCAATAAAATACTCTAATGACCAAGAATTTGGTTCAGAAGTAAGAAAATTAATTAAAAAATGAACTATGGATTTTGAAAATGTAGTAGCCAACGCAGAATTTGGCATGGATTTTACTCAGCTAGGTGAGAACGAGCAAGAATGGGTGTTAGACCATATCGAACAGTGCTTTGCTTGATAAGATATCGAGAGAAAGATTCGGAGTTAACTACGAACAGTTAAACTCTTTAGCGAAAGAGCTAGTAGAAGATATAATAAAATACAAACTAAATACGAATAAGTAAAGATAATATATATATGAAAACAATAAAAATAATCAATAAGAACACAATCAAGCTAGATGGTGTAAAAGTAAAAGGGTATGAAATAGGTAATATACCAGAAGAATGTAACTCATGGTTCAACTTCAAAGGTTTAACTTACGTACTAAACTAAACCACGACTCTAATCACCGCATCGTACGCGAGTAACGGAGAACAACAGTGGGGCTGAGTGACGGCTTAGCTTGGACAGCGAGGTCAGGTATTGTTACATTTACTTAAGTACTCTATTACGAGTTATCATAATGTAACATTGACTGTTCTAGACATGAGAGGTTCGACTCCTCTCTCTCGCTCTATGAAAACAATTAAAGTAACAATGAAGGAAATATACGATGCTATGAAGCCTTCAGTAGAAAAGAATAAAAAGAAATATACACGTAAAACTAAACACAAGAATTATGGCAAAGGAAAGAACAATGAATGAAATAAGGCAAACTAAAGAGTATTACACAGGTAATAATATAGAAACTATGAAAGAATGTCCACTAGACCCTATCGAAGAAGCTAAAATACTAATAGTAGATAAGATAACTAAACATTTTAGTGACTTTCTATTCGAAATGGTTAACAATGAGATGGGTAAAAACCATGTATTCCAATCACAAAGCTACTTAACTGAAGAAGGTTATGAGCAGTTTGAAGATGAATGGTTTGAATTCTATCACGATCATCATGGTGATATTATTTATGAAGTAATGCAAAATATTACAAACTAAATACGATCACTCATAGATAATATATATATATGAAATGTACGCACAATATACCAAAACAAAGACTAGCACTCGGCTACACGACTTGCGTCGAGTGCTCTACCGAAGAAAAACTCGGCTGTATCGATACTATAAACCACAAAACTGGCAATACTATTCAAGTAATGTCACGCCGTGATGCAGATCAAGCATCAAAACTAACAAAACGTGCCGGTTTCGGTACACTCAGAGCCATCACTAAAGGCTCAAGTCAACGTAAAACTAAATATCAGTACGATGGATGCTCAACCTCTTATGTAGGTAATGACGATTTGTTCGAGCACGTAGGTAAAACTTACATCGACTACTTAGATGTTGACAAAGATATTGCAGAGCGTTATTTAACTCGCTCGCTTAACAACTTTGAAATATCAGAGTTGCAGTATAACAAAATTAAGCAATTATGTTACAAACTAAATACGATTACTAACAGATAATATAAATATGAAAACATTATACGACCAACTTAAACCACACATCAAAGCAGCGCTTGATGAAAGCCACGAAGATTATAGTACTTCAATTGACTATATCTTCAGCAAATTACAAACCGTAAATAGATATAGTGAACTTACTATTGACGACGTTAGAACTTTGAATACATTTAGTAACAATGAATTGTATAAAACTACTCAAATGGACTTAATGTACGGTGACCATCTATTTAATAACTAAACTAAATGACAGAACACGAATACGAGTATGCGTTAAAAGCACTAGGTTGCAAGAACGTAACAACAGAAAGACAAAGAAACAATGGTACTACAGCTTTTAAGCTGCCTACAGGTCAAGTAGTATCAGAGCATACATCAGGTTACATAAGAAGATATATGTATAGAGAAGACAGACCAACAGGTTCAAGCTTGTGTTATCAACTAAATCCAACTTATGAAGTTCCTTATCAATGCATAGGACAAGATGGTAAACTACACAGATATGAAGGTAGTAAAAGAAGAACACTTATATGGTCTAGAAAAGCTAGATTAAAGAAATTATTTTTATACACAATTAAAAAAGTAAACAATGGATAATTACAGAATACCAAGAGAAAAAGACATGTCAGAAGACAGAATGATAGAACTTGTTAAAAATCATTTAGAAATATCAATATCAACTGATATCAGTGACTTTGAAAACAATGATTGCGCTATATACAATGAATCAACAGCAGATGGCTATGATGTGTTTGTAGTAACTAATGACACTAGAAATGTAAATGTATGTGAAAATGTGTTTTATTATGACCACGATATAGCAGATCAGTTCTCAGAACAGATAAGGTATGGTGATAGAACATTCTATATTGATCAAGATATATTTAATGATTGCTATATTGAAGATAAACTAATAGAATTATTTGCAGAAAATGTAGAAGATATTATAGAAGATGACGAACTAGATATTACATTAGAAGAAATTGCATACTTAAAAGAAGAATATGAGCTCGAAGACGAAACAGCAGAAGCCTAAATGGTTTAAAGGAAGTGTATATACAAAGGGTGGTCAAGTCACCAACCCTTTCTCAGGTGAGTTTTATGAACTAAACGGCTTAGAACTAAGCCTTTATGACTTTATAATAGGTTGCCAAATGGTTTTTGACTCATGGCCAAGTACTATAACTAAAAAAAGAACAGATGAATTTCAAAAAGCATTAACTTGGTTTAGAGTTAATAATCCAGAAGCGTATTACGTTTTATTAGATTAGTTTAGTTATCCACGAAATGTAGTGAACTGGTGAGGGATCGTTATGAACTCAGGATGTATTACAATAGCTCGTACTCAAAAAGTACGGGCTTTTCGTGGTATGAAGAAATTCTTAAAGTTTACAGTAATATGGATAAGTCAAAACTTAGCAACTCCGTTCTGGATTGTAGGTCATATACACTTATCAGTTAATGTATACGAAGATATTTATGAAATATTAAGCTCTGTTGGACTTAACATAATAGTGACAATAGGCTTTTATATGGATTACAAACTAAATACGAACGCTAATAGATAATATAAATATGGATAAAAAAACAATGAATGAACTAGCTGATATTATTATAGCGAAGCTAGAAGTTAAACAACAACAGTGGGACGAAGAGTTTCACAGTAGCATAAATGATATACACGGTGCAACAAGTAGTAGCAAAGAAGCTTTCATCATGACTGAAGAAGAAATGTTGATAGGCGAACTTGCAAGACTACAAACTCTACTTATGATATTCGAAAATAACGAAGAGTATGAAAAAGCAGCTATATTATTAAGCAAATTAAACCACATTAAAACTAAACTAAGAAAAGGAGATTATGACGGAGACGAAGATTAAAGCTATGCTAGCACATAAATACAATGATG
>Ga0208643_1001688_pt1 | contig 11686 bp, 14 predicted proteins | sample VirMetDEL_Nov_12_FD_184516 | JGI IMG/M metagenome (GOLD analysis project Ga0208643, IMG submission 184516) | Aqueous microbial communities from the Delaware River and Bay under freshwater to marine salinity gradient to study organic matter... | ecosystem: Environmental > Aquatic > Marine >... | reverse complement strand
CGAGTGACGCTGACATGGCTGAAGAGCTTGAAGAGATGCTGGCACTTCCACTATCTTCCATTGTGCCTATGCCATAAGCCGCCCAAACACCAATACCAGTTCTGCCAGCAGTTCTTGCCCAAGTCACAACTATATCTGCACTTGTCCCACTTGTGATTAAGCCAGCCCATATCTGGCAGAGTTGATGGTCTGTATGGCTTTTTGAAACTAGCTTGCTTAACCCTGTTCCACCAACTGTGACTGAGTTACAATCATCTGTTCCACCGCCACCGCCTGTCGTTCCTATAGACACAATTATGTACCGATTGTCTGCCGCTGTTCCTAAAGCCGTACTTGAGAATGTTCGAGCCGCACCAGAACCAGATGACTCGCCATTTGCCGTATGCGATATTGTGGCAACAGCCTTTTTAAATGGTGTGTAAATAGGCATTAGCATTATTGCAAAGCCACCACGTTAAGGTTCTGAAAACTTCCGATTACGGTAGAGAACAACAAGAAGTCGTGACCGTTTGTTGTAGTGAGGCTATCGCCCGTTACAGTGTCATAGCCACTCACCGTCAGAGTACCAGCAGATGCGTTATTTGTATACTGAACAACAATTGTACTGTCATTTGACTGAGGAGCCAAAGTATGCGCTCCACCATTTACACCTTTCTGAAAGTTAGAATTAGCTTCATCGAGCGTCTCTGTACCAGAAGCATTTGTGCCGAGATCAAAGGTAGTAGCTGAAAAACCTGTCGATGCTGGCACTACACCACCACCCAACTTAGGGCCAGTGACGGCCTTTGCAGCAATGTCGTTGGTTTCAACTTCTGCACGATTTGGTTGTTTTCCTAAATATGCCATGTTCTATTCCTTCGGGTTGTCCGACTTGACTTTGGCAACAGCCTTATACCAATCCCCAGACTTGTCACCTTTGTCATTAGTCATGTCATGAAACAGTTGGTCTAGTTGATCGCTTATCAGATCGTATTCTTCAGCCCTTGCAGCTTTGTAAGCCACAGCAGCGGCAGAAGCGACATCACTATCATAAGTAGTTTTGTTGTAAGTCAGTGTCTTCTTATCTGCATCGACTACCCAATATTCAAATGGCCCATCAGGCTTGGCACAAACGAACCCACCATGTGCAGAAACGTGGGAGTTAGCATCTGCCTCTTCTGCGAAGTCTTGATACTTAGTAATCTTATTGTTAGCGTTGCCAACGACTGCGATAAATTTTTCCATGTGATTATCCTACATGTACATAATTGAAACGGAGCCAAGGTCAAAACCATTTGTCGTTCCAAAGCCTACTTGTGTTAGTTCGGCTGACAAAGCCTTTGATCCTGCTCCGACATTGACAGTTGCCGCATTGTCCGTATCCATCGTTTGCCATTGGCAAATCCAACGATAAGCCGCAACATCTTGAAGCGTTAATATTGCTGAACCACGATATTTACTGCTTGCTGCTAAGTGATCTGATAGCTCAAAATTAGCTGTATCATCAAAAAGAATATTTGCTGAAGATCGTAACTGCGCCCTCATGGATACATACCCAGAAGTCTCCAAGCCACCTGCATCTCCAAGAGTTAATTGGATAGCATCACCAGCACCGCCATCGCCACTCATGCTTATGTCAAAGTAGCTAACAACAATCATCTTAACACCACTCGGTATAGAGCCAAAAGTTTTTAGCGTACCTGATGTGGTTGCTTGTGAATCTGCTTGTGTAAACCCAGCACTAACTAAATCAAGAACACCTTGTATGGTATCTCGCTTTGTGTTGCCCGAATCCGTAGCGTCTGCAAGCAAAATTGAATCGGACGCTGTGACAGTTACCTCAGAGAAATCACCTACCAGTGCGTCTTTGAGCTTCGCCTCTGTAACGACATTATCGCCAAGATCGCTTGTGCTTGCCAGATCAAAGGCTGGCTCCTTACCTAAAAACGGCATCAGGTTATCTCCATAAAGCTCATTGATATGTCGATGTAGTCATTAGCAGCGGCCTGGGCTGTAATGCCATCAGTTGTTTGCAAGACAATCTTTTGCCCACCAAAGACTTCAAGGGTAGACCCTGCTGGTATGCTGGCATCTTTGAGCAAAAATACATCAGCGTTAGTGTTGGGATTACTGCCGCCTGTGTCAGAAACAAGTTTCACATCGATGTCAGTTGCACTGCTGTGTCGATTGCAGATCGTCATGCCTAATATGACGGCAGTCGTAGAACCTGGAACTGTGTAAATTGTATCAGCGGAGCTATGGTCTACACTCGCCCTTGTTACAACTTTAAAAGTATTAGCCATTTTTTTTCTCCTAACCCAAAGCTATAGCGAGGGCAACGCTGGTTGATTCAGCGGCTGTTGCCGTAACACCGCCTAAATTGCTAAGTGATGTTGATGCACTTGCAACATCTGATAAATTATTTGTCGATGTTAAATCCCCTGCGCCATTATTACCACTATAAGCTACCACAACGCCTATAGTATCGCCATCGGCTAATGTGCCAAAAGTAGCCACATGAGATACAGGAACTTTACTATATGTGCTGGCTGAAACCACATCGCCATTTACTTGATAGATAACGCCTGCCGTGCCTGTCCCTGCCTCTTGTATGTAAATTAAGGCTGAATTAGGTGCAGTTGGATCGTCTAGCGTGTCAACAAAGCTATTTATTGATGTGCCATCGTTCGCAAGGTCATCAATATATAATACTGTGGCACTTGATAAAGTTGAATTGTTTGCATGAACCTTACCCTGACCTTGGTCACTGTCTGCTGTGTTGGTCTCAAAGGTCATTTGAATACCAGGGGCTTTCACATTAGCGTCACTATATGCCTTGATGCTTTCACTTGTGGCTAGGGTGGTTGCGCTTGCATCGCTCATAGCATCTGTGTCGTTGATGCCTGTCACAGTAGCACCAGAAGCTAGGGCGATACTTGTTGACCCTGTTATAGTTGTGGCTGTTAATGCAGCACAGCTAAATGGCGCAGCAGCTATTGTAAGGTTGCCAGTACTTGCCCCTGTGGCTGTAGTAGTTCCAACTATCCAAGCGTCCTCTGATTCATCCCATGCAACAATTGCATTATTCCCAGTTGACCCTCGTTCAACTACGACACCAGCATCATTGCTCGCTGATGTGCTTCCATTGCTAAGTTCAATTAAACTGTCTTTTACAACCATGTTTGTTGTGTCTATGGTTGTTGTAGTGCCTTGAACGTCCAAATTTCCTGTTAGAACGCAGTTGGTAAATTGTACGTTGTCACCAGTGCCTACACCTATAGAAGTCCTCAACGTAGCTCCTGACTCCGCTACTGGGTCCGTGGTTCCATCGCCAACAATCATTTCGCCATTTGCCAATACAGACATGGCTGTTATTGCGCCTGTGCCTGACCCTAGCAATACACCACCATCAGTGAGACTACTTGCGCCAGTACCACCATCAGCAACAGGAACATCAGTTCCACCAGCACGATAGATAATGTTTCCCTCAATATCTACATCGCCAGAGCTTGTTCTTGTTAGTGTAGTATCGCTTGCATGGCCTAGCTCAATGCCTGTAAATTGAGGACTGTCACCTGTGCCAAATCCAACTGGCACTTTTGGCGGTGATACCATTTGAAACTGTGTGCCGTCATAAACAACGTGGACAATATCATTTTGCGTTATATCGCCAGCCTCAAGTGCAGCTTGGTTCTTTTGAACAGCCTTTGCACCAACGCTATCCACGTTCAGAGTAACCGCCCCTGTGTTCGTGCCACCAGCTTTAAACATAAAGCGGTCACCTTGAGCATAAGCAGAAAATACAGAGGCTGCGGCAAGGGTTACTGTGTTCGTCCCACTAGACGTTACACTGCCGTTCGTGTCCTGATTAAATCTAGCAATCATCCCTTCCAAGGCTCTAGCACCATTGTTGACAGTGCTTGGAAGCTGTGACTCAGGAAATCTCGCTGTGTTACTTGCGTCTGTTGCGGATAAATCTTTTACTTCAGCCATGTTATTGTCCTGTTGGTAGTAGGTAAGGGTCTTCTTGTTGATTAGCCATACGGCCTGTTTGAAAAGCACCATATCTCGTAGCTGGGTTCATTAACACTTGCCCAGTACGCCTTGCAAGAGGCATATCTCCTATTGTCCTTCCTAGTGTCTGTGCTGTTTTTATTGGCAACGCTTTGCCTAATGTGCCAGCAGTTCGCCCTCCAGCGTATGCAAGTTCACCCATAAGGCGAGGTGACATAAAAGGCAAAGCAGCAGCACCAGCCATTAATGGCAATGTACCAACACCAGCAAGCAAGCCACCTGCACCTAGACCAAGTGTACCAAGCGTTGCTACAAATTTATTTAACCCTCGAGGAATACCTGGGCGCAAAGCCTCGCCAGCTATTGTTGGTGCTACACTAGTTGCTCCCTTACTTTCCAAAAGATCAACCATGCGTTTCCTCTGCCCATAATTTGTCTGCACATTATCACGCAACGCTGAAGCTAATTTCCTATATGCAGTTGATGGTTTTCCTCTTGCCCCTAATGATAACTCGCCTTCAAGATCATCTATTCTTCTAGCAGCCTTTTGATAATCTTTCATCATGTCAGCATAAGTACTATCAGCCTTGTTTATTGCATCTTTAATTGAACTTGTTACATTTCTTCTTACTGCTAATGACGATTTTTGATCTAAAGGTATATCTATGTTATTAATTTGTTGTTTTAATGCGTCTAAACCTTCTGCTGTGTGAAACTCTTTTGGGTCTAAATTGCGCCAATTATCAACTAACTCTTGAATTTTTATTTGCAGATCATTGGTTCCTAGTTTTAAATTTTGCCCTTTGAATGTGCTAATTTTATTGGCTTCATTTACTGCTTTCTGTATGCCATCAAACTCTATAATTGTTGGATTTTTGCCAAGTTTTGCTAATTGCTCACGATATTGTGCATTTTTTTCTTTTTTTAATTCAAGAGCGGCTCTTTTTGCATCATCAACCACCTCTAGCAAATCAGCAGTTTCGCCTGTTCCAGCCCTAAAATCTTTTGATCTTTGCCCTTGTCTACCAAAGTAGGGATAAGTAACCCCTGCTTTTGCAGCTTCTATTAAAGGCGCACCACCTGTTCCTGTTCCCAATCCACCAACAACTTCAGCAGTTTTACTTGCTAATACACCTGGTGCTTTTGTTACTCCCTTATATGCTAACACAGTAGGGTCTATTGCTTGTGCAACTTTGCCAGCCTTTTGTGCGATTACTCCAGCTTGGCCTGGTAATCTTGCCCCTGCCGTTGCCCCACCTGATAATACTGTAGACAAATCTAACAAAAATCCAGCAGGGTCATTTGCAATAGTTCGTTTTATTGCGCCTGGCTTTACATACCTATCAGAAAAATATTCACCTAATGCGTCTGCGTATTTTTCGCTTTCTTGCCTACCTGGTATTGCTTTTTGTATAACCCCCAGCCCTAAATTGCCAAGGGCTTTCGCAGTTTCTACTGGTTCCATTAAAGGTGTAATAATATCTTTGCCAGCTTGCAAAGCAGACTTTGGAAAATTTTGTATAGCTTGTTGCCCAACATCTAGCATTGAAAGCGATGGTGGTGGTGCAGGCGTATCTGTAGGCGCACCAACAGGCACTTTCATGTACTTCTTAATAGACCTTTCCATTACTTGTGGGTCTATATCGTCAGGAAATTCTAAAATTGTACCATCAGGCAGTTCTGCTTCAATCATTGTACTACCACTTCACCTTGTTTGTTGACCTTTACTCGTTTTGCCTGTCCACCTAGTTTAAATCTATCTTTGTCATATCCTAACGCATCATATAGATAACTTTTGTATAGGTTACTTTCTCCAATTCTCTTGTTAAAAGCGTCAATAACATCTTTGTTTGTATCAACAGATAATTGCGTCATTTTTATTAAAGTTTCCCTTTGCAACCCTATTTTACCTGTTAAGACTTCTTGTAAAAATTTACGTTCTGCTGGCGTATCTAAGCCCCTTGCGCCTATGCCCAATGGCTTTAACATTGCAAAAACATCAGCACCCATTCTTGAAGACAAAAATTCTGTTGATGATATTTTTTCCCTTAATGCTATTGCCTCTGGTGTATCCCCCATAAACTGTTCTCTTATTTTACCTACACTAAGTTTAAAGTCAGCAAGCGCACCTGTGTAAACATCTATATTATCTGTATTTTTAAGGTCTTCTAAAAGTTTAGTTTTTGATTTATATGCTCGTAACGCTGAGTTAGCAGTTTGTGTGTCTGCCCTTATCTCTGGAAGTGCTTCTTTCATTGCAGCGTTCGTTTGTAAATAAGCTGGCTTTTTTTCCGGGCTTAGTCCGACAGGCATAGTATCAATAACTCTTCCTGCGTTATCCATTGTTACTACATTATCTCCTAATTGTACTGTTTTTACATTACCTGCAAGATTTTTAAATGCACTCACTTCTGAAGAGTCTTTAAAAGTACCATCTTTTTGTTTTATTGGTGGATGACGTTTTATTAGTTCTTGCAATTGGTTGTATTCTTGTATACTCGCTGCGGGTCTACTGCCTACTGATGTAGAAGGAAACAAGGCTTGTGCTTTTTGTTTGGCAAATTCATCTGGAAATGCCTGTCCAAACAAGTTTTCTTTTTCAACCTGTGACATGGTGTTAGTTACATAGCCCATATCATCCGTTTGCTCCATACCACCCATCATGTTAGGGCTATAAGTTCCTGTTCTTGGTATGTTAAAAAATGCCTCTCTTGCTTTCTTTTGATCTGCTGCGGCTTGTATTTTCCTTTGCTGCTCTGCCAATGATGCCTGTGCAGCTTGAGCCTGCATATTTTGCAGTTGGTCAGCTTTTGTTAATGCTATCTGATCGCCATAGCCTTTTTGAAAACCAAGCCCTGCTTGTCCTAGATTGCCCATAAATGAGGTTGGCTTGTCTGTGTAGCCTTGCGATAACTGTGCGCCAAGACCTAACAAGCCTTTATATAAAGCCTGTTCCTTGTCGGCTGGGGTTACTAACAAACCAGGATACTTTTTAGGTGCTAACATATTACTATCCAAATATTCCCTGTTTGCCGAATAGCGTTCCAGCTATGCCAGCAGTGGTTGCAGCACCACCTAATAAATCAGATGTGGTGTTTCTGTAAATAGGTGCAGTCGTTGTTTGATCTGTAAAACCACCACCCCCAACTAGTGCCATATATTGCGCCAGTGCGTCTTTAGGAGCTTGCTGTTGCTGTGCAAAGCGTGAAATGTCTTCCTGTAGTTGCGCCCCTGCCATAGCCTCTCTATCCAAGCCTACGTTTTTAAGTGCCTGTATATCTGTGTAATCTATCTGACCTAATTGTGGTGCAAGTGCCGCAGACTGTAATTGTCTTCCACGCTCATCGCCATAATTTCTATAGCTCATATCGGCGGCTATTTTGGACGCTTGGTCTAACGCAGCTTGTGCAGCACGTTCCTCACCCCTTGCTTGCAAGCCAGAACCATACCGCCCAGCACTGCTATAAGACGATTGTATTCTTGGCACAATGTCTTCTTGAAATCTTTCAATAACTGGTTGTGTTGCATTGGTTATCGCCTGTGTTAAATATGGGTTTGCGTTTAAATAATCGCCCTGCGCTGTTCCCTGCACCTGTTGTTGTGCCGCCTGTACAACTGGCGATCCAGCTACAGCCCTTTGCTCTTGCAAACCTAAAGCCTGTTCTGATGTTGGCGAAAATGGCACAACTGTAGAATTAGGGTAAAACTCTGTGGGCTTGTTTAAAATATCGTCCCTTGCTCTTTCAAAGCCAGTTGTTAGATATTCTTGCTGTCCAGACCAAGGCGCAGAGCTTTGCGTGGTGGTGGAATAGGATGCTGGTTTGCTACCACTCGACATTTTTAAAGTCTCCTGATTGGTGCTGGCGTGAATACGTTGCCGTTCCACACTTGCTTTTGATAATCATAAGGGGTTAATGGCAAAGGATTGTTCACCATAGGTGCTTCTGGGGCCATTGTTTGCGGTGTTGGCAATATGTAACGCCTTCTCGCATAAGGGTCAGGGCCACCATTGTCTACTGGGTCTGATAAATCAACTGGCCCAGTATAGTCTGGTGAATTTGGGTTGTTGGCGTCAAATGGGTCTTGTGGTTCTTGATTGGCAATTGCTTGAAATGCTTGATTAGCAGCCATACCAACAAGAGGATTGCCTGTTGCCAAACTTGTAAGTACGCCAGCTACTTTCCCACCTATTGAAGATGGCGTTGTTTGCCTATCAAATGCACCTTTAACTGCGTCTTTTGCTCTATCAAAATAACTTTCTTGTGGCGTTCCTGCTAGTGCAAAACTTGGCCTTCCAATTCCAAAAATTTGCCCCGAAACATCATAATCTTCTAAACTGGTTGGCTCTAATGCAATATCAAAATCTTGTAAGCCTGATGGCTCTTGATTAATGTCTGCAAACGCAGCAGCAGCATCAGATATGCCACCTTCGTTATTTGGATTAGGCGCATAGGAAGTTTCCATTAGCCCCTGTGTAAACGCTTGGCCTTCATCATTGCTATCTGCATCACCTGAACCACCTGGGCCACTAGCCATTCAACATCACTCCTACCCTCTTGTTTTTAAGGTGTCTCCTCCACTCAGCTTTCGGATATTTTGGGAATAGATTGCGACACATTCTATATAATTTTCTTGTATGCCCATAAGGGGCTACAAAATCCATAAAGACTAGAACGTTGCCGCTTCTCCAATCTTCTGGCATTAACTCATAATCACCATTCAAAAACTTATCACTCTTTTCTTCAGAAAGAAACCCCCAACTTGCCCACGCTTGCAAATAACCATTCTCTATTATGCCTACACTCTGATTTAAATTAACAGGCGGTACTATGCGTCTTGCTACTTCCTTTATCGTCCAATAGTGGTGCGTAGGCGAATGTGCCAGTAAAACTAAAACATGATCCAGCATTAACCTACCATCACTACTTTAAAAACACGATCAGTTTGAGAATTGTTGGCGTGTGTTATTACCACGCTTCCATTTACCCTGCTTGATTGTCCTACATAAATTGTGCCAGCACCTATTTCAGCACTTGCATTTGCTGTTGTTGGCATAAACAATAAAACTGTGTTTACACCAAGCCTTGAGTCAGTTATCGTTGTCGATGCAGCGTTGTGCGTTGCTGTAAAATCTATCACGTTGTTACTACGCCCAAACAACAGCCCAGCAATGCTTTGCGACTGTATCCTTGAGAGTTTCTTTTGATCGTCAAGGTCTTTAGGTGGCGTGTTAAAAGTTGTTATGGTCATTATTTCTTGGCTGTTTTAGCCGCCCTTTTAAATGATGCGGCTGTTGGTGCGCCTTTGCTGCCAACCTTGCGTGGTGTCTTTGTTTTGCCAGCACCTAGTTTCTTGAGGTTTATGTTACGATACAAACCAGGCTTCTGTGCTTTTAGCTTTGCAATCTTTTGTTTTTTTGTTTTTGCCATAATTACTTCCTTGATGTTTTGCCACTACATTTCCAACGCTTGCGAGATAATCTTAAAGGCGAATTAGGGTTGGATGCTGCCTTTGGGTGCTTTTTCATTTGCCCAGCACTACGAGCGCAGTAAGCGTTGCCTTTTGGTGTTCCAGCCCTAACCCTTGGGCCACCACCTTTCGCCTTTCCAGCCTGTCCATAGCTGACACGCTTGCCATTAACTATTTTTACTTTAGCTTTTCCCTTGGCTGGTTTTGCCATTAGCTTGTGCCATCTTCTGCTGCATCCATATCAATGCCTTGGGCGTGTGTCCAAGTGCCACCAGCCGCCACGTTGACTGTTGCCCTTGCATAACGACAGGAACGTGTGAAGTGTGCCATGCCATTGCCATCAACGCTGTTAGGGCCATCTGTAGATATAGAACCACTAGGGCTGTCACGATACTCTAGCTCAACAGTTACTGTGCCACCATCAATGTAAGGTCTAACGCCATTGACATACATACGCTCGTTTGGCTTGGTAAATAATTCCATGCCCCCAAACTCTGTTGTGGTTAGGGTTGTTGCTAACGCAGAGCCTGTGAAAGTTGAGAGCCTGTGTGTTGCGTTAAAGGCTGACAAACTTGAAAAGCCACCAACCCAGAACCTGTCATCTAGTGATGTAGCTAAAACGTCAAGGTTTCCAAAGCCATCGATGTTGTCCATAGTGTAGCCAGGTGAGGTGTCTGTAAAAATCAAGTCAGCCGTTATCTCGCCATATGACCAACGATTGATTTCCCAATTGTAGATAATAACCTTGTTTGGCGTTCCATCTGTGTTGTTAGCACCAGGGTAGCTCCAATAGACTAGCTTGTTAACTGGGTCTGCTGCGGCTGTTATCCTATGCACAAAGTTAAAATCCAAGTCAGCAAAAAAGAACTTATCTATTTTCTGGTTGCCTATTGCCTGTGAGCTTGTGCCGTTAAATACAAAAAATCCCTGTTCTGCCAGATAAAATGCAAAAGTGCCGACATTGACCACAGATTGCCTTGCTATTGTCCCCCGACTTAATTCTACCTCTTGAAACTCGAAAACTAGCGGTGCGCCAACATATGTAACCCTGTAGACACTATCACGCATAAATACGGCCCCGTCAGCACCACCAACCGCCCCTGTGATCGCTTGCACACTTAATCCATTAGGCAAGTCCTGTCTGTCACTTTGTTTCTGCGCTGCGTCACTACTGCCAATTGTAGGCCAATCTGTGGGATCGTTAATTGCACACCAATGCACCCTGTTAGGGACAACGCCATCTGTTGCATCATCTATGTTGCCAAAAATAACAGAGTTGCCAATAACATTACAGACTTTGGCTTGCGGTGGGCTTCCAGCTAAATCAGCAAAATCGCTTGATGCCCCCATTACATAGCTTTGCGGAGCGTCTGTGTGACCATTTACTGCGATTACTCTATTCCCATATTGCACAAAGTCCCAATGGTCAGTTGTAGCGCAAGTATAAGCGTTTGTGGATTTGGATATTTCAGCAAAGGCACTGGAGCCTAATAGAAACAGGTTTTGATTGTCTCCGCAGAACGTATGCTGTGTGCCATCCGACTCTTGCATGGACGCTGCCCCTTGTATCCTATTGGACAGCGCATCAATAACAGCCGATAGGTTACGCAGGGGTGCATAGCTTTTATTGGTAAGGGGTATGCAGTTTTTGGCATCTGTCGCACCAGCGTTTGTGTAGTCAGATTGATCGGGTAGGAACTCGCCAAATTGCAACATTAGAAGCCTCTGTTAATATCAAATCTGCCTGTGCGTACTAATGCGCTATCTAGTCGCATAGTGGCATTTCTGCGTGTTCTGTTATCCAATCTGTTTAAATCGTCTATGGCAGTAGCTAGGCCATCAGCCCACAATGACAAGTCTTGCAAATTCTTAATATATGCTTTTGCTTCTACCAATGTAGCATACAAGTAAGCGTCAGGGGCATTAGTTAAGAGCCAGTTACTGCTATCGCTTGCCACATCCCAACGCTGAAAGTAATTCAATAAAATGCTGTAACTTTGGTCAGCAACCAATTCGAATATCATAGTGCCGTTTGTTGTAGCGTATAAATATGGGCGGCCTTTTGTCGTGTCTGTTGTTCTTTGCGAGTTTAAATTTCGTATGTTTTGTGGTTGGATGTTGCGCTTGTCATCAGCATAAATAGCGTCAATTGTTTCTATCCAATCACTAGGCAAACTAACGCTTGAAGCGTCGGCACTTAATGTTAAGGTTGCAACTGCTTCCT
>Ga0208643_1001687_pt1 | contig 11686 bp, 8 predicted proteins | sample VirMetDEL_Nov_12_FD_184516 | JGI IMG/M metagenome (GOLD analysis project Ga0208643, IMG submission 184516) | Aqueous microbial communities from the Delaware River and Bay under freshwater to marine salinity gradient to study organic matter... | ecosystem: Environmental > Aquatic > Marine >... | reverse complement strand
CATCTCCACCCCTGTCGCTGCCAGTTCCTCCATCAGTGGCCCCGTCTTCTTGAGGTTTTGCTTCAACTGTAATTGCATCTGCTTCGAGATTTTCATCTTGCTGGTTCTCCACCTTTGGGATGGTGTTGCGTTCAAGGCTGCGCTGGTCGTCCGCCAGTGTAGCATCTTTACCCGCGTCTGTTGATTCTAACCACTCTCGGACAGAACGCATCCAGTCAACTTTGTCTGCGTCTGAAAGATCATCATACGTTGGGGATTCATCTGACCTACGGTTGTCCCACGCGGTGCGCAGTCCGGTCTCCATCTTGGCGACCGTTGCCTGATCGGCTGCAAGTGTACGGGTGCGTGCCTCAGCTGCCCGCTGGTCGGCGATAGGGTTCGGCTCCTCGGAAACAACGTCGTCGAGGTACGCAGTGTCTTCCGCGCTCATGCCGTCACGGGCACCTTGGTTGGCTGACGCTTTTGTGCCGACACCGTTGGCAAGTTCGGCGTTATCGAAAACCTCCACAGGGTCGTTAATGTCTCGCGCAGGTTCTACTGTGCGGTTGGCCTTGGCCACGTCGCGTAGGCGGCCCTTGGCTTGTTCCACGGTCATGCCACCGGCACCGGCCAGCTTTTTCATGATCCGGTTCACGTATGTGTTGGCGGTCTTTTCGCCGGTCCCTGCCAGCTTACCGATGGCGGCGGTGTTCCACTTGCCGTCCGCTTGGAGAACCGTATCCTCTTGGTTGTTGGCGAACGCTTCGGACAACACCCTAAACACATCCTGCTCTTTACCCGACAGCTTGGCCTTCTCTATGACCTCCGGAGCCACGAGGTCCACTTGTGGTTTATCCTGTGTGGCGGGCAGTGTGGACGGAGTAGCTTCAGCAGGCGTTGCGGGCGTGACAGCGGTGTCGGCCACTGTGGTCTCAGCGGCAGGGGTCATTTCGTTCTTGGCGGCATCCACGGCTCGCTCAAAAGCGGTCTTGCCGTCCGCGCCTTTTTTGTAGATCGCCCCCGACTCCAGCTTGGACCCAATGCCGGGGAACTTGTCTTCGTTCTGCCAGTCTTCGCCCAGCTGTTCTACGGCGTACGTGCGCTGCTGCTCTTTGCGCGTGTTCTTGACGGGCTTCGGTGCGGCTTCAGCATTTGGCTTCGCGGGGGCTTTGGTGGGTGTAGCTGTGTACTTGGCGACCGTGGCGCTGATCGCTGCCGTGCGTTCAATACTGTCGAGCTGTTTGATCTGCTCAATTTCGCTCTCAAGCTGCACAAGCTGTTCAGCGTTAAGTTCCACGCCTCGACTGGCCGCGATCTCCGCCACGCGCTGCACTGGCGTAAGCTGGGCCGCGTCTCCCAAGGGGAGTTCCAGTTGGCCGTCAGCGGGCGCTTTCGGTGGGGCGAGGTCAAGCTCGCCTTGCTCTTGTGGATTAAGCGAAAGCTCAAGCTCCATGACACGGGTGGCGTGTGCATCAAGTGCTTCCAAGTAAGCAGATTCAACGTCTACTTCGGCGGATTCCGGCGTTGCTACCTTCAGGTATTCCTTCAGGGCTGAAGTGCGCTCTTTGTCGGTGGCGGGGTAAATCTCGTTCTCTTTGAGCCACGCGCGGAAACCCTGCCCAAGCTCGGTGGCGGGGTTAAGGGCGTCATCTTCCCGCTGCTTCTGTGCTTGCTTGGCGAACTCAGACTTTGGGATAAAGGTTCCGGCGTAGTCCAGCCGTGCGTCCTTTACGCTATCCTCAACCTGTAACGCCTCAACCTCTGCCGCTTTCTGCTCGGCAAGTTGTTCAGCTTCCAGTCGTGCGTTCTCTGCGGCCACAGCAGCGGCCTGCTCACCGTTCAACTCTGTGCCGTTACCTTCAGGACGTGATAGAGCGCCGCCGACAACACCGAGGGGAGCGCCACCGAACGCGCCTGCCATCATAGACGTGGGGTCCATGAACCGGGCTTCGTCGGCTGTCGCGCCAGCACCCATGTCTTCCAGACCTGTCTGAACGCCTTCAGTTCCGGCTTCGATGCTGCCCGTCGCAAGACCGCGTGTAACGCCGCGTTGCACCGCGCCGCCTTTCTTGGCGATGTCCATGAGGTTGGCCATTGGCCCAAGGCGTACGGCACCAAGGGTTACAGCTTCACCCGCGAGGTCCAGTGCGCCAGCGGCGAGGCCGTAGCCCGCCACACGCCCAAGATCGACAGACTCCGGACCTTCCCCCCGCATAGCGGCTTCGTCAACGGCTTGGCCGTAGATACTACCTGTGGACTGCCCGACGGATTGCGCACCCATGGCGGCAGTGGCCCCAAACTGCACCGCGCGTTGGGACGCGTTTTTGACAAGGGCTTTGGTAGCGAGGCCGCCGACACCGCCGGACACCGCCGCAGTAATCAGGTTGGGGACGGCGTACCCTGTCCAATACTGCGCAGCGTCAACCATGTTGCCGAGCGAAGATGTGGCACCCTCAAACGTGTAAGCGTCGTCTCTGAACGTGTCGGAGACTTCCTGCATGTTGCTCTGGTAGCCCTGAAGCCCCCAGTCGCGCAGACCTTCACCGTATCCGGTTGCCCGTTCTGCCGCGTCACCCACCATGGCGGCGAGGCCGTACCCCGTGGCCTGCATAGAGTCCACGCCCGCGCCGATACCGGCAACGAAGTCGCTACCTGTTTCTTCGGGTTGTTCCCGTCTGACTGCGCCGTAAGCGCGAGCCAGTTTTTCAGGGGCGACACCCGTGCGCCCGCTGACGCTAGAGATAAGCTCCGCATCTGGTAGACCGGCGTAGTCGGGGTAGAGTTCACGCAGCTCGCTAAGGTCTGACATGCCAGCTCCTCGGTTTAGTTTCGAAGCCCGTTAAGGGGGGCGGTGTTTCGCAAAGCCTGCTCCAGTTGGCTTTTCCGGAGCATCAGCTGCCGCAGCTCTGCATCAGAATTAAACACTGGCATGTTCTGTGCTGTGCCGTCGTTCTGGCCCATCTTCTGTCGTTGGGCTTGTCGCACCAAGTCGGTAATGACTTGAAGCTCTTGTCGGGCGGCAGCGGGGGTAATATCCAATGCCGGAAGCTGGGGCTGCTGGCCGCTTAGGCCGTAACCGCTGTCACTGGCGGGCTGGGCTGGGCCGGGTTGTGTGAGGCCACGGGGAGGAGTTGGGTCTTCGAAGCCGTTCTGTTGGACTGCCGACGGCCTCACCGGCTCGCCGGGCGCGGGAGCTGGCTGGTATGGCCCGCCCGTCCTGTTCACCGCCAGTGCTTGGCTGGCGACCAAATCCCGAGTTTCTTGGTCTTCGATTTGCATTTTCAAACCGTCCACCATCACCTCAGCGTCCTCGACGTCTATATCAAGGGTGTTGGCAATCATCGCGGCAACAGCCACGTTGTTCAGGTCTTTAGTCGTGGGTTCAGTCAAAACCCGCATAACAAATTCTTCCGGGCTTTCTCTAGCTTTGGGTGGGTTCTCCTTGGCGTACGCCTCCGCCTTAGCTTTCATCGTATCGTAATACGACTTTGACGCCTCCATGGCGGTCACGGGGTCTTTGAACACGTTCTCGATGTTGATGCGAAACTCAGCTTCGCTCGTACCCTTAGCTACGGTGCGCGTATCAGTTCTTTTACCGTCTTTCCCAAGGCGGAACTCTTGGAGAACGTAGTTGCCGTCATTGTCGAGAAACACATCAGCTTCTAAATCCGTACCGTTGTAGTCGTTCCACATTTGGGCAAAACCCGTAGGGCCGTCACGACGGTAAGCCTCTTGCGCGTTCACAAGCATGTCGAGTCCCTGCTGCAAAATGGCGTAGCGCTCGGGCGGCATGTAAGACTTCCGCCATTCTTCTGCGGCTTTTACCTCACCGGCGTTGGTGAGTGCAGTGTGGACTCTAACTCCCCACTCTTGTCCCACGGGGTCGCTATCAAAAACAGGAACTTCTTCGCCGGTAGAAACACTACCCGTTGTTGCATTCGCCTTACCCTGCGGGGCTTTGGCCAGTGCGCCGAAGCTCAAGCCGCCAGACGCGATAGGCTCCAGTGTGTCCGCTGCCGCGCCGCCCGCAACTGAATTGCTCGCGCTTTGAGCTGTCAAACTCTGAGCAACACCGCCGCCGCCAGACCCTGCACCTGAGCCTCCGGCGGGGGTTCCGACTGGGAAAGTCTCAGCGGGTGCAGGGGCAGAAGAACCGCCACGGGGGACGCCTGCTATAATGCCTTGGAGCCTAGACTGCTCCGCAATTTTTGCCTCGGTGGATGTTATGGATCGTGTAGCCGCTGGTCGGTTAGCACGATTGATCTGGGCACGCAGCAGACCGCTGGCCCCGGCACCCTGCTGGTATATCTGATCTTCTTTTGTCGCTGTCATGATGTCGTTGGACATCGTCTGGCCCGCCAAAACTTCCGCGTTGGAGCGCAGCGTCAGCCCGCCCTCAGCGTCACCGTATTTGGTCTTGATGTCCGCCAGAGCTTGGTAGCGTCGGCGGTCCAGTTCAGTCCCGGCCAGCGCGTTGCCCGCGTCGTCGTTGAAGTCCTGCTTCATCACCTTGGCGGTTTCGAAGTCTTCGAACGCACCGTTCAGGGTGCTATACGTGGAGTTGAAGTTCTCAGAGAACTGCTGCCAGCGTGACTTGCGTGCCATGTTTACGCCTCCTTGAACTCAATACCGAGGGCTGCGTAATCCACAGCCTTATATCCGTTTTGCATGACCTTGACGGCGTCCGGGTAGACCAGCTCAACCTCGTCAGCCATCACACCGATGAACTTCTTCTCCCCGTGGCCCACGTAGGAGAACTCGTACAGGCTCAGGGCCGTGCGCTGGTCCACACCGACTTCGCGGATGTTTTCTTTCAACCTGCGGTCGGAGAACGCTGTCGCAACGGATGCGGCTGAACCCATCAGGCCGCCAATGTCGCCCAAGAGGCTGTCGTTGGAGTTCACGTAGGCGTTTGTCTGCGCGTTCAGCACGTTGCTGAGGCCGCTGATTTGCATCTGCTGGCCCGATGCGATGGTGCCAGAGCCGATGGCCATGTTACCCATATAGTTCTGACCCGCTGACTGCGCGGAGTTGCCTGCTGCTGAACCTGCGCCTACGGCACCGCCGTACGCCCCGAGGGATGCACCGCTCAAGTTCCGGCCAATGCCGACGGCGTCAAGGCTGCGGGCGTAGCCCAGCTGCTCTGCTTGGTTGCGGGTGTTTGTCATGGTCGCTGCGCGTTGGGCTGACTGGGCGATCTCTGTGCCACGGGCCAGACCTTGGAACCGACCTGAGTTGGGGTTCACGCCCATGGAAGCCATGGCGCGTTCGTTCATGGCTTTTTGGTTTCCGAAGGCCAGTCCGGCGTCGGCAGATGCCTGTGTCGCCAGTTGGTCCCGGTATGCTGCGGTGTTGAAATTTCGTGTACTGGACGCAAGACCCGCCTCCAAGGGACGGTATGTGTCCCGCTGGAAGTTGTAGTAATCCTGCGCTTGGTCCATCTGCTGTCGCTGGGCCTGAGCTTGAAGGCCCGCCACTTCCGACAGAAAAGGCTTGGCTTCATCGTATTGCTCTCGGGCGAAGTCCAGCTGACCGTAGCCGAGGTCGGCCATGATCTGTGCGGACTTCTCACTGGCGGCGGCTAGTGGACCGTAGTCGGGAGCTTCTGCGCCTTTTTTGCCCATTGCGTCTTTCCTTTTCGATAACTCTGGGGCCAAAGCACCAGAACAACTCTATCTTGCCCACCGTCTCCGGCTTTCACCATGACGGCCTCTGGTCGGAAGCCGACCCGTTCAACTATCCTCAGTGACTTTCCGTTATCCATGTCCACAAGGGCTGTCAGTCTTAGCAGCTTGCATGTGTCGAACGCATAGACGAACGCATGGTCAAAAAGTTCGTGAAGTAGTCTGGTGGGTTTGCTGATTGCCAAGTGGATTGTGGCGTTCGAGTCGGTGTAATTGTTGAACACAATCCCGACTGCCAGTTCTCCATCAACTTCAGCGCCCATAGCGTAGTAGCCTCCCCACGGGCATCCTTGCCCGACACGTTCAGCCACCCAAGCACCCACTCGCTCTTTGTCGTTAAAGATGAAGCGGGACGTACTCATATTTTCTCCTGTGTACACGTTAGCACTTAATAGGGTCTCATTACAACACACAACAGTTTTCACACCCCCGCCATCACAGCGTCAAGGCTGGCTTTCAGCTGGGCCTCAGCAGCGTACACCTCAGAAACTGTGGTAGCGGCGTTAATAGCAGCGTTCGCAACGAAGCGAGCGTTCTCAACAGAAGCAGCGGCAGTGATCCACGTGGTTCGCAACTGAATCCACATGGCGGCTAGTTCCGCTGCGGTCGCCGCCGTAAGCCCAACCTCCGCCGATATAAATGGGTACTGCGCCATGTCGGGGTTAGGGTCAGCCTGAAAAGCAAGAGCTTCTTCGTACTTCGCTTGGTAGATAGCGTCCTGTCCGGGCAAACTGGTGATGAAATGTTTCCGGGCTGCCTCTGAAGCTACAAGCACTTCGTACTTCGCGCGCTTCTTGGTTTGATCGAAATTACGCGTATCCAGTATAGTCTGATCTAAGTGGACAACCACGGGTTCAGGCCCCGACAAGTCCACTTCTACCCTTGAAGGCTTAACGAACTCGTCTAGCACAAGCACGCCTACTGCGTCTGTGGCTCCGGCCTCCGGGTCTAAAGAACATCCCCCTCCTAAGACTTCCCCGGTGGTTTTATCGTATGCGATGAAGTTTTTCATTTTTGCGCCGCCATTACCCACATTTTAACCACCGCAGTTATCTTCCCCTGTTGAGCGTCACCGTACCAGTCGAAATCAAAATAATTTGTGCCTGCGCTGCAACTCACCAAAAAACACCCGCTGGGCTGGTCGTTTTGTCCGTACATTGCGGTTGTTCTACTATCCACCTCCGCGCCGTTTTTTTTAACGCGCCACGCCCACCGAGGAGAACTCCCCTGCGGGTACCCTTGCTCTGCCATCCACACAATGAGTACCGGAGCTGCCACGCTCAAGGATATTGTTGGTCGACTGTTCACGAAAATATTGTAGTCCCACCCCGCCGCGCCGTTTTCCCGCGTCTTTTCGGGGCTTTCTTTGTAATCAGGTACAGTCACGGCGTTGCCCGCAATCTGAAGCGTGTCCACCGCCAAGTTAGAAATGTATGTGCTGATGTTGCCCGAGGTCAACTTTGGGGCCGTGGCGAAGATACCCTGACCGGCTATGGCCGCTGCGGTGTTGGCAGAAGTTACGTCGGCGTTGTTCGCTGGTTTTCCGGTCCCGCTTACGCTCGACCATGTGGCCGTGCTGCCGAGTGACGCACCGTCGGTCAGCTGGTTTGTGTCTGTGACGTAGTTCGCGTTATCCGCTGGTTTGTTCGCGCCCGCTACGTTGCTCCAGTCCAACCCGGTGCCGGACCCAAGGATGACATTTCCGAAAGCGTCTTTGATCGTTAGGCCACGGGTATCAATCTGACTGGCTGTGAGCTGCTGGATGTACGCGTCTAGGATGGTGGCGTTGGCGATGTGGGACTCGTCGATAACCGCCAACCCAATTTTGGCGGTGGTAATTGCACCGTTGGCGATGAACGCATCTTCGATGTACGTGCCCGCAGGCACTGACTGGCCGTTGATCGTTGTCGGGGTTGTGCGAACGATGAAGGGGACCGTTGGCGCTGGGGTTGTTCCGCCGGGGGTACCGATGGCGAAATTGTCGGCGCGTACAATGAAGTCGCTTGTCGGAACTCCGTCCACAGCTGAACTGGCAAGACCGTATCCAGACACATACCCGTTCAGGTCTATTTTAACCGTGTACTGCGCGAACAAGTCACCTGTTTGTGTTGCTCGTGTTGTCGCTTCAGTTTGTATCGCGGCGGCGTTATCCCCCGCAGAAGCAGTGACAGTAGTTATGTCGGAGGCCAGTGCGCTGTCGGCGCTTGTCCGGGCTGTCTGTTCCGCGAGGATCGCGGCAGCGTTGTCCCCCGTGGTTGCCGTCAGAGCAGAAATGTCGGAGGCCAGTGCGCTGTCGGCGCTTGTCCGGGCTGTCTGTTCCGCGAGGATCGCGGCGGCGTTATCCCCCGTGGTTGCCGTCAGAGCAGAAATGTCGGAGGCCAGTGCGCTGTCGGCGTTTTCACGGAGGGTTTGTTCGTTTGTTATTGCTGTGCCGCGAGCCTGTGTTTCTGCCGCCAGTGCGTCTATCCTATTCTGGGTTTCCGTGGCAATCCTTTGGGCTACTGAACCTGTCAAATTTGGATCGCCGTCAACCAAGTCGATGCGGGCACCCAAGTCTTGAAACAACTGGCTCTCTGTAATTTGACCTTCCAGCAGCTCCAAGAGGAACGCAGGGTCTGGGCTGGTGCTGGCTTCGACACCAACAACGGCGTTGTATGCCCCGACGGCATCTTCGATGTTCACAAATCTGACCCAGTACCACCGGGTTGCAGAACCGCCAATGGCGTGCGCAAAAACTCGACCGGGCGACATGCCGACGAGAACAGCGTCACCCAAAGCAGGCACACCGCCATCTTCGCGGGCTTCGGCTGCCCAAACCTCCGCATGGGAGTGGCCACTGTAGTCTGGTTCGTCCCACGAGACGATAATGTTGGCCATTGCACCGAGGGCTGTCACCCCGGTAGGCGCGGAGGGGGCTTCTACAGTGTAGTTTAAAACACCGCTCCCCACCCCGCCTTGGCCGCCCGTACCATCAACACCCCCGCTGGTAGAAGCAGCAGAAGCGGCGGCAAGAGCTTTGATCTCAGCTTGAACCGCCGCAATTAGCTTTTCTTGGGCGTCGAAAGCCTCGCGCACCCGGTCGTTAAACTGCTGTACGTCGCGGGGTACGCTACTAGAAACGCGGGGTAGTTTAGCCATTTGCCAGCTCCGTCATCGAAGTAGCCATACTCAGGGAGAAGACTTCTCCGCTACCTTCAAGCTCAAGTTCCCAGTCTCGGCCCACAGTGGCCGGAAGGCGGAAAGGGTTTCTGCTGGCCACGGTCTTTGTGAACAGCAAGCTGTTGTCAGCGTACACCCGCAGGGTCATGGGGTATGTCTCCGACTCCACTTGGGCGCATGAAAAGCTCATGACTTCCGGCATGGTGAACTTCTTGGAGCGCCAGATGTAATTCTTCACGGCACCAGCGTTCCACACTTTTACTTCCCGGTTTTCAAGGGCAAGGAACAGCTTGTCGCGCTGCAAGTCCCGGTACGCCGTCGAGGTGTAAATGTCATGCAGGATGAACTGTCTGGACCGTACGTCGTAGATGAAGCCGCCGCGTGTCGTCCCGTTGTCGTAGAACGCGATGTACTGGTTGTCGTGTTGGTATGCGTGGATTGTCTCGGGCGCGAAGTACGCCTGCCACTGCTCGTAGTTGAACAGCCCTTCGGTGATGATCTGAGACCCGCCGGAAGACAGCATCATAAGGCCGTCCGGGGCGGCGTAGACCACTGCACTGCCGAAACTCACGATGCTTCGCTTGGACACGCAGGCTTGCTCAAGATCAGATTTCACCACCGCGATAGAGGCTGGGTGCGTTCCTTGCATCAAGTATGGTACGCCGGTTGTCATTACGGCGAGCGTGGTGTCCATACGGCCAAGCCCCACAACGGGGTAATCAACGGTCTGCATGTACGTCGTCGGCCATGCGTGAGGGCGGTACGGTTCACAGAAGAACACGTCGCGGCCCCGGAACGCGGCCATCATCCCGTTGGGCAAGTTCGTCAAACCGGCCATATCATCGGGGGGCTGTTGCCAGAACGTCGAGGGTATCTCTTCACCCAAGGCGTCACCTTCAAGGCTGTCCACAAAGCTGGTGGCGGATTCAGTAATCTCGCCCACGTAAAGAAACACCCCGTTGGCGGAACGGTAGATGCGTCGGCCTGTAAGAGCGTAATCCCCGGCGGGCACTGTGTCGAACCCGGACAGGGTTACTGTTTTTCCGAACTCAACATCCACGAGCGCAGAGGCGGGGGACGGCCCCGACTCCATGGTGTAACCAGATTCTTCGGCGATCCACGTGTAGACGTATGTCCGTGTTTCCGGGCTGCCTGCGGCAGCTGTCGTGCCCGTTCCGGTGTTGACAGTGGTTCGAGTCGACGGGGTGGACGTACCTGTCCCTGACCGCAAAACCACCGTGGTCGTGTTCTTGTCCCGAAACTTGACGTATAGAGAGCTTCCCGCGCCACCGCTGGTGCGCTCAATAACAACGCTATCGCTCTCTACGGTGGCTGTCATAAGCCCGGAAAGAAACGCGTTAACTGCGTTCGCTATAGCTTCCGCAGTAACAAAACCGTCTACCAAGGCAATGTTGAAGTAATCTTCGGGTGTGTCCGCAACTGTACTGAAGTCCATGCCATACGCATAGTCGATGACCGCAATGTCGCTGGGGCTTAGTGTCACGACGGCGGGAGAGTTACTTGGCTCACCCGTGTACCGGAGGTAAACAACAGCGTCTTCACCCTCAACGGTCGATTCAACCACAACGGTGCCAGAAATATCAGTGGCCGTGACGGGCATGGGCTGTGCATTTATCGCGGATGCAACGCTGGCGGCAGTAATGGGATCAAACAGCGGTATGTTGAAGTACGAATTGTCTGTGTCAAGCGTGGTGCTAAGGTCTAACCCCGTAGTAGCGTTTAAAGCTGATATGTCACCTGAGCTTAGAGTGGCCGTTGCGCTTGTGGTTTCCATGGTGGCAGTGCCGCCCACGGTAGCGCCCGGCCCGTTGTTAGGGGCCGGAAGTCCTAGACGGCGGGACACAGAAGGGTACTCACTGCCCGACAGCGCGATTGCGGAGTAGGTGGCCTTGGGCGCGCCATCCCCGGTGTAGAACGTCCACTCAGAAGTGTCGCCCGCGATCTGGCCCCGGCAGACATCCACATCGTCGGTCCAGTGGAACCAGTATTGGGTGTCGGAGACAAGGTCTTGGCCGTATCGGTACAGTGTTTCGGGGAAGCCCGCTTTAGGTAGCGTGAGCAGTGACGCGCCGGGGTCTTTCAGGGGCTGGATGCTACCCGAAAACACAGGGCAGTTGAGCGCAACTTGAGCAGCGCCCTCCTCAAGATAGCGGGGCGGTGTCCGTGGCGATATGCCTTTGAACGACTGGACGCGTACGACAACCATGTCTGTCTCCGTTAACGTGTTAGCACATTATGGCATACCGTGTTGCCAAACGCACGCATAAGATCACTCTTCACACTCGCGCTCAAATGTCAGGTTGGTGCGATAATCGCGGGCTAGGTTCCAAGGCGCGTTTGCTGTGCGCCAGTTGATTTCATCTTGGGAAAACCGCCGTTCTTCCTCCACATCGCAGAAAAGGGCGGCTTCGATTACAGGCGGGATCGGTTCAGGGCCGCATCCAGCCATCAGGGACAGCAAAGCTGCCGGGATCAGAAACTTTTGCATCACTTTCTTTGTCCTCTTGAATGTTGCCCACACGGGCGGTGCAAGTCGCTATCTGGCCCGCCAAGCGGGCGTTCTCATGCTTGAGCGTGTCAATCCGGCCCGTGAGGTGCTGAACGTAGATCACGCCCCCCAGAAGGGCCGCTATCGCCGCAGCGGCGACATAAGGCACGAAAGGCAATGCCAGCCGGATCATTCCTCACGCCCCCGCCGCCAAAGCCAAAACGCAAAGCCGATGGCCGCAAGGACCAGAACGCCCCCGATTGCCCACTGAATAGGGCCATCGCCTGTCAGGATCGTGCTTGCCGCCGGTGCCGCAACTGCAACAGCCCCGCCGAGTGCTTTTGGGTCTTTCAGC
>Ga0208643_1001685_pt1 | contig 11693 bp, 28 predicted proteins | sample VirMetDEL_Nov_12_FD_184516 | JGI IMG/M metagenome (GOLD analysis project Ga0208643, IMG submission 184516) | Aqueous microbial communities from the Delaware River and Bay under freshwater to marine salinity gradient to study organic matter... | ecosystem: Environmental > Aquatic > Marine >... | reverse complement strand
TATCGTAGCCCACTGGCGGGTCACTGAAACTGAAACCGTGGGCACTGGAGATGACGCTGTGACCTATACCGCTTCATCCTATGGAACTTGTGGATTCACCCCAGACCCTTCTGCTGAAGGATACATTGCCTACGATGACCTGACTGAAGCCGATGTGATTGGTTGGTGTCAGGGTGAGTTAGACCAAGATGCTATTGAAGCTGCCTTGACTGCTAACATCAACGAGCAGAAGAACCCTACAACCGCTGACGGTGTGCCGTGGTGAGTGATAGAGCCGAACAAGCCCTAGAAAAGATCGCCAAGCATGAGCAAGAGTGCGCCCAGAGGTGGGGTGAGGCTTTAGTGGAACTGCGAGAGCTACGCAAAGCCACTGATGCCCACGCTCTCCGATGGGAGAAGCTGGCGTGGCTTGTCGTGGCATCTGCTGTGACGGGTGTGGTCACTGTCGTGGTTAGCAATCTCCAGTGATTATTGAGGCTGTTGCAGCGGTAACGACTGCCTGCAAAGCCTTAGAAATGGCGGCGGGAGCGGCCAACAATATCGAGTCTCTAGGCGTTTTCATCGGTCGTATGGGCGCGGCAGAATTCGATCTACAGCGAGCCAAGAACCAAACCAGAAGCATGAACGAGGCCGAGGCTGCAAAAGCGGTCATGGCCGAGGAGATGGTTCGCCAATCGAAGGAAAACATTTACAACGTGTTCCTAGCTACAAATCGGCTGGATTTGTGGAACGACATGCAAAAGAAGATGGCTGAAGCCAGGAAGGCTCGGCAGGAAGAAATCAAGCGGCAAGAATTAGCTGCCAAGAAACGCAAAAAGCAGATGATCGAGGTGTTGATTGTTCTAGCTATCGCACTTGGATTGGTTCCCGTCGCTATTGCACTGGTGGTCTGGTGGGCTACGTCTTAGCCATGATCGCTGGAATCGTGCTAGCCGTCTGGCTGGCTTACACAATTTGAGGCAACCATGTACCAATATCATCAGCAAAGACCCACCCCCCACCTTCTGTTCGACGTTGCACAAGGCAAGATGTGGGATCAGCGAGCCGTTAACATCTTTGGCTTCAACACCCTTGTAGGAACGTCGTTTGAGACGCTCTGGAACGACGGTGCAACGTATGCTTTCCCATCCTCTGCTGTTGCTATGAGTCTGGTTTCAACCAGCGCCAGCGACACCATGGACGTTCTGGTGAGTGGTCTGGATGCAAGCTACAACGAGATCAGCGAAACAGTGACCCTGACAGGGACGGTAGCGGTTACAACCTCTGCCAGTTTCCTACGCATCAACTCGGCTATCATCCTTGGCGGACAGAACGCAGGTGACATTTCTATCAGCAATGGCGGCACCACTTACGCTTTCATCGGCACCAACCTGGGAACAACGCAGGCTTGCATCTACACGGTTCCCGCTGGTCACTCCCTCTATATCTTCCGCATCGACTTTAATAGTGCGACAGCTAACCCAAACAAGTATCTAACGGTCAGAAACAAGCTAGCCAATGACACTGGGAGAGTGCTTCACGTTGCAGAGGCGACATTCTCAACCAGTCAGGTAAGCTATGACCGTCAGGTGCCGTTCAAGATAGCGGAGAAGACTGACTTTGAATTTCAAGCGAAGTCCAGCAGCGGTGACAATGAAGTTGCTGTCTTCGTTGAATGTGTGTTGATTAAAAACTAGGAGAATCGAATGATCACGATTGATGGAACAGAGTACACAGAAGAAGAGTTAAGCGGAGATTCTAAGATCCGAGCAAACAGGATCATGGAGTTACGAGCGGAGGTTGTCAGGTTAATACTGGCCCAGCAAGAAGCCGAGCAGAACATTCGGTTTCACGCTCAGCAGATCAAAGAAGAGATGGAACCATCCGAGGAAGACGAATAGTTCCACATGGAACATTAGGAAAGGTTAGAGGGAGAGGGCCAAGAAGTCCGCTTGGTGAGCAGCATTACTTTGTGTCGCGTGACACCTAGCTGGTCTGCCATCCATCTGGTAGTCATCCCCTCTCTCTGCCATTCATAGATCTGCCGCTTGGTTTCCTCGCTAAACGGCGCTATGACCGAAGCTAGAACCTCAGATATGTACCGCTCCCTCAGTTTCTCTTGGCACACGATAGCCCGATAAAACATATCTACCGGCGCTCCTTGTAGCTCGTATGCCTTTGATGACACTTCTGGCATCGTCTTGTTATCCCCTTTGTGAGTTCCTTAGTCTCAAACAACCCTTTGCAGTTCATGCAAACTTGCATGTCGCGTGGTACGCCAAACGGAATTTGAGTGATTTGGCCACCCTCTTCAAGAAATTTCTTGACGGCTTCGTTCATCGTTCCCCCTGCGCTACAGCTAATCCAACCCTTGCTAGACGGACATTCATCGGGCAGTCATCGGGTAGTGAGTTATTTACCCTTTCAACTAACTCGCTGACCCACGAAGGGATTCCTTCGGGCCGCTTCACGGCCTTGCCTTGATATTCGACCTCATGGATATGCTCTAGGAGCCGAGTGGCCAGGGTTTCATTGTGTGAGGTTACGTTGGTCTTAGCCTCTCCCCCTTCGGTCTTGCTGCTAGAAAGCTGGTTTAGCTTATTCCTTATCTGTTTGGGTGACGGGAAGTTATCTATCTCCTCAGTCAATTGGCCTAGTGCCTCAGTCATCAAAGCCACGCTCTCTCTGGAGAACGCTTGGTAGTGCACCTTTCCCAACTCGACCCAGTCCCGTTTCTTGAACGGATGCAGAGCAAACCATTGGTCATAAAGTGCTGTAAAATCGTGCTTATCCATATTTTTCCCCTGATTGGTAGGATATTACGAGCCGTGAAATATCCTATTTAAGTGCGGCAGTTGATCGCTTTGGCGGTGAATGTTGCGGGCCGCAAACAAGCGACCTATCTCTCATGCCCCGAGGGGAGGCTGACGCTGCCGCTCGCCTGCCTGAATCACCCGCTCGGCAATGTTACATCAAAAGGGGATGTCTTCCTTCCAGTCCTCTTCTTGAGGTAGAGCAGCCTTGAATGCTGGCTGATTGCCTTGAGGCCGAGATTGGGGCAGTTGCAGTTTCCCATTGAGCGTGGGTGCTCTGGGGTTGTCGCTGTCGTTCTTCCACAGGGCCACATCGTATTCGGTGCCGTTGATGGTCGCTTTGCCTTTCAGGATCGGAGCTTTGGCATTGGTGCCGTCACTTTTCCACAGGCTTATCTTCAGTTCGTTATCGTAGCTCATGCTTTTTTCCTCATTACACGTTGGTTTCTGCCGCTTCTACCTTTCCGCTTTTCGCCTGTATATTCTATGAATCCTTTTTCATGAAGCGCCTTGAATCGTGCGGTCACGGTGCTGTACGCATACATCGGGAGGGTGCGCAAGACATCGTCCTGAATGCAGCCATCTCGTCCTAGGCTGCCGATTGTATCTAATACAATGGATTCCATTTCCGTTGCTTTTACAGCATAGGCGGCGTCTACAGACGTTTCTGGCGAGTCTCGCCGATGTAGTTTATAGGCCGGCGTCTCGTTCATACGACCCCCAAAAAATTGATTGTTAATACAGCAGTGACTGCTGAGACGATTGATATCACCGACAGCATCCCAGCTAGCGTAATAGCTTTAACCAAGATGCTTTGTTTCACCTCTCCCAAAGTTCTGTCATCAGTAAAGCCATCTGTGGGCGTTATTTCGACGCTCTCAGGCGTTTTCTCCACGGGGGAGGGTGTTGGTATAGGGTCAGCAGGCAAAAGCTCAAAATCAGGCTGTTTAGTGCGGATCTCATACCTACGGAAATCAGCCTGACTGCGCTGGATGTACTTTCTTCCCATCAGGTTGTTGATGGCGGTTCTGGCTTGCTTCGCTTTCATCTCTGACCCTTTGTCGAGCAGGTGCCGGCGGATGGTGTGGTAAGCCATCGGGCCATGCTCGTCCAAGATGTCGAATATCTCACGGGCGTTGCCCTTTCTTGGTTTTCTCATTTGGGATTCTCCACTTTTCTGATTGCTGAACGGATGTTGCTTGGAAGCTCTGCCCACACCGCTAGTTTCATGTCACTGTCTTGGCGCAGTTCGTCGAGCAGTTCTTTCATGCCTGCGTGATCTTCGGCGGTAGTGGCTTCGGTTAGAAGGGAAATGTAACTAGTTCGTTTTCCCTCATCGACCTTGATGCCCTCCTCTTGCATGACAGTCTTGGTGACTGACTGAGGCTTTCGGCCAGTTGAGTTCTGTACGGCAGAGTTTCCATCATCGTCTTCATCGGCCGCGATCCCACAAGCCATTGAGAGAGAGATGCGTTTTGCGTAAGTCGTGGCGCTGGCGTAGCCATGAGCGCTTGGCTTATCAATCGGCATTACTACCGGCCCAGTGGATAACTCCTCGCCGTGACCGTAGAAGACGGTTTCCACGGCTATCCCATGCTCCATCGGGATAGACTTCTGGATGTACGCTATTCCGTTCGCATTTAGTGCGGGTTTAACCGCGTCGATCACACTTTTGAGCGAGGCAAACTTGCTCTTGAAGTGTGGGTTTGTTTGGTCAAATGCCGCGTGGGACATCTGTGATTGCGCCTTAACCAGTGCGCTAATCAGTGTTAGTTCTGATGCCATCCATCAATTCCTTTAGTTGGTTTCTTAGGTACTCGTGACGCTCTACCGAGTTTCTTGGTAAATCACAGTTGCGGATGTTGTCCACAACCTGCGAGATTGGTTTGGCGACCAGTTCATCGTCTGGCCCATCGGTCATTAGTTCAGACTTAACGCGACCCATTGGACACCTCCGTCAAACAGCCTATCTGGTTGCCGCGCCACCAAATAAAATACTGACCGGCAGGGTTGCCATCGCGCACGTCGGCTAGTTCGTGCACATCGTTTACAATTTTGGAGAGTTTCCAGTGCAGGTTTTCTTCCCACCACATCTGGAGATCGAACATCTCAGAGCGGGAGTGCTCCACAATGCCGTTCTCAAACGACTGGCATTCGGTCATGCCGTAGAAGTGGAGGTTGAACAGAACGTCGTTGTTTTTGGGTTCACCCAGATCACACACTGGGCATACTAGGTAGGCGTGGCCTGCATCGCGCAGGTTGTGTAATTCAGTCTCACACTTTGGGCAAGTGTCAGGATCACCCCACATTGCTTGAAAGCGTGGGTCAGATTCGATTGGTCGGTCAGGTACAAACATAACGTCTCCTCGTTGTTGTGAAGCCATTGTCGCCGATCCCGATACATACGTCAACAACAAAGATACAGTTATGCTATCTCTATTAGGTTGACGCAAGTAGCCGATGAGGGTACTGTTGCCAAATGGACACACAATTATTTGAAGAATTACTGAATGGGGCTGGAACCAATCAAGCTGGTTTAGCTGGAAAGATCGGCGTTACCAGGCAGATGCTGCACAAGTACAAAAGCGCAGGGATACCGGCGAATCGTGTGATACAGTTTGAAAAGGTGACAGGGGTTCCAAGAGAAAGAATAAGGCCGGATGTATTCGACGAAGAGTTCATCCTGCGTGGTTAGTGGTCAGTCCCTCCTCCCCTCCTCCCTCCCCTGTTGTTGTGAGGGGCTGGCCCTTTTATTTGCTCCACTTCGGTGGCAGAGGCATGTACGGAAAAGCGTACATGGCGGGTGGTTGACCCGTTGAGCAGAACGACCAAAAGACAATTTGTTTGAAGCTGGGCGCTGTAGTAGGGAGCGCCAAATGGAACACTCGTTAATGGTGGCATAAAAACCCTCTCCCCCGTTTTAATATGGGCAGAGAGGTGGGCAGCGTTTGAGCCAGCGCAGAAATGGTTGAGTGGAAATACAGCCTAACGATACAAACAAATCAAGTATGGGCCACCAAACCCCTACTAAATGTCATCTGTGGGAGAGTGAAAATGGATAGAATGGATCAGATCCTTGACCGACTCAGTCAACGCATCAGTGAGTGGGAGGGGGCGAGTAGGGAAGCAATTGAAGCAGAAACCAATTTTAAGAGCTTTGAAGCTAGCAGCCAGAAGGCGCACATGGATGCAGGGGCAAGCGCTGCTAAGGCGCAAACAGAAACCAGATCAAGCGGAGAGTGGGCCAACCACTACCGAACAGTCCAACAAGCCAGTCTGAAGGCTGAGACACTCAAGAAGAAAATCATGCTTGGGCAACTGGCCTTTGATGCTGAACGAACCAAGCAAGCCAATCAGCGCCGGATTGTCTGATGGCAAAGAAACAAACTTCAGCAACGCTTCGCGCTAAGGCATTGAAGACACTCCAAAAACTTGCAAGAATCAGCGCGGCTGACGACAATGGATACTGCAAATGCGTTTCATGTGGCCGCTTAGACCACTATAAGAACATGGACGGCGGACACTTTATCCCAAAGGGGTCATCGAGTAGATGGGCGCTGGAGGAGCAAAATGTGCACGCCCAGTGTAAGGGTTGCAACGGCTTCGGCATGAAGCATGGCAGCGCAGAAGCGCAGTACACGATCTGGATGTTGGATTGGTATGGGAAGGACGCAGTGGAGTATATGCTGGCGACCAAGAAAGATCCCGTGAAGTATTACGCTGCCGACTATCGAGAAATGATAGAGGATTGGGGCCAGCAGATTATGGCCCATGAAAGACGCCTTGGGGAGCGTGGCAGATGAGATCCTCCAGGGTTGTAGCGCAAGACATGGTAAAAGCTATGGACGCAGCAGCCAAACAGGTCTGGGACTCTGAACCAAAAAAAGAATCGGATGAGAAGCTGAAGGCATTGGTGTTCGCCCATGTCTGTAATTCGTATTCAAGAAGAGGGGGCTATGGCAAGACCGAAGCTACCAACTGATCCAGAAGTCTTCGCAATAGAGTTTGAAGCGTTAGGCGCGACTAATGTGGCTGCCAAGTACAATGTCTCGGTCAGAAACGTGTTTGCCAAGCGCAAGCGGGTTGAGGGGATGCTGGGCAGGACTTTGAACGTCCCTGCGCACCTATCGAAGACCAACGGGCCTAGGAAGGCAGTACGTCAGACGATGACCATCAAGAAAGACAAAACCTTCTTGATCGGCTCAGATTGCCACTATGAAGCCAACACCGTAACCACTGCTCACCTTGCCTTCGTTGAGTTAGCCAAGCAACTTCAGCCAGATGTCATCGTCTTGAATGGCGACTTGATGGATGGGGCGAGTATCAGCCGCCACGCTCCATTGGGGTGGGAGGAAAAACCCACAGTGGAGCAAGAGCTAAACACTGTAACTCAAAGGCTTGCAGAGATTGAGAAGGCTGCGCCTAACGCAGAGCGGTTCTGGACGATGGGCAACCACGACCAGCGTTTTGATATGTCCCTAGCGCAGAATGCGGCGATGTTTCAGGGAGTCCCAGGGTTCAGGCTGCAAGACCATTTCCCAAGCTGGACGTTCTGTATGTCCCTATGGGTGGAGGGGGCAGAAAAGCCGATCATGATAAAGCATAGGTTCAATGGCGGAATCCACGCAGGGTATAACAACGCCCTCAAATCTGGCGTCCACATGGTCACTGGGCATACGCATCAGATGGAGTGTAAGAGTTGGTCGGATTACAACTCGCACCGATATGGAGTTCAGTGTGGGACGATGGCAGACCCTCACCAGCCGAGCTTCGACTATGCCGAGGACACCCCAAAAAACTGGGTGTCAGGCTTCGTCATGTTGACCGTCCGTGATAACTTCCTACTGACCCCAGAGTTTGTGAAGGTTCACAAGCCGGCGGAATATGAATGGCGTGGCGAGATCCACAAAGTAGACTACGAATGATGCGCGACATAGACGCCACCGAGTACATAATTGCCAACCAACTCAATTATCTGAGTGGGCGGGTGGTTCACTTGATTACGGAATACGGGGTCACGAAAGATATCCAGCTACTTGAGGAAGCCTGCCGCGATTTGGCGACCTTGGTTCAGCGCGAGCGCTTTATAGAGGAGAGATTTGGTGCCGACTGTTCTGATTGAGGATCTACCCAACAACTGTCAGGTGACAGTCATCGTCTCAGATCTATACGAAGAGGAGCCAGACCCTAACCCTCCAGCGGAGATGCCAGAGGCTCAGGATCGGCAGAATATCTGGCTGGTTAGCAAGAAGGCTGTAGATTGAGATAGTCCTTGTGGACTCCATCGCAGACTCGCTCGATGTACTGCTGTTCCTCCATCACTTCGTTTTCGTAGTCGTTTTGACCGGCAGCAAAAAAGCCGACGATCAAAAGCAGGGCGAGTGGGTAACGTAGTTTCATGATATCTCCTTGGCCGCTTACGCGACCTTTACCAAAAACCAAGAAACCAAACCCAAGATAGTTTCGTGCTGCTCGTTTGCTCGGTCACTGATCCATTGCTTGAGCATCTTGCTCTGAGTTTCTGGGCAGGATGCGATCTGACTAACACCATTTTGACTAACCATAAGGTTCGATCCGTCAATGCGTCGAGTGATTAGTTTGTCGGTATTGGTGTCTCTCATTGTTACTTCTACTTCGTACATGTCCGTTCCTCGTTGTTGATGGGTTTATTGTACACCAAAGGTTTACAAATACAACAGGGAGAGGGTGAAAAAGTTGCCTTTTTTGTAAAAAAGACGGGTATAATTGCCACCTAGCACATAATGAACACCGAAACAAGGATCGCAAATGGCTTTATTGCAACGATTTGCATACCTAGACAGTGGAACGCTGGGAAAGCTAAGTATTGGCGACTGGTCGTGCTACACGATAGAAAGGCCATGGAAAGACAACCAGCCAAACGTGTCCTGTATTCCAGAAGGGACGTATGCTTGCCAGCCATTTAGCGGAACGCGGTTCCAAGATGTGATTCAAGTCATGGATGTGCCAGACCGCAGCTATATCCTGATTCACGTCGCAAACTTTCCGCACGACATTGAAGGCTGCATAGGTGTTGGTGATCGCTTTGTTTCAGATTCGTTAGAGCCTGCCGTCTACAACTCCAAGAAGACGCTGCAAAAGCTCATGGAGATATTCAATGGGCATGAAGAACGAATGACCCTGAAGATAACGGGTGTGAGGGCTGAAATATGAAGTGGGACGCGATCAAAGGATTAGTGGGCGCAGTAGCACCGACCATAGGAAGTGCCATAGGAGGCCCAGTAGGTGCCGGAGCGGGGAAAATACTCGCACAGGTACTTGGGGTGCCGGCAGAGCCACAAGCCGTCCAGAAGGCTCTCAGCGAAGCCTCACCAGAACAACTGGCAGAGATTAAGAAGGCCGACCTTGCCTACAAAACCCGTTTGGCAGAGCTAGAAGTGGATATCTTCGAGCTTGAGACTGCCGACATACAAGACGCTAGAAAGAGTGGTGACTGGACGCCCAAGGTTCTAGCCTTGTTAGCTTTTCTGTTCTTTGGCGGCTATGTGACCCTAGTAACGGTTCAACCGCCAGATGCCAACTCAGAAGCGGTAATAAACCTCGTCCTGGGATACCTGGGAGGAGTGGTTTCAGCGGTGGTGTCTTTCTACTTTGGCGCAAGCCACAAGGCAGACAAGTGAGGGGGGTTCTGCTGTTCAACAAGGATGGCACGATCTACGCAGGCCAAGTCCATACAATGCCTGATGGCGTGGTTCACACTGGAGCCTTGCACAACCCTACAAGTCGCAAACTTTTCTACTATCACCAGCTATCGCCACAAGCCAAGATCCGCGCCCTAGAAGGGATGGTAGAGCGATTCGACAGCCCTAATCGAACCAAAACGAGTTTTAATAACTAATGAATCAGAATCTTGAAGTGGCATATATAGCCACAACGGACGTTATTCCGTACGCAAACAACCCCCGAACCCATAGCGACCAACAGGTAGCGCAGGTAGCGGCAAGCATTAAGGAGTTTGGATTTAACAACCCAATCCTGCTCGATGAGCACAATGGCATCATCGCAGGCCACGGCAGGTTAGCAGCGGCGCAAAAGCTAAGTATGGAACTGGTGCCCACAATCACCCTGGTAGGGCTGACAGAAGCGCAGCGCAAGGCGTATGTAATAGCAGACAACAAACTGACCGAGAACGGGGGGTGGGATTACGACCTGTTAGCGGTAGAGATTGAGCGGCTGAAAGAGTTGGACGTTGACATAGACTTAACCGGTTTTGACCCCACCGAGTTAGATACCATCCTAGAGCCTGAAATTGTAGAAGGTCTGACCGACGAGGATGAGGTGCTAGAACCACCAGAGGAGCCTATAACCAAGCGGGGGGATGTCTGGATATTGGGTAACCATCGACTGATGTGTGGTGACTCTACGAGTATTGATGATGTTGACAAGTTAATGGATGGGCAGAAGGCCGATATGGTGTTTACTGATCCGCCTTACAATATTGATTACCAAGGGGTGAGTGATAAACGCGAAAAAATAGCCAATGACAAAATGTCGGACTCGGACTTTGTTGACTTCCTCACGGAATCCCTGATGGGATGTGAGACTATGTATGTCTGCTGCAGCTGGCAATATTCACACCTTTTTAGGCTGGCAATGGAAAGGTTAGCCAGATCACCAAAAGCCATGATTGTCTGGGATAAGGTAAATCCAGCGCAGCATTTGGATAAATACTACAAACAGCACGAAATAATCTGGTATTACGGAGACTTCGGAGGGCAAAAAACCGTAAGGGGTGATGTCTGGCAAATAAAAAGACAGAGAAATACAGTTCACCCGACGATGAAACCTGTCGAGCTTATTGAGATTGCTTTATCTGACCAACCATCAAAGCATTTTATTTATGACGGGTTTGGCGGCAGCGGCTCAACTATGATTGCTTGTGAGAAGCGAGGTAAGTCGTGTCTCATGATGGAACTAGACCCCAAATACTGCGATGTCATAGTAGATCGGTGGCAATCTTTTACAGGCAAAACTGCACAGCTTGAACGACCACTGGAGGTGGCGAATGGCTAGGCCACGCATACCAATAGACTGGGATCAGGTAGACAAAATGTGCGCTATTCACTGTACTGGAGAGGAGCAGGCTGCAATTTTGGGCGTGAGCTACGACACTCTGAACCGAGCCTGCCAGCGTGAATACGAGATGAGTTTTGCAGAGTATTTTAGGCAAAAGGCCAGTCACGGGCGAATGAGCCTACGTCGCAAGCAATATACGGCTGCGATGGACGGCAATACAACGATGCTTGTGTGGTTAGGTAAGAACTGGTTGGGACAGTCAGACCAGCCGGAAGTAGAAGCACAAGACCTGCCGCCAATCGTTATCGAGAGGGCGGGTGAAGCTCACTAGGCCACAGGATGCAATCTTCTTTAGTGACTCACGGTTTAGGGCGGTGGTCGCTGGTAGACGGTTTGGGAAGACGTTTCTATCTACCCATGAGCTTCTTCGTGCTGCCTTAGAAGGCAAGAACAGGAACTGCTGGTATGTAGCGCCAACATACAAGGCTGCCAAAGAGATAGCATGGGACATGCTGAACGAGGCGTTGCCTGATGGGTACATTAGTAAACGGAACGAAACCGCACTATCGCTTACATTGAAGAATGGTTCTACCATATCGCTCAAAGGGGCAGAGAAGCCAGACAACCTGAGAGGGCGGGCGCTAGACTTTGTTGTTCTGGACGAGTTCGCAGATATGCGGAAGGAAGCGTGGTACGAGGTGCTGCGGCCGAGCCTGTCGGATCGTCACTCTGGAGATAATCCGACACGGGCATTGTTCATTGGAACACCGAAGGGGCGCAACCATTTCTATGACATCTGGACGCGAGGCGTCGATGAGGAGGAGGGCTGGGAAGCCTTCCAGTATA
>Ga0208643_1001675_pt1 | contig 11735 bp, 16 predicted proteins | sample VirMetDEL_Nov_12_FD_184516 | JGI IMG/M metagenome (GOLD analysis project Ga0208643, IMG submission 184516) | Aqueous microbial communities from the Delaware River and Bay under freshwater to marine salinity gradient to study organic matter... | ecosystem: Environmental > Aquatic > Marine >... | reverse complement strand
CAATTATTAATCTTATTTGAAGAAGATTTCACTTTATATAAAGGTTACCTTAATTATATAAAGTGTTTTATTTTGAAAGAAGATTTCAATCAAAAAAGTTTACGCAGTAATATTTATTATAATAATTTAATATTCTTTTTAATTTAATATTTAATCTAATCTTTAATCTAATATTGAAGTGTCATTTTGACCATACCCTATGTTCATTTTGACCATACCCTATGTTCATTTTGACTATACCCTATGTTCATTTTGACTATACCCTATGTTCATTTTGACTATACCCTATGTTCATTTTGACTATACCCCCTCGAAAACAATCTTCAATCAGAACAATTTTATTATTAACAATACTATAGATTATTGTTAATTACTTCAATACCATTTCAATCGCTAATTAAGATAATAGTAGTTTTATTGCATTGCATTATTGAAATATTGCAACATATTTATAATAGTAATTAGCAATGATTGCAGCCTTTCAACTTCGGTTGACACCAGCGAGAATATTACCCCCGTTGATTTGGGTAAGGCTTTAAAGAAACCCAATCATAATAAAAGTAGTACCCCAAACAAATTAGTAATGAAAATTAAGAAAAATAAAAAATTCACAAAAACCTATAGAGCATTATTCAACCATGAATTGACATTAGTTGAATCATCAATACTAAATTTATTAGTAAGTTTTTCAAATAAAGATTTGAAAATATTTATTACAAATAATGGAATATCTAAAGGTTTCAATAATAGTATTTCGACTTCAACTATTATTAGAAGTATCAAAAAACTAAAAGAACTAGGTTATATAACCAAATCAATTTGTAATAGTAATTATGAAGAAACTGGTAAATGGTTTAACCAACGTACAATTGAAGTAACTGATAAAACATTTGATTTAATAAATGCTGAACCTACTGCTGAAGAAACTGCAACAGTTGAACCAATTATAGAAGCTGTGCCAGCACCAGTTGAAAAAATTATAGAAACCCCAGCTGAAGAAGAAACTATTCAACTAGAAGAATCTGCACCAGTTGTAGAAGAAGAAACTAAAGCTGCACCAGTTGTAGTCGAAGAACTAATTAATACTAAAGATGTTCTTAATTTTATTTTTCCAGCAATTGATACATCACAACTTTATGACTATTTCTACTGCGTTAATCGACTTGAACCAGAAGTAACAAAATCTAAATTGATTGAATTATTATCTAATAATATGACACCTGTAAAAGCAATGTTAAATTACCCAGAAGCTTATAAAGATAATTCAGCTTATTTAAATGCTTTTAATAGTATTAATGATTATTCACCAGAAGAAGCTATTGAAATTATAGAAGCTGAACAAGAAACAACTGAACAAGACAAAAAAGTAATTATGATGAATGACCATCAAAAAGAAATTGATGAAAATCAAAAATGGTTTGAAGAATTACAAGCAATGGAATAAAAAATTAGAAAGTAAACTCTCTAAACATGATAGTTACTAAAGGTTAAATACCCTTTAACATATACATAATTAAAAGTATAAATTAACCTCCTATATTTGTACCAGTTGTAATAATTAAAATATACATATGGCAATAGCATTGAAATTTAACACAATCAAAATAATTAATACCATTCAAAAAGATGGTTTACTTCAAAAATTATATAAAGCTAAATCTAGTACTACTTATCAATACCGTAAACTAATAGCTGCTGCTGAAGCTGGTACACTAACAGATAAACAAGTTGAAGTATTAAAACATATATTCAATGAAACTGTAAAGTTTTCTGATTTGCATTCAACAATATATACTAATGTTGATGATGGTTATGGTATGAATTTCAACCCTATCAAAGTGATTAAGTTTATACATGATGATAGTCTATTTAAAAAGCTTTATGAAGCTACTGCTGGTACATTTCAATACCGTAAACTACTAGATGCTGCTAAAACTGAAACACTAACAGCTGAACAAGTTGAAGCATTAGAAAATATATATCAAAACATTATAATTGTATCACCAGAACGTTCATTCAAATATAGTAAGCTTAAAGAAGTTAGAAGAAAAACCCCTATCAGATATGGTAAGAAACAACTTGAAGCTGATATAGCTAATGCTGGTGGTAATGCTACACCATCACAATCAACATTACTACTATTAGCTGAACTTGAAACATTAAAGAATACTATAGCTTATAGAGCCATACAAGACCATTACAAAGGTACTAACAAATTAAGTGATGATAATCATCAGAAGATACAAGAAGCTGTTAGAAGCTTTAATACAACATTAATAGAAATACTTTAACTGGTACATTTCAATCAATTATAATAGTAATAAAAACCCAGCATATTATGTTTTATTATTCAAGTGTAATGAAGGATTAATTAGTAAAGAAGATTTCAATTTTCAAATAAATCAGAAAGGTTTGATATGATTTAAGCTTGGAGTTAACTTATTAATTCAAAAATGGGAATTCGAATGACATACCCTATTCATATTATATTCTTTTTAAATTTTTTAATTACAAGGGTTGATGACGTTTTAATAGGTAGAGTTTACACTTCTAGTTTATAAACAAAGCGGACTTACCTTAATCATCACATCCATATTCAGGCTTCCTACCACCTATTTGTTTTATGAATGTTTTACGAATAATTATTAAAAAAAAATAAAATACTGATTTTAAGTTAATTAAAATCCCATTTCGTTGTTCTTTAGAAAACGTGAATATACTTTTATTTAATTTCAAATTACTGATTTATAGTTAATTAAAAATACTATATTTTATTTACTCGTTTTAATAACGATATTTGTTTTACGAATGTTTTACGATTTCCTATATTTACATCAAAAATATATATTTAATGGCTTCTTCAAAGGTGGTACTAATTAAAAACAATAAAGATGACAACTACGGGTATTTAAAGATTCGAGTAATCAACAACCGTAAAGTTAAATTAAAATCATTAGGGATAAAAGTCTTAGAAAAAGATTTTAACACTAATAAACAACGTGTAAGAACATCAGCTCCACTATCTGACAATATTAACATTAAGATTGAAGAAGTTTTATCTGAACTATCAAATTTCAATAATCAGATTCAAGCGATTCAATCAACCAGAACAACCGTCTTAAACTATTTTGACGAAGTAATATCCATAACTATAAACAATGGCACTAGATTAAAAAAGAAAGGAATCAGAAATATGTTTGAAGCATATTTAAATAGTATTGGCTTAGATGATATTAAATTTGAAGAACTGAATCAACTACATATACAATCATATTTTAAATTCATTCGTGAAAACGGAAGCGCAAAAAATACAGCCAATCATAATATTAAAGGGTTTAAATCTGTAATTAATAAAGCAATTAAAGCTGGTATCATCAGATATTATACAAATCCTTTTGATGGGTTAAAACTAAAGTATGACGAAAAACAAAAAGAAGCATTAGAATCAAATGATATACAAAGAATAGTCAATAAACTGTCATATGATGATTCTAGAAAAAAAACACACTATAACTATAGTAGTGATAAAAGATTTGTTTCATACGATGAAATTGCATCAATATTTTTATTTCAATTTAACATGCAAGGTATGCGCTGTTCTGATATGCAATTATTAAGATGGTCTAATTTTAAAATAAAGAATGGCTTATTATTATGTGATTATAGCATGATTAAGACTGGCAAAGAAATGACTATAACACTAACACCCTTTGCATTAGAATGCATGAAGTATTCAATATTTAATTTAATACCACGAATGGAAGAAGACTATAATAAAATTAAACTTTCAAAAGAAAATATTCTAAATAGAAAGGAAGAACCATCTGATAAAAACATAAAGGCAATTGAAGAATTGAATGTTAAATTATACAAATTTATGGGTGCTGGTGTTCATTTATATTCTACAAATGACAAATATAAGAATCAATTTGTATTTCCTTTTTTAAGCTCTGGTGATTTTAAAGAATATTTTGGTAAACCTATTCTGCGATTAAATGCTAATCAGCATAAAAAAATGACAAGCACAAATGCATACTATAATAAATTATTGAAGGTTATTCAAAAACAAAACAATATTCAAACAACAATTACCACCCATACCGCAAGACATAGCTACACAACTATATTAGTTGAAAACGATGTATCCTTAACAGAAATAAGTGCAACATTAGGACACAAACATATATCAACTACTCAATCATATATATCAAGATTAAATATTTCTAACATATATGATTTAAATGATGGCATAAGCAGAATGTTTTACAAATAAAAGGGAACACCTCTAGTATACTTATTTTTGAATTATGATTTCACCCACTTAATGAAGTTGATTATTAGCAACACCACCAATGTTAATAATGAGAATACCAAAGAGAACACTAATCCTATCACACCTAAATCACTTTTAATAGATGCTGGTCTAATACTGGCTTTATGGCTCTCTATTGCATCTAACCACAATTTTGCCTCGGTCTCATATTTTAGCTTAGTACTGACTGATTGGTCCCTCGGTCTGAATCCATCTTTATATTCAAATACTGACATATCTAATTTATTTAAAGTTAGTATTAAGCCGCTCGATTAACCAGCCCTTTGATATACTTGGCTCTACCGCTATCTAAACGACTCGTCATTAACCTCATCATTCTTGGTTCCGCTAAGGTAATAGCTAAACTCTTTTACTATTTGGTATGCACCACCATAGTTTGACCGTAATTCTTCGCCTTGACGTGTTACGTTCTGTTTTAGTTCTGTAGTTGAACAACGTGATATAATAATTGCTTTTTCCATATATCAAATATACAAAAATCATACATCTAATCCTAATTAAATACCTGGTATACAGGTTGTTGCAATTTGTAATCAAAAAAAATAGAATTAATTTCATCCTATTTATAATACTAGTTTTTTATTTTTAAACGATAACTAACCAAATCTGCACGGCAAATAATTTATTATTTTAAGATAACTATCAATTCATAAATTTACACCTGTCTAAATTAATTACCATGTTTAAAAATTCAATAAGATTAATTATTCTGTCATTATTCATGATTCTTCAGTCATGCTCAAATAATTCTGATAATGGACAAACAGAAGACTTTTCATTTTAAAACCAACATTATGCGTAAAATTTTACTTCTACTCACTATTTCAATTTTATGTTTTTCTTGTAGTCAAGATGATGATACCACTAATTCAGCGTCTAATGACCCAATATTAGGTACTTGGGGAAATTATATGGATTCCATTCTAAATGGTGATGTTGAGTCACCATCTGAAACGTATGACCCATATTATGAAATAGCTAATTTTTATTCTGATGGTACAGCCACTGCGGAACTTAATCAAGGTGGAACTCTAATTGATGCTACATGGCAAAACTTAGGAAATAATAATTATCAAATAAGTATTTTAGGTTTTACTGAAACTTTCAATGTTCAATTTATTTGTGATGAAAATGTGATGAAATGGGATAAAGATGATGATGGATATTATTATTACGAAAGAATTAATTATAATAATAGTTTATGTGATGAAGATGACCTTACCAGTGGATTAACTTATATTCCAGATGATTGGTTCGAAGCGAAACTTGAAGGTTTAGGACTGGGTGATGGTGACTATGAAAATAATTATGTTTTAACATCAGGCCCAAATCCTGCTGTAAACTCAAAATCAAAATAGAAATCTCCTTCATTAGTTATGTCAGTTGGCATTGCACTAGGAGCAGAGCTTTGAGAAAATCCTGTTCTCTCATGGCTTCCTCTATATTCAGCCCAAACTCCATTTACGCTACCAGAATTATTACTGTCATTAGAACAATTCAAAAGTAATAATGATATAAAAACAAACATACATTTTTGCATAATAGGCAATTCAGTTAATTAAATTTATACCCAATTCCAGCTTGGAATGACCCAACTTTTAGAGCACCTTCAAATCTATTAGTTATACCAATGCTATACCTTGCTTGAATAATTAAATCATCTGTAATATCAAATCCAGCACCTAAAGCTAAACTAGCTCCAAAAGAATCAATATAATCTCCAGAATCTTCAAGAAAATAATCAATCTGCGGTCCAGCTTGAAGATTAAATTGTTCTATTATATTATATTTAACTAAAATTGGAACTATTAATAATGATGTGTCTTCCACATTTGCATAATGTAATTCAGGGTGGAAATCTAATTTATCAGAAATTTCAATATTGGTAAAACCTCCTAGATAAAACCCTGTGGAATTAGTTGAAAACCCACTTTCTGAAAACCTTAATGAATGTACACCTGCCGTAACTCCAAATTCAGTTGACTGAGAAAATGTGATAGTTGTAATAAATACTGTGATAGTTGTAATAAGTATTTTTTTCATCTTTAAAATATTTTAGTTAGATATCAAATTTAGATTTTATTCAACTTTTTTTTTGTCTGAATTAGTTATCGTTAAGGTTTTTCAACTATTCGTATGATTCGTTTCCACTTTTGGCGATGAGGTCAATGCCTAAATCGTGTGCTGGTAGTTCAAGGTACTCAAGCTCTTTCTGAGGTACTTCTGAAAGCATCCAAACGTCATCGTAAAAATTATAAACAGGGTTAATTTTAAATAATAGTTTAGTAAGCAACTCAAAGGCATCGCCCTTCTGTTTATTGTTGAGGCGGACTATTTTATTTTGAAACTCTTTCCAAGAATTAGATTGGGTTATGATAGTTTTCACATTCATGCTATCAAATATAAAATATAAGGCTTTAACTTTCTGTGATAATTGTCATGTAGAGGATAAAAGAGATTCCCATAATATTATAATTATATAAATAAATCAGCATAGCCTACCTACTTTTTTACTTGCTAGTCATTAACTAAATTGTTCCTATTGAAATATTCTGAAAAATTTTATAAAAAATTTTTATACATGTCCATCCTATGTAATACATGGGGGCTTAATTTGGGTTTATAACCGGGGTTCCTGGTAGGTCACGTTATTTTTTTTCAATATTTGGGTAACACGTTGAACACCACTCCCTATCTAACTATCCTTATCTGCACAAAAGCGACCCTTTAATCAATGTCTAAACATTAATTGACTTGTCGTAATATTTTACAACTGGTACAGTTTATCATGCTTTAAAATAATTGGTTGAGGTTTATACAGATTCGACATATTTATATTAAAACAAAAATATGAGCAAGCTCCCTAATAGCAAATCACATAATGAAATTTTAACTTTACGTCTATCAAAAAAAATTAAGGATAAATTAATAAAATTCGCTACAAGTAAATATGGTGGTAGTGCGTCAGCCGCAATAAGAGCTTTGATAGAATCTGAGTCAAAGAGATATTAACTTCTAATGTGAGATACATGGTTGATTACATTTTTATTTTTTAACTAAAAACTGATATTATATATCCTTTGTTCACATAATAATGAAATTTGATCTGGTCGAAGACCAGACCAAATGACATAATATTGATGTAATTAGATTGTTACTAATCAGAGTTCTCTGAGTTGTCAGCTAGTTGAGTTTCATAATCAAAGCCATGTTTTTTGATTTTATTCTTGTATCTATTATGGCTTATTGTTTGTCTTATTTTATCAACATCAGCTTCAGATAGTATTTGGTGTTCATTCGTTATTAATCTTCTAACTTCTTTCAGAATTTTGGGTTTCAAATCCTTTGGTGCGAAACCACCATCAACATATTCTTTTAAAGTCTTATAATGGCTTACTTTAGCTTTATTTATAAGTTTTTTAAGTGATGATAACGCAGTATAATAATTGGGTTCTTTGGATTTGATTTCAAGAATTTGTCTGTCAATCCAAACGTCTTCAATAAACTTATGATTATCCGTTATAATTTTTTTAATCATTTGGTGATATTCATCTTCTGTTATTGATGGTTCAGCTGGAACGGTAGTTTCTTCAAGTTCGTTAGTATTTGAATCTGACTTTTTGAGATTACCATATTCAGAAATGGTATAATGCCAATATTGGGCATGAACCTTAGACTTTCTTATATAACCGAATTCACATAGATTATTTAATGATTTATCTAATATATATTCTGTTATACCTAACCTATTTATCAATCCAGTTCTACTAATTTGAAATGTGTCAGCATCTGATAATATTGAAATCAGTAGTATTCTTGAGTCGGTAGTTAACCGCTTATCATTTACTATCCTATGTTCAATAGTAGTAAATTTACCAGCAATTTTTTCGCTTCTTACAACAGTTTTGTTGTTTTTAATTTTATTTTTCATTTTTTTTATTTTTGGGGAATATTTTATAAATACAGGACTCATCCTATTTCTAGTCTCTCATTGGTAATCTTACTTTTAAAATTTAAAAAGTCAATTACTACAATTGCTTAAAGCTCATTTAAGAACCTTTTCCAATCTAGGAGCAATGTTTGTTGTTCGCCATCCATTTCCTTTTCTAGACGTAATATAATCATGCTCCATTAGTTCTTCTACCTCTTTTTTAATGCGTAATCTTGAAACTCCAAGAACTTTACCCATTTCACCGCACGTTTTATCATAACCACCAGCGAATTGAAGTATAATTGGTGGGGTATCTATTATCAATCCCAATATCAACTTTTGAAGCGGATTGATATTCTTTAGTTTTAATAATTCTATTGGTATTTTCATAACATTTATATATCAAATTTCTTATTATAGCGCACCCACCCGATTTCATCACATACTCTATCTAGAAAACCTTGTTCAACTGCCGCTTGAAAATATTCTAGCTTTTCAGCTTTCCATTCATATACTGTCTTATAAGATGATTTAGGCTCAGCGATAAATGTTAATACATCATTCTCTACTTTTTCAATTGTTTTACTAATCTTTTCCATTGCTTTAAATTGTTTTTCTTTATTCATGATTTTTTTTATTAAGGCTTAAACCTTGATTATATTAATAAATATAATATCAAATTGAGGAGTTTGATATTACTTCTGATTAGTGCAATAAACCTCATTTTTAATGTCTTAGAGAAGTCATTTAGAAATATTCTAACATAACTTTATTAACATAGTGTTGAAAAACATAAAACTATTTCCGAAAGGGGTATGCTTTTAGTAGTTGCTTTAGCTCATCATCAGAAGTTGTATTAATATGGATTGCACTTTTGGACTTAGGGGGGGTGAGCGCAATAGGGGGTGAAATCACCTCTAGTTGAAGATATAGCCTCTTAGCTAGTTGAAATGTTATAGCTAAAGCTGGTTGAAGATTGTAAGCGAATTTATTAATCTTAGTTGAAGATTATATCTTTTCTTTTTTTAACGATTGTATGGTGGTGTACGCAAGTACACACCACCTACATGAGTGTTTTATAATACTCTTATAGTATGTACCCAATTATTTCAGGTACTAAGCACCAAAATTATTAAGTTACTACTTCAATCGTAAGAATTAATAACCCAGCAAAAACTATAAGATTAATCTATTGAAATAAATTACATCAATAGATATTAGGTCATTAAAGTTGTGAGGTGAGAGTAACCTAAAAAGTCCTATGGTATATTTAAAGCTATTGAACTGAATAATATTATTGTAACTCAATGGTTTTTTAATCTATTTTAGAATAATATCTATACAAATCAATAGTTTCTCCATTATTATAATTAAATCCTTCAGATTCAGCCCTCATTTCATTATCACCAATAAATTCAATTAATCCTTCCCCGCTAAAACCCCAGAGTGTTATCTTATATATGCCCCCACCTAAATTCACCCATAATCCATCAATTGAACCAAAATCAGTGAACGCTTCCGTACTCCCATCAGCGTAGTATGTTGTTTTTCCTTCCATTTCAGAAATTTCAAATTCTTCATATACAGAGTTATCACTTCTAACTATACTTTTTGTTTCAACCCAAGTTCCAATAATTTTATCTGAAGAGCTAGACTCATTATCATCCTTACTGCATGAAGTAGCATAAATCATAGTGATACAAAGGAATAACGCAATTTTTTTCATAGTATAATTTATTTTATCTAAAAGTAAGAAAATAAAACTTAATTTAAAACATCAAACAAAAGGTTGTATTTACCAGAAACAGGGATTTTCGAACCATCAATATCTAAATATGTTATCTGAAATTCGCCATTAACAGCATATATTTTTTTTTGATTATCCTCTTTGTACAGTGATATTTTATTAATTTTATTAAAATTATTACTAGAATAATCATAACCTAAATTACTATCAGAAGATTCTAAATATAACTCAATGTCAGCATCAAATGTATTATAACAATCATCAGATAACCCATCGAAAATGATAAGATTGCTATCATTAATATCATAATTTTGAAATAGAGATTCAGTTACATCATAAAAAAGATGCATACCTGCATAGATTGATGAATTTTCAACCCAAGCATACACAAAACCCATATCGTCATAATCATCAGTTTCACAACTTAAATAACTATCCTGTGTAGCATAAAAAGAAGCCTCATATCTATAAGTCTCTCCTAAAACGGATATTTCCCAATAATTACTATTATCAGTTTCACTATTATCACTATCGCTACATGAAAAAATAAATACAAGTACAAATAAAAAAAGGGAAAAATGTTTCATGGTTTAAAGTTTATATTAAAAACAAAATTACTTTTAAACTTAATATATATTATTGGTAGTTAGTTAACGCTACTACTTCAGCAATTATCGTTAAAATATTTAAGGACTCCCCAATCTGATACAAAAAAAAGTTTTATTCTAAAAAAACTGAAAAATAATTTTTTGAAATACACGACTATTAATTGATGATTTTTACGTTTTTAACGTAATATTCGGCTTTGTTGCCAACGTTATTTTTTTATTCCAATTTCTATATAATACCAATTGTGTTCCTTTTCGAAATCCACAACTTCTAGTTCGTGTCCCGAAAATATTGCTCTTAACGTCTTTTCAGTTCCTCCAGAACGTATATAATTTTCCGCTGAAATTTTCTCTCCATTTTTATCAGCTAGCCAAATTGCTTGGTTGTCTTTTTGATAAAATTCTTCTATTTGACTTTTATCTATTGTCTTTATCAAAAAGTCGTTTTTCCCAATTTTGTTTTCAGATTGGAATCGAATTTCCCAACTTTTTTTTGGTTTATATTTTTTATTTAATTTCTCAATCCATTCTGCTTTGCAATTCTGTTGGATTTCTTCAACCGCTTTTTTGTCAGCGTACAAATTGATAAATAAGTCTATTGAATTTTTTGTCAATCCGACAACTTTATTCTCAATAAACAAGTTTTCTGTTTTATCTAAATGGTAACTAACAATAGAATTCAAAGTTGTTCCAACGAATCCATTTCCGCCAGCAGAAGCTTTTGCGTAAAGATTCAGTTCTTTAGTATTCGGTTTATTCCAAATATTTAATTCATCTCCAATCTTTACTTGAAATTCAGATTTTTTTCTTTCAAATCGAATAGTCTTTTTAAAAGGCAATTTTTTGCTGTTTCCGAAAATGTTTGTTAGTATTCCCATAATGTTGCCCAACCTGTGTATATAGCTACTGGTAACTATATATCTATTATATACTTAAAGATGTGTTTATCTAATAAATATTATTGGAAATATATACCTAAAGCGACTTTATCTAAAATTTAGATATACAAATTTATCTAACTTATTGTAAGTATTTTATGATAAATATCAGTTCATATAATGTTGTTGTTTTATAGTTTTGAGTTAGAAACAGAAGTAGGCAATTTTTATTAGTATG
>Ga0208643_1001671_pt1 | contig 11773 bp, 8 predicted proteins | sample VirMetDEL_Nov_12_FD_184516 | JGI IMG/M metagenome (GOLD analysis project Ga0208643, IMG submission 184516) | Aqueous microbial communities from the Delaware River and Bay under freshwater to marine salinity gradient to study organic matter... | ecosystem: Environmental > Aquatic > Marine >... | reverse complement strand
GGGCTTTCAGCTTGTACGCCTGTGATTGTAGCATTGTAACCGTTCAATCCGCCTTGTTCAGCTTCAACAGTAGCATTAAAGCTAAGCATTGCACCAGCATCAGATAACATTTTGCTATCTAATCCAATAACTACCGCCCTACGGTTTGCTCCTTCTTTCTCGTATAATTCAGCGATAATAACCAACTTTTGATTACCTACTTTTTCAAGTAAGAATGATCTAGCTTCGTTAATGTTTGGAAGAACGATATTTAAAGTTGGTGCAAATGAATTTCCTCCACCGTCTTTTGTATTTTCAGCTGCTAAGTCTTTCGTTGCAACTCTACCCTCTAATTTGACAAACTTACCAGCACTTTTTAAAGCTATTGCCGTAATGTTGTGAGCGGTTGCACCAAAAGTAGTATTGTCAAGATCAACTTGTCTTACAGGTGCTAAATAAAAGTTCCCTAAACCAGCACTCGGGAAATCGTCGCCGCATCCCATTACTATATTATCTGAAAATTCGCAAAACTCTGCCATAATTTTAATTTTAAAATGTTATTAATCAATTCAAAAGTACTAATTTTTATTTATAATAATTCTAAATAAGCATTAAAAAGTTGAAATATTTTTTATTTGATTTACCCGTCCAGCCATTTCAGTTGTTTCAGAGGCTACATTCACAACCTTTATTGAACCAATTGCATTAATTACTCCCTCCGTAATATCGTCTTTAATGCTACTCAAATCGCTTGATGAACTTAAAATACCACCATTTTGAAACTTCCTTAATCCCGTTGGTGATGGAATTGGAACACCTCCACCATCTTGATTGATTGCCGAAAGTAGCCCGTAATGCTTAGCCGTTGAAACCTTGTTTATTATAGCTTCCCCACCTTCAAACTCTACACTTTGCCCTCCTACACTTGTTTTTATTCCACCGTTTGCGTGTGAAGCACCAACCAATAAACCACCTTTAGCAAACTTCTGGCTTTGAATAGCACCAACTTGTGCAGCGGTTTGGATTACTTGCGCACCTATTAAAATGGCGGTAGCGATACCGTAATCCGATTTAGGTACATCAGCTGCAATCCTTGTAATTGCTAAAGCCCCATTTATTATCGCTTGTGCCGTGTCAATTCTTTTCTTTTTATCGAAGGCTTCTTTTTCTAATTTCAACCTTTCCTTGTTGTATTCTTCCTCCGATATAACCCCTGTTTGCCTTCTAAGTGTTAACGCATCAATCTCACGTTTTAAAGTCGCGTCAATACGTCGGTTTTGATTGTCAAATATAATCTGTTGTGCCTGGTCAATTGCGTTTATTGCATTGCTTCTAATTTCTTTTATTTGTTCTTCCTTTTTTGCCTCTGATTCAATGTCAAGTTCTGTTTGTCTATCCTTTTCCTCCCTTAAAATAGTATTTAAAGCAATAGAGTTTTCAAGTTCTAAAGCGTTCATTTTTTCATCCTCCAAAACTTTCGCTTGTGCTTTTATTTCTGTTGCCTGTTCTTGTGTGATTTTATTTAATGCTAGTTCTTCTTTTAGTTTTCTATCAAGCAATTTTAACTCCATGTCTGAATTAAATTGCGCTTGTTTTAACTTTAAATCTGCTATTTGTTTCTGTAATTCTACCTCTTTTGCAAACTTTTGTTCAGCCGTTTCAGTAGTTACCAATGATTCCAAAGCTCGGTTTTGCTCTAAAGATGCAATTTCTGTATCATATCTTTTGTTTTGTGCTTCCGTTTTAGCTTTCTCATTGTCTAAAAAGTCCTTTAACGCTTCCGCTTCGGCTTTCTTTTTTTCTTCCTCCGCCTTTTTAGTAGCGGCTCTTTGGTCTGCAATAGCTTTATTTTGTATTGACTGCACCATTTTATTAACTCTCAAACTCTTTGATATTGTTTCCCCTTCTAGTTTGTCCTTTTCAGCTATCAAATCTTGATATTCTTTTTGCTCTTTGTAGCTTGTATCGTTTGCTTCATGAGATAAAGCCATTAATTCAATCTTTCTATCCAATTGCGCTTTTTCCATCATTTCAACATCTTTCAACGATTGAACTGCCGCCTTTCCAGCTTTTATCCTTTCGGCTTCCGTGTTGTTGGTGTCATTTAATATTTCCCTTTGGCGCTCGAATATTAACTCCCCTTTTTTACGCTCTCTATTTAGATTAATTTCAGCTATTTCAATTTGTTTTTCAAGTGAACGCATTTTATTCGCTCTCTCTGTCGCAATTGCTATCTCTTGTTTTGTCCTTGCTACAAAATTACTAGCGGCTTTTTGTTGTGCTGCATCCATTGTGGTTACCGTTTGAATTGCCGCCGTTTTTAACTCCTTAGAAGCCTTTAAAATATTAGCCTTTGCCGTTGCTAAATCTTTCTTTAAGGCTTCTTGGTCAATGCCAGAACCTAGAATAGGAACTCCCGCCAACGCTTGCTTAACTTTTAGTCCTAAAACTTTAAAAGTTCCTACTATCAAATCACTTGTTGAACGTAGAACATTCACCGCCCCTTTTACGGAATTTAAAAGCTGTCCGTTTATTGCCTTAGCTAGATTTTTAATTGATTCTAAAGGATTGTCAAACGCTTTTTTTAATCCATCAAAGACTTTTAAACCCGTTTTTTGCAAGAACCCAATAAACGCTTGAAAATTCTCCTTTAATGGCGCTAAAGCATCCTTTACTCTATCTATTCCCTCTTGTGTTGAAGTAAAAGCCGCTATCAATGAAGCTAAAAGTAGCACAACTGCACCAATTCCTGTTGCGATTAATGCTACTCTAAAGCCTTTTAATGCACCACTTGCAAGCCCTGTTGAAGCCGCTGACCCTTTCATAGCAACCCCAAAGGCGGCTAATGATGTTTTAATCTGCCCAAGTGTACCGATTACCATTTGAATTTGGCTACCAAATCCGCCCATTAAAGGCAAAGCGCCCTCCAAAGCTTGTCCATAATCACCAACGGAACGCGAAGTAATTCCAATATCTTTTTCAAGTGCCTTTAATTCATCGCTTTGTGCTTTTATTTTTAGTTGTAACTTACCTCCTACATCTTCATTTTCCCTTTCTGCTGCTGATAAGTTGATGTACTCTTTTTGCGCTGCGGATAGTTCTAAACGCATCGAAGCAATTGAACCTTCTGCCACATCCATCGCTTTACCTTGATTCAATAACGCCCTTTCTGCTTCTGAATATTCGCCCCTAGTTTCTTTTGTTACTAAACTTAATTCAACTTGTTGAGCAGCTAGATTTTGAGCGCTTTTTGCAGCTTCTTCTTCGCTTATCGAGCCAGCTTTTATTGATTCTTCTAACTCTTTATTAGCAGCGTTTAACTCTTTTTTTTGTTGCGCTAAACCGTTTAACTCTACTTGTAAAGCCGACAAAGTATTTAACTGCTCATTTGCCCCCTCAATTTTTACGTTTAATATTATGTCTTTTGCGCTCATATCGAATACATTTTATTTCCATTATTATCTAAAACATTAAATATAAAACCATTTTCGTCAAACATGGTTATAACTTGCGGTGGTGGTGTTGTAATTTCTGTTATTGTATCTGTTACATTTGTTGTTTGCGTCAAATCCAAAGTAGCATCTGCATAATCTTTGTACTTAATTAGCTTAACAGTTACGGGCATTTCTTCAACTACATCATAATTATTTACACTATCATAAAGATAATACCCTTTGATTTTTTCTGGTGCTGATATGTAAAGAGGCTTTTTTAAATCTAAAGTAAAGAACTTGTAAAGGTTTATTTTCTGCTTAATTGTTAATAATAGAGAATCGTCTATATTGGTCAATGTTTTTAAATAGAATTGATCCACTAAACCACCCGCTCCATTAAATGTCAACTTTCTATCTTGATAAGTTGGTACTGCACCAAACCCCTCCATTAATCCAACTAATGGCGTGTCGCCACTATTATTAACTAACGGGTTTCCATCCCTTCCATACTGAACACCTAAAACTAATTGATATATCCTAGTGCTATATTCGTCATTAATCGGTAATTCCGCATTTTTGGAATCATCCCATTCTTGCTTAATCAAAGAAGTTACAACTCTATTACTTCCATCCTGTAAATAACCATTTATTGATGGTGCGAACAACGACAATGAATTAGAAAGCGTGCCTATTTCGAACCTATTGGATGTAGGGAATGTGTGAGTATAAAGTGCATAAGTCTTATTCCAGAACTTTTGCCAACGTGTTAGATTTTTATCGCTTGTGTCTTCACGATAAGCAAACTCTAAACGCTTCAAATAATCAGTTGAAAAGTCAAGCGAAGGATTAGTACTTAAATCTATGCTATCTGTTATATCTTCTGCATCGGTTAAAGGCAAATAAAAATCATTCCTACTTTCAACAAGTACTGTTTTTCGATTAGTGTCGCAATCAAAGTAAAGGTTGAACATCGTTTTAAACTCCTTTATTAAATCAATTACTTTGATTCCTCTAGGAATGTGATTGTTTATCCTAAATGTATCACCTAGTTGTACTTGGTCTTTTAATGAGAATCTAACCCTAGTAGCATCTTGTATTTTTAGCCTCCAATGTGTTGACGCGGTTGCAGGTATATCTAAATAATTCCAAATAGGGTCATTTGCTTGACCTTGTATGTCTAATTCTAGAACTATTGAAATTTCATCTCCAGCATTTAAAACGACGTTTTTTAAAGCGTTTGGCAAGTTCCATGCAAATAAACCGTCAACTCCTTGAACAATTGAAGGGGGTAAGTCTGGATTTGAAGTTGGCGGTAGATAGCTGTATAAAACCGTTCCGTTAATACTATTATTTGCTGTGTTGTTTTTAACTATATGCCATTTAATGTTAGGCGGAACGAATTGCACCGCATCCGCATTAGTATAAATAGACCATTGTAAAGGTGTAGCATAGATATTGTAGTACCATGCCGACCATACAAAGTTAAAATCTAAATCATAAAGCCCCGTAACCGCTACTGTATAAGTACTTGTACTGAAATCATATAGTATATTATCGTCTTTTATTTCGTGAGGAATTAAGCTACTAAATTTAGAAAATCTTTGTTGAGTTGGAAAGTCTGGATCATCGGACAAGTTACCAATAAATAAAGTTGAATCTGTAACAACGCCTAAAGCCCCCGTTCCCGTTCCTAGCGCATAAGTACCAACGGGAATATCATATTCAGAATAGGACGCATCTAAATCTGCTTCATCCACCGTAAATGAAAAAGGAGGGTCAATTGCTAAGCCTACATGAACATAACTATTGCCGAATTGGTCTAAAAATGGAACTTTCCCTTTTACCCAATCTTGTTCCAAGAAACTACCCGTAAATTCGTAGCCGATATAGTTAGCTACTGCATTCCAAAAAGCACTAAAATAAATAACAGGGCGCTTTTCTGCATTGCTCAAACCGTTATTTCTGTCGATTATTGGATATGTCAAGTCGTGGTCTTCACCGTAACTTAGAACTAAGGTATTAATTCTATCGTCCGAAAATTCCTCGAAAGCATCAATTGTGTAATTTCCGCTATCTTTATCCCTCCATGGTAGTTGATTTAGTTCTAAATCCCCTATCAATTCAATCCAATCAGCATTGCCACCCTTAAAAAACATCTTGTAATTACCATTCAATTCCGATTCCCTACCATAAATAAAGCCCGTATCTAATTGATTTCCATTTACTAAAACGCGACAACGTAAGCTACCAATAATGTTACGAGATACACCAGAGGCATTAACATCAGATAAGCCAAACAAAATCTTATTATTGTTTGCCGTATTAGGTACTTCAAAATCTAGTGTGTAGTTAGTGTTTCGACTTGAAATATTGTTGAATTTAGCCACCGATTTAGTAAACTTAAAGCCTACTTCATTACTATCAATTACATCAATAGTTCCTAATACTGCCCCCGAATTGTTTATTATAATCAGTTCTAAAGTGTTCATACTAAACCACGTCTTTCGTTTGACAATCTAAATTTAATAGCGACTAATGTAGTAGGTGAAAATTCTCCCGCATCTTGAACCTCCGCAGTTAAAACAGTAATAGGAAAGTATCTGTACGGGCTACCTTCATCAAACTTTTCAATAGCTACCCTTCCATTAATAAGCATCTTACATAACCATTGTGCAGTCGCTTGGTCTACTCTTGCACTATACAAATCATATTCATAGTTAAAACTTGTAGCGTATGACAATTCACCAACGCTTGCACTTGTTGGCTCTACGGGTCTACTTTTCTTTATAAAACTTTTGCTTGTGCTTATTGTACGTGTAAAATCCCCCGAAAATGTATAGCTTTCTTGTACTCCAAATTCATTAATCCAATGTAACACAACTCCTTGAATGCGTCCACATTTATAGTTAGAATTTATAAATGTTTTCATTTCGCTTCGTGGTGTTAATGCCCCGTAGTTGTCTAATACTTGTACGGTTATTTTATAAACATCAAAGTTACTAAGCATTGTTTTCATCAACATAGAAATATCATAACGCCCCGTAGCCCCGTTTAAGTAGGTTCTACTTGGAACAGAACAAACAATGATTTCAGTATTTACTAGCGTGTTTGTATCGTCATATGAGTAAATAACATAGCTTTGTTTTGAAACTCCTAATCCATCATAAGACACTTTTAAAACTGATAAAAATAATCTCCTAAGGTCGGACACTAAGATAGTGGAAGGACTAGAAGTTAAAAACTTTGATGAAGTACTTCCAGCGTCGCCCAAATCGTAGGTATCAATTCCGCTTTGTGTGATAAATTCATCACTTTGAAAGGCATCTAGCGCAAAGTTTTTAAGGTTGGTATATTGTCTATATGCCGTAACTTGTACTACGTTAGCTATTACCTCCCTAAATTCTAATGTTGCTAGAATGTTTTCTAATGTTATTTGATTTGTGGAAGTTGAAAGCGTAACAAAATTACGGTCAAAATAATTCCTCAATATGTCGTTAATCTCAAAGGTGAAGTTTGTACCGCTTCCAATGTCCTTAACGTGTTCCAATGTTGCCAATGCAGTACTTCCTAGACCTTCAACAAACACAGTCAATTGAACCGCTAAAACGTTTGAAGGGTTATCTGTTATAGCGGTTATCTCGTATTTCTCACACGATACATCAATACCCGCAGTTATAAAAGTTAGTGCCATAATTTAAGCCGTTTCAAATGTTTTCTTGTTCTTACTAATTGCGTTTGTTATCTCAATATCTGCCGCCTCGCTAAACACATCAACCAACATATCAAAGATAGCAATTGCATTCTCATCCATAACAACACTTATAAATTCTTTTCGCCTTCCATTGCCAGAAAAACGATAACTCCCCCTTGTTGGGCTTCCCTCGTTGTATATCTTCCGACGTATCGCAAATGCAGCGCTTTTAATTTCCTTTTCACCCGTAGCGATTCCTTTACGTTCTACCCATTCAGCAAGGGCATAAACATTTACCCAATTGCCCGCAGCTATTCCCGTTTCTAAATACTTAGCATATCCAATAGCGCTTACCTCAATAGTGTAAGAGTTACCACTTCGATTAATTGAATAATCAATGCTTTTAATCAAATTTCCCGTATCATTATGCCCTTGTTCTTCTAGTTCATTTCGTAGCTTATCAACTATGAATTGCCCAACTAAATCAAGCCCCGCCTTTATGTTAAACATGGCATGAAGTAAAGTCTGCAACATCGCAACCAACTCGAACAGTTACATTGTACGGAATGAATACTTCAACCAATTTCGCATTATGCACGTTTGTACCAAAAAAACCACTACCAAAGTTTATTTCTACGGGCTTATCTAAGGCTAAAAGCCTAGTTTTAATTTCCGCTATTATCTTTAAGCTTAACTCATTCAACTCACTTTGTTTTTGGTAGGTGTCCTTAGTCGCCTTTTCATCTTGCCAATAGGTGTCAAAAAAGAATAACTTACCGCTAAATTGTTGCAAGCCTACCTTGTTTGTATTTGCTTGCACACCTTGAAAATCAAAGTTTGGATGTGCTTCAACTAACACGCAAGGGTAAGTAATAGAAGGCGCGCCATTCATCGCCCAAACATTGTCGTATAAAAAAGTCAATGCAGTAGGGCAAAGGTCATCAGCCACCCCTTTAAAAACGTCTATTAAATCCTTGTATGTCATATCTCTGTTATCTTTAAACTATAAACCCTTATCACATCATAAGCACGTTTCTCCATTACAGCCGCTAATGGTGTCAATCCTTGAGTATTGAATACTCCCATTTCTGCGATTTTAACGGCAACAATTTCCCAATACGAGTTTTCGAGTAACTTTCTTTTAGCTGCTCCAAGTTCCACTTTTGTTGATCCTTTAGGTTCGGGAGGCCGCTCGAAAATGACTGGAAATAATCTTTGTATTTGTTTAGCAACAGCGCAAAAAAAAAGTACCCACTCCATCCCGTTAATGCATCAACTTCCTTAAACGCTTCAACTCGTTCTTTTAATGCTATGTCCGAATCGTCGCCATCGGTGTAAATAACCGCAAGCAAATTAATTAACGCATCAATACACTTTTCGTTCTTGTTTTCTTCAACAACCTTTGATAATTGCGTCAATAACATCCATTGACGGTACGAAGCATTCCCGAAAAGCATTGCAGCACCCGAAATGGTCTTAACCTCTTTAATTAGATCGTACTTCTTACCCTGTATTTTGATTTGCTTAATGTCTAGCACCGCTTTAGGTTGCCCCATGAATATAACACATTGATTGTATAGGAAATCAATAGATAAGCTATCAGCCGTTCCCGTAATGGGTACATTCTTCAATTCATCAATAGTAAACGTAGAAAAAAAGGAAATCCAACCTATTTTAAAGGCTATTTCTTCCTGTTTATCGCACTCCTTATCCTCTGCAACAAAATCTAAGATAGCCTTAGACTGCTTTGCTAGGTATTTAAATGCACTTGAAAGCGTAGAAAGTTTAACATCTTCAAAGTTGTTAAACAGTTTTTTCTTTTCTCCGTTTGCGATTAGGTTTATCATGCTCATTTTTTTAGGCTTCCATAGCCTTTTTTAATAAATATTTCGCACTCGTAACCGTTAAACTCACATTCACCCTCTTTAATGAATCTAGATTTACCATTACTAACAAATGTATAAAGTTTTCTAGGGTCTAAATTCAATGATTCGTCGATAGTTTTAATCGGTTCATCTACCTTTTTCACCTTTTCGATTGGTAAAGCATCTATCTTTTCAGTTGGTATTTTCTTTCGTGCCATAATGTTTTTATTTACTTGTTTGCCTACAAATATAATGTTTTTGTTCGATATGTTAAAGTCGTGTTTAATATCCACTAATAATCCATCAATGTCGGACAGCTTTATTACTTTAGATTCGATTTGATTAGATTGTATTAGCTTCATATTATTGCCATCTAAACCCCTATCAAAGCTACCATACCAGCCTTTGTAGTTTATTTTCTCTAATACGTACTTAGGAAAGTATCGCCCAGCACCGTAGGACTTATTGCCACAATCAAAGTGCGATAATATTTCGTGAGCAGTCGAATAAAAGTAAAGGTCGTAAAAACCTACTACGCTATTTTCATTTTGCTTTATTAGCTTGTAATAATACTTGATAACATTTTCACAAATAAAGTCATCAGAACCAAGCAAAACAACCGCATCAGGGTTTAACTCCTTAGCCTTTAACATCATTGCGTTGTTCTTGTTTGATATTGGAAAGTTAGGCGTTTCTATGTACTCAAATCCATTCGCTAAATCTTGTGATTTTTTACCCTCACTTCCGGCAATCACAATTTTAAACGGGTACTTCTTTTGTAATTCCCTATAATAATCTAAAACTACTTTTGTTAATGCGTGCCTTTTGTAAATGGCTATAATGAAAACTAACATAATCAAAGATAAAAAAAAAGGGTGAACATAAGCCCACCCCTTTTAAATTTATAGCCTACTTATTAGGTAGTTTCTAAAGCAGCTTTAGCAGTTGCAAAAACACCTTTTACGAATGCAGTTCTATCGTTGTGCTCAACAGAAACAACCGCTCTTAATTCCGCGCGAATTGTTTTGAAGTTTTTAACGAAGTTGTCCGCATTGTAACCGATTTCAATAGTAACTCCTTTTTTGTAATCCAAATAAGCCTTAGTGAAATCACCAATCAAGAACTCACCTTGAGTAACCAAAGTAGTTTTGATTAATGGAATACCATCGAAAGAAAGTGAACCAGCAACCATTTGCAATCTATCAACATAACGTCTATCAGTTGAAGTAACCTTAGTAACTAAGATACTTGTAACATCTGACGGGTGCATCATGATAGCAGTTGGCATTGGTTGGTTTGCAATCTCGATTTGATTAGCTGCAACAGCTAATACATCAACCTCATTTGGTTGGTCGATTGTAGATGCAAAAGTACCCGCTGCAAATGTAGTAGCAACAGTTTTGATACCGTTCAATAATGGACTAACACCAGACCCTCCAAAAACTTGTGTTTCTAAATTCAAGTTTAATTTAGTTGCTAATTTAGTATTAATCAATGATTGTAATTGGTCAACATCTTCTAACATTTCATCAGTAATAGTAATGAATGCAGTGATTTTCTCAACCTTTTGAGATCCAACCAATAATTCAAAGTCAATTTGATTTTTCAAAGTACCCTCAGCAGTTGAACCAGCTGCGCCTTCTTCGTTAGCTACATAAACCCATTCTTTTAATGGAGAAGAAATAGAACCAACAGTAACCAAATCCAACAAACGCATTCTTCTTTCTGGAACGTCGCCAATGCCAGGCTTTCTGTAAGCAACCGCAACCTGTCCTGTTGTGTTACCAGCATAGGTCATATCTCCAACTGCTTTCAATTGGATTTTAACGTTGTTTGAAGAATTACCATTTTTCAAAGCAACTAATTTCTCTTTGTTTTCTGCTAATGATTTAGCGATTGAATCAACTTCAACACCTTCTGACTCTCTTGTAATTTTGCTCAAGAATTTACCTTGTTCAGCAAGGATGGTTTTTAAAGCCATGAATTGAGAATCGAAAGACGCTTTTAATTCAGATTTAGCAGCTTCGATTTCTTCTTTGCTTGCTTTGTTAGCTTCAGCCTTTTCGATTTCAGCTTTTAAGCCAGCGTTGAACTCGTTGTAAACTTCCGCTAATTTGTTAGCGTCGCTTTTGTCTGCTTCTGACAAATTCTTAAATGTCAAGAAGTCTTGAAAACTTGATTTTGATGTAAATACGAACATAGTTGTAATTTTTAATTGTTGTTATTTTATTTAATTAATTGGTAAATTGACGGCTTTATATCCTTTTGAGTGTCTTTAGACGGCTCTTTTTTGGCGAAAGTGTCGCAATATTGTTTACAAAGATTAAAATAAATTTCCTTATTATCGATATTTTTAGCTAAATAATCGAACATTTTTTGTACTTGGTCGACATTATAAGCGCTTTTATTGTTGTCAAATATTCCCGTAATAGGGTTTGAACCCATCAAAACCGCGCTTGTTTCCTTTAATTTAGCTTCACTTACCGCAAAAAAGTAACCTTGCTTCATTACTTCGTCGGCATTTCCTATTAATGGTAAATACTTTTGATACAATGCGTATGCGTTCGGGTCTTGCTTATCGTCCATTGCTAGGTCAACTTTTACGTAGTACATTCCAACACTATGTTGGTTTATCTCGTTGTCCTTGTATGCAGTAAACACCGCTTCATTCTTAGCCTTTTGAATCTCAACATCAAGCAACAAGGCTTGTGTGTCTAATGGTGAATTGTACCCTAAATAAATAAAGCGAGTATCTTGTTCACGTGCTTTTAATATGTTTCCAATTTGTGCAGTAACCTCAAATT
>Ga0208643_1001669_pt1 | contig 11783 bp, 19 predicted proteins | sample VirMetDEL_Nov_12_FD_184516 | JGI IMG/M metagenome (GOLD analysis project Ga0208643, IMG submission 184516) | Aqueous microbial communities from the Delaware River and Bay under freshwater to marine salinity gradient to study organic matter... | ecosystem: Environmental > Aquatic > Marine >... | reverse complement strand
GCACTTAGACTAACCAGATATAAAATGTTTATCCGCGCATTAGACGGAGGATGCACTGACAATAAGGCATCTGCTACACTATTTGCTACAGTGGACGAGGCTAAAGAGTATGTTACCGATTGGCGAGCAACTTCATTTGTCGATGGTGCGAGTTCTATGCAAATTTCCATTGTAGAAGTGGAAACAAAACTTGTGATTACTAAAGTCGGTAAAGAAGTGGAAATTGTATGAACGAACGAATGAAAGAACAACTGTTAGCCCTTGCATACGACAATCAAGGATTGTTCAGCATTGCTGAGCGTGACGAGTTCGATTGTTTGATCGCCCTGATTGAAGACGGCACCATCAACACCTTTGAAGAACTTGCCCGTTATGGTGTAGAGGTTGACATTAAATCCGAAAGCTGTTATAATACATACATCGCAACACGGAGCACACGATGATCAAGTTTAACTATTACACAGCATTCGAAGAAAGTAACATTGGCACTCGTGTTGTGTTTGCTTGGCCCGCAGGTGAATCTCCTCACCAAAGCGAGCATCACTTTCAAATACGTGGTCCTTGGTCAACGCAAGAAGCTGCTGAACAAGCATTGAAAGAAGAAGAATGAACGAACGAATTAAAGAACTCATTAATCTGAGCGGCATTGAAATTCGGAGAAACTATGATGAAAATGGGTCTACCCCTGCTGAATTACAAAAGTTCGCCGAGTTGATTGTGCGGGAATGTGCAAGTACTGCGGCATATTTCTCTATTGAAAATAAACGCATACATCCTGACATCGACCCGCGTGAGATGCCCGATGCAAATCGCATGGTGTATCATAGCACCTGCCAATGTGTGGCTAACGAGATTAAAGAACATTTCGAAGTTGAAGAATGATCGAATTTAGATATGTGATTCGTAAGAATCGGCCACCGTCTGCTGAGAAAGTAAGAGCATACGCTACTGATCTTGACATTCCATTAATGTCAGCTAAAATAGCATTAGAAGATAAGGCAAAACCAATCTTACAATATCGTATGTTGCCCCTTCCGGCAATTTGGAAAGATGTTGAAACTATTGTGGAGTATCGAGAATGAACAAAGAATCAATCAAACAGTATGTGTTAGACAACCCAAAACTTGTCACAATGCGTGAATCTGAGTCACATCCCGGCTTATATGTTCTTAAATATAAAAAGCGTGTCTTTTATGATTCACTTTGGAACGAATACTTAGAAGAATGTCGAGGGACGATTGTGGATAAAGATTTTAATGTCATTGCACGTCCCTTTACAAAAATTTATAATTTCGGCGTAGAAGCCAACGCACCGGTGTTGTCTGATGATACTCAAGTGACTGCCTATCGAAAAGTAAACGGATTTATGTGTAGTCTTACATGGTGGAACAACGACATCCTGATTTCTACAACTGGCTCAACTGCTAACGACTATGTAGATTATGCAAAAGAACTGATGGTAAAGCACCAGCCTTACGCCGATTGGCAAATGGAACTCATTGCCGCAAAAGGCATGACTCTGATGTTTGAATGCTGTCACCCAAGTGATCCACACATCGTACCAGAAGATGCAGGTATGTACTTCTTGGGTTACCGTGAAAACACTTGGGACTCCAAGGTAAAGATGTACGGTGTAAGTAAGTCCAACTGGGCACGCGACTATGCTATGAGCCATTTAAAGTGTGGTTATGCAGAATCCATTCAAGTGACTATGGGCGTGTTGAAAGACTTGTCCTCAAAAGTTAAGCACGAAGGTTTTGTATTCTACACAGAAGATGGTGTATCTGCAAAGATCAAGAGCCCCTATTATCTTACCGCAAAGTGGGTGGCGCGTAACCCACGTACCGACAAGTTATTGACTAAAGAGTTCAAGGAACTGATTGACGAAGAGTATTATCCGCTCTTAACCTTCATCCGTGAAAATATAGAGGCTTATACACTCTTATCTGAACAGGAACGATTACAATTTGTTAGGGATTTCCTTAGTAAATAAATCGGTTGACAATTAATACAAACGGTGTTATAATATACACTTAGAAACGAGAAATATACAAATGAATATTTTTAAACTTACAGTATTGTGCGCTGCTCTAGCATTGTCCGGAATGGCTGATGCCAAGGGCGGAAGCTCAAGCGGTGGAGGACACAGTAGTGGAGGGGGAGGTCGAAGTAGCGGTGGTATGTCAAGCGGCAGGAGTAGCCCGTCATATAGTTCAACCTCGCGGCCGAATAGTGCGCCAAGTGTGGCTCCTACTAATCGACCAAATAGTGCTCCGAGCATTGCTCCTAACTCGCGTCCAAATAGTACTCCTAGTATTTCACCAAACGCGCCTGCTGCGCCTGCTGGACCTCGTACAACTTCAACGACTACAACTTCAACCACTACTTCACGCAGCTATTCGCGTAATGTAAACTACGGTGGTGGCATGGCGTACGGTGGTATGGGAATGGGCTACGGTTACAGCAACGGTATTCTAACTGGATTGCTAATTGGTAGTATGCTTCACCCGCACAACACAGTAGTCTACGCCGGCGGTGGCAGCTACAATAACAATGCTTTGCTTTACCCAGACGGTCGTGTTGTTAATCAACAAGGTTATCAAGTTGGCACATATCAAAATGGGCAATTTACTAATGTACAGAACGGTGCAATGGTTGCGCAGAACGCGCCGGCTGACGCATATCAATCAAGTCAACCGCAACAAGTTGTAATTGTCAAGCAAGGCCCTACTGCTGGCGAGATTACTATGAGTATCTTGGTTGGCATTGCTATTATTGTTCTTATCGTTATTTTAATCTAACTGGAGTATTTTATGTTTATTGGTCTTACTTTTCTCTTTATCTTTTTGGTTGTTATTATTATGATTATCATCACTTCACGCCGTATGCACAATGGTTACGATTCAATTGACGACGAGGTCGATGAAGAAGTTGTACATACAACAACGACTACAACAACGACTGTCCACGAAGACCCGCCGCTTAAAGGCCAGACACAGGCTTCAAGCGCATCTGACTTTGGTCGCAATACTGCTGGTACTATCACACGCGGTTGGCAAGATAACAAGCCTTATGTAATTGATCCAGTCGATGGCACTACTATGCAACTTTCTGAGTCTGATGATCTGTATGAAGATGCTGCTGGTAAGATGTGGAATCTTATCTAATCTACTGAGATTGAAGAATGATTTTATTTGATAAACAATACCATGGCGACAGCATTGTAGATATGGATCGTGATGTTAATGAATTCTTTTCTGATTCATTGATTGACGACTTTGATATCCCGCAAGACGACAACGGTATCATGCAAGGTAGCTTTCGTGTAACAGTGGATTGGGTACCGGCATGAAAATGTATATCGCAATCAAGGAGTGGGTACCAACTGGTCATGCTCTTAATGTTGCTGCCCACGCTGGCTTGATCGGTTATTTAGAGTTCAATAACAGACTTGATACTATCTACTGGTTAACTAATTCCTTCAAGAAAGTTACCTGTATGGTAAGTGATGAAGAATTTGCCGAGTTGAAGAAGGTTGAGAACTGTAAAGTTATCACTGAAAGCAGACTAGATAATGATGAAGTGGGAATTGTGTTTGCCCCGCGCGAGAAAGCAGAGTGGCCCGAGATTATGTCAACACTAAGGTTGTGGAAATGAACAAACGAATTAAAAAACTTGCTATTCACGCGGGCTTCGCTGCGGACCCAAATGGTAAATGGCCTACTATCATACCAATTGGATCAGAATTAGAAAAGTTCGCCAAGTTGATTGTTCAGGAGTGTGTTGATATTACTAATACGTATAATGTTAATGGTAAAAGCATAGTTGGACAAGTAATTAAAGAACACTTTGGAGTTGAAGAATGTTAAAAGATAGACGAGTATTGTTAGAGCAAGAAATTGCTAAGTTGACCTCAATCTGTGGGCAAATGTACATCACTGCAATGCGCCGTGAACCATATGACACTGAACTCAACGAGTACCACTCGTTGATTGAAAAGTTAAGTAACATGAAAACTGAGTTAGGTATCATCACCGAGATGATCAATCAAGGACATGAATAATGAAGTGCGATAAATGCGGATATGATGACAATGGTACAGGTGACTTTGCGCACTTTTGCGGGACATTAGACCTAAAGAACATGACTAGCGGCCAATTTAAGATGGGTGGATGCCCACAATGTGGAAAGCAAGATTGTATTGCCCTCAGTTGCACACAGTCTGAAAGTCTGTTACCTATTTCTGAACAGGATCTAGTCTATCGTCTACGCAAGCGGGCAGAGATTCGCAGACAAATTAGTTCACGCAAGAGTGTCCAAGAGGGTAAGAATGACCGGATTGCTGACCTCTTAGAGGAAGCTGCTAATGAGATTGACCGTTTAAAAGAGTTTGCTAAGTTTCAACAAGACCTGTAATGGACAAGTTAAACTAGTTTTTCCTACGCAATAAGACACAGGAGAAAATATGTTCCCATATATCGGTGGAAAGGCCCATCACATTACTTGGATGGACCCGCTGTTCCCAAGCTCATTCTCAACTTTCGCAGAAGTATTCGGTGGTGCCGGATGGACCAGCATTAAAAGCACAAAGGTTGAAGTCGCAAAAACTAGAATCTACAATGACTTCAATCCACTATTGGCTAACGTATATGAATGCTTTAGACAAGACCCAGCTAAGCTGCTTGCTGGAATGAATGCTGTTGTAAAAAGTGACGCAGTAATTTATAAAGATTTTCAAAAGCAATTGTTTGTTGATTTGGATTGGAATTCTATAATCGCCGGTGACTTTGATTTAGCAGTAAAATATCTCTATCTACAAACACAGGTGTTCGCTGGTACCCCACTAAGCGAAAAGAATGTATCATATTTTTGTGATGTAAAAAGTAACGGAAAATACAATAGTAAATACGACACCTTGAAGGGTAAGTTGAGTAACGATAAAATTGTAAAAAGACTTCAGGCAATTACTGCTGTGGAGAAATTAGACTGTATTGATCTGATCCACAAGTACGATAGTCCTGATACTTTTTTCTATGTTGACCCTCCCTACTTTAAAATGGAATTCTATTACAGTAAAGACTTCCCACGAGAAAAGCATAAAGAACTTGCTGATACACTGGCAAACATTCAAGGTAAGTTCGCACTGAGCTATTATGACTTTGATGATTTGAAACTGTTTTACCCCGAAGACAAATTCAGATGGCACCGCCAGAGTGTGTATCGTAGCGCCGCAACTCGTAGCGCAACATCAGCCGATTACGCAGAGAAAAGCAAAGGCACAGAGGTAATGATAATGAATTACAGTGAATTCCCTGATAATTTTGTCGTAGAGTGACACACAAATCGGTTGACATTAAATCATTTTGGTGCTATAATAGATACTTAATCAGAGAAGTTCTCTCTAGTAAAGGATCTAAATGCTCACTTTGTCAACTCTCCAAACTTTGTTCCCCCGTGACGTTGGAGCTAACTGTTCAGCAGTTGGCCGCATTCCCATGAGTTATGTTGAACAAAATGTGTCAGCACTTGCTAATATTGTCAAAGAGAATGAGTTGCGCCGATTCTATCGTGGCCCCCGAGTTGGCGCCTACGCAACCGGTACTCTTAAATCAAACGCAGTGTCTATGTTGTTATATAGGAAATGAGCGATAAAGTGGAACTTAAAATACGTGAGGACGAGGGCAAGTACTATGTGTACTTTAACAGTCCGTTTGGATCGTGCGCCTACCAGTCAGATCCGTTTGATACCTTTAAGGCCGCAGAGGCTTTCCGACAAGAGCAATTAGATTCCGCAGACTTTGGAGATGAAAAATGAGTGTTATAGTCAATGGTTCGCAAGCCAAAGTTCACTGGCTTTCTAACGATCATAACAATGGATGCCTTACTAAAGATCAGGGTATTTTGTATGTAACAAAAGACAAGGTACCCAAACTTGGTAAAGCTACTGCTGAAAGCTACGCTGGGCTTACTCCGGCACAGGCATTTGAACGCCGATACAACGGAATGAAGTCTGCTATGACTGGGAATTTTATTGCAGATGATTTATATGTATTTGATAAATCGGCTACTACAGATGCTGACCCCGATGATAGTGTTCGTTTGCTTATTAATGACTTAGCTAAAAAGAAACGTATCTTTTTTAGTGCTAACGTCGGTTCTACACAAGAAGAAAATACAAATAGTGAAGCACTAATCTCCTACAATCGAGAAAAACACTTAGGTACCCTAACCGAAGTAGTTAAACAGTATCTTGGTCTTGAAATGTTTTTTGATACTAAAGATCCTATTATCTGGCGTTTTAAGCAAGAAGAAGATATTGAAGAGATTTTTGAACGTCTTATACAATATCGTCTTTGTTTGTATGCCGCATATACTAGCCGCGGCAAAACTAAAATTGGTATTGAAGCGGCTGTGCGTCTTTGTCAGCAAGGTGGTATTGTGTTAGTTACTACCCCTATCTCTGACACCAAGAAATCGTTTGAAGAAAACATCAATGACTTCCACTTTGGTAACAATCGTGGACTTAAAGTTACCTATATGGATAGTACAGAGTTTGCTAAATACTCTGTCGCAGATTTGCGCCAACGTGCTGATGATGGCGAGTTAATTTTTGTTGTGCTTACTGTACAAGATATGAGATATGGAGAAGATGCTACTAGCAAGGTTGATTCAGACACTAAAGAACTCCGTGCCAAATATCACGCCCTTAGCGGTAACGTTAATCTTTGGATTCGTGATGAACGTCACGCACAATACGGCGGTGAGGTAACTAGCCAACGTCTTGCTAATATGACAGCAGAATACGAACTTGACCTTACTGCTACTCCTTATAATGTATTAGACAAATACAACTGGGAACAAATTGTTAGCCGCACGCTCTTGTGGGGCTTGAAATACAAAGAACATACTAAACTTCCAACTATCCGAATTGATGCGGTTAGTACACCGTTGTCTAATGTAAGTTCTAAAATTGCAGCAATGTATTCTGAAGAGGAAGGTTTTGATCCGCGCAAGTTGGTTGCGCGTGATAATGGCAAATTTATTCTTAGGGCAGAACTGCTAGATATCCGTGACAAAATGTATCACGATACCTCTTCTAAGAAAAAGAATCCTCTGAGCATTGTCAATGACAAAGAACTTAGCGATGTTGCTACGGCATGCGGATTCTGGGTATTACCTGAAGGACAAGCCGGTGATGGCGCCGCAGACTACATTCCGGACCTTGCAGTCTTGCTCAACACTAACAGTAAGACATATTTCACTGATAGTTATACACTGGAAAAAGAATGTCCAAAGACTACCACCATTGGCAAATATATTGAATCATTGGTTAAGAAACATAGCCGTATTATTATCCTTACTTGCGGTAAGTTCCTGACAGGTACAGATATTCCTGCTCTTGGACATATTGTGCTAATGTCTAAAATGAATAACATTGCTAACTTCGAACAACTACTAGGTCGTATGATCCGCGAGTATCCGGGCAAGGACGAAGTTAAGATGTACTGCTTTGCTCCTGCAATGGAGATTGGTCTTGTTATGGGAGAGATGGCCAAGAAAAATGTAGCACTAAACGGCGGCTCCGACTACGAGATGTTAGAATGTATTCCGCTTACAGAATATACCACTAACGGCCCTCGTAAGATTAGTCCGGATACTATTTTGGCAGAGGTGCAGGAATTTTTTAAACGCCTTAGTAAAGATAGACTCCCGTCTTCCTCATTGGAAACTCGATTAGCAGGGATGGATCTGGCTATGTGGGAGGGCAAAGACACAAAAAAGTTTAAGAAGTCTGCTCCCAAGGCAGGCGTAACTGAAGACAACGGTGCTAAGGTAAAGAATAAATTGGGTGGTAATCCAAAAACCGGAAAGCCATACACTAAAGAAGAACTTAATACAATTACACAGATTGCTAATACTATTCAGACAGTAATGGTTGAGGCAAAATGGATTGCTTACAGCATTGACAATTATGACTACTCAGTAGTGTTAACTAATCCTGCGTTGGCTAAAATGTTTCCTGAAGAAATTGATGCCATTATTGATACAGTCGAGAACGATGTTGTTATCAAGGATATGGTAATTAAGAATCTTAACGACAAACAACTAGCGTACAAAGGCCTGGCGCCAATTGATGTCTATGATGACATCTTTATGAACAACGAATACAAACGGAAGATCGGCCTGGTGTATGTTAACTTTGCTCTGGCGAAGGAACTTGTTGACAACTTACCTAAAAATAAATATAATAAAGATGGTGTAACTATCTTAGTGTATAACGCACTTAGCGGAACTATTCCTGTCTTGCTAAAAGAACGGTTTCCGAAAGCTCGTATAGTATGTGCCGAGTACTTCGAGTATTTTAAAGATCACTTAACTCGAAATGGATTCGAAGTACTCGGCATTAGCGAAAACATTAACGGCAAACTTTGCCTAGAAAAGGATGATGATATGAAATTTGATGTGCCAATCGGCAACCCGCCTTACCAGGACCTGACAGGACAAAACACAATATATCCTAAATTTTATGCCAAGGCAATTGAACTGTGCAAGCCAGGTGGCCATATTGCAATGGTTACTCCTCCTGCAATCATTCCAGGTTTGTGGGGAGTTAAAAACCCCGACGGAATTAAAATTCCTGCGCCTGTACAAATTGAATATATTAAAGTAGGAAATGTTGTAAAACAATTCTTTCCAGGAATAGCAAGCGATTTCTGTTATTTTATCTTAAAAAATAATAAGTCTGATAATACGCAGGTTACTGTAGTGACCGATTCTGGAGAAGTAGTCGCATCCGGACCTATTTTTCCCAGGGAAGCCAATAATGTCACTATTGCTCAATCCATTTTAAACAAGTGTTTTTCTTTTTATAAAGATCCATATGCGTCAACTAGTGGCGATCACGGCAAGAGCGCCAAATTTGATCCAAACGGAGTCGATGTTGTAGTCGAATCAATAAGCACAGCCGGAAATGTTCGTACCCGGCCAGTAACTTGGCTCAAGGAACACGATCATTATAATAAACCTAAAGTAATTATGCCGATGTATGGAAAAGTAGCAGTAGTAGATTACACTCATAAATTAGTGAGCGCGGCACAAGAAAAATATGGTACAAGTAAGTTAACCGGACATAATATCATAACAGTACTGACGAACAATGATACCGAAAGCGAGAGTCTTGTTCAACTCCTCGAATCGAGATTGCAACGCTTCTTTAATTCTGTTACTTGTGAAACACGAGCACCTTATGTAAATTTCTTAAAGAATTTTATCGGAGTTCCATTGAACAAAAAATATACCGACGACGAGCTGGAAACTATACTAGGATTATGCCCAAAAGAAAAGGAATGGATCAGTGATAATTTCTAATATAATCGATCACATTCGCAATCGCACTTATATGGGCGGAGTGGATCGTGATAAGTTAAGAGTAAAGTCCACCGGTGAAGTCTTTACTCCGACGCCACTGGTACAAGAGATACTAGAGAAGTTACCACTGGAGCAGTTTACAGACCCTGCTAAAACTTTTTTAGATCCCAGCTGCGGTGATGGTCAGTTCCTTGGGGAAGTCCTAATACGTAAGATGGAAAATGGTAGTACCTTTGATCAAGCATTATCTACTACTTACGGTGTTGACCTAATGCCAGACAACTGTATCGAGTGTATCAAGCGACTGTTTGGGGTTAATGGCGAACCCACGATTGAACAACTTACTAAAGATGATATCCCTAAAGAATGGCGCCACGCCGGACTGTACGGAATGTTCAAAGTCAACGGCAAATTATGCGAGACAATCGTATGCGCTGATGGGTTAAAGTATGACTACAGTTTTGGCATTCCGGAAGAATTTGGCAACGGGTTGTTTAGTTTTTAAAGGTTGACATTAAATCATTTTGGTGCTATAATAGATACTTAAACAGCAACAAGGACTTACAATGAAACAACAAATTGAACAGTATTTTGAAGTGATTCGCACAAGCTACGCCAACTTCGGCACTCCAAGCGCAATTCGTGATAAAATGATTGTGGAATTCAATGATAAGTTGCGTGTTGACGAAGGTAATAAATTCATTAAAATCGTTTCCAATGGCTCAGTTCACTCTTTCATTGTCAAGGAAGACGGTCCTAAGTTTAAACGCGGCGACATTCTCAAAGCAGCTAGCTGGTCAGCTCCTGCTAAAAACTTCGCCCGTGGCAATCTTCTTACCGGTGACTTCAAGAATATTTCTTGGACAGGTGCTTAATTTATTTTCAAAATTACTTGACGATAAATCATTTTTCAGTTATAATAAGTTTCATTCAGCAAATCTCTCTTTTAATTAAATAGGAATCAAAATGGCAGCAGTAATCAGCGACAACTTCACTATCACTAGTGCGCAGGCTCGTAAATCAATTCTCAAAGCGTTTAAAATTAAACGCCCCGTGTTTCTCTGGGGCCCTCCCGGCATCGGCAAGTCTGAAGTAGTTGCTGAAATTGCCGAAGAACTCGGCGGCGCGATTATCGATTTGCGCATGGCGCAGATGGAACCCACTGATATTCGTGGCATCCCGTTCTTCAACAAAGATATCAACAAAATGGATTGGGCTCCCCCAGTTGACTTGCCCGATGAAGAATTCGCCAGCAAGTACCCCATTGTTGTGTTGTTTCTTGATGAAATGAATTCTGCGGCCCCATCTGTTCAAGCAGCTGGCTATCAGTTGATTTTGAATCGCCGCGTTGGTAAGTATGTACTGCCAGACAATGTTGTTATCGTTGCTGCTGGCAATCGTGACTCTGACAAAGGCGTGACATATCGTATGCCAATGCCCCTAGCTAATCGTTTCATTCACTTGGAAATGCGCCCTGACTTTACTTCATGGCAAAACTGGGCAGTGAACAAAGGCATCCATAAAGATGTCGTTGGCTACTTGTCTTTTGCTAAGCAAGATATCTATGACTTTGATTCTAAGTCTAGTTCACGTGCGTTTGCTACTCCACGTAGCTGGTGCTTTGTGTCTGATCTGCTGAATGATGACGACACCGACATTGACACAATGTTTAGTTTGATCGCAGGTGCAGTTGGTGAAGGTCTTGCTGTGAAATTCGCAGCACACCGCAAGCTGTCAGGTAAGATGCCCGAGCCCGCAGATATTCTGTCCGGTAAAGTCAAGGACCTTGCTGTTAAGGAAATCAGCGCAATGTATGCTCTGACTGTGGCATTGTGCTATGAACTCAAAGACGCAGTGGCTGACAAGAAGGTGACAAGTAAGCAATTTCACGAAATGGCTGACAACTTCTTTGAATACATCATGAACAACTTTGAAACTGAATTGGTTGTGATGGGTGCTAAGGTAGCGTTGAAGACTTACAAGTTGCCAATCGAGCCAAGTCAGTTGAAGCACTTTGATGCGTTTCACAAGAAATTCGGCAAGTACATTGTAGAAGCAGGTAACTAAAATGAACAAGGTGAGCGTAGAAATATTCTCACCTTGTATCATAATAATGATTGACGATAAATCATTATTCTGTTATAATAGATACTTAAACAGAAAGACTTTAAAATGACAACAGCAATCGCACCCAAAGCAGCTAAAAAAACAAAAAGTAAAAAGTACGAAAATCTAATCGGCCCCACTGATGCCAAGATTGACAATCAAGCACGTGAACGTTTGATCACTGCCCGAATTGGACTGTTGCTTCGTCATTCCTTCTTTGGTAATCTTGCTACTCGCCTACAGCTTATCAATGCTGATAGCTGGTGTGGTACTGCTGCTACTGACGGCCAAAAGTTCTATTACAATTC
>Ga0208643_1001668_pt1 | contig 11790 bp, 12 predicted proteins | sample VirMetDEL_Nov_12_FD_184516 | JGI IMG/M metagenome (GOLD analysis project Ga0208643, IMG submission 184516) | Aqueous microbial communities from the Delaware River and Bay under freshwater to marine salinity gradient to study organic matter... | ecosystem: Environmental > Aquatic > Marine >... | reverse complement strand
GTCATGGTCGCAGTAACTCAGGTACAACAGTAATGGCTATCACAGTAACGAACATCATCCCAAGGAAGCTCGCTGAGACATCCGCGACGATTCAGTACACCGCGACAGGTGCAACGACGATCATCGATAAGTTTACAGTAACCAACGTTGGATCGGCCAACACGCTGATTACAGTTTATTTGCCCAACGCAAATTCTTCCGGTAATCCACTGGCATCGAACACGGTGATAAACGCGAGGTCGATTGGCATCAGGGAGACGTATTCCTGTCCGGAATTGGTTGGTCAGGTGATCCCAGACGGCGCGACGATTGTCACGACTGCGGGTACGGCTAGTTCGCTAGTAATTAGCGCGACCGGCAGCGAAATAAGCTAGTAATTGAATTGGCCGCAATATGTGAGACAATACGCTAAAAGAGGGCATATTTTGAGCGACATAGATTGGCTGAAGCGTCACTTTACAGAGGTACTGTACCTGCCAGAAGAGGCTTCTGATTGGCTAATCGACCTCTACAGATCGATACAGTTATTTGATGATGTCGCAGACGGTGACCCAGTAGACAGAAAGGATTTAGATCACGTTCTATGGCACATGATGGTTGGTCAGTATTCCAACGCATTTTTTGCTCAGAAGAGCGCGACATTAGTGCCGCTACTGGCGAATGCTATACTGAAGTGGCAGGCATCAGACCACGTTGAGCGAGAGGGCGATGCTGACGCTAGGTCGTTTATGTGGAGAGCGGGTTACTACGATATTATTTTAACTGTTGTACAGCTCTGTCATGGTCAAGAGGTTGCTAAAGAAAGCGCACACTTAATCATGCGAATGTACGGCGAGAAATACGAAGATTATTTAGAGGAGTTTTCATAATGCCACATCCAGCGGTTGCAATTATTGGAGGCAGTATAGCGAGTTCTGCTGTTCAGGCGAGATCAGCGAGCAAGGCGGGTCGCGCCCAAACTCAGGCGGCAGAGATGGGCATACAGGAGCAGAGGGAAGCGAGATTAGCGACCGAAAGGCTAATGGCCCCATACGTTGCCGCAGGCACAGGTTCCCTAGAGCAGCAGCAGGCAATCCTTGGTCTGTTGGGTCCAGAGGCGCAGCAACAAGCGTACTCAGGCATAGAGCAGGGTCCATTGTTTCAGTCTTTAGTCAAGCAGGGCGAAGAGGGAATCCTTCAGACGGCATCTGCTACTGGTGGCCTGCGCGGTGGCAATATTCAGGCGGCACTGGGTCAATTTAGACCCCAGATGCTACAAAACATGATTCAGAGTCAGTATCAAAATCTAGCCGGTTTGACTTCACTGGGTCAGGCATCTGCTGCCGGTCAAGCTGGATTTGGTCAGAGTACGGCATCAAACATTGGCAACCTATACGGGCAAATTGGTCAGGCTCAAGCTGGCGCTGCACTTGGCAGGGGTCAAGCTATGGGCAACCTGTTTAATCTGCCCTTGCAGTTGCAAGGCATGGCATCGGGATCAGGCCAGACAATGGGCGAATTTTTAGGATTTTAAAAAGGTAATTAACAATGGCACAACCATACGACTATTCGTTAAACATACCAAGTCCGCTACAGGCTTTTGGTCAGGCATTTAATGTTGGCGCTGCCGGTCAGAAGGCTAGATACGCTAGAGAGGATCGTGCGGCTGCAATTGCTAAAAAAGCATCCGACGATGCTTTTATCGAGGCCATGTTTGCAATACCCGTCCAAGACAGGACGCAAGACCAGTACCTGCGATTAGGCATGATAAATCCACAAATTGCTGAATTAGCGCAACAACAATTCGACTCGATGTCAGAGCAGCAGCAGCAAAATTCGTTTCTTGACGCAACACAAATCCATACGGCGTTGAGAGGAAGCCTTCTGGGTGAGACTGATTTTGAGATGGTGGACCAAATTATTGCTAGGCGAGTAGATGCCACTAAAGGTAATCCCGCACTAAATAAGATGTGGTCAGACGCTAGAGAGATTGCTAGAACAGATCCAGAGGCGGCAGAGGCTATGGTTGGCGCGAGGATTGCTACGCTGCCCGGCGGTAAGGAATACTTTGACGCAATGAAAACGCGAGGCGAAGAGGCTAGGGCTGTTGCGTTAGACCCACAAAAGCGAGCGGAGCAGAAGTTAAAGGTTGAAAAGCTGCAAGACGAGATTAAATTCAACAAATTTGAAGGGTTTCAGTTAATGGCAGAAGCCGGTGTTGACATTAATTCACTCGTCGCAGAAGACTCGGAGATACGCGGCCCACTAGAGCAGATAGCCAAGCGTCAAAAACAACTACAGTTGGCAGAAAAGGCTAAAAACACCGCTGCCGCTGAGAAGTTACAGTTAGAAATAGCAAACCTGAAGAATACAGCACAAGAAAAGGCGCAAACTAAGATCAATGATGTTAACAATGCACTGTCTGGGTCTGATGACCTGATAACATTTATTAACAAGATTCTAAAAGCTGGTGGTAGCCCTACAGACCCAGATTCTGCAATGTATGAAGTTTTTGGGACCATATCTGGCGCACTTCCAAGCTTGGAGCAAGAAAATGTTAATTTTGAGAAGATGATTGATACTTTAAAGTCTAAGATTTATTTAGACAAGGTTGCCTTGATGCGCGGTACGGGTCCGCTGTCTGACAGAGAGGGTGCAAAGCTAGAAACCGCTATGCGTAGTCTTGATTTAAGGCAAGGTCCGCAACAGGCATTCGACAATTTAATAGAGATACAGGAATTGGCGGTTGCTAACCAAGGATTGATCAAAAAGAAGTACGGTGACATTCCTACTCTTGAGCGTCAGGCTGCTGGTGAACTAGCTGAATCTTCTGATGTCGCTGAAACTTTTAAGGTTGAAACTCCTTTGGGAACCTATTTTTTCGATAGTGAAGAAGCGATGATTGAATATAAAAGAAAGACGGGGACGTAAAAAATGCCCATAGATTATGCAGGGATAGCAAAACAATACGGCGGCGTTTTAGAAGAAGATGTCGTTGAAACTGCTCCTGAAGAGGTTATCGACTATGATGGTATCGCGAAAGAGCTAGGGGGTGTACTGGAGCCTTCTGGCGTTACAGGCGGGACTTTAGAAGAGCAGATGATGGCCGCTGAGTCTGAGGTTCCTATGCTCGACGCATACGGTAGCCCAATAATGCCGCCACCACTCCCTCCTGAAATAGAGCAAGACCCTGAGTTTCAAGAAAAATTGGCGGCTGCTTCAGAAGTTTTCCTGACGATGCTTTCAGGAATGACATTGGGAGCGGGTGGACAGGTAAGAGGGACGATAGCAGGTCTCACGGAGAAAATACTGTCTGGAGAATTTGGAACCCCTGAAGCGGCAAGATACATACAACAAAAAGCTATGGAGACCGGCGCTAAATACACTAGCATGCCTGAAAGCGAGCTTGGCCAAGAATACCTACAAGCTGTTTCGGAACCTCTATCAAGTATCCCTGCATATATACCTGCGATGGGTTCTGCTGGCACAATTTCTGCGGCATTGTCTGGTGCGAGGCAAGCTGTTCGGGCGGGTGGCGCACCTGAAGTCGCGCAAATGACGGGTCAGGCAGTAAGAGAGGTTGGCCCTACTGCGATGGACATAGTTGTTCCTCAACCTGTCAGGGCTGCGGTAGAACCCGTTGTTCAGGCTGTTGTCGAGCCGGTTAAGCAAACGGCAGCGGCGGCTACAGCCCAGATGGAAAGAATACAACAGCAAAGAATGCAGCAAACCAGAAACATCCTAGAAGCTGAACCTGATCGATCTGACGTTGTCGAGTTTCAGATAGTAAACGACAGGGTACGTCCCGATCCGTTAGCAAGCGAAACCTTGAAACAAGGTTGGCGCGAAGGGGTGGTGGGTTCAATAAAGGCAGCAAGCGATCTCGATAGGCGACAAATGGAAAAGTCTCTCAGAATCCATAAGCTGGGCAGGAGATCAGAAAAGTTTGCTGTTAGAAATCGCCCTTCAGATGTCATTGGCGAATCAATGATGAAGCGTGTTAATTTTCTCATTGATAAAAAAACAAAGAGCGGCAAGCAGGTAGAAAACATTGCTAAGACGCAACTGCCGGGCAAGCGAGTAAACTACGAACAACCAATGGCGCAGTTTATTGGTGATCTAGATGACATCGGCATATCCGTTGAGCGAGGTAGAAATGGCAAGTTCAAAGTTAATTTAGAAGGATCAGACATCGAGGGTGACGAGGTGGGAGAAGCGTTATTAAATCGCATCTTAAAACGTCTGGGTGACACTAAGGTTCCAGATGCCTACGGTGTTCATAGAGCTAAGAGGTATATGGACACTCAGGTCTCTTACGGCAAAAGGCGACTTAATCCATTAACGCAAGAGGCTGAGTACATTGTTAAGTCATTGCGGCGAAACCTAAATACGGCGCTTGGCGATGAATTTCCTCAGTACCGACAAGCCAATGAAGGATACAGAGAGTCTTTGACTGCGCTTGAGCAAATACAAGATGCTGTTGGGAAGGCAGTAAACTTTGAGAGTGACAGGTCTAATGCCGCGTTTGGCACTGCATTAAGAAAAGTATTAACAAACTACGGGTCGAGAAATTCCATCATTGACGCGATAGATGGTGTCGAGATGATCGCCAAAAAGTATGGGCTAAAGATTGAGGATGACCTTATTAACCAGATTATCTTTGTTAATGAGCTTGACCGAATGTTTGGTGCTGCGGCAACTGGATCTTTTAAGGGTCAAATTGAGCAGGCTTTACGCAAGGGTTCTGATTTTGCTCGCAGTAGCGCGGCAGAGAAGGCTATTACACTCGCCGAAGAGGTAACAGAGGCCGTCAGAGGTATAAACGAAGAAAATGCCATCAAGTCGATAGAAGAAATATTAAAGCGGCGAAAACCTAAGCAACCGGGAACGGCATTGGTCGAGCAATAAAACAATCGCCTGAGCGCACAAAAAACCGTAAAATCGTATTAAGAATGCTCTGAAGGAGCCAACAGAATGACCGCAATCAGTATAACACCGGGCTACCCCAACTATTCAGACACTGACGGCAGCCCCCTGAACGATGGTTACGTCTACATCGGCTTGGAATATCAAAACCCTATCACTGCGCCCACTGGCGCGTTTTGGGACCAAGACTTCCAGATACCCGCTGATCAACCGCTAAGAACTTCCGGCGGTTATATCGTGCGTGACGGCTCCCCTGCCGCTGTTTACACTGGGGCGGCTTACTCCATTCTCGTACAGAATAAGAACCTTGTAACGGTCTACAATGCGCCTAGCGCGGTTATAACGAACGTTACTAACACCGTCGAAGATATTACGCAGTATCAGGGCGCTCACGCGACCGATCCTCTCGCTAGAAATGACGGCACACCGCTACAGGTTGGCGATCTTTACTTTAACACCTCGATCAATGAGCTGAAGGTGTGGACCGGCAGCGTATGGGCTGCGACATCACCCGGCAATGTGGCAGTACAAAACTTTACCGGCACAGGATCTCAGACCGCGTTTACCCTGTCCGCTGCACCGATTGCTGAAAATAATACGCAGATATACATCGACGGTGTTTATCAGCAGAAGGATACCTACGCTGTCGCAGGCGCGACGATCAACTTCTCTACTGCACCACCCAATCTCAGCACGATTGAAGTTGTCAGTTTCTCGATTGCGAGTCTGGGTACTGTTGACTCTTCTAACGTAAGCTACAACCAAGGCGGGACCGGCGCTGTAAACCAGAGCGTTCAGTCTAAGCTGCGAGAGTCAGTGTCGGTCAAGGACTTTGGCGCTGTCGGTGATGGTTCAACGGATGACACTGCGGCTATTCAGGCGGCTATTGATGCTGTTTCAGCGACAGGAACGTATGGCGAAGTCATCATCCCGCCATCGGCTGGCGAATATATTTTTACATCAATTCAGAATAAAACGAAGGTCACGCTCAAAGGAACTGGCGGCATCCTGAAGTATAAGGATAACACTGCTGTAGATAGTGGGGTGAGTTACTATCTTATTTATAATCTGACGGGTGAAAAGGTAACGTATGAAGGTTTGATTATCGAAGGCAACAAGGCAAACAATACAGCGTTCACTGTTGCTGACGCGATAACCTGCACTGGGTTTGCCGGAACTGTTAGAGACTGTCGCATCTTTAATCCACCCGATAGCGGTATCATGTTCAGCGATGCAAACAGGGGTCAGTGTGTTGGCAACTATGTTGAAGCAGCACCAGACGCAGGTATTTATGTGAACGGCACTCTAGTCGCTGATCCATCGAGCAGCGATAGCCAAGGCGCTTTAGTCGCGGGTAACGTGATCAAAAGTTGTGTGTTCAATGGCATCGTGTTGAAGCGAGGTTGCCAAGATGTCTCTGTAGACGCGAACACAGTTTTCGATTGCGGAAATGGAATTGGCACTGAGAGTTTTACTGGCGGCAATAATCCGTGGAACATTAGCATCACCAACAATCAGATATTTAATATTGGCTATATGTATCGATCATCATCGGTTGCAGAACGGGGCATAGATTTGCAAATGAGCGATAACTGCGTAGTCTCTGGCAACAGAGTTCATGAAGTTGGTGGCGTTGCGCTAAATGTTTCTGGCGGCTCAAACAACACAGTGGACGGCAACGTTTTTACGGGCCACGCGGCAAGTCCAGACCCAGACGGTCAGAGTGGATTCTTGTACGAGACGCGAGAATCAAGCGTCCCAAGCTACAATATCATTACCAACAATCAGTTTGAAAACTTTACTGGTTGGGGCATGTATTTACGCCAAGGCACTAACACGATCATTCAAGGTAACATAATCAAGGGCGTAGATGTGGGCATTGAGGCGTTCGTCGGTGCTTATGACAACATGATTTTAGACAATATACTGTCAGGATCGACAGCGGATTTTAATGTTGCGGCAGCATCAAACAACAATCTGATCGAAGGCAACAAGAAAATTAACAGCACAGGCACTGGCGCAAACGGATTTACTGCGACAAGCACTGAGCTAAATGCAGCAACCAATGCGATGAACACATCACAGTTTAAAGAGGCAGGATTTCAAGTTTACAATTCTACTCTTAGTAAGCCCGTTTTTGCTGTTGGAGCGGCGGCAACAGATGTGTGGAAAGATGCAGCAGGAACTACAGCAAACACTCCCGTTTGATATAACAGAATTAAAGGGTAAATAAAATGTTAAAAACAGTATCTTCAGTTGCAAACGCTCTAGGCGCATTGAATTACAAGGGCACATGGAACGCAACAAGCAACACCCCGACACTTGCGTCTGGCGTAGGTACTCAGGGCGATTACTACGTTGTATCAGTTGCTGGGACTACTGACCTGAATGGTATTACGAACTGGGGCGTAGGCGATTGGGCTGCGTTTAACGGGTCCGTATGGCAGAGAGTTGAGGGTGGCGCAGACGGTAATTTTGTAAACCTCGATGTGACCGGCCAATCTACAACTGCGGCGCTTACGGTAAACACTACCGATGCGAACCACAAAATTAGCGGTGGTGCTGGCGATATTTATACGCTGTACGCAGGTCGTAGTGCAACAGACTATTACATCGGCAGAGATGCGAGCGGCGCAATATTAGCAGTGACAGGAACAGCGGCCCCGCTTCTGTTAAAGACAAACAACACAACTAGATTAAATATCAGCACTGGTGGGGATGTCGCGGTATCAACTGGCAACCTCGTTATGAGTACATCCGGCTCTGGCATCGACTTCTCTGCTACCGCTGGCACTGGCACTAGCGAGCTATTCGATGATTACGAGGAGGGTGATTGGACACCTACCCTGCAAGCCACCGATGGGGCATTTAATAGCGTAACGTATGACACGCTAACTGGCGGTAAATATACTAAAATTGGTAATGTTGTCCACATTCAATGTTACATGAGAACAGATGCGCTTGATAACACTGTTGGAAGAAGTGGTGACGTTGTTATCGAAGGTCTTCCATTTGCCTCAGTAACCGCATCAACTGGAATTAATGGGCATTCTGCTTTTTCCGTTGGCATTACAAGCGCCTTTGCTGGCGAAAATCCCAGTATGTCTTTTGTTGGAGGGGGTGGTCAGACAGGGATGCAGCTCATGTACCAAACTGCTGCTGACGGCAATACTTCTAACTTGAAGCCATCAGATCTTGGAACTGGTATAAATTCAAATATTTTACTGGTTTCTGGAACCTATACGTCTGCGTAGGAGCAAATATATTATGGCACTAACAAAAGTTCATACACGCATGATTAACGATGGCGCTGTCAATGTCATGGATTACGGGGCAGTAGGTGATGGCACAACAATCGATACGTTTGCGTTTAATCAAGCGGCTGCGGCGGCGGCTGGCGGCAATTTATTTATTCCTAAACAAACTGGTGCCTATTATTTAATTAATAATGATATTTTGTTGCAGTCTAACACGATAGTTACGTTTGAAGCTGGGACTGTTATTCAAACAGCATCGGGAACATTTGGAACTGGCGAAGCAATTCTTAAAATGAACGAAGTTAGCAATATTGTCATTAATGGTAATGGCGTTGTGCTAAAAGGATCAAGGGAAGGTGTGCATCCAAACCTTATTTCTTTTGGTGTGGCTATGACTGGCGCAGAAAATATTTGGATAGATAGCGTTTATTGCGAAGATCATAGTGGCGATGGGTTTATGGTTGCTGAAGCGGATGATAATAATCCGTTTTATTGCAAGCGCATTTGGATGAGTAATTGTGTTGCTTACAACAACATGAGAAACGGCTTGTCGGTTCTTACTTGTGACGGATTTTGGGCTGAAAATTGCGTCTTTAAAAAATCCAACGGAAAAGAACCTGAAGCTGGTGTAGATGTAGAGCCAAGCGGTGGCTCGTCAATTTTGAAATCTATCCACTTTACAAATTGCGAGGCAGTTGACAATTATCGTCATAACTTTATGACCGTACTAGGCGGCAATACAACACCAATGACTGATGACGTAGATATTATTTTTACAGGGTGCATTGCTCGTCAGGACAGCGCATTACCAGCTGGTGGGAACTTTGGCAGTTCACAGTCAGGGACAGGCTTTGCTGTTATCAATCATAAGCCAGCGTTTACATCTAATGGCCGTTTGCAGTTTGTAAATTGCACATCGTTAAACACAAAAGGTCATGGCCTTTATATTCGAAACATTGATAAAGTATCACAGCGTGTTGAGTTTTATGATATGTCAATAATCAACTGTGCCAGTGTTGTCGGTCTAACAGAAAATAGCCCATTTGTTCTTGAAAACAACAATGCTACTTTTTATCCTAATCCGGGCGGGGTTTATATAAAAGGCATTACAATTACTGATGACCAAGCAAGAACCCCGTATTATATTAATAGCGCGGCTGGCCAGCCTTGGGTTGATGTTCAGGTAATCGATATAAAATTTAACAATCCATCTTATCCAAGAGGTTCAAACCTTCCATTCATGCAAGCGGGAACTGATGCTTATATATCGTTTGTAGATGAACCGTGGCGGTTTGATAGAACATCAAACTTCACAGTAAGCAGTCGGTTAGATAATTGCGTTTTGACAAATAACGGGGCTTCTGGAGCAATAATTTTTACACTTCCAGCAACTTCAGAAAAACTTAATTATACTTTTCATGTTTTAGAAGCACAGACGCTACAAATTGATCCTAATGCGAGCGATACAATTTTCCCGCTTGGCGTAAGTGATGGAAAATATATTCAAAGCAATACAAAAGGATCGACTATACAATTACAAGCTGACCCAGATGGAGACGGATGGATTATTGTTTCACAAACAGGAACATGGACAGCAGAACCTTAATACCCCTAGAGGGTGGACAGTCCAAACCAAGGAGATAAAATGGCACTTTCAGAAGAAGTAAAGAACGACAAGATCGAGGTATTAAACCTAGCTGCTGGCTATCCAGTGGTACAGGTTCGCACTGCATCGATCATCAAGCGTGATGACGTAGAAATATCACGATCATTCCACCGTCACGTTCTAACACCTGATGCAGATCTATCAGGCGAAGACGCTGACGTTGTAGCAATTGCGAACACGGTATTCACAGACGAAGCGAAGGCTGCTTATGCTGCTGCCCAAGAAGGAGAAGAGTAATGGCATCATCATCACAAATCCCATTTGCGCCACTTGGTGACACGATCACCTTTGCGGCTGCTACGCCTACACCGCCAGCCGGTCAGCAGGCTCCGATTCGACCAACGATCAACAGTGACGCGGGCCAGTACAGGATCATCAACGACAGCACCGTGACGGTGTTTTTGGGCGTGGGCGCGACATCTGCTGAGGCAATTGCTAACGCGGGTGCAGTGGCTACCTCTGTGCCATTGTTGCCCGGCACTGATGAAGTGCTGCGGTTTGGTGCGAGCGCGTTTTTTACAGGAAAATCATCAAGCGGGACGGCGACTGTTTACATTACTCCGGGTCAAGGTCTATAAATTGCTGACTGATGATAATTACTTTCACGAGCTAGAAAAGCATGTAGAGCAGTGTGATCTGCGCTACGAGCGCATCGAGGAGCGGCTAGACGGTCACAAGACCAGTTTATCTGCACTCGACGGTAAGCTGTGGGCGCTCGCCGTCCTGATCATGATTGCGCCATTTGTGCAGAAGATTATCAGCTAATGATTGCCAACAACGAACTGTTAAGTCGGGTTCTCGAGCATGAAGGCTTTGAGGCCCGACCGTATCCGGATCCTCTGAGCGGCGCAGAACCCTACACTTTTGGGCATGGTCTGACTTGGATCACTGAGCGCGAGTCGATCAATATCGTGCAAAACCGGCTGTTAAACCTCGCTGATAGTTTGAGGGATATTTATCCGTGGGCTGACGATCTCGACGCTGAAGTGTGCGGCGTTCTGATTGAGATGGCGTTTCAGATGGGCCTAGCCGGTCTTGGAAAGTTTAAGCTGTTCCTGTCTGCTCTCAGAATTGGAGATTACGAAGAGGCGGCGAGGCAGATGCTTGACTCGAAGTGGGCGGTCCAGACTCCCAGTCGCGCTGAATATCTGGCTGACATTGTCAGGAGCTATCACTGATGGACCCGGTCACGGCAGGATTAGGACTTGTAGACACATTTGTTAACAAATTCGTCAAGGATAAAGACCTAGCCGCCAAATTAAAGGCGCAGGCTAAATCTGAGGAGTTTGCAGGCGAGTTGTCGCTGTTGGTTGGTCAGCTAGAGATCAACAAAGCAGAAGCCTCACACGCCTCTGTATTCGTCTCTGGCTGGAGGCCATTTTGCGGCTGGGTATGCGGAATGGCGTTATTGTATTCATTTATCCTTTCACCTTTCCTCGACATCTGGCTAGATGTGCCAAAGTTGGAGATGGGCGATTTGATGACCGTTTTGCTAGGAATGTTGGGTCTTGGCGGTCTGCGGACTCATGAGAAGACTAAAAGCGTAGCTAACAAATAGTTTCATGTGAAACATCGAGGTAGAAATGAGCATCATTGAGTTCGCCAACGCAACATGGCCTATGTTCATCGCGTTCATTACCCTCGTTATTGTTCTCGCCAAAATGCACTCTGAAATTGACGTTTTAAAAGAAAAAGTCAAAGTGCTTTTCGACCTGTGGAACAAAAAGAACTAGCTGTTTGAGTGCTTATACCCGATCATCACAGACTGATTCCTGCCCGACCTACCCGGTCTTCTCTCACCATTGAGCAAGACAAGCCCCTTATCCTTTAAAGCCTTGTAGCGAGCCGTTACAGAGCTGTACGAGGAAACCTCTGGCATTGCCGCCCTCACTTCATCGCTGATCATCCCCGCCTTGCCACTAGCGTTGATAATCTTGTAAACCTTCTCTTCTAGAGACTCAG
>Ga0208643_1001666_pt1 | contig 11799 bp, 31 predicted proteins | sample VirMetDEL_Nov_12_FD_184516 | JGI IMG/M metagenome (GOLD analysis project Ga0208643, IMG submission 184516) | Aqueous microbial communities from the Delaware River and Bay under freshwater to marine salinity gradient to study organic matter... | ecosystem: Environmental > Aquatic > Marine >... | reverse complement strand
TATAATGGAGCCTTGCGGCTATCAGTGCTGGGATAGCGACCAGTTTGTATATAAGGTGGTTAGTGTTGAATTACTAACACAATCAGAATATCAAGTTTTCAGTAAGTCTTGGGTGTAAATATGAAACTAGAATGGTGTAATGATAAACTAAGTATTAAAATAGTGTGGTGTTGCAATAAGCAAAGCTATCTTATAACTAAGCAAGGTAAACCATTTAAAACCGTTTTTAGTTGGTCTGCAGCTAAGAACTACTTATAAATAGAGAGGACTACAAAATGAATAACAATCAATTAAGCATACAAACCCCCGAAGGGCATGAAATAGACGTAAACAACTCAGACTTAGCGAAGGGCATTATTAAGTTTAAACCTTTAGCGGTTAAGGTGGCTAGTAGTTGGAGTGAATTGGGCAGAATAAGAGGGCATTTTATTGATGATAATTCTACAATATGTCCTCAAAACGGGTTTGCTCGTCAATCGCACATAAACGTCTTTAAAACTGAAAAGCAAGCGCTAGCCAGTTTAGCCCTTTCTCAGCTATCGCAGCTTAAAGCAGATGTTAATGGTGAATGGGTGCCTGAATGGAGTGATGGCAATAGTATAAAGCACGTTATAAAGCTTATTGGTATAAATCTAAATGTAGACTACCACTGGAATGATGCCTTTTTTCTAGCTTTTAAAGATAAGGAAACAGCCACACAATTCTTAGAATAACCACAAAACACTAATTATGCAAGCATTGCCATTAATGAGCTAATAGGAGGGTAGATTATGTCGCAAGCTAAGTATATTAAGATAGAAGATGCCAGATTTGGTGGTGATTTAGGATCAAAGGGTTATCATTATCAGCTAGTGGTTATCAATGGGTTACTGTAACATTAACAAAACAGGAAGCTATAAAAGTGCAATCGTTATTATTAGAGGCTATTCTAAACTGGGATAGTGAGTAGTAGTAACACAACTAGAGAGGGTAAATTATGTCAGAGTTTAAAGTAATGTTTATTAATAAGAATGGTGAAAGTGCGGTTGAGCTTATGAAAGGTATCCCAAATGTAGGGCATACAGTGCCCATTTTCACTTTCTCTCGTGTAGTCTCTAAGGTGGTATGGTGTCCTGAGCTAATACTAAAAGAGCTAGAAGGAAAAGGGGTAGACGTACTTATAACACTAGAAACTAAATACTAGCCAATATGAGGCACTTTAAGGCTAGCACACTACCCTATATAGGGGTATAGGGTGAAACGCTCTAATATAGGCCTTAATGGAGCATATAGAGGGGGTGCATGGGGAATAGTGTAGGAGGGATGTACATAATAATACTATAAGAGTATTATTATGTAAATAAACCTTTGTAATATGTATATAGTGTGATATGATAACTTTACATTAATCAATAAGGCCAAACAAATGATAACTATAAAACAAAGAATGACAGAATATAGTGGTATAGTTTATGATGTATATGATAAGGATGTGTTAATACATACAGCAATGTCACCTAGGCTAATTAAAATATATTATGGTGTTACAGTATGAGCGGCGAATGTAATATATGTGGAGAGTGGGGATGTGTGGAATATAACCATATAAAAGGGCTTAAAGTAACACCTAGTAAACTTAAGGCACTACTTAATAAGTGGGTAGGCTATAGGTTTATGGTGGGTAGATGTAAATACGAGATTATAGAATCGAATAATTTAACTGGAGAGATAAGGGTTATAAATACAAGTACAGGTGAATGCTTTAGTGTAACTATATATAATAAGATGTTATAAGAATGCTATCTATTATAACTAATCAGTATTAGACATTGTATATAATATCCTTATAATAGGGGCTAGTTAATTAAATAAATAGATAGGTGATAAGATGTTTTTTAAAAGTAAGTGTGAACACAATTGGGCAGTGTTATCAGAGGTAACAACTAAGAGTATGTTTCAGCATAGCTTAGAAGTATCTGACAGTGGCAACCTACCGCACCAATTATGTAATGGTAAAAGAAAGCATATCCTAGTGGTTACATGTAGTAAGTGTGGCAGCTTAAAACGGTTTGTAGAGGATATATAGAGTGATTATAAGTAGAAGTAAGCTATTATCCTTAGTAGCGGGTATACCTAATGTAATTCTAATAGATGAGGATGATTCAAACACTATAATCTTAAAAGCCCCAGTTAGTGTACCAGATGATATTGTGATAGTAGATAAAAGGGATAATCTAAAGACTAAGAGTAAACGAGGTAGACATAATGAGAAATATGGCTATACTGGTAAGTTTAATCATTAATTAACATATATTAACTATTGGTTACTCCTATGCACTAAATATGCCCTAAATAGTGCATAATGTGCATAAAGTCATTATTTTTTCACTATATATATAATATACTAAATAATTTAATAATAGCTAATAGGCTTATAGTGCCTACTATTACCTACCTACTCTACCTAATAACCTTATAATAAATAAGCTTATTATACTTATTAATGTAATATACTCCTATTAAGCTTAAATAAGCTATGCACTAAAAACGGCTTAAATAGTGCATAATAGGGGTATATTCAATATTTTTTCTGTATATATAATATATAGTAAATAATAAGATAAGGTAATAGTGCTATATTCTTATAGAGTGCTACTTAGTAGAGTATTCTAGTGGAGTATTATTGTGCTATCTCTTATGAGTATATTCATATATATATAAATTCATCTAAGTAATATCTAATATATTAAGCTTATTGTGCTATATCTAATAGGGTATATTAACACCTTTATTCTAATATATTCTAATAGAGTATTATTATCTATAAATTCATATAAAGGCTTAACAATTTTATTTCCCTAATTCCACCTATTTAACCCTTTTTATTATAATATTTAGCTATAAAAACCCACTTTCTTATACTATATTGGTATATTATACCCCTTTATTCCCACTTCTTACTATGTTATGCTTATAGACTCGCCTATTGTATTAATAAGCTTATATTATATGGCTACTAAATATATCCTATATAATCTCTAATATGCCCTATTTAAGCCCTATATGATGCATTTATATATACCCCTACCCTTACTATACCTATACTATAAATCACTCTAATAAGCCCCTTAATAGCCCATATTAGGTGCTATATACCCCTTATACTATATAGTTATATATACGTGCAACTTTATGTATATTATTGCTATATATGCACTATTCTAATAGTTATACACTATTATCCACATAGTTATTAACAATGATGTTATATTATAACGTGGATAATAACCTCTACTTCGCATAACGGGACTTATGTTAAATAGACTGTATATATTATATACTATGATGTTGTAGCCTGTGCATAGCCTGTGGATAAGGGGATATTGTTATGATGATACCTTATAAGCATTCGATAGCTTATACTCATATGATATATGCCTTTATACGCTCCATAAGGGGCTATATTAGGCTGATTAGGGGCAGAGGGGTGTACTAGGTAGGGTGAGTATAAGAATAGATTAGAGAGGCTTACAGGAGGGTATTTTATTTTCTCAAATAATCCTTTACATGGTGAAAATGGTGGGCTTAACACCTATACACCAAAACTACTCCCCCATACTCCATATCCCCTCCCTCCCCTAGCCTATAATATTTATATACCTCCCCCAAGGTATTTCCCAAATTAAAATATCAAATTCACTTTTTCATATCAATTCCTAAAAATAAAAATTTGGTATATTTCCCCTAAAATCGTCCCTAAATATGATGATATATCTTCTAAGTCCCAATAGTGAATGTGACTATATAAATAACAGGACTTCACTAATTCCCTAATTACCCTTATTAACCCTATATTTATATATGATATCCCACACGTATATCCACTACTATCCCTATATCCCCAGTTAGCACTCACTAACTACACTTGTAAATTACCCTATTTATATTAATCCCTGCACACCTCCAGTAACAGAATAGGAATTATCTGATATTTTATGTGTTTACTATCGAGGTGTTTAGTGGTATAATGGTGTATAGCCCTATATGGGTATATAAGCCATTCTGAGGGGGTTTTAGGAGGTTTGTATATGATTGTATAGGGAGAGTAAAGAGGACTGTAAGAAGGCTTAATGGAGCTTGTAGGGGCATACGATAAGAGGTATATTTAGTGGGTAATATGTGTTGACTTAGGGGGATTAGTAAGGTAATATGTTTGTAAATTAACTGAGGAGAGCTAATATGAAAGTAGCATACAACGCATGTTTTGGTGGTTTTAGTTTAAGCCCTATAGCACTAACTGCATTTGCAAAGAAGAAGGGTATTGAGCTTACTTGGTATAAGGGTAGAGAAGAGTTAACTAGGCTGGAGGGTATGGGTGAAGCTGCTTGGGATATCCAACCTGCTACATCTAATTTAGGAGATGTGATAACAGATGAAGTATTCTATAAGCATTTTTACTACCCAGAATTTTACGATAATGAGGATAGGTGTGATCCAGACTTAATCGCTGTAATAGAAGAGCTAGGAGATGAGGCTAATGGGATGTGTGCAAAATTAGCTATTAAGGAGGTTCCTGATGGTGCTGATTTTGAGATAACAGAGTATGATGGATTTGAGGATGTAGAGCCACCTCGGATGAGTTGGTAGGAGATATTATGGCTACTCCGCCACTAGATGCAGCATGGCAACTATATTGGACACGTATGAGAGATATCCATAATATACGTTACAATCAATTAACTAAAGAGGAAAATAACATGAACAATAACACATTAGATCTAGCATCCCTTATAGCAGACAATACACCAGAAGGTATGGAAGTGGATAAGGATAACAGTACAGATGGTAAGATTGTATTTAAGGATAAGGTTAAGAGTCGTACTAAAAGTACACGTTGGGAGGATTTAGAGGGTGTTAGGGGATATTACACTGAGTCCAATAGTGGCCTAAATACAGTACCAAATACATACATGCCTGCTGCTGAAAATGCTAATATCTATGCCACAGAAGCTCAATGTAAGGCTCACTTAGCTCAAGCTCAACTATCCCAGATTATGAAGAATGTGAATGGGGATTGGGAGGCTGATTATACAAATAGGAAGCAAACTAAGTATGCCTTGTGTTTATACGAAGAAGGTTATATAGTTTATGACTATGTAACAGTGCCTAAATTCCTAGCATTCAAGTCCAAAGAACTAGCAGAGCAAGTGTTGCGAGAGAATGATGACCTACTAGAACAATATAAGCCACTGGCGGGGGTAGGATAATGACTGCTATGAGCAAAGAAGAAGTCATCTCAGTAGATATGATTACAGAGGATTTCATATTACAAAACGAAGGTAAGCTTGTATGGATACAAGATGATTACCTTAGCATGAGGTACTTAACAACAGATAGGAAAATCTTAGATATACTAGAAGAAGTGGTTAGAGTTAAAGAGGCTTTTGGCATAACTCACTTTTAACCTTGTATAACAATTCAATTAAGAGGATAAGATCATGGCTAAATTAGGACAATATGGACACCAATTACACACCATGACAGCTCAAGAGGTGTTGGATGTAGGCGTGGAGCATTTGTTGACGCAGATGTGGAAGAGTCAGAAAGAGGAGGAGGGTAATGTTATTTGCTTATACGATGGTGGTGACGTTTGCTGTGGTGCAGCTCCTTTTGTTAAAGATGAGGAAGGGTTTTCCTTCGTAGGGACGTGGCGGGATCTAGTCTTTCAAGGATGGGCTGACGAAACGCATAAGGATTTAATTTCAGAACTTCAAGTAGTACATGATGAGTATGATGTAGCCGATTGGGCATCTGCACTAAAAGAACTAGCCACAGAAGAGGGTTTGGTTTACAATGGAGAAATAATATGAGTGATGAGGCTATTACCCTACCCCTACCCAGTTTTGATAGTGTAGCTTATCTGAAGAAGGGACTTATGGATGAGGAGAATATGAGATTATCTTGCCTTTATGCTGGACTTACAGGTGGTAAGTCTCATATAATGAAGGAATTATACTTAGAACACTTCCTAGAGCTAACCAAGGAGAAATAATATGAAAAATCTGCCAGCACAAGGAATGATAATGGGTCTAATATATGCTAATGTGAAGACAGAACGTAAAAAGATTATAGCGGATATTGAGGGTATGAAGTTAGGGCAAGTAGAAGATCAATTTGATACAGGTTATAATGATGGCTTAGATGATGTTATTACTATGCTATTAGCTGAGAATGAGGATGAGCCTTGACACCTCCCAATTAATACAGTATAATACCCACTCAATTTAATAAATAAGAGGGCATAACATGAAATATGAAATTACACCTATCACTGAGAAGTCAACATTTAAGCCATTTACAGTGACACTTACATTTGAGACAGAGGAAGAGTATGTTAATTTCCATGATAATGTTATGCACAACCTCACACACAGTGGGTGTCACCAGTTTCATGGGGATGTATTTAATGCTGGTCGTGGCAAGTTGGAGAGTACGGTAAGGGGAGATATTTAGTATGTTAGAATCAATTTTATTTGTAATGAGTACAGTATGTGTGATACTATATACACTTAAGGTAGTGTCGATTATAGCAGGGAATACCATGAATGTACCTGTACCACTACTCCATTGGGTAGGTGTGCAATTCAGTCACACATACATCTCAACACCAGCAATAGCATACCAAGTGTACTTCTGGAGTGTGTATGCTGGGATTATAGGAGGGTAGTATGAAGATAGAGAAGAGTTTATATGTCATGTGTAAAGATTACATGAAAACTGTAGAGCGAAGTAAGACATGGTGGGGTAGGTTGTTTAATTCTAATGCAAGAGAAGAGCTTTGTTATCTGGGGCTGTGTGCTACGATGAGTAAATATAAGATAAGACCCATATTTGTACACTATGGATACAAAGATGTTGTATACCCCTTCGGAGGCTACGATGTATACCACAAGGAGCAGAGGTCGTGTACTATGCACAAAAACCCAGAGCGTCTAGCCTTTGTTAAACGTATTATTGAGGATTATGAGAAGCAGGAGGATATGGTGTGAATAAAGACTACCCGCTATACCCAAAACTAACAGAAGAGGGAGAACAAGAAGCTCAACGTATTATGGACTCCTTTAAGTCTGGACTTAAAGCTAGACTTAAAGACCTTATGGATGAAGTGTTAGGGGACTTATACTGTAATGTTGCCTACCATATTGAGAGTGACAGTTGGACTAACTATCGTAACGACCTGATGGATGGGTTCAAAGGGTACAAGACAGGTAATCACGAGCATGACTTTAAAGAGTTACGACAAGCTATCTATGCCAACCATAAGGAGGAGATTATTAAAGATTTGAATCGAGATATGGTGGGAGAGATAGAGAAGTTGAAGGAGCAGATAAAGTGGCTTGAGAAGATTAATAGTGAGAGGTATTAGTGATGAGAAAGAAGTTTAAGATAATGTACCCTCAAGATTGGCATGATGAGGGTAAGCAAGGTAAACCATTTCACACATCTGCCAAGACTATGGTAGTTATGAATGGAGCAGGCGTATTCTTTTTATATAATGAGGAAACATATTACCCATCTGTTAGGTTGTTGTCAGATGTACTACCAAAGTATGATGTTGTGTGGAAAGATTAACACGACTATTAGATTACAGTGTAGAGACATAACCACTTGACATTCAATAAAGGGTGAGGTATTATAGTGGAAATCAATTAGTCAATAGGAGAAAGTAATGAGTAAATATAAAATACCAGTAGATATTTGGGCATCAGCCTCCACTCATGTAGGTATGGTAGAGTGTGACTCCATAGAGGAATATTGGAAGAAGGCAGAGGAATTGTGGAAGTCTAAAGGTTACGATCATCCATCTACTAACAGCTCTAATAACTTTGATTTAGGAGATTGGGATATCTGCGAGATGGAAGAGGGAGATTTAGAGTACTTTGTTAATACTGATGATGAGGAAGGAGAAGATGTATGAGTAAAGCAATAAAGATGCTAGTAGACCAAATCATAGAGGATTTACGTGATAGACCTAATGATTTTAAGTGTGATGAGCACTATTTAACTGACGACACTACTGGGTATAAGTATTGGGTTGCCAATGGGATTCCCTTTTATGGTGTCTCGTATCCTTATAAGTTGGGGTTTGGGTTTATACAAGGTTGGAGGTTTACTAGAGCTTTAGATAAGTGGAAGGTAGCTAAGTACTTAGAAACTGTTGAGGAAAAATGTCAACAGATATGTGAGCCACAACAAATAGGGACTCACCATACTACAACGGATGGTAGGGGTACTCTAAGATGAGCTACGATATAGACCTAGGAGACTTCTCAGGCAACTACACAAGCAATGGTAATCACATCTACTACGATCACATGGAAGGTGGCTTACCTGCCCTAGACGGACTCACTGGAAAGCAGGCAGGAGATAAGATTAGTGGGTGGATAAGAAGCTTCGATTATGATGTCTGTGAGAATTGGTATTCATCTGATGTAGGGGAGCCAACTATAACAAGTAAGTATGATGTACCTAATGGCTGGGGATCTACTATAGGGGCAATAGTGTTCCTGATGAAGTTGTTGGATGCTTGTAGAATGTATCCACGATGTAAAGTGTATGTGAGATACTAAGGGAAATGTAAAGTCCCACATAAGGACTCTTAATACCTAGAATGGGGGTTAATGGTTCATATATAGCACATTAGAGGCTTATATGGATTATATGTGCTCCATATTCACATAGGACTTGACATGTCCCAACACTTAGTATAAGATAATTACAAATTAATCAAGAGGAGATAGACAATGGCCTATTTAGGACAATACAATACAGAAGAGCTTACAGAGTTACAGGTGATCCTTCTAGCAGCTAAACATTTGCTAGAGCAGGGCGAGAAGAGTGTAGCTGAAGATGGTACGTGTTTATATAAAGGTGAGGGGGTCTTGTGCTGTGGTGCAGCACCTTTTGTTAAGGAGGGAGAGTATAAGGAGGGTACTACATACTTAGGGTGGGATTATAGGCAGGAGGACTTAGATGAGAACTTCCAAACCGTCTTTGAAATACAGAGGATACATGACGGCTACGAGGTAGAAGATTGGAAAGATAAATTTACTATAATGCTAAAACAATCAGGCCACTCAGCATCACTACTAGATAACTTAGATGCTTCTATTGCTGCAACTGGATTTGAGGAGGAGTAAGGTATGTCAAATATGAGATACTGTAGGTTTGAGAATACATGTAAGGATATTGATGATTGCACTGATGCACTAGATGAGGTGTTTTGGGATGTAGATGTTCTACTAGAAACTGCCTCAAGTGAGTATGAGGCTAGAGCCATGAAAAGGTTTATAGCTCTTTGTAAGAGAGTAGCTAATGAATTTGAAGATGAGGAGTAGGATATGAGCAGTGAAGAGCTATTGGGAATCACACCTCCTCCAGAGTATCAATGTGCTAATATTGATGAGTACATAAAGGAAGTGGATAAACTTCTTGAGTGTCTTGTAAAAGGCTCTGACAATCATGATTTCGATGAGATAACTTATGGCGCTACATTTCATGCAAGCTATTTAGAAGGGAATTTTGAGGATTTAAGACATAATATTGAACTAGTGCGAGATTGGGGAAATGGATGGAAAACTCTAGCTAAAGAACTTATAGAGATGTATGAGCCAGAGTTACTAGAAGATAAACTAGAGGAGTAATTTTATGAGTGATGATAAGAAGTTGTGGATGACGTATACTGGAGGCTTAGAGGATGGATCGTTTAAGGTGGAGGAAGCAGAAGATTGGGAGTTGGATGAGTATGATGTATTAGATATGTGGACTTCTGATGGTGGAGGTGAAATGTATATGACCTCTTATAGTAAAACTTCCTTAGAAGTTGCAATAGCTAAAGAATTAGATGATAGAGTTAATAAGGCAATCTTAACAAGGTGGGAAGTGTTAGGTAGATAGGATATTAATAATTAGGGCAAAGGATATGCCCCTATTACTATTGTAAGTTATAGCCCCTTCCTAACTAAGTCCAAATCATCAGAACTAATAAGCCCTGCATCGTACAGTCCTTCATAAGTCTCAAGTACCATTTCAATAATACCATTATCACTAGCTACTAACATTCTCACTTCCTCCCTACGAAGCAACACCTCTTTAGCTAGAGCATACTTACTAGAGCTATCGGCTAACTCTTGTGCTTCTCTATTCAAATCAAAATTATTCACTATTCTACATCTCCATAATCCACTACACATTTCTTTGAAATCTTACGCCAATCTAACTTGTTCTTAGTTGCTATCATGGCTTCTCTCTTTAGAGTCTCTTGAGTTTTACTTGGAAAGGATTCCCACACATTCAATATTTCATGTACCACTTGCATTGCTGCTGAGGTATCCCTATCGTGACAGTACCTAGCAGCGTACACGTACATAGCTGCTTGGATTGGTTTCATCCTATCTTCACTCACTGCAAACTCCCCTTTAATAAGTCTAAACATTCAACCTTATGTTTCATATCAGCTTCCCCTGTACCTTCCAATGTAGGACAACCACTAAGTCTTACGTATCTGTGCATAATGCTCATAAGCGCACTTATATCAGCGTAGTCTTCAGCCATATCTGAGAATATGAGTCGATCTTTCCAAACTCTGAAAGCAGCTAGCTCCTCCTCATCAAACTCCGTCATATTCATCACCTAAGTCCTTATAGGGACATGTGCAATTATCACAAGTATCACCCAGTATATGAACCACACATTTACCACTAACCTTAGATTCACGTTTAATGTGTCTTTCTAGTAGAGCTACCCTAAGTTTTAAGCATTCTAATTCTTCAGTGCTATCTGTCATATCAAGAGTCCACCAGAATGAGCTTATCAGCTCCGTCACACACTTTATTAATCACAGACACATACCTACCACCCTCTACAGGAAACCTCACTGAGTAGCAGTATTGGGTGCTCTCGTTGCATGTCTTACCATGACTCACCACCTTAGCACATAATAGAAATGCTTCCTCAAGGGATAAGCTGCTGTTGTTCTCTATAATAGTATTCATTATTTAGTCCTCTTCCAGTAACCTACGCACCATTTAGAACATAAGTAATTATTGAATAAACCCACTTCACTGCCTTTACTCCTAATGTTACGGGATATGCATAAGTGCAGCCTAGCAGGTTTACGAGTGTCTGACATAGATATCTTACATTGCCAGAGTAGGTTCTTAGTGCTTATCTTCATCTTTGCTTACTTCACCTGTGGGTGTAAGTACTCCGTTTAAGTATTCATTCCTTTGCTCTGGACTTAAGGTGTCCACAGTAGCTTGCAGTGATGTCTTATCCTTCTTAGAGAATATGTTATCCCAATTTGCATCAAATACTTTCTTATCTGTTGGCCTTTGTCTGCTACCTTTACTCATTTGTATCTCCCGTATGAATTGTGACTAATTAATATTAATCTACTTGTGTTTTATATGTTGATTATTGGTGGACTAAGGGGGAGTTGAACCCACCCGTAATTTCAGATTTTGCATTCCAGTAGCTATACTGGTAGCGGCTATTCCCTACTGGTAGCGACCCAATAGCATCCTAGCCCTGAACCTACACTTTCCTAGTTAGCCCATTAATAATCAATATAACTGCGTAAAACCCATATTGGTAAGAGTGCCTAGAATATCTGTTCATGGTATCCCATGTAGTATTCCTTTTTCTCGTATCTTGCATACCCGCATTGATTGCAAATGTGGCTTCTCGATACTTAGGCAGACAGTTTGGGTTAGAGGCAACCTTAACTTAGTCCGTCTTTTACTCTTACTAATGTAGGCT
>Ga0208643_1001665_pt1 | contig 11805 bp, 16 predicted proteins | sample VirMetDEL_Nov_12_FD_184516 | JGI IMG/M metagenome (GOLD analysis project Ga0208643, IMG submission 184516) | Aqueous microbial communities from the Delaware River and Bay under freshwater to marine salinity gradient to study organic matter... | ecosystem: Environmental > Aquatic > Marine >... | reverse complement strand
TGGACAATCAGGAAATGATATTGGTAGAGCATTAGGATCAAACATGGGTATTAGAAGTATGTCTATATCTGCAAGTGGAGTATTTACAGACTCTAGTGGAGAAAACAATTTAAGAGGTGCGGCATTCACTGGTGACTCATTAAATTACGATTTAGTATTTGGAGATGGTTCAAATGTAAAGGGTGCTTTTATAATTACATCTTATGAAAGAGCAGGAGAATATAATGGAGAAGAAACTTTTTCAGTATCTCTTGAATCAAATGGTACAATGACTTATACGAATGCTTAATAACTAATAAGGAAAATGATATGGAACATACAGATGGGTTTAAAGTGATAGAAATAAAATTTCAAGGCGAGTCCTATAATGGTTTCTACAAGGTTACGAGAAAGGGTGTAGTTACTGTCGAAACAAGAAAAGATATTCCTATTAAACCTTACGACCATATCACTATCGGTTTGAGTGAATTAGTTGTTCAAAAGGTTCAAGTTTATGAAAACAGAACAGAAATTACTTGTGAAGATAAAGATACAAGCGATATAGTTAGATCAAATAAAACTTTGAAAAAACTAAAAAAATCTGAACCAAAAGAAAAAACATTAACTGAACAATTAATAGAAAAGGACACCGATGGCAAATCAGTATAAAGGCGAAATCACAGGTAAGTTGGGAGATAAAGAAAGAACTTTCCGACTTACCTTTGATAGTATAGTTAATATAGAAAGCAGAACTGGTAAATCAATTTTAGATATAACAAATAGTTTAGGTCTTAATAATTATTCTATGAAAGATGTAGTAATTGTTATGCACGAAGCATTAACTGGTGCTGGGGGTAAATTTACTCAATCATCAGTTGGCGATATGGTAATTAAAACTGGTTTAATGAAAGTAGCAGTATTATGTGCTCAAATATTAACAACTATATTTACAGGCGATAAAGCAGAAGAAGATTCCCCTTTAGTACAGGGGGAGAACGAGCAACAAAATACCCAATCCAGCAATACCTAGAAATAGGTCTTGGTGTATTAAGATTCTCCCCAAAAGTATTTTGGGATTTATCAATAACAGAATTTATGTCAGCTTTGAATGGTTATCATTTAAAGAATGGCAAAAACAATAAAAATAATAATCCATTAACTAGAAATGAAATGGAAGATTTAATGAGGCAATTCCCAGATTAATATTATGGCATCAAATTTAGCAACTATCAGAGTAGAACTTATAGCAAATGCACAGAAGTTTAAGTCTAATATAGACAAAGCAACTCAAAGCATGAAAAAGGTTGATAAGGCAAGTACCAAAACTGGTAAAGGTACTAAAAAATTATCTTCTATTTTTCAAAACACAGCAGGTTCTATTGCGGCAGTACAGGGTCCTTTAGGTCCAGTAGCTGGAAGAATATCTGCGATAGGTGCAATTATTGGTAGAGTTAATCCTTTGATGTTAGTCTTTACTGCAGGAATGGTTGGAATAGGTTTAGCAGTAACAAAAACAGTTAAAGCAATATCTAATTTAGAAGTACAGCAAGGTAAATTAAATGCTCTTTTAAAAGCAACAGGTAATGCGGCAGGTCTTGTAGGTAGAGATATTGAAGTAATGGCAGAAGCTATCGGTAAAGGTACTTTAGCTAGTGTTCAAGGAGCAAGAGATGCGGCAGGAGTTTTATTAACTTTTAAATCTATTACTGGAGAAACTTTTGAAGAAACTTTAAAACTTACTCAAGACTTGGCGGCAGTCGGTTTTGGTAGCATGAAAACTGCGGCACTTCAATTAGGTAAAGCATTAGAAGAACCTGAAATTGGTTTATCTGCTTTGCGTAGAGTAGGTGTATCTTTTACTGAACAACAAAAAGAACAAATTAAAGTTCTTGCTATGACTGGTCGTCAAATGGAAGCACAAGCCATAATTATAAAAACTTTGAAACAACAAGTTGGTGGTGCAGGAGAGGGTGCGGCAGGTGGATTAGCTGGTGCTTATGATACACTAAAAGAAAATTTAACTTTATTTTTTGAAAGAAGTGCATCAGGTAAAAGAATAGTAGATTTTTTAACTAACTCTATAAATAGATTATCAGTAGCATTAGGAAATCAAGTATTACAAATTACAGAATTACCAGATAGTGCTAGTGAACTTAATGAATTATTTAAAAATAATGAAGATGCTTTAAAAATTTTAGAAAAAGCCTATGACGATGCTTTGCAAAAGAAAAAGAAATTTTTTGATTCTGGACAAGAAAAACATGAAAGAGCAGAATTACAATTAAGAATAAAACTTTTAAAAGATGAACAAAAAGATATTGAGAAAAAAATTGAATTAATTGGTAAAGAACAAACATTAGTCAATAAAGCACAACTAGAAACCAAAAAACATACAGATAAAAGAAATAGATCAATGATGGACGAAATGCGATTAGCCACTACATCAGGAGATAAACAAAGATTTATTTTAGAAGAACAAATTAAATTAAGAGATATGTTAATTGGTAAATTAGGAACTAGCAAAGAAGCTATGGCGGAAATTAACAGAATTATGGAAGTTCAAACAGGTCATTTTGAACAACAAGCAGAAGTAATGGTTGAATTTAGAGATGAACTTGCAAAAGTAGAACAAGTAGCAACTGGCGTAGCTAATGAAGTTTCTAAAGTAGGAGATACTCTTGTTGATGCTTTTTTACGAGGTAAAGCAGGTGCATTAGACTTTAAAAATATTTTAAGGGAATTAATTATAAGTATTCAAAAAACTATTATTCAAACATTAATTTTAGATCAAGTAAATAAATTTGTTAAGAATGCTATAACAGGAATATTTGCACCTAAAGTTCCAAGTCCTACAACACTTCCAGGACAAGCAGGTGGAGGAACAGCACAACAAGGACAACCAACTTTAGTTGGAGAAAGAGGTCCAGAGTTATTTGTTCCAAGCAGTGCAGGTTCAATTAAAAATAATGCAGACACAAAACAAATGGTAGGTGGTGGTGGAGGAGGAGTATCTATCACACAAAATTTAAACTTTGCTGTTGGTGTAACTAATACTGTGAGAGCAGAAGTTATGAATATGCTACCAGCAATACAACAATCAACAGTCCAAGCTGTTGCTGACGCAAAGCAACGAGGCGGAAAATTTAGTAAGGCATTCGGTAGTTAATTATGGCATCATACACACCAAGTTATCCTTTAACACTTCCAACTGTTACAGGAGTCACAACTCAAAACTGGGGAATGGAAAGAGTAGTAGCTGTTACTGAATCTCCATTTACTAATCAAGAACAAATTTTTGAACATGAGGGTGCACAATGGAAAGCAACATTTACTTTGCCACCTATGAAAAAAGAAAAAGCCGCAGTATGGTTAGCTTTTCTTATGTCATTAAGAGGTCGTAGAGGAACTTTTAAAATAGGCGATCAAGATAGAAAAACTATTCAAGGAACAGCAACAGGAACAGTTTTAGTTAATGGTGCGGCACAAACTGGTAATGCAATTAATTTAGATGGCTTTACTGCAAGTAGAGCAAATGTTTTTTTAGCAGGAGATTATATTCAAATCAATAGTTATCTTTATATGGTAAGTGCTAATGTAAGTGCAAATGGAAGTGGCGAAGCAACTGTTTATGTTGAGCCATCTTTAAGAACAGGAATAGAAGCTATTAATGATAATACAACAGTAATTTATTCAAATACAACAACATTAATGAGATTAGATAATAACGAACTTAATTGGGATACTGATAAAGTAAGTACTTATGGAATATCTTTTGCTTGTAGTGAGGCTTTATAATGAACTTTGCAGACCTTTTAAAAAAAAATTTTATATTTATTCCAGTAGTTGCTTCAATAGTAGTTGGGGGATTTACTTCTGTTAAGTATGTTTTAAATTTAACAACAACTATTAATGAAAGTAAAGTTACAATTATAAAATTAGAAAGCGAATTAAAAGTAGCACAAAAAGAATTAACAGATATGAATACAAGATTAACCTCTGCTGAATCAACTTGGCAGATGGCAGAAAATTTATATAGAAATTTAGCAGATCAAGTAAGAGAACACTCTTATGATATTAAAGATTTAAACAGATAAGGATTTATGAATAATGGAGAGTGCCAAGATGAATTATTACTTTACAGGATTATTGATTATATTGATGACTCTATTAGCATTATTTGTAAAACCTGCACACGCAAGGAACGAATATCTTAATGAGTATGGTGTAAGATGTGGAGAGTTTGAAACTAGAATAGAAGCAGAAGATAGAAATGGTAAATACAACCATTATAACGATACTAATAACTATCGTAATGATGATGATAATTATAGATTAAGTTTTACTTACAGAAAATATTTAGGAACAGATTGCAAAACTACAAAAGAAAATGTAGCAATTAAACAACAATTAGAATTAATGAAAATGTGTGGTAGGGTTAATAGTAATCCAAGTCTTGCATACAATGAAAATTTTAGATTATTAGTATCTAAATGTAGAGGAGTTACTCCTACTAAAACAGATAATAGACCAGCAGATGATAAAAGTCTTTGGGATAATATGAAAGATGATTATAAAAAAGAAAATCCAGATGTTATAATAATGGGAGATAAAATTTTATTACCACCTAAAGATTATAAAATGCCAGTACCAGAATGAGTAGAAGTTTAAGAAAATTAATAGTAAAACTCCGCATGATGTACTGTGATATAAGAGGTCATCATGGAAAAAGATGGAACTATGAACCATCAGAACACTATATGGGAATGAATAAAAAGAAAAGAAAATGAAAATATCAGAAAATACATCAGTAAGTATGCCAATGAAAAATATCATTGGTATTATTATAGCAGTAGCAATGGGTGTGTTTGCTTACACACAAGTAACAGCTAGATTAACAAGTTTGGAAACTTCAAGAGAATTATTTCAAGCTGATTTACTTAAAAAATCAGAACAGCTACCTACTGACCAAGAACAATATATGTTGATTGAAGATTTGTATAAGACAACAGAAAAATTAGAATTAACTCAAGAACAGAATATGACAAACAAAGTTAATATAGAATTTTTAAGAGATCAATTAGACAAAGCATTAGCTGATGTAGAGTAATTAAAAGATAAAGTAAGAGCAAATGGTAATGGTACACACTAATGATAGATAAATTTTTATATGGATTCTTTGGTGGTTTAGATAATTTATGTGCAGGTGTATCAAATTATTTATATAGAATAAGCAGAGGTAAAAATGACAGGAAGAATAAACAAACAAATATTAGAGCATCAAAAAAAAATACAAAAAAAAAATAAACAAATTAGTTTAATTAAAAATTTAAAAAAAGAAGTTAATATTGGTGCTAATGGAACGCAAAATTATATTATTAAAAAGGGTATTAACAAAGGTAAAATGTTATGATAGAAACTGTTGTAGCTTTACTTATGATTATTAATGGTGAGATAAAAGAGCATAGAATACAAGAATCTATGAGTGATTGTTTAAAAGGTAAAAGACTTGCAATGCGTACAAATAAAAACAATAATATTCAATATCAATGTATAAAATCTAAAGCAGAACTTGAAGTAAATATTGATGGTTCATTATCAATCAAGAAACTTATATTAAAATAAAATGGCAAGAAATATTACAACAGCTTTTAAAAATGCTATAACCAGTAAAGTCGTAAGACCTATTATGGCAGTTGAATTAGACTTTAGTGATGGAGTACTAAAAATGTGGAATGGTTATGGGGATTTAACTATGACTGCTGGTGGTTCTTCAAAAACATTTACTGGTCAAGGAGATTTATTAAATATTTCAGATATAGAAGAAAGTTCAACATTGTCTATGAGTGGTGTTACTTTGACTTTAGCAGGAATAAAATCTAGTTTAATTTCTACTGCTTTGAGTGCAAGTTATACAAATAAAAATGGTGCAATTTATTTAGGTTTATTTGATGCTTCAAAAAATGTAATAGCAGATGTTTATACTATCTTTAAAGGTAAAATGGACGTCTTAAATATTCAAGAAGGACATGAAACTACTGTAATAACTTTAAAATTAGAAAGTAGATTAATAACTTTTGAAAAGCCAGCTAATAGAATGTACACTTTAGAAGATCAGCAAGTTGATTTTTCATCAGATTTAGGTTTTGAATTTATACCAGATTTACAAGATAAAGAAATTATTTGGGGAAAGAAAACTAATTAATGAGAGTTGATAATTGGGCTTCTAAATTAGAGTTAATTATTGAAGAAACAAAAAACAAAGAAAAATTTGTTTTTGGTAAAAACGATTGTGTTACTTTTGTTATAAATAGTATTGAAGCCATCACTGGTAAAAAAGTTTTTGATAATAAATATAAAAATATTAAAGACGCAAAAGAAATAATAAAAAGTTTAAAAAGTAAAGATTTATTAGATATAGCTTTAAAGATAGCTAAAGAAAATAATTTCAAAGTAGTTGATATAGATAAAGCACAAAAAGGAGATGTATTTTACTATATAGATAAAACAGATTTAGATGGTACTTTAGGAGTTTGTATCGGAGAAAATGTTATGTTTAATTGGAAAAAAGAAATAGCATTAATACCAAAAAATAATTGTAAAATAGCTTGGAGAATTGAATAGTGAAAATTTATAAAAAAATAGTTTATGATAAAGATGATAATATCATAGAAGAAGATTCTTATGAACATCATGGTCAAGTAGCCCAAGCTGGTGGTTCAGTTAAAAAAATTATTATTATTGCGGCAGTAGTTGCGGCAGTAGTTGTTTTAGGTCCAACTGCCATGACGGCATTTCAAGGTTTTAATCCTCTTGTTCAAAAAGCATTAATTAGTATTGGTACATCTATTATTGGTGGAATTGTAGGTCAAGCACTTGCTCCAAAAATAGACCCTCCAAACTTTGGTACTGCTTTGGAACAAGGAATAACAGTAACATCAAAAGCACCTACTGCTCCTTATAGAATTATATATGGTTCAGCAAGAGTTGGTGGAACTATTGTTTATGCAGAAACTACATCAAGCACGAATGAATTTTTGCACATGGTTATTGTTCTTGCTGGACATGAAGTAGATGATATATCAAGTATTTATGTTGGAGATGATGTTGTTTCATTAGAAACGACTTCAAATGATAGTAATGGTATTCCTATTTATACACCTACGAGCAGTGATCAGTATAATGGTAAATTAAGAGTTAAAAAACATTTTGGAGATCCTGCACAATTAGCTGATGCAAATTTAGTATCTGAGGTTACTCAATGGACAACAGATCATAAAATTAGTGGTAAAGCATATTTATATTTAAAATTTACATTTGATTCAGATGTTTATCCAAATGGTGTACCTAATGTTTCTGCAATAGTTAAAGGTAAAAAATTATTTGATCCAAGAGCAACTAGCTTCACTGCTTCTTCCTCTACTGTTTCAACATCATCAAATACTATAACTATTTCAAATCATGGGTTATCTACATTCGATAGAGCAACCTATGACACAAATAGTCAAACAGCTATTGGTGGATTAAGTAATGGTACACTTTATTATGTTATCAAGATTGATGCTAATACTTTTAAACTTGCAACAAATTATGCAAACTGTGTCGCAGGAACTCCTATTAGTTTAACATCAGTATCAGGTAGCACTACACAAAAATTTAATTTTACAACTTTTTCTGATAATCCTGTTTTATGTATTAGAGATTATTTAAAAGATACTATTTATGGTATGCAAGTTGAAGATGCTGAAATAAATGATACAAATTTTATAGCAGGTGCAAATACTTGTGATGAAACTGTTTCTGTTACTAACCCATCAGGAACAGAAAAAAGATTTACTTGTAATGGTGCTTTTCAATTATCACAAAGCCCTAAAGTAATTATAGAAAATTTTTTAACTACATTAGGTGGTTTTTTAATTTATTCAAATGGAGAATTTAAAATTATACCATCTTCATATTTATCGCCAACAGTTACTTTAAATGAAAGTAATTTAAGGAGTGGTATATCTATAAATAGTAGAGTAAGTAAAAAAGAATTATTTAATGCTGTTAAAGGTTTATATTCTGAACCAGCAAATGATTTTCAACCACAAAATTATCCTATCTTAACTAATTCAAGTTTTGAATCAGAAGATAATAATGAAAGAATTTATGCAGAATTTGATTATCCATTTACTAACTCTAGTAGAATGTGCCAAAGATTGTCAAAGATTCAATTATTAAAAGTTAGACAACAAATATCTTTTTCAGCATCTTTTGATATGGGTGCTTTTGATTTAGATGTTGGGGATACTGTTAATATTACAAATGCAAGAATGGGTTTTACAAATAAAACTTTTCAAGTATTAGAGTGGGGTTTTTCTATTGATGCTAGTGATGGTAATTTACAGATAACTGCTAATTTTAAAGAAATCGCTAGTGCTGTATATGATTTTGCTACAAGTGATTACTCAACTATTTCTAGTGGTAAAGCAACAAACTTACCTAAATCAACTTCTGTATCTGCACCGACTGCGATTACTTTAACTGATGAATTAGTTTCTTACAATGATGGAACTGTAATCGTTAAAATGGTTATTGAATTAACTGAGGCGACAGATAATTTTACAGAACTATATGAAATAGAAATTAAACAATTAACTGACGCACAAGGTAATGCTGTTACTGATGACTTTAAACAAATCGGTAGAGGTGCTAGAACAAAATTTGAATTTTTAAATGTTATTGATAGAGCAACTTATCAGGTAAGAGCAAGAGGTATAAATATTTTTGGAGTAAAATCTTCAACGATAACACAAGACCATACTGTTGTAGGATTATCTGCTCCACCACCTAATGTAACTGATTTTTCTTGTAACATTGTAGGACTAGATGCTTTTTTAAGTTGGAAAGCAGTTGATGTTTTAGATTTAAGTTATTATGAATTAAGATATGCAAATGTAACTGCTAATGCTACTTGGAGTAATTCTGTTCCATTAGTTAAAAAAGTTTCAAGACCTGGTACATCTGTTGTTGTTCCTGCAAAGACAGGTGCTTATTTAATTAAAGCAAGAGATAAATTAGGACTACCAAGTATTGATGCTACTGTTGTTTATGTAGCTGTTGAAACAATAGGTACTTATAATTTTTTAACTTCATCTACTCAAAATCCTAGTTTTAGCGGAACTAAGACTAATGTTTATGTAGATGATAATATAGCAAGTTCAAATGCTTTGGTTTTAGAATCTCAAGAATTATTTGATTCTCCATCTGGAAATTTTGATAGTCAAACTACTAGAGATTTTGATAGTGGTACACTAAATGGACAACTTTATTCAGAGGGTATATATCAATTTACAAGTACTATTGATGTTGGTTCAAGAGTAACAACCAATATAACAGCAGATATTACACAAACTGTTGTTGATAGAGATGATATCTTTGATTCTAATGCTGGAAACTTTGATGCAAAATTAGGAAACTTTGATGGAGATGCAGAAGCAAACTGTTCATCAGAAATACAAATAGCTATATCAAATGATAACTCTGATTTTACTCCTTTCCAAACATTTGTAGTAGGAGATTATTTAGCGAGATATTATAAATTTAGATTAGTTATGACATCTGAAAATGGTAGTGCTTCTCCAGTTGTTACAGAATTAAAAGTAACTCTTGATATGGAAGATAGAATTGAATCAGGAAATAATATTGTATCAGGAACAGGAACTAAATCAGTAACATTTACACAACCTTATGTAACTGTACCATCTTTAGGTTTTGCAGTACAAGATATGGCTTCTGGGGATACTTATACATTAAGTAATAAAACTGCCACAGGATTTAGTGTTGCTTTTACTAATTCAAGTGGTTCAGGTGTATCAAGGACTTTTGATTTTATTGCTAAAGGTTTTTAACAATGTTATTGATTATTTAATAAACTTATGATAAACGAACAAAAAGGATTTATATAAAATATGGCAAATCACGATTATGTAATAGCGAATCAGGGCTTTCCCTCATTTAGAGCAGATTTAAACTCTGTACTTCAAGCAGTTGTTTCTAATAACTCTAGTGCTTCTGAACCTACTACAAAATATGCTTATCAAATGTGGTATGAAACAGATACTAACAAATGGTATATGCGTAATGCTGATAATGATGCTTGGATTCAATTAGCTTTATTTAATCAAACTAATGATACAGTAGATTTTTTAGATTCTTCAATTTCTAGTCCTCTTTCTGTAACAGCAACATCAAGTGCTGGTGCTGAAATTAGATTACCAGAAGATACAGATAATGGATCACATTATGTTGCTCTAAAATCTCCTGATACACTTGCTGATAATATAACTTTCACACTACCGACAGCAGATGGTTCATCAGGTCAAGTAATAAAAACTGATGGAAGTGGAAATTTAAGTTTTATTAGTACTTCTGCAGGAGTTTCTTTAGATGATGTAACAAGTCTTGCAATAGCATTAGGATAATATAATATAAATAAATAGGAGAAAATAAGAAATGGCAAACACATTTAAGACAGTAACATTTGCGGCAGAACCTGCATCGGCAGGCACACCATATACTATGTACACTGTTGCTGGAAGTACAACGACAGTAATTCTTGGTTTGATACTTACGAACATACATAATACTGCAATTACAGTCGAAGTAGAATTAGTAAGTGATACTGCTAATAGAAATGGAAATAACAATGTAGCTAATGGTACAGCTTTTTTAGTTAAAGATGTAACCATTCCAGCAGGAAGTTCTTTAGAACTTTTATCTGGGGGTAAAGTTGTTATGGAAACTACTGACATTTTAAAAATAGATTGTTCGGTAGCTGATAAAATATCAGGTGCATTATCAATAATGGAAATTACATAGGATTAATAAATGTCATATATCGGAAATACTCCAGCAGAAAATTACGCAAGTTTTTTAACTGAAACTTTTTCAGTTTCTGCTACTGCTAATTATACTTTATCTCATGCAGTTAGTAATGAAAACGATATAAGACTTGTAATCAATAATGTAGTTCAACAACCAGGAAGTGGAAAAGCATATACTGCTAGTGGTACAACTCTAACACTTACAAGTGCAACATCATCTGGAGATGTCATGTATGCAGTTTATCTTGGCAGAGCCTTACAAACTGTTAATCCACCAAACGCATCTGTTGGAAATTCACAAACTGCACCTACAATAATTACTGGTCAAACTGCTGAAACTTCTATCGCAACAGATGACACAATATTAATCCATGATACATCAGCTGGTGCATTAAAGAAAATGACACAAGCTAATTTTGTATCTGGTATTGGTGGTGCTAACACACCATATTGCTATGGCGAATTACAAAATTCTCAAACTGTTAGTAGAGGAGTGTTTACAAAATTAACTGGTATGACGCTTAATGAAATTGATACTAATAGTGCATTTGATGGAACAACTTTTACAGTACCATCTGGTTCAAATGGTAACTATTTTGTTATAGGAAATATCCAAGCAAGTTTTACTTCTATTGGTAATGATGGAGAACAAGTAAGAGCTGCAATTTATAAAAATGGTTCTTTATTTAAACAAGCAGTTTATTATGACCAAGCAACAGATACTAGAGAATTAAATATTAAAGTTAGTGCAGTATTAAGTTTAGTAGCTGGAAACACAATAGAACTTTATGCAAGAGTTTGGGATTTCGATAATGGAAACGCATCACTTTCAGATAGCACAAATAGTCTTACAATATTTAAATTAATATAGGATAAATTATGGCAATAGATAAAATACAATCAGAATCAATTAATCTTGGAGATAACTTTGCATTTACAGGAACTGTAACTGGTGCTGGTG
>Ga0208643_1001664_pt1 | contig 11809 bp, 8 predicted proteins | sample VirMetDEL_Nov_12_FD_184516 | JGI IMG/M metagenome (GOLD analysis project Ga0208643, IMG submission 184516) | Aqueous microbial communities from the Delaware River and Bay under freshwater to marine salinity gradient to study organic matter... | ecosystem: Environmental > Aquatic > Marine >... | reverse complement strand
CTGTCTTGATAACTGTGAATATATTCTAGACTCTAAGTTCCTTATGAACCTTGCAAGTGTTGTATTCTCTTTGTCTCTTTCTATCTGGTCTTGTAAAGCTTTTATCTCTGCTTTGAGAGCTGCCTTACGGTTGAACTCTTGGTTCTGAATTGTAAGATAATGTGAGCTAGTGTTGACACCACTAAAGCTAGGGCTTTTAAATTTAAATACAACTTCATCTGCAATACTTCCTACAGACCAAAACATAACTAGCATAGACCAAAAGGTTATACAGAACATGCAGTTCCTTTCACTCTTTTTACTTTTAAATGTTGGTTTTATTTTCATTATATATTCTCTAACACACTTACTATAAATAAAAATACAAATATACTTATAAGTGGTAATTCTAAATTAATCTTTTCTTTGGTCTTTCTTTCCATCTGCTCTCGCTATTCTATCTATATCGGGTTTCAAACCCATTGCTGCACGACACATAGCATCTATTCTAATCATGTCGTTATCCATCTGTCTTATTCTATCTATTAATGCAACTATCATACCGTGTTGCGTATCTAACTTCTTATGTATGTCTGCTATCAAAGATTTAAAGAGTACCCATACAAGATATCCTAACCCTGCTGCACCTGCTGCTGGTATACCTATAGTTTCTATAGCTTGAATCCAATCGTTCATGTTACTTCTTAACTAAGCTACCACCAAAGTACATACCTATGATAGCTGATACTAAGTTGGTGTCTAATTGTGTTATTACCAAGCCTTGAAAAGTTATCCATTCAAATACATCTCTACCTTCTTTGAAGAACCAGAATCCCGGTTGGAAGTTTGTATAACCTACAGTAACATCTACATTAGGATAATAAACAGCTACAAGTTTAGGTAACACCACTATAGCAAACACTGATGTTAGTGCTATGATTCTTCTTGTCCATTGGAATCCTTTATCTTTAACATCTCTTGCAGCTTTACGAGCTTTCATTTCAAACTCGCCACGTGTTATAAGAAGTTTTTGTTGGTCTTGTTTAGCCTTACGACTCTCTGCCCATACACTCATAACTCCACCAAGTACAGTAGAGCCTAACATAGTTATTATCTCAAACGGAAAACCCATTAAGACATTCCTGCTATTAAGTCTTCGTATAAGACTCTAAAGTCTTCTAACTGCATAAAGCCTAAGTCTTGTTGTATCTGGTGTATCCTGTAGACTTTATAAGCTTTTTCAAGTTGTTCCTCGGTGTAAAGTGTCATTAGTCTATAATATTAAATAACTCTGTAGCTTTTTTTACTCTTCTATCATTGTGAGGTATTCCGGGTTTTTCCCATTCATTACTAAATGATAAGGCTATTTCTTCTGGAGTTCCTTTAGAAAAACTTTTTTGAAGTCTGGATGCTGTAGGGTCTCCAATTTCTCTACCTCTTTTCTTACCCATTAATTCATTACCATAAATAGTTTCGTGCATATATTCTAATTGCATAGGTATGTTATCTACAGTTTGTTCATCAAAATTATTTTCTTTCATCCAGTTATTATAGTCTTTTCTTTTACCAGTTAATTGAAAAAGACCATATCCTTTTTTACTGTTTCCTTTTTCTTGCTCAAAAGGATTATAAGTGTCTCCTGTTTCTACAGATATATTAGCTAAAATACCAGCTCTTGCTTCTTTACTATAACCTTTACCTTTTAAGTAATTATTTATTTCTAACATTCGTGATTTAGATAAGTTACCACCTTCAGCTAATCCTAACCTAGCCATTTGGTCAGAGTAAGGTTTACCTGTACGAGGGTCTACTCTATCAGCAGGGTCTTCTTTAGTAAATGGAACATCGTCTTTACCTTTTACTAAACCTCCTGTTGCATAGTTTTTTGTATAAGACCTTTCATATGTTCTAGTGTACTTTCTATCTACTGGTCTATCTTTAATACCTAAAAGATAATTACCTTCTTTATCTATTTCTTTAGCTTTTTTTACAAGCTCATCATAAGGATTCTCTTCAAAGTACTCTCCAAAATAAGTGTCTATCATTCCGGCTGTACCTATTAACGGAGCTTTCCTAGCTAATGTTTCAGTGACTCCTCTTCTTCCTAGAAGTAATCCTAAAGTATCTGTCATAACTGGACCACCTAGACTAATACTAGAAACTGCAGGATTTTTAGTGTACTCTAAAGATTCTGAAAAACGATAACCATAATCAAGAGGACCTAGTAAACCAACCCTTGCAAAAGCTTTTGTTATGTCTTCAGAGTTAATTCCTTCTTCAACTATTCTATCTTTATTTTCTTTATTAGACCTCCAATAGTTTGTAGCTAAAGCCATGTTTACAGTCATTAAAGCAAATGCTCCCATCTTAGCACCGTTTACTTTAGGATTTACAATTGCAGACCTTACATAATTTTTTAATACTGTATTACTAAAAACAGCAGGGTATCTTAAAAACTGTGTAAGTATATCTACTTTAGGATTAGTCATGAATACTGGTATCCTAGCTCTATCTCTTCCTACAGGCATGATTACTTCATTTACAAACCTACCTGCTCCTTGAACCACAGACTTATAAAAATCATCAGCATACTTTATTTCTCCAGTAAGTACACCATCTTTTCTTTCAGCACCAAAAGTTGTCTTTGCTCCATCATTTAGCCATCTAATACCATCTTCTACATCAATACCTAAATCGTATAGTTCACTTTTCAATAGTTGAACATCTCTTATTTTACTAGTTGATTTTACTTTTGCACGTTTATCAGATATAGCCTGAGACATTAGTTTAGACTCATCAAATATATCTACCCCTTCTTTAGCAAGTTTATCAAGAGCTTCTAAGTTTTCTCTTATTAATCCTTTACCTATATTAAAGGAAGCAAGTTGAACACTTTTTGTCCAAGGTGTTAGCATGTTAAGTCTAAAGAATCCTCGACCTATTTTTTTAAGTGCTTCGTTTTGTAACCCTTCTCCAGTTAATCTGTTTGTAGATTCTGCAATTGATTCATCCATTGCCATAAAAACTTGTTGCATTTCTTTTTGTATGTCAGAATCTTTCATCTTATGCTTTTTCTTAAGAAGCATAGGTATATCTTGAACAAATATTTTATGTCCTTCTGCTACTCCTTTAAGTGCATCTTTAGCAGGACCAGTCACTGAACCACCTGTTTTTGTAAGAGGTATTAGTGCTTCTGTTAATGATGAAACTGTTGCAAGTGGTAGATAAGCTACAGAGTTTGCAAGTTTTGTAGCATCATAAACACCTTGCATTAAACCACTATCAAAATAATTAACTTGTCCAGTTATAGATTCATATAATTTTATTATACTTTTTGTATCTGATGAAGTAAGCCCTCTGCCTTGCCCTCTAGCTTCCCTTAGTTCTTTATCCATAGGTTTTAGCCATCTTTCTTTAAACTGTTCTACGTTTGATTTATTAGTAAATTTTGGAAGTAAGAAACTTTTCTTATGTTGAATAGTATTAGCTGCGTTCATATAATAATTAATAGCAGTATTAAAATCAGTAGTTAAGAATGCTTCAAACGCATTATCGTCTAAGTCTTTAAAAGCTCTTGCTTGTGTTAGTAAAACAGAATGAGAAGAAAACAATTCGTTTCTTTTATTTAACATACCGTCAACTAAGTTTGATGCTTCTGCTTCATCTTTTACAATTTTTTCATCTATTAACTTTTGTTGAAACGCTGGTCTGTTATCTTCAATAGCTTTTCTATTCCAACTTCTAGGAAAGTAATTAGCTAGTTTTCTTTCTTCTTGTATAAGACCTGCGTCAACAGCATCATCAAATACTTTATTAAAGAAAGCTTCTAAATCTTTAGCAACTTGTTGTACTTCAGCTCCATATTTCTCAGGTTTAGCACCTCTCATAATTCTTATTACAGCTAACTCGTCACTTTCTTTAAAAGCTCCTGTCTTTCTTAACGGAGCAGTAGCTTCATCAAACAACCTATGATAGTCTCCTCTAAGAGTATCTAACATTTCTCCATGACCAAGCTCTACTTTTTTTGTAGTTACTGAAGTAAATGTCCTATCAAAATCTTCTCTAGCTAAATTACCTAATAATCTAGTAGTTGGAGAAAACTTTGCTTTAGTATCTAATAAAGATGTTGCCGAGCCTATTGGAATAACACTACCTTTAGCTTTATCTACAATTTCTAAAGTTTTGTAAACTTTATCCATTAAGCTTCCTTCTTTAGTTTTTAAATACTCATCATCAGAATAAAGCCTATTCATTTTACTATAATATAAATTAGCTTTTTGTATTCCGCCACCTACAAGACCACCTGTTAATACTCCTAAAGTAGTAGAACCAGCTAGTTCTGGAAGTGAATATAATTTTCTTATATCTGTATTTAATTCTGTAGTTTGTCTAAAATGATTATCAAGACCTAACCAAGCTCCAGCTTCTAATGCTCCTACTGTTGCAGCTTTTTTTACAGCCTTCTTACCTTCTTCTTTTAAACTTCCTACTGCTACACGTGCAGGTCCTACAAAGGCAGGTGTAGGTCCTACAAAATTCTTAGCTACTTTTAAACCTTGAGTTCCTATAGCTGTTCTACTTGCTAAAGAAGTTCCTCCTGTAAAAGGAGCAGCCATTGCAGCTACAATAAAAGTAGGGTCAGTTGCTATATCAATACTTGCATCTTTTACTAACCCTGCAAATTGTTTAAGACTTCCTAAGTCAGCATTATCAAACTCACGTCTTAAATAAGCATAGTCTTGTTTTTCTTGTTCGTTAAAGTTTCCACTTTCTATAGCTCTACTCATCCCAGATACTAAATTAAAATCTGAATCTCTTAAATATTCAAATACATCATCAGACTCTCTGCCTATAGAACCTAAAAATCTTTCAGATACTTCTAAAAAGTTTTCATCTTTTTCTAAATCGTCTAAAGTTCTTTTAGCTCCATACGTATATCCTAACGAAGCTGGTTTGTTAAAATAATCGTATGACATTTAAGATAGTATATTAGTTTTTAAAGTTTCAAAAAATGTATTTATAGTTTCATCGTTTTTTAAAGTGTTCCAGTCGTTATCTTTATTCATAAACATTCCAGACACTATACCATCAGCTTTAAATTTACTTATTTTTCTTTCGTTTGCTATTCTTTTTTCCATAGCTTCTCTAGCATTTGCACGTAAAGTTTTTATACCGCCTTTAAATCCTAATCCTTGAACTCTAAAAGGAGTTAAGCTTACATTTGTATCCAAACCTAAATAGTTGTAAAGTTCGTCTCCTCGTATACTTGCTAAATATCCTAAATCATCCATAGATAAAGTTGATAAATCTAACTTATCCATGTTATCTTCCCAATTAGTAAGATAAGTTATTTTTCTACCTTTATGTGTTTTAATAACGCCTTTTTCTTTATATATATCTGTAATATTAGGTATTGATTCTAAAGTAATATTATTTTCATCAATAACTTCTTGTGGAATAGGAAGTAAGTTATCTAGCTTGTCAGTTATTGTCATTACTTCATCAGGTTCTAATTCTCTATTGTTTAACATTCCTATAAAACCTTTACGAAAATTAAGTATTTCTTTTTCTTTCATTTTCTCATTAAGATAAGATTTGTCAAAGTCTTTTACCATGTCAGGCAGTATATCTAAAATATATTCTTCAGTAATATTTTGTTTATAAGGAAGCATATGAGCTTTAGTCATTCTAACATTTGTAGGGTCTTGCTTATCATCTCTATCAAAAACAAAAGAGATAGCTGCGTTTGTAAGTTCAGGCTCAGTAAATTCTTCACTCCAATTTGGGTTATTGTATTTAAAAAGATGTTCTGTATGAGCTACTCTATTTGCTAAATTACCCATGTATGTTCTATCCTGTATTATTAACTTATCACGAATAGGGTCATTTTTAATACGTTGCTCAATAGTTCCTACTCTATTTGTTAATACATTAGGGTTAGGCTCGTAATTTTCATACTCTGGATTTATATCTTTATAAGTTTCTAAAATATTACCAGCCATTGCTCTATCACCAGCATTATTATAAGCATCTGCTACTTGATATAATAAAGAAGGATTCTTTTTAAATGCTTCTATTTTTTCATCTTCAGATTGGTTATCATATGTTTCTATAAGTAATCTACCAGTTGCTTCTTTATTAGCTTGTCTTGTTAAATAAGCACTAGCATCTAAAGTGTTACCTCTAATTAAACCTAAACTTTTATTTAATATTTCTTCTTGAGAAAGCGTAGCGTCTTCTGCAATTACAGTATCAATAACACTATCTATGAATCTTCTATCTGTACCTTTATATTTTTCATATCCTCCTGCAACATTTGCAAGTTTATTACCTACTTCTAAATAAACTTTAGACATGTCAACATCTTTATCTTTAAAAACTAAAGGAGCAATTAAACTTCTTTTTACAACTTCTCTATCTTTTAAATCTTTGAAAGTTGTTCTATTTTCTTTAGCTTTAATTAAAGCATCTTGTAAATCTAGTAGTTCTGAATTAGTAGTAACTAACTCTCCTCCATCATCTCTTTTAGTTTTAAATATTCTATTCCATGCAGCTTTTATTAAACCTTTTTTAGTTGGGTCATCTTCTACTAAAGCTAACGCAGCTCTATATTCGTCTGTAGCTCTTTGATTATATTCTGTAATAGTTTTAGTAGTTGCACGAGGGTCTAATTTTAATTTTTCCATCCTGTCTACAAGTTTTTGTTTTTCGCTGTTGTGAGCTGCGTACATAAATTTTCTAAGTTCTTCATCAGGCTCTTTATCTACATTATTCCACGTTACTCTAGCTGTTGTAGCTTCGTCAGTATTGTTTATAATCTTAGCAACTTCTTCATTTAAAAATGTTTCTGGATTAGCATTGTATCTTTTTAATAAAGCACGTTCATCTGAATAAGCTTCAAACTCTTGTTTGTTCTGATTAAAAATATCACTATATTGTTCTTTAACATCGTTAGCACCATCAATAATACTTTGCTTCTGTTGGTTTTGTAAAGCTCCAAAAGATGCCATAACTGTAGAAGCTATTAAAGCTCTCTTAGCTTCTTTCTTATCTTCTTTTCTTCTACCTGCTAATAACGAACCAGCTAACTGTCCGTATGCTTGACTACTACCTTTAAAATAATCTTCTATAGCCATTACTCTTCTCCTTTACTTAATAAACTTTTAATCTCTGGACCTTTCTCTTTTACCTGTGCTAGTATGCTTTCAGGTACTACGTTACTATCAATCTTAGAAGGCTCTATATTTTTAGTAGCTCCCTTTTTAATATCAGTCAGTACATTTCTAAATTCATTTACTTTATTATCAAAATCTTCTTTATCATCTTCTTCGTCAAACTCATCTAAGTCGTTACCTTCTATGTTATATTTAATGTTAGCTTCTTCACCTATAGCCATGATAGTATACATAACTGGTTCAGCTAACAGCATCATAGCATCCGGAGATATTTTACCTTCGTTAAACTTAGCGTATAAAATAGCAGTACCTAAATCTGCAACTGCTGCACCTTGAGCTAAAGCAGAAACAATATTTTTCATAGCTTCAGGTTGCATTATAGAACCTACAACATCATCTAAAGCTTCTCTAGGGTTTGTAAACTCTGGTGGAGTTTCCCAAGGGTATGGGTCTTCAGAATCTCTTGTCAAGCTTTGTCCGGGTATTGGTCCACCTTTATTTGACAAGTTGACAAGATTATCTAATCCTTCTTGACTAAACTTAGCTTCACCTCTTATTTTAGGTCCTCTATCAGGTGCTATTTCATCTATAGTAAAACCTGCGTCTAATCCATCTAATACAGAAGAAGCAGCAGCTTCACTTAAACTAGAAGATATAACAGGATTAGGTTGTCTTTTAGGTGTACTCATTAAGCTACTCCGAATGTTTGTTGTCTATATAAATCATTACCGTATTGACTACTAGGGTCTACGTTACCATACATCATATTTTGATAAATACTATCTGTACTAATTCCTTGTTGAGCTGCGTAAACTTTTAAAGGGTCTAAATATTCTCCACCCTCATAAGCTGCACCAGATGCTGAACCTCTTTGTTCAGGGTCTCCAGCTATATACTGTTGAGCAGCTCCTGTAAGAACTCCTGTTGCGACTCCTGTAGCTACTGACCCTAATGCTGTAGTAAGTTTAGGATGTCTAGCAAACCAACTTGCTTGAGCAGGTGCAGTTGCGGCAGTAGTTCCTAAAGCAGTAGGAACAGTAGTAGCTAATTGTTGTGCTGCAGTTCCACTAACTGTACCTACCATTCCAGTAGATGTAGCATATGAACCTGCTGTAGCAGCCGGAAGAGTACTAGTAGTAGCAGCTAATTGTTGTGCTGCAGTGCCAGTAGCACTAGAAGCAGCAGTAGCTCCGGGAAGAGTACTTGGTAAATTTAAACCTCCTGCAGTACTAGCTTGAGCAGCAGCAGCAGGATTTGAAGCTAAAATAGGATTAGAAGTGGTTGCAATACTGCCTAATTGTGCTGATGTTAAAGGAGCAGCATTGCTAATAGCAGGTACTCCTAAAGCTAGTGCAGCTTTTCCAAGTCCAGTTCCTAACATAGTAAATGGTGTAGCTAATGCAGAACCTAAAGTAGTAGATGTTAATGAAGCAGCAGTTCCAGTCATCCAACCTGCAAAGCCTGTTCCACCTGCAGCAGCAGCACTACCAAATAATCCTGCTCCTGTTGTTGCCCCCATAGCACTAAGAGCAGCACCTCCCGTGACTACGACTGCAGCAGCAATTGCTAAAGCTTTAAGAATTTTACTGCTTCCTATTTGCTTACCTATTTTCTTTACAGCTTTTACAGTTTTCTTAACTACTTTTTTTACAAAGCCTGTAACTTTTTTAAATGCTTTTTTTAATTTTTTAAATAATCCCATAATAATTCCTACTTAAGTTGTTAGGTCTCCTACTATTGCTCCTATTAACTGTTCAATGCTTGAAACACTTCCACCATACTTAGAAGGGTCTGAAGCTAATGCAGTGTTTACAAGTTGTGCAATTCTATTTTTTTCATTTTCACTGTTTCTAAAATCATAATCAGCTTGGTCTCTTAACTCTTGCCATAAGAATGATTGAGCAGTTTGAGACATTGCAAAAGAGTTTTGAGCATTCTGTGCATTGATTTGATTTTGCATTGCAGTGTTTGCAGTATTAGTATTTCTTCTCCATTGAGTATTAGATTGTTCTACTACTGCTTTGTTCTGTGCGTTCCATTGATTCCTTGCAAAGTCTTGGTTAGCGTTAAACTGGTCTACTTGAGTTTCAAGTTGAGTGTTAAACTTTTCAACGTCAGCAGCTCTACCAGCGTCTCTAGCTGCAGCAGCGTTAGTTTGTGAGTCATTAAACTGTGCCATTGCATTAGTTTGAGCTACGTTAGACTGGTCAATCTGTGCAGCCATACTAGCCATGAACTGATTAGTTTGATTTTCACTAGTAGCATTAAACTGTTTAGAAGCATTAGTAGCTGCTTGGTCAGATAACAATCTTTGTTGTTCTTGTTGACTTCTCATCATATTAGCTTGTTGCTCATTGTTCATGTTAGCCATGTCCATAGCTAAAAAGTTTTGAGCATTTTGTACAGCTAGTCTTTCTCTTGTAGATAAGTTTGCTAAATCCATTGAAGCCATAGCTGTAGCATTTTGCATAATAGATTGTTGTTCAGCATTCATATCTGTAAGAGCTACTGTTTGCATAAACTTACTATTAGCTAACTCTGTTTGTTGAGCAGCATTAAACTTTGTCAAGTCCATGTTAGCTTTAGTAGTAGCATTCTGTATAGCTGATTGCTGGTCTACGTTAAGCTGTGCTAATCCCATTTGACTAGCTATCTGTGCTTGTAGTTGATTAGTTTGCATAGTCTTATTAAGATTTGCAAGTTCTATCTTTTCATCGTTACTTAAAGTTTCACTAGCTGCTAAGTTACGAGAAGATAAATTGGCTAACCTCATCTGTTGGTCATTAGAAAGATTTGCAAGTTCCATCTGTTGTTTGAATCCAGCATTCTTAGATAAGAAATCTGCAGCTACTTGCATCTCTACTATTTTTTCTTGGTTTTCTGCAGACTGATTAGCTCCTTGAACATTAGCATCTATTTGAAGCTCTGCCATGTTAAGTTGTTGCTCATTACCAAGATTAGCCATATTAGCTTGTTGTTGATTCTGTGAACGAATAACAGCAGCTTGTTGTTGATTCTGTAAGTTCTGTGTTCTTGTTTGTTGTTGCATTTGTGCAGAAGTCATTACAGCATCTTGTGTAAATTGACTTTGCATAGTCTTCATCTGTTGAGACATTTGTGCAGTTTGACTTGCAGCACCTTGACGGTTTGCTAAGTTTTGTAATCTTAGTTGTTGTTCTTGATTAGCTTGTTGTAAGTTTGCTTGTTGCTCGTTACTTAAGTTTTGAGCTGCTCTAGTCTGTAAAGCTTGTGCATTACTTTGAGCCATTGGCATAGCTGATTGAATAATAGCATTAAATAAACTATCTCTACCAACAGTAGAAACACTTAAACCTCTTTGAGCCATGTTAGCATTGATAGCATCTACAGCAGGTTTAGCCCATGCAGGAACTGTACCATCTTCCATACCACCTAGTAAGCTTTCCATCTGTGAAGATACTAAAGCTTCTGTAGGTAGTGCAGCAATAGCAGCATTAACTTCTACAGGGTTTTCATCTACTTGAGCAATCATGACTGCTGGGTCTTCTACAATAGAAGCAGCAATATCAGGAGGTAAATTACCAACCTGTGCTATCATGTCTGCAGCTTCACCTTGAGCTGCTTTACCTTTTACTGCTCTTTGTTTAGCTGCTGTATAACCAACAGTATCTACTATCTTTGCAGCTTGACCATCTGTTGCAGGAGTTCCTGTCAATACTTCACGTTCTGACCTTTCAGCATCTGGAGTAGCTGTAACAGTTACATCTTCGCCTTCTACTTCATCAACTAAATAAGTTCCTGTTAAAACATCTTCAATTCTATCAGCTTGTGCAGCTTCTGCTTTTACTGTATCAACAGTAGCAAACTTTACACCTGCTGTAATTGTACCCGGAGCTACATCTTCTATTTCTTTTGCTTGTCTTTCTTTTGCAGCTTGAACATCTACATCTTTATCAGCTACAGTAGCTACGTTTGTTATCTTACCAGCTTGTATATCTTGACCAATAGTTTCATCAGCTTGTGCAGCTTGTGAAGTTGCTACAGCTTCTGGAGCTTGGTCTTTAGCTTGTATATCAGTCCTAGCTTTAGTTACTTCATCCATTGTTGTAACTTGTTGAGGAGTTCCTTCTTCTATTTTAATAGCATCTGGAATTTGTGCAGACTCTGGAACTTCACCTCTTGCAGCAGCTTCTGCAGAATCTCTAGCTGTTTGTTGTCTTGCAGTTTTTGCAGCTTCTTGTTCAGCTTTTAATGCAGCAGCAGCTTCTTCTTCTTCAGCTTTTTTTGCAGCCGCAGCCGCAGCAGCTTCCGCAGCTTTTCTTGCAGCATCTTCTCTAGCTTTTCTTTGTGCTTCGCTTTCACCTGCTCCCGGTCCACCTTGACCCCCGCCTACACCACCATAAGATATAGGTTTATCAGCTCTATATTTTTCTCCGCCATCATAAATATCAAAATTTGTAGGTCCTCCCGGAGCATAACCAACTCTTCCACCTTTAGATAAATCTACTCTACCTTTAGTAGTTAATTTTTTCTTATACTTTTTTAATTTATTATTATTTTCTTTATCCATTTATAAATACCTTTATGTATATTTTACTTGACTTCAAAGAGCTTGTCAAGCTTTTCTCCGATTTTATCTATTCTATCCATGAGGATTCCCATGTCATCTTTTAATT
>Ga0208643_1001651_pt1 | contig 11871 bp, 12 predicted proteins | sample VirMetDEL_Nov_12_FD_184516 | JGI IMG/M metagenome (GOLD analysis project Ga0208643, IMG submission 184516) | Aqueous microbial communities from the Delaware River and Bay under freshwater to marine salinity gradient to study organic matter... | ecosystem: Environmental > Aquatic > Marine >... | reverse complement strand
CGTATTGTGTAGATGTTGATAAAGCATCACTTGAAATAGTTGTTATGCCGTTAGTTGTGCTGAGAGATACTCCTGCTGCCGCTGCCAGATTACTACTTATATCACCGTGTAAATGTTTTGATGATATATGGAATTCGTTGCTAATATTAACAGAGTGAATAGTTGTGATATTTCCCGTTGATATATTCGCGGTTGTAATATATCCATTATTTGCTCCGATTGTTAAAGTTAAAACATCGTCTGATGATATATGACTAGAATGAACATTAACTATATTCCCTGTTGTAGCGGTTAAAGTTGATGCGATAATATTACCAGATGCTGATATATTATTTGCGGTAATTGTTTGAGATGACGTAATTCCCGAAGCATGAATCGTATCAGAGATTAGTGCCGCCGTCGTTATAGTTGAGGAATTATATATATGACTGCTGTTAATGGTTGATCCATTGAACGTGCTGGTGTTGGTTGTTCCTGCTGTTGCGGTCGATGCTACTACATCTGCGGAGGCGACCAAATTGGCTCCAATATTAGTTGCGTTTAAATCAAATGTTGTTATGGTCGAAGCATTGTTTATATTGCTTGAGTTGATGGTTGAAGCATTAAGTGTATTTAAATTTAATGGATCGGTGACTGTTCCTGTATTACCGATTGTCGTAATGCCGCCGACAGTTGAAAGGGAAATCCCAGCCCCTGCTTGAATATTTTGCGATATGTCTGCTTTTATTCCAGAGCTGTTTATTTCAAGTTGTGGTGTTCCTACATTTACACCAGTATAAAACTTATATGGCCCCGCAGTTGTTGGGTTAAACATCTCATAAGAATCAGTTAATCTATGTATTTGAGTTTTTGCTGTTGTTCCATTTCGGTCATTAATATACATCTCATAATTGGAGTTTATTATATCAGATGATAAAATAGCGGTTAGTGTTTGACCAGTGCAATGAATTGCGGTAGAGTCTATTGATTGGGTTGATAAGTTTTTATTTACGACGACTTTATCATCTGCTCCTAAAAGTTGTAAAATTGGCTGATTACTGGTGAAAACTTTTGTAAAGAAATTATAATCATTTGGTGTGGAATCATAAGTCCCGATAAAATTTGTAATGTTATTTCCTCTGACAATGTTTGTAAAATTTGTATTCGCAGAATCCTCTATTCTTAGGTTTTCAGTATTCACGCTTGAACTATTAACAGTTAAAATATTGCCTAATAAGAGATTTGCTGTATTCCCACCAAGCGTTCCGTCTAAAGATATATTTGATACGTGAAATTGGTCGCATGATAAATTGCTTACGTTAATCGTTCCTATCGTGAGCGGGTCTGTCACTATTCCAGTATTGGTGATGGTGGTAATTCCTGAAACAGTCGATAAATTAATTCCTACGCCAGCTATAAGATTCTCAGATATATTTCCTTTTAGAGTATTTGCTAAAACTCGGTCTGTCGTGATAGTTGACAAATTATTGATATATGCTGAGGATAATGTTCCACAATTAACCTGATTTGCTTCTGCTAGTCCCACGACATTCAATGTGCCTGAAAAAAGTGTATTAACAGTTCCACTAGTCGCTATTAAATCCACCGTTGTCGAGAGACTGCTATTGATTGTCGTCACAGAAATATTTGATACATGAATGTGGTCTGCTATTACTAGATCACTTTTAATGTCGGTTATAATAGCACCTACGGCTTCGATAAAACCAGAATAGAATGTATTAATAGTTCCGCTTGTAGCAATCAGATCTCGAGTGGTTGAAAGGCTGCTGTTTATCGTCGTTACAGAAATATTTGATGCGTGTAGAGAAGTCGTATACAACTCACTAAAATTTCCAACCTCTGCGACGATGGTTTCCGCTGTCACATTCGTCGGTGTAAAACTGATTGTCGTCAAATTGATAATCGACGCATTCACCGCTGATAAATTATTACATGAAAGATTATCAGTTGATACGTTCGTCTGTGTTAACACAAACTGAGAATTTGGTAGATATCCTGCGATTGGATTCACAAAACTCATTTGATATTATAACCTTATATAATAAAAACAAAAAAATCAAAGTCGGCAAGGGTTTCCTAGTAATAGAACAAAAAAATCAAAGTCGGCAAGGGTTTCCTAGTAATAGAACAAAAAAATCAATCAATTAATTGTAATGTTGAAATTGTGTTTTCTTGCCCTTGTTTTTATAAAGTTATATATATAAAGAATACTCTACTAGTAGAGTTTCCAATATCATGGGCTAAAAGTAACAAAATATCTCAAGGGGATTTGATACTGAATTTTAACTCTTTTTTCCTTTTTAAAGAGAACTTTAGAGACAACTCGCCGAGTTGAAAGCAAAAAGAGGGGTCGACAAGAAATCACACAGTGCCCGAGAAAGGACTTGATTTTGTCTATTTTTTTATTTGTTTTAATGAATTTACAGCGTGAAAAGGCAAGAAATAACACCGCTGCCGCGGGCTTTTGCCGAGTTGATTGAGAAACCCCTTATCAAATCACGAATGGGCAAGAAATAATTTATTAGTTTTTATCCGTTTAAAATCATATAAAAATATATTTATCTATTTATATAATATGAAACCGATTGACAACGATGAACTCGCTAAAAAAATATATCAAAGAATGTATTATTTAAGTTTAAAGAAGAAAAAGATGATTGGGATTATTGTAACAAAAGGAGAATATGTAATTTCATTCAAATGACCCCTTATTTAATATGCCTATTTAATGTTTCACTTAAAGAATCTACAGGTTTCTTTAAGTCCTCGTTATTTAATTGTATTGTTTCTTGTTCCAATATATCATAAACAAAGTCTTCGAACCCCGGGAATTTCTCAGAATAATATTGAGCGTCAAACACTTTATCAAAATTAAACTCTGGACCTAGTTCTATATTCTCATTGATTTGTAAGCCTTTTACAATATCGCCGATATCTTCGTCAGTCATCACCTTGAACTCACCTTTATCTTCTTCGGTCATCTCTGTTAACAATTTAGGCATTCTAGATTTTACAATTTGAATTTCCATTTTATATATATTTAGGGAAGATATTATTTAATATTATTTAAAATTATAATAAAAAAATATTATAATATACTATAAAATGTCAAAATTAATGATTAGCGATAATGAAAGCGCAAGCGATTCGAGTGATTCAAGCAACAGCGAAAGCGAAATTGAAGTTATTAAAAAAGTGAAACCAAAAAAAGCGAAGGAGCCTACAGAGTTCGTACCCGACATACCTCCTGAAAAACCAAAAAAACGTGTTTATACCAAAAAGGCACAGACATCTGAGGAAGCCGAGATCGTTAAACAAAAGAAAATTGAGAACCTTGCAAAGGCTCGGGCTACTCGGGCAGCCAATGTAGCAAAAAAGAAAGCCGCGGCTGAGCCAATCCCTTCACCTGAGAAATCAATAAGCAAAACTATTAAGGAGAAGAAGGAAAAGAAAGAGAAGGTTGTCAACTATATCACGAATAATTACGTAGCCCCTCCTGTAGAAGAAAAACCAAAAAAACCAAAATCTCAAAGAATAATTGTTGCTCCTGCTTTTCAATTCATTTAATGTTTTTAATTTAATTTTAATTTTAATTTAATAAAAAAAATTGAAATTAATATTTTATATTTTGTCAAGATGGAATTCACGCTATACAGCAGAAAATTTAAATTAATTGATTATGACCTTTATTCGTTTCATAAACGAGGAAAAAATCAAGTTGAAACGTGGCATCAAATTAAATTAACATTAGAAAAAAAATCAGGGTACGCGAGATTTCGAATTCCAGTTAAAGGAAAACAAAAGAGTATATTATTTCACAGGGCTGTGTATTACGCAAATAATCCACAATGGAATTTCTATGATACTTCAAAGGAGAATTACATCGATCATTTTGATGCGAAAGAATTTCCACCTGATCACCCAAAAAATAATCATATAGAAAATTTAAGAGTTGTAACCAATCAAGAAAATCAATTTAATAGACATAATAGAGGATGTTCTTTTGATAAAGAAAAAGGTAAATACAGAGCACAAATTTGTTTAAATAACAAACATATTCATATCGGTTATTACAATACAGAACAAGAGGCTCACCAAGCCTATCTAGAAAAGAAAAAAGAAGTTCATGTTATTAGAGCGAATAGGTGATTAATTGATTTTTTTTTATTCATTCAGTCTTTGGAAAGCCGTATTAAATATATCAACGTCTTTCTCAATACCTATAAATTTTCTATTTGTATTTTTACACGCTACACCTGTTGAACCGCTTCCCATCGTAAAGTCTAATACAGTTTCGCCTTCGTTTGAATAAGATTTGATTAACCATTCGCATGCGTCAACGGGTTTTTGTGTAGGGTGTAGTTTTTCCTTATCATAATTAAACTTTTGAATGGATAAAGGGTGTCTATCGCCTGTGTTGTTTACAGGGGACTTAATCGTTTTACCATATATCTCCGAGGTCCCTCCTCCTTTTGTTTTATAAGGTTTGCCTTCTGTTTTCTGTGGATTATATGTTTTAGATCCGCCAGATGGTTTCCCAAATACATACATCATCTCGTGATTTCTTAACGGAATTTTATTAGCACTAAAAAATCCAACAATGTTTGACTTTTCCCATACTAAATCATACCTAAACCACTTCTCGTTAGAGGCAATCAATTTATATCCAAACTTGGTTGTTGTGAAAAAAACAAGAGTAGCGTTGGGTTTACATATTCTTTTAAGTTCAATCCACATTTTCTCCATATCAATAATACTATCCCAATCACAAGCAGTTTGTCCATACGGTAAATCCACTACAACCATATCAACACTATCTTTATCAATTCCAGGCATAATGTCTAAACAATCTCCGTTAAATAATTCCATTAATATCTGTGAATATTTAATTTTCAATTAATTGAGTTTTTTTTATTTTTTATATTATATAATGAGTTTACAAATCACCGAAACCTCAAATAAAAACTTAGAGATTGAAAACTCAGCAAATAATCTTGATAAACCCTTATGCTCTGATTTACCGTTTCCGCTCCCGAATTATTCTGGCTTCATGATGTGTATCAGCGGTTCATCAGGATCAGGCAAAACGACTTGTTTATACAGCATGATGTTAAAGAAAAAACATAAAGGGCGTCGCCAATCTTATAAAAAAGTATTTGATTATGTTTATGTTGTTTCGCCCACAATCGGAAAATCGAGCATGTCTAAAGATCCTTTTTCTAAATTACCCGCTCAGCAAAAATATGAATTGTTAACATTACAAACACTTAACGAATTAGAGGAAATCTTTGAAGAAAATAAGGACGACGGCAAACACTCATGCTTAATTTTAGATGATGTAGGAAGTCAGTTAAAAAAAAACGGAGTATACCAGAAACTCACACAAATCATCCAGAACCGAAGACATAATTTTGTTTCTATTTTTATTTTAGTTCAAAAATTTAAGGACGTGCCGACGGGGATAAGAAACAATTTAAGTCATTTTATCACGTTTCTTCCAAAAAACAACATCGAGAAAGAGGCGATTTTTACTGAGTTATTTCCATTTAATAAAAAACGAGCAAACGATTTAATCGAGTATGTGTATACAAGCAAACATGATTTCCTTTTTGTGGATATGAGTTTAAAAACGAGTAATAAGTTTGAGTATTTTAAAAATTTCAATCCTTTGAATATTACAGAAAAATAAATATCCATATACTATATAATGGTTGATAAAAAGGACAAAAAGAAGAAAGCAAAAAAAACACCAAAACAAAAACAAAAACAAAAGCAAAGCGTTGTTGTGAATGTGAATATGTCTAAACCAGCAACTCGACGACGGACTCTAGCGAAGAAAACGAGCGACAACCGACCGCTTCCGCCGACCCCACAGGCTTATGGAATCCCAGTTCAGCAATCTCTTCAACCTTCATTAAACAATATAACTGAATATTTAAAGCAAAAAGAAGGACAGGAAAATAATCGTTATGTGAATATATTGTCGGCAATGAAAGCAATACAACGAGATGAAGGTCAACAAGGAACAGCCACACAATCTGAACGAGGGGCTGGCACATCAACCCAAGCACCCGCCGCTGGAAGAAAAAAAGGCTCTACAAAATCAGAGGAAGAAAAACAACAAGCCAGGGAACGAAGAGAAGTTAAAGCCGCCGCAAAATTTGCTGCTGATTTAGAAGCACAATATCAACCAACCGCAACAAGCAAACTCGAACCACAATATAAACCAGAACCAACAAGAGAACCCATGGCTGGATCATTTAATCCAGGAGATTAATTAAATTTAATTTTTTTTATATTTATATTAATTATATGAGTGTTTCTATTTTAATCCCGACATACAATCGAAAACATTTTGAAACATTAATTAATTTAAATATAAAATTACAAACGTATCCTTTAATTAAGGAGATTATTATTGCGGATGACGGCGAAGAAACACTTAATTTAGATTTGCCGTATTCAATTTTATATTATAAGGTCGAGCGAATGACCATTGGCAGTAAAAGAAACTTTTTAAAATCAAAAGCAAGTGGAGATTATTTAATACATATGGATACAGATGATTTTTACAATCCTGAATATATTAGTGATTCGGTATTTAATTTAATTCAATCTGGTAAGTTTTTAAGCGGGTCTAGTGATATGCTACTGTATGATGGAAAAAGAACATATAAACAAAGTTGTATATATTTAAATTACTTAAATGAAGCAACAATGTGTTATACAAAAAAATACGCCTTAGAACATGATTTTAGTTGTTCGATGTCGAGCGAAGGTATCTCTTTTTGCGATATAAAACACATTAAAGAACTCGATATACATCGCATAATGATTTGTTTGTGTCATTCAAATAATACAGTCGATAAAAAACCGTGGGCAACTGATAAATACCTTTGTAATTTAGACCTTGGAAAATATAAAAAACATTTAGATTTAAATCTTTTGTAATAGTATAAAATGACATCTTCAAGATATCAGACCCAAACACTCACACAACCTCCCGTCCAACAACAATTTATTGCTCCTGGAAAATACATTGCGATTGATGAAGCAAGATATGCCAAAAATCCACGTGAACCTGAGAAACAAGTCGCATACGGATCTGGTGTAGCAGGACCTTTTAAACCAATCAATTACGGGGTTAGTCAATTAGTCAACAGAACCAATCCGCTCAATCCAAATCCTATCGTGAATTACGGAGGCTATATATACCAACAACGAACTGGATACCAAGGTCATCAGTCAATAGATATGAAGCGTCTTTACGTTTAAAAAATAAAAAAAAAATCAATTAATTGATGTGTGTTTTCTTGCCCTTGTTTTTATATATTTATAATAATTAAAATATATCTCATGGAGATATATCCAATATCGTGGGCCAAATTTAGCAATTATCATCTTCAAAATAATCTCTATCAACGGGTTTGATTTTCCAATTCAACAAAACAGAATGCTTATTTTTGTGTCTCTCTTTAAAATCCTTTCTTAATTCTATATGATTTTCAATTGAATTTTTTAAAGAGGATTCATTGTGTTTTCTTCTTTGTGCTTTTGTTAAAATATTAATATACAGGTCGCTTTGTTTGAATTCTTTCATCACATCTTTAATCGTTATTGGTTCTGCGGTTTCATCTCTTTCATAGGTTTCCGTAAAGAAACTGAACAACATATCATTATCTAATAAATATTTTCTACTTCTTTCTTTGACCACGTCGGGGTTAATAATTTTATTGTTTCCGTTTTTTAGGATGTAATAGAATAAAGCACATCTCAATTTTTGTTGAAATTCTAAGGTTTTGTAATCTTGAATTTGAGCACGTGCGTTTTCATTATTTTGTAGTTCTTCCTCGTCATTTGTAAAATACATTTTAAAATAAATCAACATAAATCTGTCAATCTCCGCGTCACCCACGTCACCATCGAGATTCGGTTTTGAATTACACTCAAACACTAAGGTCATTGCTATTTTTTGTTTGACGGCGTTTGAATGACATGCTCGTGCGTTTAGGAATCCTTCGCCAGTTAATTTTTTAATATTTCCAAGTAATATTTTATCTGAGGCGTTTGGTTCTTCAAATTTAACAAATCGTTTTAGATGAAGGTTTGCTAACTCTGGATTCGCGCCATCTTTAATGGGTTTTGTTAAAGATGTTATGTGTCCGCTATAAGCATAATCTTCACCTAACATCATCATAAATAATTCATTCAACATTCCTTTTCCATTACGTCCTTTTCCTTCGCACATAATGAATTTTTCTTGACGAAATCCAGTCATGCCTGATTTCAAAACAGATAAATAACAATTTCTAATGTCGTCGTCTGGAAATACAGATTTAAATAAATCATCAACTTGATTCATTAATTTTTTAGTTGGTTTTTCAAAATCATAACCCGTATTATGTGTGATATAATCACTTTTTTTGATTACATATTCAGCCCCTGTAAAAACATTGAACGCAATATTTTCAAAGGCAAATACCTCGGGATGTGATGTATCAAATTCGACATTATCACATCTACCAGTCAACATATCTTTGAACTTGTCTAAAATACTTTTTGAACTGCTCGACATTGATAATTTTTTAATGAGTTTATTTAAAGCATCTATTTGTTTTTGTATTAACTCTTTGTTGACATCGGGTTTCATAATTTCTTTTGTGTAATAAATAACAATATACCTATACACTTTAATAATTGAGTCACACATCGTAAAACTAACGAGATGATGATTTGACAACCGCCACTTATCCATATGATACACATAAATTTTATTATCTTGTGCTACATAATTTTGTTTGAATAATAAAAATATTGTTTCGGCTATTTTTAAATCAGATATATCCTCCAGAGAAATATGATTTTTTTTGAACAAATCAATATAGTAAATTGATTTGATATGGTTAATATCATAAACAAAATCATTCGGTATTTTAGGAATCTTAATTTGTTTAAATTCTTTGAAAGCGAATTTAACATCACACTCGTCATTCAATCCTTTTAAAAATTTAAAATCAATGTCGTCCGCAATAAAACCATCGAAGAATAAGGCAACAGGATTTTTATTTTTTTGAAGTCTGTAATATTCAATTGCCTTATTTAATATAATGTTTTCTCTCATATGATAGATGGCGCAAAGGGTACTCCCTTTAAAATTCGTTTTCCCTTCATTTTTTTGTTTTTCAATCACATTATATTTAATGTCATCAAATTCTTTAATTTCAAATAACTCATCTTGAATTATTTTAATTTGTTTAATCATCTTTTCTTCGAATTTATTTTCTGGTTTAAAATTATCGCTTACCGTTTGAAAGAAGGCTTTATTAATAAAATCTTTACACTCTTTTTTATTTCCATTATAAAACTCTTCAATTATTTGGTCTCTGTTTTCATTATAATCTTCTAGAACATTACAATCAATATCTTGCTCGTCGCAAATAACCTTCATAATATTTGAAACGGCTGATATGATATCAACATCTTTATAATTCGTGCCTTCAAATATGAAAGACCTTACCGCTCCTTCAATATTTTGAATCCCGCCAGATCCAAATAATCTTCCATTATTTTTATTTCTATATTCAATTTCTAATATAGAATCATTAATTAAAATGTTTTCAATAAAAGTTTTGACCTTATTTTTTTCGATATCTAGATTATTTAAATTTTCATAAAGAAAGCAAATCTTTTTTATGAAACCTTTATAATCTTCTGTTAAATGAATTTTGTTGTTCATTGTATATTATAAAATACAAATAAAAATCAAATCAATTTTTTTAATAAAATAATAAAAAAATAAAAAATAAAAATCAATTAATACTGAATGTTTATTGTGTGTTTTCTTGCCCTTGTTTTTATATATTTCTAATAATAAAAAAAAGTCTCATGGAGATATATCAAAAATCAAGGGCAAAATTTATCATTATTCATCGTCGGTTCTAATCACTTCTTATGCTTCTTTTTATTAATCTTCGTGTCATTGAATGTAGGCAGATCGATATCAATTAATTTAGATTTCAACGCTTTATCATCACACGCAGGTTTTTTATTAGATTCAAACAAATCCTCAAACCCTACCCCCCCCGAGATCCGCAGCACACCATTCCTGTCGTCGTTTTTGATGACCTTCAGTATAAGCAACGCACAAATATTTAAAGACCATAGCGAATGAAATGTATCTTCCATTTTATTGACGCTCTTACACGCCTTCTTGAACATTTTATAATTCATCCACCCCGCCTTTTGGGCGTCGAAGAGTGCTTGTTCCATTACATCCAGTTGCTGAACGTAATCGGCTTTTTGTTGCTCAAGACTTTCACCGAATCGTAGTCCTTGAACAATCATGTCTTTAGCGAATTTCATAACTGCTTCTTCCTCGTTTTCCCCGGTGATGACCGACGGGGTACACGAGCCTTTGTAAAAGAATAGCACGTTGTTTTGGCTCATGTTGTTTGAATCTATTTGATATAAATTTGACGACAATTATAAAAAAGTTTCAATTTTTTTTTTAAAATCATTATCATACTTAAAGAACGAATCAGCATAATAATTTTCCAAAAAATTGAGTGAACCTGATATGATTTTTCGTTTCAATTTTTTTTTTAAAATCAATACAAAATAAAAAAAAGAATTAATTAATACTGAATGTGTGAATGTGTGATTTTGCCCCTGTTTTCATATATTTCTAATAATAAAATTTTCTCTCATGGGATAGTTTGTCAAATCGCGGGCGTAAAATATCAAAATGTCACTTGGTTCTAATAACATGAAGTTCAGCGTTTATTACAATAACATTCTTCGTCTCCCACACTTTGGTGGTAACAATCGTGACATAGTCTATCTTCAGCATCAACACAAATTTGCCCACAATTACAAATGTTTTTTTCCGCTTTCAGTTCGTTGATAATTTCGCACACTTCCTTTGCGTGACCAGTGTGTTTCCATTCCTCAAGCATCGTCAAAATCTCGAATGCCAGATCTTCGTCAAGTGTCTTATTTTCAATAGCACGCATTTGCTCCTTTAGCCACATACGCAGTTCGGTGGGAATAGGCATATTTGTTTGAATCTATTTGATATAAAATGACGACAATTATAAAAAAGTTTCAATTTTTTTTAATAGGCGTTTTTTCGCCTATAGTTGCTCAGCATAATAATTTTCCAAAAAATTGCGTGAACCTGATATGCGTTTTCATTTCAATTTTTTCTTTAAAATCAATACAAAAATAAAAAAAAGAATTAATCAACTAACAAACAAAACCCGACCCTAATATTTTTATTGTGGCAATTCTTCTTCCTCTTCCTCTTCCTCTTCTTCTTCTTCTTCATCATCTTCTTCTTCATCATCATCCAAACCCAACCTCTTGATTTCGTCCACCAGTGCTTGATGCTCCGCCATCAGTGCTTGATGCGCCGCCTTGCTGATCTGCCACTCCGCCCACCCCGCCGTCACGCAGCACGTCATCAGTGCCGTCAGCTCAACGATTTGCTTAACTTCCGCCATGTTGTTTGTTGTGTTATGCTTAATGATAAAATGACGACAATTATAAAAAAGTTTCAATTTTTTTTAATAGGCGTTTTTCGCCTATAGTTACTCAGGAAATATTTTCCAAAAAATTGAGTGACCCCGATATGAATTTTTGATTTCAATTTTTTTATTAAAATAATAAAAAATAAAAATTAATTAATTGTAATGTTGAATCGTGTTTTCTTGCCCCTGTTTTTATATATTTCTAATAATTAAAAAAAGTCTATATAGATACTTTCCAAAATCGCAGGCGTAAAATGACGATTCCGCCGTCGGCATTTTAGACCAATCAGCGAATTTCTTGCCGACCTAAAAAAATAAAAAATAAAAATTAAGCGAATTTCTT
>Ga0208643_1001650_pt1 | contig 11872 bp, 13 predicted proteins | sample VirMetDEL_Nov_12_FD_184516 | JGI IMG/M metagenome (GOLD analysis project Ga0208643, IMG submission 184516) | Aqueous microbial communities from the Delaware River and Bay under freshwater to marine salinity gradient to study organic matter... | ecosystem: Environmental > Aquatic > Marine >... | reverse complement strand
CGGCCGCCCTCCGGCGGGCGCTGAACCGGAACGGCCTGGGCATCGGCCTCCGTGGCCCGAAGGATGACCGCAGGGACGAGGCCACCATCCTGGAGGCCACGCGGCTGCGGAATGACCAATGGACCTGGCCGGCTATTGTCGAGGAGCTGGGCTGGCCTCTGACCTGGGACGCCCTCCGGCGGGCCTGTCATGTGTCCGCCCGCCAGAAGGGCGGGAGCGTCTGGTGTGGAAAGGGGGTGGTGAGATGAAGTGGTACGTGGGAATCGACCCAGGACGACAGGGCGCCATGGTGGCCCTGTCCGATGACCTGGACGCACTCTGCTACCGCTCGAGGCTGGCCGCTGGCTGGTCTGGTGATGCGGAGCGGCTGGCGGCGTGGCGTGACCTCCTCGAGTCCGTGGAGGGTTCCGCCCACCTGGCCACGGTCTGGGTAGAGGCCCAGTACGTCCGCCAGGGACAGCGGGGCCAGGTGAAGCACGTACGCGAGGCCGGCATGTGGTGCGGCTGGGCGCTGGCCTACGGCGTCCCCCTCGAGGAGCCCAAGGCAGCGTCCCACGCTGGCTGGCGTGTGGCCGCTGGGATGTCTACCCGGGCGTCGAAGGTGGACGTGTTGGCCATGGTGGAGAGGCGGCTACCGAACCTGGACCTGACACCCGGACGCCTGCGGACTCCCCACATGGGCCTGGTGGACGCGGCCGGCATTGCACTGGGCGCCATGACGCGCCACGGGAGGAGCTGATGCCCACCGCGCGGAAGATGGTGGACGGCGTGTCCATCCTGCTGATGTCTGACACCACCACGAAGCGGTCCCATGTGGTGGCCAGGGTGCGCGGGGAGCGCATCCACCTGGGGGAGCTGTTCGCCCAGGTTCGGGACGTGCTCCACTTCTTCCTGTCCGACCCGGCCGATGGTGTCGAGGCCTGGGAGCCGGAGCGTGGTTGGCCGTGGCGGCAGCGCCACGCAACGCTGGACACCCAGCAGGAGGCCCTGGAGTGGTTGGTGGCGCGTGGCCGCGCCCGTGGTGACCTGTGAGTGGCGCCACGGAGCTGGACAGGTGGGTCACTGCGTGGTTGGCCCGCCAGAAGGGCGCCCACTGGCCGAAGGTCCCCCACTACCACACGCGGAAGGATGACCGGTGCTGGTCTGGTGGTGCCCCCTGGGTCTACTCCGGCCACGTCTGGACTGTGGAGATGGCGCTGGTCAACCACGGGCTGGCCGGGAACGCTTGGGCGCTCGGACTCCTCCACTGTGTCCCAGCTCACCACATGCCACTGGCCACCAGGGACCTCGGGGACCGTTGGGTGGTCCAGCTGGTGGTGGACGGCCGCCAGGTCCGCGTGGTGGATGACCACCCAGGCCTGGCTGTGGGTGCGGCGCTGCGGGAGGCCTACGCCACGGGGCCGGACTGACACGGCTGGGATGGGCGGTGCGGTGCGTACCGCTTTGTCCCATCGGCGTCCCGGTAGCATCGGAGGAACTGGCCACGCTGGCGCCCATCACGCCTGTGGCTGACGTGGACGTGGCCACCCACCTCTGGTTCGTACCAGATGCACTGGTCCACGGGGGACTTCATGGCGTACAGGAGGTCCGCCACGCTCTCCGCGTCATGGTCCACCACCAGGACGAGGTCCGCCGCCTCCCCCGCGCAGTGCTGGGAGGTGGAACTGCCGCCAATGGCCCGGTTGACCTCGGGGGAGCGGTACCCGCTGGTGATGCGGACGGGGCCAGCCTCTCCGCGGAGGGGGTCCAGGACACGCGCTACCAAAGCGCGGAGGCACACGACGGCCTGAGGTGGTGGCGTGTTGTCCAGGCCGTGGCGGCTGGCCGCGCCGGACCGCGTGAACTCGGACAGGTCGAAGTATTCGCCCAGGTCACCCATGGTCCCCTCCCCGTTCCGCCCTGCGGGCCTTCCGTGCGGCCCTGCGCGCCTTCCGCTTGGCCCTCCGCCTCTCGCGGCGCTCCCGGCGCTCCGCCACAGCCTCCGGGGACTGCGTGGCCCAGGCCAGGCGGAGCATGGCGCCCAGGATGGCAGCGTCCACCAGCTCGAGGGCGGCGCCGGCCGGACCCAGCATGGACAGGTCCACCATGGTGTCCAACAGCTCCACCGCGGCCTGGATGGCCTCGTCCTCGTCCAGGCCGCCCTCCTGGGCCGCCTCGATAAGGTCCACCATCTCGTCCCATGGCAGCGTGGCCAGGGCCTGGAGGACACCAATGGGCGCAATGGCGGACGGCATGGGGCTCCCCTCAGTCACTTGGACAGAAGCTTGGACACGGGCGTGTCACTCCAGAACTTGCACGCCCAGTATTGGGCCTTGTTGGGCGGCCCCGGCTTGGCGCAGTTCATACGGCTGCGGAAGTTCCGCCTGGCCTCGGGGTTGTCCCGCTTGATGTCCATGTCCGGGTCCCCAAAGCGCACCGTGTAGGGCTTCCCCTGGTACGTGCCAGTGGCCACGAACTTCTTGGACCCGTGGCCCGGCTCACCCTTCTGGATGCGGCGTACCGCCATCAGCTGGCGGACCTGTCAGGAAGGCGGGAGTACAACCCGCCCACCTTCCGCTCGATGCGGTCCAGGCTCTGGGCCAGCTCCTGGTGTTTGGTGGCGCCGTCCCTCATGGACTCCAGCCACGCTTCCCGGTCCGCCTGATGTTGACCCAGGAGCGTGTCCACCTGGTCCAGGTGCTGGGACACCCAGGCCTTCCCCGTGGGGATGAGGCCACCTACAAACCGGTACACGCCCCACAGGATGCCCAGGAGGAGGACCAGGGAGGAGGTGGGGCCGGTGAGGAGGGACAGGACCGCGGTGTGCTCGTCCATCACAGGCCCTTGGCGTCATTGTAGGCGTCCCGGACTCTCCCGGCGACAGTGGAGCCGTTGACGTTGGACGTATCGGCCTCCACTCCTGCGCCACGGTCATCGAGGACCATCACCACAGCCACGCGGCCGTCCGGGAGGACGATGCCCTGGCAAGTGTAGTCAACGTCCCCGTGGGGGATGTCGGCGTCCGCTTGCTCGTACTGGTCAGTGGTCACCGTGTCGCCGGAGAGCACATCACCCAGGGTGATGGCCTGGGTCGGGCCTGTCACGAGAATCATCAGACCGTCCCCTTGTAAACGACGGCGCGAACGTCCACATCACCGAACAGGTTGAACTTCAGATAGTTGCGGTTTGAAGGCAAGGAGGTGTTGTTGAAGTCGTTGTACTGTTTGTTGCTGTACGTCGCGAGGTGGTCCCCATCAGTAGGAAGCGCGGCGCTTCCCTGGTCGAATGAGGGTTGCCAGCTCCCACCCATGAGCCTGCAGGCCATGCGTGTGGGTGTGGTTCGCAGGTCGGTAAGAGTATCGTTCCAGGCCTTCACCAAGGTAAATGCGGGGGCGCTGGTGGTGTTCTCGCGGGTGAACAAGGACGCGCCATTGATGACGCCGTTGCCTCTCATGCCCGGAAGGAACTGGACCTCATTCCCCTTGTTTACCCCTGGCGTACTCTGCCCGATATACCAGGTTATCCCCTGCTGGTCGGCCATGTTCTCGATCGAGACATAGAACATTAGCGGATAATGTCCCGTCTGGAACCCACCCGCACTCATGTCCACAGTGACGAGCCCACGCGCGGAAAGCGACCCCTCGAACACCAACACGCCCTCGACAATCTTCAAGAGTGTGGGTCCAGACGTGTCAACGTAGTCCAACACCCAGTTCTGGTTTGTCCCGCCTGGTCCGGTCGCGAGGACGTGCGTTCCAGCGCCGGCCGTGAGGAAGTCGTAGGACGAGATCCCGCTGATATCCACCAGCTTCTCGAGCCCACCACCAGCTCCGGCGGCTGCCCTGCTGTAATCGTGGAGCGCAGTGGCCACGACGGTCCCGCCAATGCTGGCGTCCAGCGCCAGCACACCAGCGTTTCCGTCTGCGTCGCTACTGGGTGTCCAGGCCCCCAGGCCGCTACCGGCCCAGCTCGTGCTGCCCACAGCGTTGACCGTACGGGCGGTGTAGCCGTCGATGGACCCAGCGTCTGGGCCTGTGAAGGCGCCGAACGTGTGCGCGGTGAGCGATGCCCCGGAGGCCTTGGCCTGGGTCGTGGCTGCGGGGGGCGTCACATCGTAGGCGGACCCACCACCACCACCAGAAGCGCCACCGCTGGCGCCCGTGGTGGGGTCAAAACATGGAGTGATTCCCACGGCTTACTCCATCCAGAAGATTTCGGAGCCCGTGAAGACTGCGCCGCTGGTGGCGTCGTCCACCTTAGCGAACAGGTACAACGTCCCGTTGCCTGGCCCCAGGAGGTCCTGGCGGAGGGCGGCGCCCACCTTGAAGACGGCGCACTTGGTGCCGGCCGTGGTGATGCCCGGGGACAGCGTGGCGGTAACGTCCGGGACCAGCTGGATGTCCCCCGCGGGGTCCTCGCACAGTCGGATGGTGACCGTGGTGGCGCTGGTGGCGGAGGTCAACACCACCTGCATGGTGTCCACGATGCCAAAGAAGTTCGTGGTGGCGCTCTTGAAGACCGGCAGGTACTCCGTGAGGTCGTGCGCGTGCACGTTCCCCGTGGTGAAGCCGGTGCCCAGGGCCTGGGCCCCTACGACGGGGCTATGATGCAGGAAACGGGTAATCTTGGTGGGCATTGGTCCCTCCTCGTCTTGGACGGCTGACCTGGCGCTATTCTACTCCCGTGCCGCGCCTTCTGCCAATGATTCCACCGCCTTAGCCTCCCGCATCCGCTCCCCTGGCCCCACCTCGAGGGGGAGGGCAGCCGTGGCGGCGCCCGCAGCTCCCCGGGGGAGGATGGCGTCTGCGAACACGCGCTGGGACGGGAGGAGGGCAGCGCCCAGCCGTAGCCCGCGCTCCGCCATCTCCGGCGTGATGCTCCGCAGGGCCTGGACGTTGCGGAGGCCTGTGGCGCTGGGCTGGACGACATAGAACCCGTCCGCCCCGTCCGTGGACTCCCCGCCCTTGGCCTTGATGTATGGCACGCCCTCTGGGGGTTGTTGCGACCACAGCCGTGGGTGGTTCTCCAGTTCTCCCGTGTCCTCGTTGGGGACCTGGAGCGCCAGGCCTTCCGGCGGGTCCACGTACTGTGGAGCCAGGAGGCTGTGGACGCCGTCGTACCATCCAGCCGTCCTGTCTGGGTCCAGGGCGTCTGCCGTCAGGAGCGTGGCGTAGAACATTTGATCATCCGACAGCTCCGCCATGTCCACCTGGCCCGGGTCGTAGTTCCCGGCCTCGTCCAGGCCTCCGAGGATGTCCAGGAGGGTGAATAGCTTCTCCGTCATGTCCTCGGCCGTCTGGGCTCCAGTGCGTCCGATGCGCTCTCCCAGGTACTGGCTGCCGTCTCCCCACCCACGCTGGAAAGCCTCCACCAAGTTGGCGGCCACGTAGTTGGCGGCGCCGGTCACGGTCAGCGCCACGTCCAAGGGAGCGAACAGGGGGTTCGCTGGGCCGTAGAATACCCGGCCGTCGTACTCGAACCGGATGGTGGCGCGGACCTCGTCATCACCAGCCAGCCCATACGGGTCCTCGGCCTGGGCGCGCTTGACGTGCGCCCGCATGATGGACCGAACGGCGCCCGGGTTCTCCGCCACCTGGGCCACCATCTCCGACAGGAGCTGGTAATGCTGGGCGGCCGTGGCCACGTACTGGCCCAGCTCCGCGGAGACAGCGTCCGGGACCTGGGAGAAGTCCAGCAGGGAGCGCCGGGCCAGGTCCGCCGCCACCTCTGGGGACTCACCACCAGCCAGCCCAGCCTCGAAGACCCCACGCCGGTACGTCAGCTCGATGGCCTCCGCCATGCGGGCGCCCAGGGAGCGCGTGGCCGGGTTGGCCACGTCCAGGGCGCGGCGGAACCTGGCACCCAGGCCGGCCTCCTCTGCTGACCTGCGAGCACTCACGAGGAGGTCATTGGCCAGGGAGCCCACGCGCTCGGTGTCGAGCGCGGTAGCCCCCAGGCCGTACTGGTCCACCAGGTCCTGGATGTCGTCCGGGGTGTACACCGTGCCATCCGGGGCGCGGAGGATGCCGCCGTAACGACGGTTGGCCCACTGCCGCGGGTCCAGCCTCCGGCCCAGCTGGCCCAGGGTGCGCGCTGTGTTCTCCAGGCCGATGGTGGCCACGGACAGGACTGGCGCCTGGACGAGGCGGCCCAGGACCAGCGGGAGGTTCGGGACGGCGTACCCGTAGCGCAGGCCGAACACGGCATTCCTGGCGGCGGCCACGCCACTGCGGAACAGGTCCCCAGACATCTGGGTCCACCCAGCGCGCTGGCGCACAGGGACAGCGTCCACCAGTGCGGCGAACTGTTCCCCATGCTGGGCCAGCATGTTCTCGAAGTCGGACGCAGCGGCGTCATACTGGCGGACCACGTCCCCGAATGCTTCCGTGCGGGGAGCCAGCGGGAGGCCTGGGGGCGCCACGTTGCGGGCCAACGCTGTGGCCTCGTCCTCTGCGCGGAGGAGGCCCTGGGCCACGGCCTCCGCCTCCCGTCCCTGGGCTGACAGGCTCTTTCGCACCGTCTCCTCCAGGAAGTTCTTCAGGAGCGCCATCTGGGCGTTCTCCTTTCTGATGGTGGCGCCAATGAAGGACGAGGACGTGGAACTGTCCCAGCCCTTGACCACTTGCGAGGCCACCAGCTGGCGGTCCAGGTCCAGAAGGCGCTGGACTGTGGGCAGTTCCTCCGAACCCTTGAGCAGGGGGGACACGGCCGCCCAGAGGGCATCCGGCTCCCCGCTGTACAGATAGGACAGCGTCCGCCGCCAGACGCTCTCCGCGGACTCACCACCAGACCCCAGTTCCGTCATCTGGTCCAGCGCCTTGTCCACGCTGCCATACTCCTCGGCCAGCTCGTCCAGGACCTTCCCCGTCGTCCTGAAGGCCTGGGACGTGGTGGCCTGGATGTTCTTGCGGGCGCGCTCGACTGACAGCGGGGCGCGCTGGCCTGCCTGTCCCCGCATGGCGCGGAGCCGGCGGCCCACCATGCTGTCCATCACTCTGGGGTTGTCCGCTCTGGCCACGTACGTCTGGAGGTCAGACAGGCGCCGCGTGGCCGTAGCCACGTCCGGGGCCGCACGCAGGGCGGCGAGTGAACGGACCTCCTCGAGGGCCAGGCGGAGGGTCTGCGGGTCCACCTCGTCCCATGAGGTCACGCCACGGAGGCGGCCCACGGGCGTGTCCGTCCCGCGGCTGGCCCACTTGCGCGCCACCTCGTCCGGCGTGGACCGGGTGAATAGCTGCCCAGCCGTCCGTGGGTCTTCGCCCAGCTCCCGCGCTGCCCTCTCCACCAGGGAGCGCGTGGCCCTCCCTCGAGCTGTGGCCGTAGCGGCCTGGAGCCCATCGGCCGCCACCTGGGCCGCCAGACTGTCCGCAGCGCGTCCCAGGTCCGCCGCCAGCGCCGGGTCATCCACTGCCGCCTGGAGCCGTCGCAGCTTTCCAGCGATGGCCGGGGCGTCCCGCTCCACCACGCGCGCCACCTCGGCCTGGGCTGCCTTTCGGATGCCCGCGGCCAGCTTGCGTGGTGCGGCCACGGAGTCCGTGACCATCACGAAGTCCCCTGGGGTGTTCCGTACGATGGCTTCCTGGACGCGCAGGAAGGTGGGCGCGGACTCGGCCAGCGCCCCCACGGGTACGTCCGGGTCCTCCCCCAGGGCGCGGGAGACAGCGCGCGCCACCTCGTCCGCGCTCCGCCCTTCCGTGGCTCGGACAGCCTCGAGGGCCGCGCCTGTGGCCTCCTCCCCCAGGGCAATGGACTCCTTCCGCACCACCTGTTCCGCCACGCGCTTGACCAGGCGCGCGTCTGCCTGTGGCGTCTTCGACACACTGGCCGCCACGTCCGCCAGGACGTTGATGGGGCGAACGTCCACGGAGTCCGCAAACCGCAGAAGGTTCTGGGTGGGTGACAACACTGGGGCGTACTTCCCCAGGAAGGTCCCCAGGCGCGTGGATGTGCGGGCGGCCGTCCCGGGTCCTGCTGGAATGGCCATCTCCGCAAGGGTTCCAGCCCACCAAGCCGCGTCCTCGTCACCAAACACACGCGCGTAAGCCAGTCGCAGGTCCGGCGAGCTGTAAAACTCATCGCCAATACCACGACCCACGGTAATGTTCCGGGCCAGTCGGCGGATGGGGTCCGCGTCCTGGGATGCCACGCGCCGCTGTTCCGGGTCCGCTGGGCTGGGCGTGGCGCGGAACGGTGCCTCCTCGGGGACGCGGCTGGCCCGTTCCGTGGTCATCCCCGGAATGGGCAAAATGTCTGGAAACAGTTCGCCGGCCTCCTCCCGGGCTGGCCGTTCCCAGTCTGGCAAGACGGCCTCTTCGATGGCCGGTACCAAGCGTTCCCGGGACAGTGGGGACTCCCGCCCCGCTCGGCGGGCCATGGCAATACGCGCACCCAGGCTTTCCGGGTCCAGGAACTCCCCCGTGGCGGGGTCCACGTCCGCCATTAGAGCACTGGCACCCTCACCCACGGCGGCGGACAGCGCACCCAGGCCTCCGCGCAGGACAGCGCCCAGCGGTGTCTCCACCACAGCGCCAGTGCCAGCGGGGCGGCTGAGGACACCAGACACGGCCGCCTCCGGCTCCTCGAACTCCGGGACAGGCTGGCCAGCGGCGCGGGCCTCTGCGATGGCCTGCCGTTGGCGGGCCAGCTCCTCCCCACGCCTGCGGGCCTGGTCCTCTGTCAGGAGTGGCTGCTGGGCGAAGGCCTCCACGGCCTCCTGCGCCGCTGTGGGCGGGCGCAAGTCTCCCGTGTCTGGGTCGCGGTACTGGCGCTCCACTCGGACAGGCTCCGCCAGCGGGGCCTGATATACGGGGACCTGCTCAATGCGGGAGGGCCGGAAGAACGGCGCCACAAACGGGGGCGCGGCCAGCTCGGGGCGCTCGCCTATCTGGCGCGTGAACTCCAGGGCCTCCAGGCGGCGCTTCCGCTCCTCCTCGAGGTTCTGGCGGTACGTGGCCTGGGCGGCCTCTGCGCGCTGGCCTGCTGGCGTTGCAAAGTCCGGGAAGGCCTGGGCGGTCCGCTCCTTGGCGGCCGCCCTGGCCTCCAGCTCGAAGCGGGCGCGGCGCCGCCTGTCTCCCTCAAACTCAGGGAAGGGCGTGGCCGCCCTGGGGGCGGGAGCCTGCTGGCGGGCCTCTGCCCTGCGGGCCAGTTCCCGGCGGGCCTCGTCTGGAGTGGTCACAGTTGGTCCCTGATGGCGATCAGTTCATCGTCTGTCATGTCTTCCAGAGCCTTGGCCGGAGCCGGAGCGGCTACCGGAGCGGGAGCCGGAGCCGGGGCGGGGGCCGGGGCGGGGGCCGGCGTGTCCGTGAACGCGCTGATGGCCTCGGCCTGGGTCAGCCGTGGGATGGGCTCCGGTGGGGCCTCTGGTGGTGGCGTGGTGGCTCGGACCCGTGGCGCTGGGCGTGGGGCGGGAGCTGGCGCGGGGGCCGGCGCGTCAATGGTGACCCCTCCGCCCTCGAGGAGGTCCACGGGGGCCTCCTCGGCCTGGACCATCATGGAGCGCATGACCTGGCGGGACTGTTCTGGCGTCATGCCGGAAGCGCGCGCCCTCTGGTACGCCCTCCGGGCATCCACTGCGCGGGCCTCCGTGGCGGCCTCGGCCTCCTTGGCCTGGGCCAGCTGCACGCCCAGCCTCTCCTTCTCGGTGCGCGCGCGCTCCAGCCTCGCCTGCTCCCTCTGCTCGAGGGCGTCCAGCTTGGCGTCTGCCTTGGCCTCCTGGGCCTTCCGCGTGGCCTGGAGCTGGGACTGGGTGGGGGCGTCCACGCCCTCCCGGCGCTGGCGGTCCAGTGCGAGGCCGAAGCCCACCGCGGCCTCCAGTTCTCCGCCCTTCAGGACCTTCCCCAGCTGGCGCTCCAGGTCCGCCACGGTCCACTCCGTACCGGACGCGGCGTACTGGTCCAGCAGACGGGACACGGCCACCTGGTCCCGTGTTGCGGCGGACAGCTCCTCCCCGGCTACCTCCTCCAGGAGGCGGTCAGCGGTTCGGGCGTACCCGTACATGGGGGTGCCCTTGTACTGGCCGTAGATGTCGTCTGGGTCCAGGCCCCGCTCCAGCATCTGGCGGCGCAGGCGCTCCAGGCCTGGGTCCGTGTACCCGGGCTGGAGCTGGGTGGCGCGGCCCTCAAGTTCTGCCACCTTCCTGGCCTGGTCCAGGTACCGCGCGTCGAAGAACTTGCGCTCATCGTTCCGGTACGCCTTGGCCGCCTTGGCCCGGTTGTACGTGGCCTTGGCCACGCGCAGACCGGCCGCCAGCTCCTCCTGCGTAGCCGTCGGGAACTGCACGGACAGCTCGTCCGCAGTCACGCGGCCGTCATCCAGGAGGCCCAGGTACGCCCGGTAGGCGTCCGCCTCCGTGGCGAATAGGGAACCCTCCGCCAGTGCGGCAGCCTCCCGCCGGTTGGCCTCGGCCTCCCCCTCGAAGCCGCCAGCGATGCCAGCGGGGCCTCCGAACTCGACAATGGCGGCAGCGCGCTCCGTCAGCTCCAGGTCCCGGGCCTGTTCCGGCGTCAACCCGGCCTCTCCACTGGGGACGGCTGGGCGCTCGCCAGCGGGGAGCCGGCGGCGAAAGTCCGCCACCATGGCCTCCGTGGCCCCCAGGCGCGTGGCGTCCGCCACCACGGCCTCCACCTGGGCCTGGGTCATCCGCCGCGGCCCAGAGTCTGCGCGGGCGATGGTGTCGAGGGCCACGCCTACCTGGTCCGGCGCTCCAGCGGCTGGGTCCAGGGCGGCAGCTGCCCAGGTGGGTGTCCGCTGGGCCGAAGCGCGGGCGCCTCGAGCGGTAGCCACGGAACGGGCCGCTGCGATGTTGTCCCGGTTGACCATCTTGAGCAGCTCTGAGGCCAGCCCACTCTGGTCCTGGACGGCCGCCAGGGACTGGTCCAGCTGGTTCAGTTCGCTGCGGGCCTGCGCGGCGTAGGACTGCGCGGCCTGGAACCTCTGCTGTTCGTCCGCCAAGTCCGTGTTGATGCGGTCAATCTGCCGCGCGTAGCGGTAGCGGGCGTCCAGGGCGTCCAGGTACTTGTCACGGCGTGGCATCTTCAGCTCCTCGAGGGGACGCGGCTGGCGTATGGGTCAGGCTGGCGGGCCTGGGTGGCGCGTCGGTACTCCTCGAGGAGTTCCGCGTCTGTCTTGACGGCGCCTTGGCGGATGCCCTCCAGCTCTGCCTGGAACTCCTGGGCGGCCTGGGCCTCGAGGGCGCCAGCGCCAGCGGCAGCCGCTCCGGTAACCATCGAAGCGACGCCCCCAGCGATACCCGCGCGGCGCATGGCGCGGCCCTCCTTCAGGGCGGCCACCTCCGCCCGCTGGGCAGCCTTGGCCGCGCGGTCCGCTTCCGTCTCCATCTCCCGGGCGCTCTCCTCGAGCTGGGCGGCCTCCTGCTGGGCCACCTGTTCCCGCAGGAACACGTCCCGGCCTGTGACCGTGGGGGCCGCGGCAGCCTCCCGCAGTGCCCTGGACTCCTGGCTCCGCAGGATGGCGCCACGCTGGGCCGTGGCCTCTGCGCGCAGGCCCTCCCGCTCTCCCTCGGCCAGCCCCAGCTCCCCGCGGGCCTCCATCTCCTCCAGCTCCTCCAGGCGCTTCCGGTCCTCTGCGGAGAATGCCTGGCGGGCCTGGGCGATGGTGCCAGCGCCCTGGGCAACGCTGCCCAGAGCCTTGGCGCCAGCCGCGAGGCCCAGAAGGGTTCCAATGGCCATGGGGGCCTCCTTACAGGTACGTGACCTCGATGGATACGCCCCAATTCAGGACGGCCGACCGGTCAATGGTGGAGAGGGAACACAGGCCCACAGTGTAGCGCTGGGGGCCGGTTGTGGTGTCGAGGTACACGCCGTCATGCTGGCCGTACCCGATGTAGGTATAGGGGGAGTCCGCGCCCTTGGCGTCCGTGCCAACGCTCCAGCCG
>Ga0208643_1001646_pt1 | contig 11894 bp, 12 predicted proteins | sample VirMetDEL_Nov_12_FD_184516 | JGI IMG/M metagenome (GOLD analysis project Ga0208643, IMG submission 184516) | Aqueous microbial communities from the Delaware River and Bay under freshwater to marine salinity gradient to study organic matter... | ecosystem: Environmental > Aquatic > Marine >... | reverse complement strand
AACATTGGCCCTGCTAGAAATAGTGGGGCCTTTTTGTCTTTTAGGGGTTTACAGGGTTTAACACCTACTTTAGGAAGGTCTCAAGGAAACACAAAGGAGAACACAATGACACATAGAACTATGGACTACGTCACTAAGGACGAATGGGCTGAACGGTGCTTTTATGCTGAAGAACAGATAGAGGGCCTCTTGGACATCTCAATCTCTATGGTAGAGGAACTAGAGAGACTTGAGGAGATAATTGAAGACCTCACAGGTCGTAGGTTTAACGAAGAAGAATGGGGTTAACATGAGTAAGACGCAATATGAGATGGTCCGAGAGTTCACTAAGGCTATGGGGCAACCCTTAGACCAACTCTGTGGCTTTGACTTAGGCTATGATGCTGAACTTGAAAGCATGAGGTTTAAGCTTATCATAGAGGAGCTACATGAGTTCATAGATGCTACTGATAAAGAGAACTTGCTAAAGGAGCTGGCAGATTTACTCTATGTAATCTATGGCTACGCAGCAACCTATGGGCTACCAATCGACGAAGCCTTCAAGCGGGTTCATGAAAGTAACATGAGCAAGCTAGGTGACGATGGGAAACCTTTGTACCGTGAGGACGGTAAGGTTCTAAAGGGGCCTAACTATAAACAAGCAGACTTAGGCGACTTAGTGTGAGCCTAGAAAACAACAGCTACCTACTAATAATGATAATTTTTGACAAGGAACTAAAATGAAAAACTCACTACCAGAACACAACTACGGACCAACCATTGGCATCAGTGAGGAAATCCATGCGATGAAGTATCGCTCCAAAGGGGAGAGCTTCAAGGACGCTATGACACGAGTAGCTAATGCACTGAAGGACGATGAACAGCACTTCCAAGAGTTCCGTAACATCCTCTATGGCATGCGGTTTATGCCAGCAGGTCGTGTGCAGTCAGCTATGGGTGCCCCTCGTCGAGTTACGCCGTACAATTGCTTTGTGTCTATGACTATCCCAGATAGCATGGAAGGCATTATGACAGCAGCACAAGAGGCCGCTAAGACTATGCAGCTTGGTGGTGGCATTGGTTATGACTTCAGCACCCTACGTCCCTCTGGTGCCCTCATTAAGGGCCTAGACAGCCGCTCCAGTGGCCCTCTGAGCTTCATGGGTATCTTTGACGCAGTCTGCAAGACTATCAGCTCTGCTGGTCACCGTAGGGGCGCTCAGATGGGTGTGCTACGTGTGGACCATCCAGACATCGCTGAGTTCATTCGGATCAAGAACAACTCTACCACGCTAACACAATTCAACCTGTCCGTAGGTGTGACTGATAAGTTCATGCAAGCTGTTAAGGACGACACTGACTTTGACCTAACCTTTGAGGGTCGTGTGTACGACACTATCAACGCTCGTGCTCTCTGGGATGATATCTTGCGGTCCACATGGGACTGGGCTGAACCAGGCATCTTGTTTATTGACCGTATCAACCAAAAGAACAACCTGCACTACTGTGAGACTATTGCAGCTACGAACCCTTGTGGTGAACAGCCGCTCCCACCTAATGGCGCTTGTCTCCTTGGTTCCTTTAATCTCGTTAAGTACATCACAGCTCACGACAGTGGTTACCAGTTCGACTACAACCGCCTACGTCACGATATTCCTTATGTAGTTCGTGCAATGGATAACGTAGTTGATCGTGCAATCTATCCACTACCAGCACAAGAGCTAGAGGCTAAGTCTAAGCGCCGTATGGGCTTGGGTGTCACTGGTGTAGCTAATGCTATTGAAGCGCTGGGCCACGATTACGGTTCTCCTATGTTCCTCAATGTACTTGAGGAGATCATGAAGACCATTCGTGACACTTGCTACATGGCTTCAGTCTCATTGGCTATTGAGAAGGGACCGTTCCCATTGTACCGTGGGGAGATGCTTGAAAGTGACTTCTGTAAGACACTTCCATCAGACATCCGTGACCTCATTGAGCGTCATGGTATCCGTAACAGTCACCTTCTGTCTGTAGCTCCCACAGGGACTATTAGCCTCTCTGCTGACAACGTAAGCTCTGGCATTGAGCCAGTGTTCTCCTATGGTTTTGATCGTACTATCCAGACCTTTGATGGTCCACGAGTGGAGCGTGTGGATGACTATGGGTATCGTGTCTTCGGTGTCAAAGGTCGCAAGGCTGATGATCTACCAGTAATGGCACACGTTAAGGTTTTGAACCTAGCGTCCCAGTATGTTGACAGTGCATGTTCTAAGACTTGTAACGTAGGTGATGACGTAACTTGGGACGAGTTCAAGGAAGTCTATATGGCTGCTTATGATGGTGGTGCTTCTGGTTGCACTACATTCCGTGCATCAGGTAAGCGCTATGGCATCTTGAATGCATCAGCTTCTGAAGATGTAGCCCCAGAGGTAGAAGAAGTAGACAACAGCGATTACGTTGACGAGGGTGGGGCTTGCTACTATGACCCTGCTACTGGTCTACGTCAGTGTGAATAAGTAACTTTAGGCCCTGTTAGAAATAATGGGGCCTTTTGTCTTTTAGGGGTTGTAATACTTTCTTGGTTGAAGTATCTCTTAGTCAACAAGGGAGAACAACAATGCTTGTAATACTAATCATCTCAACAGCCGCTATGGCTTACTTAATCTACAAGGAAGAAACTAAATGACACAGATCAAAGCCACTTACCTGGGGCACTTCGGTGAGGACAAAGACGTAGCTGAAGCTGCACGAGTGTCATTCGCCAAGAAAGCTGAGAACTACACAGAGGAAGCCAACAACAAGCTCATTAAGTTCCTAGCACGAGAAGGCCACATCGCACCTTTCGGCCACTGTTACGCTAAGTTTCACATCAAGGCACCAGTGTTTGTAGCTAGGCAACTTGTGAAGCATAAGTTCATGAGAATGTCAGAAGTGAGCCGTCGGTACGTCAAAGATCGACCAGAGTTCTACTATCCTTCTGTCTGGAGGGCAGCAGCAGCAGACGTTAAGCAAGGGTCTGTTGGTGTAGCAGCTTCTCAATACTTTCCTACGTCTTACCTAAAGCAGACTGAGGATGAGACTGTGCAGCGTTATGAGAAGATGATTAACCAAGGCATCTGTGCTGAACAAGCTAGAATGATCTTGCCAGTTAATATGTTCACTGAGTGGGTGTGGTCTGGGTCATTAGATGCCTTCTCTAGCATGTGTAATCTTCGCTGTAAGCCTGACACACAGTATGAGACACGTTTAGTAGCAGACCAGATCAGTGAGAAGATGCATGAACTATTCCCTGTGTCGTGGTCTGCTCTAATGGTCTGTAGATCATAAACCACTGATATGACTTGTGGGTCATACTGCTGATCAATTCGTGACGATCATAATGAACAAATGATTGTGTTGAAAGACATTGAGAAACATGGAGTAAAAGACTATGAGTGATGACCCTTGTGATGAAATGATGCCTCCACCTAAGAAAAAGTAACTAATTTAGCTCTAGGGGGTTGTGATTGCCCTCTAGAGTGCTTATTTACTTATTACAGAAGCACAGGAGACTACTAGACATGACTAAGATAACACAATTCGAGCTAGAAGCCCAGATGCAAGACCGTGGCTATGCTAGGTTCCTAAAGCAGATTGAGGCTGCTAAGACTAACGAAGGCCAATCTAACACAGCTTATGGCCGTGAGGTCATTAAGGCTAACATGGACACAATGCTTGATAACCTTGAGGGCTTCATTAAGTCACAAGAGACTGTCAAGCGTAAGGCCCCAGCATCCATCTTACTCAAGGGCCTTAACCTTGAAGCTGTGGTTTACCTTGCTCTAAAGACAATCGTGAACAGCTTGGGCCATGATGAGGCTAAGACTACAGCTACAGCTATCAACATTGGTCTTGCAGTCTCTAACGCTGTCACACTGGCAGCGCTTGGTAAGGACAAAGAGAAGAAGGGCCTTGTGAAGCACATTGAAGCTAGCACTAAGCGCACTTTAGGTAACGACAATGCTAAGTCTAAGGCTGTAGCTGACACCCTAACCTTCTTTAACATGCAGTCTAATTGGTCAACTGAAGACCAACTGAAGGTAGGGGCTACACTCATTGAACTTGCAGCCCAAGCGGGCCTTATCGACAATGCTACAGTCGGTGGTGGTAAATCTAGCTTTAAGAAGCTCGTGCCTACTGACAAGACTATGGAGATGATTGAAGTGATGAACCTGTGCCCTGAGTTCGCCCCAGTCTACCTTCCTATGGTCGTAGAGCCTAAAGATTGGGACCAAGAGGGAAACGGTGGCTACCTTACACTTCGTCAGCCATTAGTTAAGACACGCTTTGAGGGGCACACAGAGGCCCTACAGGACGCTGACTTGTCTTCTGTGCGGGGTAGTATCAATATTATCCAACGTACAGCCTGGAGGGTCCACACAGGGCTTCTCAGCATCGCTCAGAGGGCTATGGGGGACGGATTGGACCTAGACTGCCTTCCGTTCAACTATAAAGATGACCGTGCAAAGCGCACTAGCATCCGTGTAGGGGCTACTACAGTCCTTAATCTTGCTGATGAGTTCAAGGATCGTGATGCTATCTGGTTCCCCCATAACATGGACTGGAGGGGTCGTGTCTATCCAATGGTTGACGGTCTGTCCCCACAGGGCAACAAACTAGCTAAAGCGCTCCTCTCGTTCGCTGAAGGCAAGCGTATTGCTGATGGTGCTGAGAGCTTCCTTGCTATCCACATTGCTAATGAGTTCGGTAATGACAAGCTATCCCTTGCAGATCGTGTCTCTTGGGTCTTTGAGAACGAAGATATGCTAGTTGAAGTGGCTAATAACCCATTTGGTGAGCATAAGGCCTTCTGGATGACTGCTGATAGCCCTTGGGGCTTCCTTAGGGGCTGTATTGAGTGGGCTGGATACTGTGAGGCCCCAGAGGACTTCATGAGCACCCTACCAGTCGCTTTTGATGGTTCTTGCTCTGGTCTTCAGCACTTCTCAGCTATGTTCAAGGACGAAGTAGGGGGCCGTGAGGTTAACCTTTTGCCTAACCTAGACCGCCAAGACATCTATGCAGCCGTTAAGAGCGCCGTAGAGGCCACCTTGAGCGCCTCTAGCGATACCTTGGCCTCCCAGTGGCTCAAATCGGGACTTATGACCCGTAGCCTCTTTAAAACGCCTACAATGACCTATGGCTATTCTTCTGAGGTTCCTGGGATGACTGACCAGATCAAGGAGTACGTTATCTCCACTGATCGTGATGCCTTTGCTAAAGATGAGGTGTTCTTAGCTTGTAATTATCTTGCTAAAACCACCTTTGATGAGATAGAAAATATCGTGGTTAAGGCTGCTGAAGCTAAAGGTTGGCTGCAAGCTTGCGTCCGTGGACGTAATGAAGCTACCCAGTGGACTACACCTGATGGGATGGTTGTTGTGCAGAATTACAAGACCCAGAAGTCTAATCGCTTGGATATCCTTGTTAATGGTGGCCGTGTGCAGTCCCAGTACAGTGTGCCTACGGACAAAGTGGACACACGTAAGATGGCTAGCAGCATCTCACCTAACGTAATCCACTCGTTAGACGCTTGTCACATCCGTATGGTCGCTCTAGCAGCTTCAAGGGAACAAATGCACAGCCTAGCGATGATCCATGACAGCTTTGGTTGCCATGCAGCAGACGCAGGGCGCTTCTTTCAAATCATTCGTGAGGAGTTCGTTACACTGTACAGCCAAGAGGTAGCTAAGATGCTCAATGAGGAGCTTTCTGGTGGTCTTGTAGAACTACCAACTATGGGTAACTTAGACCTAGGTGGCATCATTGAAACGGACTATTCGTTCTCATAATAGCCAAAAACCCTCACTATAGAAGAAGGACCGCTAGTTAACTCTGGTGGTCCTTTTTGGTATCAATAAAACCCTTTAAAAACAAGGGTATCCAAAAACCCTCACTATAGAAGAATGGGATAGGTACATTAGTATTACTATAGTTAACATTAGTATACTATAGTTCCCTATAGTTCCACTATAGTACATCCATAATAATATTCATAATACTACTACATAAGGAAACATAAGATGACCGATAGTCTCCATAAGGCCCTACAGGCCCTATCAGAACTAGAAGAATATGAATTCTTAGAATACTTAACAGACATGACACTCTTGGACCCTGAAGGGTTCTTAAGCATAGTAGATGCTAACCACATGCTAATTCTACAGGAGCTACGTGAGGAGACCCATAACGGTTACCCTATGTATCCAGAGCTAAGCACATGAACAAATCTAAGCATCTTACTGTAGTCTTCATCTTCGTAGCTATGTCAACAGGACTAATGCTGTTCGATTATGCTTCTATGATGCCTACAGCTACACTATCGGTCCTCCCATGGCTCTATGGTGGCTTCTTTGCAGCTTTAGGCCTAGCACACGTATTCGACCTTATTAAACAATACAACACAAAGGACTAAACACATGACCTACTATCGTTTGCCAGATGGCACTGTCACTACCCGTAAGCAAGACTGTGCGGAATACGACAATGGCTGAGATTACCAGACAGCCATGTCCTACGTGTCCTAGCAGCGATGCGTTCGCCTATAACACTGATGGTTATGGCGTCTGCTTCTCTTGTGGTAGTTCGTACCCTAAGAAGGGCGTTAAGTATTCTGAGGAAACACTAGCGCTCTACCCATTGGGTGATAGTGGCGATGATGATTATAATGATTACATCCCTACTGCCCAAGAGGGTAACTATAGCTACATCAGTATCCGTGGTATCACTAAGGAAACAATGGAGCACTATGGCGTTAGAACCAAAGTGTCCCCATCAGGTGAGCCTATCAGTCAAGACTACGTTTACCCTTCAGGTTCTACAAAGACACGTAAGTTCCCTAAGTCTTTTACAGCTACTGGTAAGATGGATGAGCTATTCGGGATGAACTTGTTCACTCGTGGTAGTTCTAAGTCAGTAACCATAGTAGAAGGGGAACTAGATGCCCTAAGTGCTTGGCAGATGCTAGGTGGCGTAGGTAATCGTTACGTTAACCCTGTAGTCTCACTACCATCAGCTAATCCGTCTAAAGTCTTTTGGGAAAACGTAGTCCCTTGGTTAGATGGCTTTGAGAAGATCATTCTCTCTGTAGATGCTGATGGCCCAGGTGATGCTGTAGCCCAGAAGATAAACAACATCTTCCCCAAGAAGGTCTATCGTGTAGATCACAGCACCCACAAGGACGCTAATGAGTTCCTTATGGCTGGTAAGTCTTCTGAGTACAAAAGCTCATGGTTTAACGCCCAGCGCTTTATGCCAGACAACATCCTCCATAGTGCTGATGACCTACTAAAGCTATTCGACCACACACCAGACCACTCCTACGTCCCTACAGGCATCCCTGAGTTCGATGCTAAAGCTATGGGGCTAATGCAAGGACACTTCACAGTCTTCAAGGCCCCAACAGGCATAGGTAAGACTGAGCTAATGCGATACCTTGAGTGGAACTTCATTAAACGTGATGTTCCTTTTGCTACTATGCACCTTGAGGAAACAAAGCTCCGTAGTGTCTTGGGTCTGGTTAGTTACGACCTGAAGGACAATCTAACTCGCAAAGACCTAGTGGAAGAAAAAGGTAAGACTGAAGAAGTCCGTGCCAGTATCAAACGCTTGGGTGACAGTGAGAATTACTATCAATACTACATGAAAGATGGACAGACAGAGGATGACCTAATCACTCAGATCAGGATGTTCAAAGAAGCTTACGATTGTAAGTTCGTTATGTTTGAACCTATCCAAGATGCAGTGTCTACAGGCTCTGAGGAGAACAAAGAGGCTAAGCTTGCTGAGCTAGCTGTTCGTCTCTCTAAGGTTGCTGCTGATCTTAACGTAGGTATCATCACAATTGCTCACACTAATGATGATGGTGAGGTCAAGTACTGCAAGATGATTGGTCAAAGGGCTTCTGTTATTATCCGTTTGGATCGTGATAAGAGTTCTGATGACATAGAAGACAGAAACACTACAAGACTGATAATCGAAAAGAACCGTCCTACATCAGAGGAGGGCTTAGCTGGCGAGATGTTGTTTGACTTAAACACGTTTACGATGGCACCACTTTAAGGAAACAACATGAAAATCGTATTCGATATAGAAACAGACGGACTTCTAGACAAGCTAACTAAAATCCATGTCTTCTCGTGGTCTGTAGTTGGTTCTGGTGTAGTCCAAAGCACTAACGACCACAGCACTATCCAAGAGGTAATGCATAAAGCTACTACAGTCGTAGGCCACAACATCGTTGCCTTTGACCTTCCAGCCCTACAGATGTTCGACATCTTCACAGATGCTGACATCATCGACACTCTGCCACTCTCTTGGTACCTAGAACCTACTCGTGTCCGACATGGGTTAGGGGAATGGGGTGTTACAGTAGGCGTAGCTAAACCTAAAGTGGACGACTGGGACAACCTATCTTATGGGGACTATCAGCACCGCTGTGAGGAAGATGTAGCAATCAACCTCAAAGTTCTAGAGGTTCTAGAGCGTAAGCTTTCACGTCTCTATCGTGACGAAGTTGAGCAAAAGCGTCTCACTGACTACCTGACGTTCAAGATGCAATGCGCTAGGGACCAAGAGGTCTTAGGTTGGCGCTTAGATGTACCTAAAGCACAAGAGCTACAACAGACACTACAACAAATGAAAGAGAGTTCACAGGCACAACTGTCCGCAGCTATGCCCACAAAGCCTATTACAAAAGTAATGAACCCGCCAAAAGTGATGCACAAGAAAGATGGCACACTCTCTATTAGAGGCGAGGCTTGGCAACAGCTCCTTAAAGAAGCCTACATGCCAGCATCAACCATGCAGCCTATGACTGTATTCGTTAAGGATGAAGCTGGTAACCCTAACAGCCATGAGCAAGTCAAAGACTGGCTTTATGATCTTGGTTGGGTTCCTGAAACCTTCAAGTACGTCCGAGGGGACAACATCGGTGAAGAACGTAAAATCCCACAGATACGGGATGGTTCTGAGCTATGCCCTAGTGTACTTAAACTAGCTGAAGTAGAACCTTCAATCAAACTCTTGGAAGACCTAACAGTTACCAGTCACAGACTTGGTGTTGTTAATGCTTACCTAGAGTGTCAGAAAGATGGTTGGCTCTCAGCAGGTATCTCAGGCCTCACTAACACCTTCCGTTTCAAACATAGGAAGCCTTTAGTTAACCTCCCTGCTGTTGATAAGCCTTGGGGAAAAGAACTTAGAGGCTGCTTGATTGCTCCAGAAGGTGAGGTGCTTGTTGGTTGTGATATGGTTTCCCTAGAGGACACCACTAAGCGACACTACATGCAACCTATTGACCCTGACTATGTAGCTGAGATGCAGTTGGATGGCTTTGACCCACACTTGGACTTAGCTAAACATGCTGGGGCTGTAACCCAAGAACAGATAGACCAACACAATACTGGTAGTATCAACCTTGGTTCAGTCCGTAAGGGCTACAAGGCTGCTAACTACGCTTGTGTCTACGGTGTAGGCCCAGCGACACTATCACGAACAACAGGACTACCCCAAGGTGAAGCTAAGAAGCTCATTGAAGCCTACTGGGGTCGTAACTGGGCAGTGCAGAAGATAGCAGAAACTAGAAAGGTACGAGAGATCAAAGGCGAAGCTTGGATTTACAATGAAGTCTCAGGCTTCTGGCACAGCCTACGTTCCGAAAAGGACCGTTGGTCAACCACAAACCAAAGCACTGGTGTCTATTGTTTTGACCAATATGTTATGTTGGTTAAGGCTGCTGGTGAAAAGGTTATCGGACAGTTCCACGATGAGGTTATCGTAGCTACTGATGACCACAAAAGAACAGAGCGTGTGCTTCTTGAGTGCAAGGACAAGCTCAACGACAAAATGAAACTCAATGTTCCACTAGGCGTAGATTACGCAGTGGGCAATAATTATGCGGAGATCCACTAGATGGCTAAAGGTAAAACAACAATCGTTTCTATGACAGGGTTCGTAGAATATGCACGAGTGTTCCCAGAGAACATGGATAACGGAGATTATCACGAGAAGACACAAGGACAATACAACGTTAACTTCTACCCTGAGACTACAGAAGGCTTCGAAGCTTACTTTAAAGCAGGTGCACCAGTGTCCTCAATGGGTCACGATACTATCAAGATCGGTAATCCTGAGCTTGGCACAGGCAAATACCTTAAGCTCAAGCGTCCTAACGTCCACCCAATTGCCCTAGAGTGGGGTGGTGCACCTACAGTATTTGACTTCCGTGAAGGTGAAAGCCTCAAGAAGTGGTCAATGACAGACGATGGTGAGCTAGGTAATTGCTCTAAGGTTACTGTAAAGGTATCCGTTTGGGCAGATGGTAAGAAGTCTATCCAGCGTTTGGAGAAGGTTGCAGTCCATAAGCTCGTTGAGTTCACTGGTCAGTCAGGTTCCACTATCGACATGGACACGTTCTAATGGTTGGCGGGGAGTATTGCGACACATGTGATAATCTCTTGGATGACCGTGGTCACTGTGGTGAATGCAGCTTTGATGCTGTAGGTAAACCCTTCCACTACAACCACTCAGGTGGCGTTGAATGCATTGATTACATCAAGCAAGTCTTGGGTAAGGAAGGCTTCATCGCCTACTGTCGTGGGAATGTCATGAAGTACAACCACCGTGCCTTCTATAAAGGTAATCCAACAGAGGACATGAAGAAAGCGGAGGCCTACCTCAAGTGGGCTAACGAGACACTAGAGGAAATTCACAAATGAAGATCCTAATTGATGGTGACATCCTAACCTATAGGGCTGCTTTCTCTTGCGAGGGGCAGCCACTAGAGGATGCACAAGATAAGATTGATGAGATCGTAGAGGAAATCTTGGAGGCTGTAGCTTTTAGCGCAACCTCTGAGAACTATGAGATGTTCATTACTGGCAAAGGTAACTTCCGCTTTGACGTTCAACCTACGTACAAGCAGAACCGTTCAGGGAAACCAAAGCCTGAGCATCTGCAAGGTCTTCGTGACTACTTAGTTGAAGCTTACAACGCAAAGGTCTCTAGTGGCCAAGAGGCAGACGATGACATCACTATCCGAGCTATGGAGCTTGGGCCTGATGCTGTCATTGCTTCTATCGACAAGGACTTCCTTCAGGTTCCTTGCCACCACTACAACCTAAATAAGAAAACACTAGTTAAGGTTGATGAGTTTGAGGGGCTTGTGTTCTTCTACACTCAAATCCTAATGGGTGATAAGGCTGACAATGTGTTTGGTATCAAGGGCGTTGGTCCAGTGAAAGCTGGTAAAATGCTGTACAACAAGAAGACAGAATACGAACTCTACCTAAGTTGCATAGCAGCCTATGAGTTCGACGAGGAGAAGGTCACAGAGAACGCACGTCTCCTGTGGCTACGACGTGAGGAAGGTCAAGTATGGCAACCTCCCGCACGAAGCTAAGACAATCAGCACTCAAGGCTGGCTTTCGATCTGGTCTTGAGCAAGATAACTCGAAACATCTAGAGAGGTACAATGTTGAATATGAATATGAAAAATACAAAATCAAGTTCGTCTCGAAGGCGAGAACCTACACGCCTGACTTTAGACTTTCGAACGGGATAATCGTTGAGACGAAAGGTCGCTTCATTCCTAGCGATAGGACTAAGCACCTTCTAATCAAGGACCAACATCCAGCTTTAGACATTCGCTTTGTCTTTAGTAATAGCAACCAACGTCTGTCCAAGACATCTAGCACCACCTACGGAGGCTGGTGTGAACGTCATGGATTCCTTTACGCTGACGGACTAATACCCGTTGAGTGGACGAAAGAGAGGTGATCTTGCCATCTAGTGCCCCAAGGGCTTGTCGTGTCCCAGGGTGCGCTGCCTATTCGTGTAGTGACGATAACTGTTTGAACAAAAGACAAGCTACACATAAACCAAAACAAGCGGGA
>Ga0208643_1001641_pt1 | contig 11913 bp, 18 predicted proteins | sample VirMetDEL_Nov_12_FD_184516 | JGI IMG/M metagenome (GOLD analysis project Ga0208643, IMG submission 184516) | Aqueous microbial communities from the Delaware River and Bay under freshwater to marine salinity gradient to study organic matter... | ecosystem: Environmental > Aquatic > Marine >... | reverse complement strand
AGCTTTAAGATTAGCTCAAGCTAAATACTACCAAAAACAATTAGGATAATATGAAAAATATAAGTAATTTAACTCAACCCGAAGTAGATCCATTTGATGCACCAATACCAGGCCAGTCATTAACTGACGAACCAGGAAACTATCCTTGGGAGCATCCACCACAATATACTAACCCTGAAGAGGCTATGGCATTTTTATATGACAGAGTTACAGAACCAGAGGTAGTAGAACAAATAATTGGTATGTTAGATTCAGGAGTACCTGTAGAAGCAATTGTAAGAGTTATGACTTTTTCAGGTTTTTTAAATGGAAAGTTTAGTCCTGACTTAGCATTTGTTTTAGTGCAACCCTTAATGAATATGGTATCTGCTATTGGTATTAGAGCTGGTATAGAAAAACTTACATTATCTTTAGAAGATTTATCTAACAAAGATTTTATATCAAATATTGCAGAACTTAAAGCAGCTAGAGAAAAAATAGAACAAACTTCAAAAGATATTGCAGAAGATATGCCAAAAGAACCTGCAGCAAAAGGTTTGTTAGCTAAACCAGAACCTAAGGAGGAAGTATAACATGGCAGTATTACCGTTTTTAGTTGGTGCATTAGGTGCAAGAAATAGAATTGCTGATGATCAAGATGAATTAGCAGGTACAATTATAGATACAGTATCCAGTAATTACTTTGCAGAATCTAGTGCTAATAAAAATAAAATTAAAGCTCAAGGTAAAGTCTATGATCAATTAACTACTATGTATCCAGTACAAGTAGTTGAAGCATTTGGTCATGCAGGTTTAATTACCGATAATATGAAAGAGACATTAAGTATAATTCAAAACACAGTAAAACCTGAAGCAATAGAAAATTTAAAAAATTTAAAACCTGAAGATCTTAAATTTGTATTTAAAAATAATAACTCAGCTATGATTGAAGCAACATCTTCAAAAGAAAATACTGTTGCTAGTAATTTAAATAGAGGTCAACTTAAAAATTTATCTGATTTATATTTTGGTAATGAGCTTAAAACAGGTGCACTAGATACTACTAGAAAGTTTTTATTTGGTGGGCCAGTTATAAAGAAAGGAGACGTAGCTCCAGCTATGTTACAATTAGAAAGAGAAACAGATAAGATTCAACCTGATTTAGAAAAACCTGATACTAATATATTAGAAACATTTGCTAATGTACCTGGTGGCCCTCTAATTACAGCAGGTAGTGGCTCAGATTCAGGTATAAGTGCTTCAGAATTTAGATTAAGATTTAATACTTCAGTTGATAATGCAATGGCATCTTTAGGATTAGATGGTAAATATACTAGAGATGCAAATGGTCAACCAACTAATGTTACATTTACTGATTTAGAAGGTGCTAAATTTGCATATGTTAATGATATAATTAATTCAGCATTTAATACACCTGGTTTTGATTTTAATCAGTTTGGTGGTCTTGCAACAGATGCAGCAAATATAGTTAAAAATAGTGATAGATTAATTACATCTTCGTCTAAAACTTTTATTAACACTTCTGATTCTATTGCACCTCTAATAGAGAAAAAAGATGAGTCAGGTAAAAAATCATTTGTATTTAATGCAGAAGGATATGAAAGATTCTTATCATCAAATCTTCAATTACTTGCTCAATTTGCAAATAGTAAATCAGCATCGTATAGAGAATATGTAATGTCAACTTATGGTGACGGAGCTTACAGAAAATATTTTGAAAAATATATAGATCAGTTAGAAGAAGACACTGAATAAAAAATAATATGTCTAGCGAAACTTTTGATCCAACAACACAGCCTGGTGAAGTTAAATCCTATTCAGGGGATGAAATAAAAAATTTTTTTAAAAATAAATTTGAAAAAATTAAAACAGAAAATCCCCCTAATGTAAAACTTGTGGATAAAGATGATGATGGTAATAGTAAATATGTTTTTGATAAAGATACTGAAAATAGTATTTATAAAGATAAACAATTAATACAAACAGCTAGAGCTTATTACTATGAAAGAGACGGTTTAAATTTTAAAACAGATGCAGGTGTTATTGATAAATTTATAAATGATAGAACTTGGAAGCAGGCAAATACTTATAGCATAGGTAAAGAATTAATTTATGCAACATCTGAAAGTGTTACTGACGATCAAAAAAGAAGATTAGCATATTTAACAGATTATTGGGATGCTCTTCCTAATTTTTATGAAGCTGGTGGTAGAGGTTATATTGATGGTATTATATCAAACTTTACTAAAGGTGTTGTAGATCCTACAAATTTAATTGGTCCTGGTGTAGCAAAAGCTACAATTGGAACAGCTGTATCACAAGCTGCAAAAAAGGGTGTAGATATAACTACTAAATCTGTTTTAGCAAAATCTATAGCCTATGGCACAGGTGCACAATTTGCAACTGATGCAGCATTGGGTGCTAGTGTTGATTTAGCAATACAAGCGACTGAAAAAGAATTACAATTAAGAAATACTTACGATCCAAAAAGAATGTTTACATCAGCTATCGTTCAAGGTGGTATAGGTATTCTACCAGGATTACCTTATACATATGGTACTGCAAAAACTAAAATTAATGAAGCTGGTATAAAAAAATTTTTAGATAATACTGCACAATCCGTATTTGATTATGCACATCCTTTAAAGGAATTAAATAATAGACTATACGGTGTAAAAGCTAATATAGAAGGTTATAAAGTTAAGGGAAAAGAAATTGATAAAGTATTAAGAGATTACGCAGGTGATAATCCTGATAATGCTTTAAGCACAAAAATAAATAGATATTTTAAATTAGACAATAATAATTTAAGTGGTGCAGGATTAGCTTTATCTAAAAAAGAAATTAGATTATTATCAGGTAAAGCTAAAGATACAGATTATCTATCCTTTAGAGATCCTGGCGATTACGGATATTTACAATTAAGAGAACTTGCAGCAACATTTGCAAAGGCAGAATCAGCTATAGTAGAGACTGGAAAGGTAACTTTGCCCGTAACTGCTTCTAGAAATTCAGTGGGTAAAGATACAGGTATAGTTGTAAAAGGTGGCATGGAAGCTACTGATACTAAACCTTTATTAAAAATATATGAATCAATTGCAGATATAAAATTAGTTCCACAATTTAATAATTATATTCAAGCAAGACGATCTCAATTATTAAACAAAAGAGGTATTAAAACCTCTATGTCTGATAAAGATATTAAAAAAGCAATTAGTGAATACAATAACTTAGACGCAAATCAAAAATCTTTATTTGATAATGGCGTAGTAGAATTAAGACAATTTAGTAGAACTATGCTTGAGTTACATAGAAGAGTTGGTATTATTTCTGATAAAGAATTTAATACAATATTAAAAGCAAATCCTGTGTATGCTCCATTTTATACTAAGACACTTGAGACTACAATTAAAGATTTAGAAACATTAGCTAAAATAAAAGAAGGTAGAACACCTACAGCAATAACTGGTAAAGAACCCGCACCTACAAAAGGTGGTGTAAAAGGTCCTGTAAAATTTGAAATAACAGGTAGTGATAAAGAAGTTTTGCCATTACATGAAGCATTTATGAAATATACTTTCTATGCTTACCAAGCATCAGAAAGAAATTTAGCTAAGTTAAGAGTATATGATGAAATTAATGAAGCTGTAGGTAGAGGTATATTTGAAGCAGGTGAAGTGATTAGACCTGTGAAAAGAGTTGAGTTTGCAAAAGTATTAAAAAAACCTTTAATAAAAGCTATTGAAGAAGAGGCAGCTACTAGAGGTATAAAATTTAGTAAAAGATTAAGTTCAGAATTATTTGAAGGTGAAGATGCTATAAAAGTCATGTCACTTAAAAATAATTTTAAATTAAATGATGGTAGAATTATAGATTTAGTTTATAAAAATGGAAAACTAAAAGCATACGAAATAGTAAAACCTGAGTTTGTAGATATGTTTAAATCTATAGGTGGAGTTACAGCTACCTATATGAACAAGTTTGGTGAGTTTTTAAATAAACTTATTCGTGGTGGTACATATAAAGCTGAGGGTAAAGTAGGTAAACTTGCTATTGGAACTAGAGAAGTATCTAGAGTATTTCCTAATTTAATCACTCATAGTCCTCCTTTTATTGCATTTAATGGTATTAGAGATACATTATCAGGAAGTGTAAATAGTGCTTTTGGATTTAATGCTTTAGGATTTTTTCCTGGATTAGATACGGCAATTGGTTTAGGTAAAGGATTTAAACCAGCTAAAGCTATAGCAAAAGAATTAGCTGGAACATTAAACCCTAAAGATCCTAATTTTTTAAAATTAATTCGTGGATTTAAAAATGCATTTCAAGTAAGTGATAATTATAGAAAAATGCTAAATGCAGGTGGTGGATTTTCTGGTAGAAGAGATACTGAAAGATTATTAACTAATTTAAATAGAAAAATAAAAAATGCAGATATACCTGCAAAGGATAAAAGTGCATATCAAAAATCTATTAATGGATTAAAGGAAATATTTTATTTTGGTGGTGATTTAGTTAAAGGATATGGACAATTAGTTAATAGGGTAGAATATGCATCTAGATTAGGTGAATTTAATTTAGCTAAAAAGGCAGGTATGAGTGATAGAGTTGCTGCTTTTGCATCAAGAGAAATATCAACTGACTTTGGAATGCATGGTGCAAGCGTTGGATTAAATGCTTATAACAGAGTTACTATGTTTTTTCAAGCAGGACTAAATGGATTTTATAGAGGAGTGCTAAGAAGACCTTTTGAGAATCCAGGTAAATTTGCTGCAGGGGTTGCAGCTACAGTTGTTGTCCCTGAATTAGTGTTTTGGACACTTGCCAATGAAACTCCAGAATATCAAGAATTAAGTGAAGATATAAAATTATTACACTATACAATACCTGTATATATGGAAGATCAATCAGATGGATCCCATCTTAGAATGATGCCTGATGGTAGTACTCAAAGAAAAATAAAACATTTTTATTTAATTCCAAAACCTTATGATCTAGGTGCATTTGCAAATATATTTAGAGGTATTGCAGAAGGTGTACAAGAAGGTAATCCTCAAATAATAGTTCAATACTTCTTTGCATCTATTGCAAAAGTATTTCCAGGATTAGTTAAACCTACATTATTAGCTCCTGTAATAGATTTATATATAAATAAAAATTATAAAAATAATCAAATTATACCTTATTATAAAAGTAAAGGATTATTTAGAGATTCAATGATTAATAGTAATACAAGACCATCTGCTATTAAACTTGCAAAATTTATAAATGAAATGTACGATTCAGCTGATTCCTCAGTATTTTCTGATACAGGTGTTAGTCCATTAACAATAGACTATTTAATAAATAATTATTTCGTAGGTCTTGCACAATTTGCACCTGATATAGCTGATGCTAAATTAGCTTGGGATGATAAGGCATATGGTCCAATGCCAGAAAAAAGAGTTGATGAAAATGATGTAGCTAATAATATATTTTCTATCATAACTAGAAGATTTATAGCAAAAGCAACACCTACTAAATTTAGTGAAAATGTTTCATTAATATATACATTAAAAGCTAAAGCACAAAAAATTACTTTAGATGCAGCTAATGCTTCAGATAATCTTGTAAAAATTGCAATGGATAGTGGAATAGATGTGGCTAAATTAGGGGATGAAAGAGTGTTAGATGCAGAAAATGCATTACCATTATTAACAACTGCCATACAAACAATTCAACAATTAAGAGAGTTGAGAGAAAGTGTTAAATTTAAAAGATTTGATTCTAATGGTATTGAACTAACAGCAGAAAGAAAATTAGAAATAATGGAACAATATAAAGCACAAGAAAACCAATTAGCCCTTAATGTATTAAAAGATATTAAAGAATTTAAAGATCCTACATTCTTTGTTAATTATTTCGGCACAAAAACTTACAAAGAATATAATAAAAAGAATATTAAAACTAGAAAAATACAAAAAGTATTTGGAGATATTCAAACAAAGATATTTAATTAATCATGGCTAAGCAACCCAAAACAACTAGTGAACATTTAATTTCTATCTACGGATACATAACAGGGTTGCGAAGAGAAGTAGGTCAAATAAAAAATAATCACCTCAAACACTTGCACCAAGACGTAGAATCCTTACATAGTAAAATAGATAAACTATTATATATTATTGTGGGTGGTCTAGGTGCTACAATACTAACACTATTAGGATTATTTATATAATGGATAAAAGACAAATAACAGATACAATAGTAATCCATTGTACACAAACTCCTGCAGATATGGATGTTGATGTAGCTAAAGTTACAGAGTGGCATACACAAAGAGGATTTGATACAATAGGTTATCACTATTTAATTAAAAGAGATGGCACATTACAAGTTGGAAGAGATGAAGACGCTGTAGGTGCACATGCTGTCGCAGTTAATGGTACATCAATAGGTATAGCATTAGTTGGCGGTGGCACAGCTGATATGGGTTGGGAGAATAACTTTACACCTGTACAGTTTGATACATTAAAAAGTATCATATTAAAATTAAAAGACAAATACGACATAGAAAAAATTATAGGTCACTATCAGGTAGAGGCATCTAAAGAATGTCCTTCATTTGATGTGCCAGGATGGTTAATAAAAAATGGCGTGGTTTAGTTTATTAAAGATGGGCATTCAAGCAGGAAGCCACATCTATAAAAAAAGACAAGAGACTAAGATGGCTATGGCTGATGCACAACATATGCATGCAGCTAAGATGGCCCGAGGTGAGGAGGCTTACCAGGGTAAACTCTTAGAAGCTAGGCAATCAGACTGGAAGGACGAAGCCGTCCTCATAATTTTGTCAGCTCCAATAGCTGTGTTAGCCTGGGCAGTCGTAAGTGACGACCCTGAAGCCATGGACAAAGTAAAATTATTTTTTGAATACTTCTCGGCACTCCCAAGCTGGTTTACCAATCTATGGATTCTTGTCGTGGCTAGTATTTATGGTATAAAAGGTACACAGATTTTCCGTAACGGAAAAAAATAATGTCTAAATCAGAATACCAGGATCTCATAGCTGAGTATAAAGAGCAGATCAGAATCTTAAAACAAGAGGTTGCTGAACTACAAGATGCTGGTAAGTCTAAAGATTCTGCTAATAAAAGAACATTACAGAAATTAGAGAATGTTACAGATGATTTAGAAAAAGCACATGAAGAAATAAAAAAATTAACCCAACAAATAGAGGAAAAACCCCATGAAAAAGATAATACAAAAGATAAAAGATCTTTGGAATAAATTTATTAACTGGTACTCATCAGGCTTTAATAGATAATATGGCTATACGAATTTTAATTATAGCCTTGGTGTGCCTATATAGCACTATATTATTTGCTGATACTACACAGAACAACACAAGCGGATCTAATACTTCGATAACAGGTGGCTATACAAATGCTACAACGTATGAATCAGGTAGTTCATCTAGTTCTACAACAACGAGTAATTCTACATCGAATATAAGATCAGCACCCCCAACAGCTTCAGCCCCTAATGTAGGTGCAGGTGGTATGGATATTTGTGCTGTAGGTGCATCAGCTGGAGTACAGACTTTTGGTTTAGGTGTATCGGGTGGTAAACATTTTAGAGATAAGAATTGTGAAAGAATTAAATTAGCAAGAGAATTATCTAATCAAGGTATGAAAGTTGCAGCAGTATCTATGTTATGCCAAGATGAAAGAGTTTTTCAGGCTATGCATCATGCAGGAACACCTTGTCCTTTTGAGGGTAAAATAGGTAAAGAAGCTACAAATGCATGGCAAAAATATGATAAGTTAAGACCTGACTATGATTTATATGTTAAAGAACTAAAAATTATAGAGGAGGCAAATGAAAAAGCTAATAGTATCATTATTGATCCTGTTATCGACAACACTAAATAGTGCTGAAACGACTACTCAAAATCTCCTGGATACGAACTTTGATAACGGAGGTTGGTCGGGAACTGCCGATGGTAGGCATGGTAGTAGCGTTATCGCTGCTGAGCATGATGTTTATATCGAGTCTAGTTCTATTAGTCTTAGAAATAATGCATCTTTAACAGAAGAGCAAATTCAATACGGTTTTACAACAAATCACAGTTTTGAGTATTGGCATTGGAATACTTATGGATCCACTGTACAATCAACACAAACGATAATAGGAGCAGATGGTGAAACAATCACACAAATTAGAACTTATAATAGCACTTCTTGTGGCTCTCTTAATTGTGGGTCTTATAGCCCTGGGTCTGACAGTGTGGTGGTACAATCAAATTTACAAACCGATTATGATGTTTCAGTTCGGTATGACTTCACAGATACTAGCTTTTCTACAACTTCTCACTATGGGGTCGACTTACGAAATCCCTCCCTCACTGTAACATATGAATCTGATCCAATTGTTTTAGATAATACAACAACTGCATTTTTAAATTCTACCTTTGATGACATCACTGAAGATCTAAAGTTTGAAGATTTAAAATTTGAAGATGAAATAAAGTTTGAAGATAATTTTACTTTTGGTGAACCTATGTTTGAAACATTTGATGAGCCTAAAATGGAAGAACCTAAACTAGAATCTTTTCAAACATTTGATGAGCCTAAAATGGAAGAATTTAAAGATGAGCCTACAATGGAAGAATTTAAAGATGAGCCTACAATGGAAGAATTTGCAGATGATCCAATGATGGAAGAATTTATTGAGGATATGCCAATGGAAATGGTAGAGGAGAAAGAAGAAAAACCTGTAGTAGAAGAATCAATAGAAGTTGTAGAAGATGAAAAACAAGAAGAAGGACCAGAAGAACTTAAAGAAGAATCCAGTAGCGAAGAGCCTACACAAACTGCAGAATCTGAAACAACAGGTGATACCAAACAAGAAAAAGAAATACGACAGGCTAAAGTCCATTCAGCTCTTGTTAAAACTTTAGATAAAATTGATGAGAATATTAAAGATATAGACAAAAATTTACAAGCTAAAAATTTTGTAAAAATAAATGCAATGGTAGATAACTCTATATTATTAAATTATAATATACCATTCTATAAAGATAAAAAAATTTACGAAGAACAACTAAATATATTTGATGATAGATTATTATATACTAAGACTTTGGGTGAATATCAACAAAGCGATCCAATATTTATCCAACAAAATATCATTAATGATATCAAAACTAAAAAAGAAAAACTACTAAGAGAAATAGAGGTATTAAACAATGGGTAAAATAAAAGAACAGCTAGCAGGTATTGCAGCACTTATAGGTGTACTAGGTGCTATCGGTGCAGGTTTTGTTAAATATGGTGAGATACAAGAAAAAGTAAATAATATTGCAGAACCTTTTAATCCAGACCCAATTATGCAAGTAATGGGTACTAATCAAAAAGATATTGCAGTATTAAAAAAAAGTATTGAAGTATTAGAATTAGAAATACAAGAATTAAAAGCAAGTAACAAAAACCCACTAGCAAACTAATGGCACTTAAAATTTCCGAGTCTGCTTCTGTACAGATGCCGATGAAAACGGTTGCTAGTTTGATTGTGCTTGTTGCAATGGGTGTATTTGCATACACAGAACTTACAGCTAGGTTAGTATCGTTAGAAACTTCACGTGAGTTATTTGAAAATGATTTGCTTAAAAAAAGTGAGCAGGTCCCGACCGATCAAGAACAACATTTTTTAATTGAGGATCTTTACAAGACCGTAGAAAAAATGGAGCAAACTCAAGAAATGAATATGACTAACAAAGTTAATATAGAATTTTTAAGAGAACAATTAGATAAAGCACTAGCTGATATTGAACGTTTAAAAGATAAGGTAAGAGAAAATGGAAAGAGTCACTAGAAAATTATTTGAATATATTGCTAGAATTAAAAAAACTAATATAAATAAACGTCTACAAAAAGATTTAAAACAAGAAGTAGAGATTAATGGTACAGGCACACACAAGTATCGAATTAAATATGGGCCAAACAAAGGTAAAGTATTATGATAGCAGAAATTGTAGCCCTTTTAATGTTTGTAGGCCCTGATATTAAGGAGCACAGAATTCAAATTGATCCAAAAACAGGGAAGTCCTCAATGTCAATTTGTTTAAAACATAAACGAGAGGCAACAAGAGTTCCAAAAAAAAATATAGAATATAAATGTATTAAATCTAAAGCAGAACTAGAAAAAAATATAGATGGATCTTTCTCTATAAAAGCATTGATATTAAGATAATGGAACCTATTTGTTATATATTTCTTATGCTTTGGTTAATGGGTATAAGTAGCTAATGGAAATTACTATACCTTGGAATACTATTATAGCTGGATTGTTCATTGTTTGGATGATCCTATACACTTTAAGACCATAAAATTATGTATTTAAACGCAAACATACCCCCAATAGAATGCTATGTAAGAGGTAATTATCTAAGAGATCAAAAAGATTCTCATGATAAATACTTTGAATGTGTAGTATTTGGTTTTACATCAATACCAAAACAAGTACCTTTGTTTCATTATATGATGACAGATGGTGGTATATGGTGGAGAGCACCTGTATCTGCATTTTGTAAAAAACCAGGGGTAAAAGAACTACCTTTAAACGAATTAATGTTATGGGATTCATTTAGCTATAATGTAAGTGTAACTAAATTTTATCAAATGGATGGATGTAAAATGATATATACATCTAGAAGAAAGAAAGAAAGAGAAGGCACATATTTATTTACAATTGATTGGTGTGCAGGTGACTATAATGAATTAGATTTTGGTTATGCAGAAAAACCTGATCAACATAAATGTGGACACGTAATAGAATTAGATGATGGTAATTATGCAATACAACCCAACAATAGATTAAGAATCTTTGATCCATCTATGGCAGCAGATCCAACTAAACCCTTGATACATAGATTAGTTAATACTAGAATATGGTCAGTTGAAGATACTTCAAAATGGATTACTGATGAGAATCAAGAAGGAAGTTATGATTACGAATACAAGGAGATAAAGGATGGCAAAGAAGAAGTCAACAGTAAATAAAGCAGGTAACTATACTAAGCCAAGCATGAGAAAAACAATCTTTAATAGGATTAAAGCACAGGCATCTCATGGAACAGCTGCTGGTAAATGGTCAGCAAGAAAAGCTCAAGCGTTAGCAAAGGCTTATAAGAAAGCTGGTGGAGGTTACAAGTAATGGTTAAAAAATTAAATAAAGTAGCTAAGGCTTTAGGTAAAGCATCTAAGCTACATAAAAAACAATCTAATATTATTAAAAAACATATTAAAGAAATGAAATCTTATGGCAAAAAAAAGAGATCCTAAAGTAGGAACTGGAAAAAAGCCAAAAGGTTCAGGTAGGAGATTGTATACAGATGAGAATCCTAAAGATACTGTCGGTATTAAGTTTGCAACTACTGCGGATGCCCGTAAAACTGTGGCAAAAGTTAAACGAGTCAACAAACCCTTTGCAAGAAAAATCCAAATTCTTACAGTTGGCGAGCAAAGAGCCAAAGTTATGGGTAAGATACAGGTGGCAAGCATATTTAAAAAAGGTAAAGAAGCGATAAGAAAAGGGAGAAAAAAATAATGGCACTCGCAAAAAGTCAACGAAGTTTAAAAGCATGGGGGAAACAGAAATGGAGAACAAAATCAGGGAAAAAGTCTTCAGTTACGGGAGAACGATATTTGCCCGAGAAGGCTATAAAGAACCTATCATCTGCGGAGTATGCGGCAACGACAAAAGCAAAACGAAAAGGAACAAAAAGGGGCAAACAGTTTGTGAAGCAACCAAAAGGGATTGCAAAGAAGGTAAAACAATATAGGAGTTACAGCTAATGTACAAAATGATGAATAAGAAAAATAAGAAAGTAGTAGGAAAAAGAAAAAAATTAGATATAAATAAAGATGGCAA
>Ga0208643_1001639_pt1 | contig 11919 bp, 18 predicted proteins | sample VirMetDEL_Nov_12_FD_184516 | JGI IMG/M metagenome (GOLD analysis project Ga0208643, IMG submission 184516) | Aqueous microbial communities from the Delaware River and Bay under freshwater to marine salinity gradient to study organic matter... | ecosystem: Environmental > Aquatic > Marine >... | reverse complement strand
CAGAAGGGAGCGCCTGCTTAAAGTTGCAAGCAACACAGAAGAACTACTACGACTATGTGATCCGCAATGGGATCATATGTTCGCTTGGAAAGACATTCATCCTGAAGTCTTGAGCGAAGCTAAGAAAATATGGAGATAATTATGGAGACAGTTACAAAAAAAACTGCGAATGAAGAATCAAAAGGGTCAAAACTTTTCACTAATACACTCGCAGTTCACATGATGCACGCTAATAAAGACGTACAAGGTCTTGTATGTGATTTTAATAAAAAAAACAAGAGTATCTTTTTTAACATATTAGTACCAGCTGCCACATTACTAGGGTGTTGGTATCTTGTAGTAATAGCAATGAGTTTAATATGAGTGAAGGTCAACAACAATTAGAATTAGTAATGGAGCGCTTAGAACAAGTTCGAGCAGCTTATTTAGAACAAGCACGTTTTGCAGCAGACCAGTTGTATCATGATGGTAAGAAAGAAATAACCATTAATGATATAAGAGATGTTTGTCCACCACCAGATAACATAGACCCTAGAACATTAGGCGCTGTGTTTAGAAGGAAGGAAGATAAGTGGCAATTTGTTGGTTATGAACGTAGCAAGCGAGCGCACATGAGACCTATCTCTGTGTTTACAAAGAAGGAAGAGTAATGGAACAAACAATTAAACCGCACAAAGATATTATGGCTGAAGCGGATAACATGACGGCTACGGCTGGTGTACGACAGAAGGGTAATAAGATGTACCTAGAAGTTAAACACCGTATTACTATACTCCGTAGGAACTATGCTTTAGCATTAGGAATAGACACAACACTACTAGAAGCAAATGATAAGTATGTTCGTGTAATAACAAAGATAACTGATCCTGAAGGACGTATCTTAGCAAGTGGTATGGCTGAAGAGATTCGTGGTAAAGGATTAGTTAATACGACAAGCGCTTTGGAGAATGCAGAAACCAGCTCGATAGGACGGGCCTTGGCCTCATTAGGTCTACATGGTGGAGAATATGCTAGTGCTAATGAGATGGATGCTGTTGTACGCAAGACAGAAATCCAGAAGAACCATGAAAAAGCATATAAAGAAATCCCAGAAAAACCAACAAACAGACCACCAAATACAACACCATTTGTTGAAGCACCTATGGCGGAAGATAAGATACCAGACCCGTTTGATGGGCCACCAGTATCTAATAGTAATGCAGGTGAGTTTCATCCAAGCGCTAACTGGGATGCTTGGGTTGCTATAGAAAAATCAAAGATAGACGAATTTTTATCACCAGGAGATACGACATCTTGGTTTCAACAAAACAGAGAGTATTTAAATCAATTAAAAAGTTACAATGAAACATTGCACCAAGACATTGAAAAGGCTTGGGGTATAAAAAAAGAAAGGATGAACAAATGAGACCTGAATTTGCAAACAGTAAAGTAAGAATGCTTGGAAATATAACTATGGACGATCATGTAGAAGCCGCTTGTTGGCTTAATATTAGCGACCCAGAATTACACCAACGATTAGTGGACTATATAAAAAAAGAAAGAAAGAACATGAACGTACATTTATCTAGGCGTACTGGACAAGGGTATGAAAAAACTAAAGTGGCTACGTTTAATTTGTTTTTGAATGAGCCTAGAGAAGAACAATCTACACAACCAACAGAGGAGAAAACGTATGGTGGCTTCCCTGAATAGTGCTTTATTAGACAGCAGACAAGCTATTAAAGAATTGTTTAATGAAGAGTATAACGATACAACCCGGAAAAAGTTACGTAGGTTAATTAATGCCGGGCATATTAAAGTTATAAGAGTGGGAGAAAGGGGAGATATATATGTCCCAGCAGGAGAAATTACCAAGTTCCACCAAACTATTGATCTGGACAACAGCAACTGAATTAAGCGTTATGATAGATGATAGTAAGTATTATAGGAGGAAGATAAGTAGGGAGGAGCTTATAAGACTAGCCGAGCATTTTCTTAGCAAGGCATTAGAGAGGGAGCCATAGTAGGCTCCCTTTGTGTTTAGATACCAGCTTGCGCCATACTTTTTCTTACACGGTTGTTTCTATCTTCATCTTTAAACCAATGCACATATTGTTTTTTAGTAAATTCTACTGATTCATGGCCTAATAATTGACTAACAATATAATAATCACCTTCAAATTTATCAAACAATATAGAAGCAAAAAAGTGTCTAAGGTCATGCCAAGTAAAAGCATCGACATTACTTTTTTTAATAGCATTTTTTAATTTAGTACGAAATGTTTTGCCTGATATTGCCATATTGTTTCTATTACTAAATACATAACTATTTTCTTTTGGCATGCCACGTTTTAATTTTTCTTCTTTTAAAGCTTTAGATAAATCTTCGCTCATAGGTATTTCACGAAAAGAACCTTTAGTTTTTGGTACGCCAATTTCTTCACCATGTTTAGCAACCTTAACAGCTTTAGATATTTTTATTGTTCCTGCATTAAAGTCAACATCATTCCAAGTTAATGCTCTTTGTTCACCTTGACGTATGCCAGTAGCTATTGCTGTGTAATATAATAATTTAAAATCATCATCTATATTAGAACGTACATTATGTATAATTTTTGGATTAAGACGTGCAGCCTTCATGTCCTCATTATAATCTTGTGGCTTTTCTATCTTTGCTGTTTCTAAAGGGTTGCTTTTAATATAAGCGCACTCAACAAAATATTTAAACATTTGTTTAAAATGCTGTAAATAATTTTGTTTAGTTTTGACACTTGTCTTGCCACCTGCATGCCTATTAATAGACATAGGGCCATTTAAAATGTCTTTGGTAATTGTTTTGGGGGTTCTTAAAGGTGGGTAAATTAGTTCGCCTAAATCCCAATCTGCAAATTTAGTACCTGCAATTTGTGTTTCTAACAACAATGCAGCCGATGCTAATTTATGTTTTCTTTCTGATTCACCAATAGCTTCTCTAGTAGTCTGTTCTTCTATCCATTGGTTTAATGCTTCTTGACCAGTTACTCTATGATTAAGAGGCACATAATTTTTTTCTAAGTGTTGCTCCCATAATTTCTTTGCTTCAAGTTGAGCAATTTTTTTATCTTTATATGCTTTGCGACCTGCTTTTATTTTTCTTGCATCTACTATATAAAGTTTATTCTTTTTATCATGTATTATGTTTAGCATTATTTTGACCCCTCTGTTATTGATTATAAAAATCATTTATACTATTAATATAATGACTTTTAATGTCAATTACAAGGGGCCGAATCAAAAAAAACCGATTGACCTTTTGTCCAGTAGATTTTTTGTGTCCAGATTTTGTCCAGTAAACTACTTTTTCAAAATCAGCAAAAATAAAAAACCTAGGTATATCAAGGAATTAAATGGCTCCGCGGGTAAGATTCGAACTTACGACCGATCGGTTAACAGCCGATTAATACCTTGCTCTGTAACCCTTGCAAATCCTCAAAAGTCAGAATATGCCTTGCTTACAAAGTAACATGTGTTCCCAATTATGTCCACACATTGCCGTATCTACTGTCCAGATTTTGTCCAGTAAAAAACCGATTGCCTATAAAAATTGTCCAGTAAACTATTAAAGCAGTTGACCAGTTCGCATAATCTTCTCTAATCTTTGCGCTCTGGTTTTAACTTGTTTAGCCCATCGGCTATCCATCATTTCATCAGCAGCTTTAGGCCAGTTGCTTTCTTTTAATCGTGCTTGAAAATTCTTAAACTTATTGAAACGTGTTAAGCCAAGATTAAATAACATATTAGCAACACATATTTTTCTAGCTTCGTTTAAATAATTCCACCATTCAAATGCTTGCGCTTCTTTTAATACTCTATTAATATCATTGATTAATAAGTACCGAGCTTCATCTTCTGACAATCCAAAGTTTTGTAATTCCCTACCAATACCTACAGTTGGATAACCTTCTACTTTAGAACCTTTCTTTATAGGCTCACCATTATGGTCATCATAAACCTTTAGGCGCAAACCTTCGTCTGCTGTAAGCATGTCAGCTAGTTCTTCAAGCATGTGTTCGTCCTAACTTCTTTTCAAGCTGTTTAACTAATTTATGTTTCATTAACCTGCGGTCTAACTCTATGCCTACTTCCCGGCCTTTAGCTTCTAGCTCAAGCTTAGTCATTTCTGATAGCTCTTTGTTTGGCTTGCCAACAAATATTCTGTTTAACCATTGTATAAAACTTTCTGACATTGTTTCTCCTTATACCCAGGGTTCTTTAGACTTTGCTCCACCAAAATAGGGGCGGGCATGTCCTTCTAAAACCATTCTTTCGCATATATCTTCACCATCTACAAAAGGTATTGCAAGGATTCTTCCAAACTTACCCTTGCCATCTTTAGATGTTTTTATAATAAACCTTTTGGGAAGCAACTCTTTAAGACGTTCCTTGCTCGCAAGGCCCAACGCTTTCTCCTCAAGGTTCCGAGTGCGGCTTTCTGGCGTGTTGATTCCCAACAGGCGCACCCTTTCTTTTCGCAACCACACTTTAAAGCCAAGATCAACGCTAACATCTATAGTATCTCCATCCACTACTCTAATAAGTTCACATTTATATTCATAAGTCATTCGCATAGCCGATCATAAATTTCATTATGTACTAACAAGTCATCAACCAAATCATCAGAAATAACTTCTATATCTGATTCAGTAGGATTAATAGGCGATGCTATTAAGCAGTAACCTTTATTTCCGCTTGACATACTTAGACAGCCGCTTACGTTTATTAACAACGCTAGTAGCATTAATCTGCTTAGTAACTTCGTTTTTAAGATGTAAGTCATCTAATTGATCCTTCATTACGTCTGCTTGTACTGCTTTACGCATAAGCATAAAGCCAAACAGCTTACTTGCTAGTTTGGCTATGCCTCCTAATGCTGACAACCAGCCCATTACTGATCGTCTTTATTACGATTTTTACCTATGTTGCCTGATAAAAGATTAAGTATTTTTAAAACAAAATTAATAATTTTATCATCGCTTTGTGTAGGTGTTAATGCTGTAACTGCTGTGCAAGCTGTAACTATACCCGTTACGGCTGCTATCCAACCAGGCCCAGAATTAAAAAATCCAACAATCATATCCATATTTTTTCTCCCATTATTAAATTACAAGTCCATAAACAATGGCACACAACCCTGCAATAATACTTCCGCTTGTACCTATTACGATCCATTCCAATCTTCTTAATTGAAACTTCACTTCAATATGCGATTGTTCGCAAAGATATTCATGCGACTTAAATCGTGTTGATAATTCTAATAGTTCTGCACTTACAGTATTTATACTCTTAGGTCTTGCCATTTTTTATTCCTTTAAAAGCGGGTTCTTGAAATAGCGCTCTAATGTTTTGTTAATGCGAGATTCCATCTCAAGTAGCTTTGTGTCTATGGCTTCGCTTTTGCGAACAAAGTCGCTCTCTATCTGGGTGCGTGCTGCAGCAAATCTTGTGCTACTTGCGTCAACCAAATTTGACATTCGAGATTCATTATTAGCTATGATATTTCTAATAGTGTTCTCGGAATTTCTAATACTTGTTCTTAGCTCCTGGCTAACTTCTCTTACTCTTTTATCAGACACAGCAATTTCATCGAGGACGGTATGTAGATCTTCTCTTATCTCTGATTTAATAGATCTGGCATCATCTAACGCTGTACCAGCTACATCTTTTAAAGCTCCTACTTCTATAGTAATAGCTTCTAATTGTGTTTTAACTATGTTTTCTAAACTGTTAATACGTTCATCAGTTACTGCTACACGCTCTTGGAACCCACTTAAATCTGGAGCCACAAACTCGCTAATTTGATTTTCCATCATTTTATATCTAGACCACGCCTCCATGCAGAACCATATGGCACCTCCAAAAGTTGAAAGGGCAGTTATAAGTGCAATGATTTTTGTGCTGGATTTAAATTTTATTCCACCAAATTCAATTTCTGATTTACTGGTATTGGGCATCGATCATTCTCTCCATTACCACTCCATCAATGAGACCTATGTATTGGCCTAATGGATCTGTAATATATAAGTCTGTGTAAATTTGTTTTTCTTCATACCAAGCAACAGCATCTTCAAAAGTTTGGTTCTGATAATTATCTATGTTGCTTCCTAAAGCATTTATAATAGCAAGAGTTGCAGTTTGATTAACGACATCAAAGTTATCTCCCTTTAAATTAGAAATAATTTTTTCTGCTTTTGCTTGCTTTCTTTCTTCAACAGATTTTAATACTTTCTTTTCTGCGGTTTCGGTTTGCTTGGGCTTTTCTTCTTCTTTGCTTTTAACGGTTTTGGGCTTGGGCTTTTCGGATATTTCTTCATCTTTAACAACCTCCTTAGTTTCAGGTTCAGGTTCAGGCTCTGGTTTAGTTTCTGCTATTTCAGGTTCTGGCTCTGGTTCTGGTTTAGCCTCAACAACTTTAGGCTCTGGTTCTGCCTCCGTAGAAGGCTCCTCAACAACTTTAACTTCTTCCGTGGTAGATGGTTCATTAATTTCTATTACTGTTTCTATAGGCTCTTCTATGACGGCTACAGATCCTACATTTACTGGTGTTGTTTCTATTTCTATTTCAACAGGAGTATCAACAGTAATATTATCAATTTCTGATACATAGGTATCAACTGTTTCCATAATTTCTACTAGCGCTTCTGGTGCAGCTATTTCTGGAATTTGTATATCTACTTGAATAATCTCTGGTTCATAAGCATCAGGAACATTAATTGTTGTAACAACATCAAACTGCTGCATCTCAATATCTAATTGTTCTTGTTGCTCAACAGGCAAAGATTGAAATTCTTCTTCACTCATAATACTATTGTATTCTATAAGAGGTTGAACTACCTCCATCCACGTATTAGTAATTGTAGATATCTGATTGTAATTAATCGTGTAACTTACATTGTCTACGTAATACTGATTGTATCCACCTACAGAAATAAAGACACGATCTAAACCTCCTGCAAAATCATGTGTACCACTATAATAGGCTGGCGCTCCTGTATCTTCTAATGCAATCTGGTTTGTAACCCATTGCTCAACACCGTTATTATATCCTTTAGTTTCAAAATATCCTGTCGTGTTGTTCTGTTTAAAATGAAAATCTAATCCCCAGGCAATCTGTCCGCCATCGTCTATTGTAAAAGGTAGGTCAATGTACTGTTGGAATGTAGTTAGTTGACTTCCGTTTGATAGCCCACACTTCCCGGTATCTTCTCCAAAAAACTCTGTGCAATCAACCATTCCGCTTATGGGGCCAGCGCCTCCCCAGTCAATTTCTAGCGTTCCAGCCTTGTTAGCACCTACAACATCATTAGTAATATCTAATATATTACCCGTTGTAGCATGTTCTATTGTAGTTGTTACTTCTGTGTACGTATCTATATGACCTTCACCAAGATCTTCTGTTTCTACTGTTGTTTCTGTAGTACTGCCTTCATCTTGCATCTGTCCAAATGAATCAAAGGAGTAAAAGCAAGAACAACAAACCACCAATACCAATACCAGTAAGTTCTTCATCTGAAATTTCCTCTACAGGTTTAACATATCCTGGTATTTCTTCTGGGTGGTTATCCCAATATTCTTTTGCAGCAATGCCAATAACTGCTTTCTCTCCTGTGTTAGCTGGACAATACGAGCCAGCTCGATACATCGCCATAAACACATCTCTATTGCTATGACACAAGAGGCTGACACTTGCGACTTTTAAACCTAGTGAAAACAATAGTTTAACTGATTTTCTTACAGAACATGCTTCATCAATTTTTACACCACCAGCAGCTAAACCAAAGAGACTTGTGGATATTCCACCAGCACCATAACTCACCATACAAGAATCAGATTGATTGACCATAATGTTTGGGCCAGAACTTGCCATAGCAGGGGCTTTATCTACTGTTACAGTTGAGGCAACGGTAGACGAAGTATTACTTTGCGCCCAGGCATTTACACATAAAAAAACCGCCATGACAGTGGTCAACAAAAAGTATGATAGTTGTTTCATGTTAACCTCTTGAAACTTCTTTCCATGCAGTATTACTTTCATCCCAAATATATTTTAAATCATCATCATCTGGATAATCTACTGGAGATTTCCATTGACAAGAATCTTCATCTAATACCCAAGACGCATAAGGTTTTGGTGGAATAAAAGCATCTTTGCTGGCATCATAACTAAACCCTATTCCAGCATAATTTTTTCTTATGTTATTGTTATAAGAAGTTTGTTTCCAAGTATCGCTAGTACCATAAAGATTATTTATAAATGTAACTCCAGCATTTTCTGAAGTAGCTATATCGTTAGATACAACTATTACTTGTGTAACTATATTGTTTTCATCTAACTTTGCAAAATGCGCCATTATGCTGTGTAACTCCCAGAAGAATTAAATAGTAAAATTGTAAAATCACCGACAGTAGAAACAGTTGGAGAGCCACTTGTTGTTCCAGTATAATTAGCAGTTGGTACTTTTAATATAACAACTCCAGAACCACCATTACTTCCTAATTTACTATTACCATTACCAGTAGTATCAGACCCCCCTGCTCCTCCTCCACCAGTATTTGCTGTTGCATGACTAGGCCGAGCATGGCTAGTAGCTGAACTTGCTCCACCACCAGTTCCTCCTATTCCGTATACCATACTACCACCAAAGTAAGACCAACAACCTCCTGCTCCTCCTCCACCTCTTGCTACAGATGAACCAGTTATACTAGACGATAAACCATCTCCGCCATCTCCTACAATATATTGGTGTGTAGAATTTTGTCCTACTTGACCAGCACCACCACCACCGGGGCCTGTATAAGAAGGGTGTGTGCCTCCACCATCATCATCACTAACACCTCCAGCATATCCTTGACCAGCAGTTCCAGCAGCCGTTACTGTGCCACTAGATTTATACATTGAACCACCGCCAGAACCTCCAACTTGTCCATCTCTTTTGTTTGCATCATCTGTACCTCCAGCACCACCACCTATTGATGTTATTGCACCAAATGCAGAATTACTGCCATTATCACCTCTATCGCCATTATTAGTATCTAAAAAACCTGTTGCTGCACTACCACCTGCTCCTACAGTAACGGTATATTCCGTACCTACAGTAAACTCAAAAGCACTTTCTAACGTACCTCCTCCACCAGTAGACTCTCCTTCAACGGAAGAACGATAACCTCCTGCGCCACCGCCGCCCGCTTGTCGGCCTCCTCCCGAGCCTCCACCAGCAATAACTAAGTATTGAATAGAAGGCCCAGCAGCAGATGATGTGGCACTTCCAAATCCTAAAACATTATAACCGAAACCAGTCATACGAATAACTCCTTATCTAAGCGTCATTTGCTGCATTAGTTGTAAAGAATAATTTTATTCCTAAAAGGCGTGCATCGCCAGATTGATCATCAGCAGAAACATCTCGCATTATTTGGAAATAACATTGATCTCCTACTGCTGGCGTACCTGCTATAGTTACTGCACCACTTTCAGCAGTTACATTTAAATCATTACTTGTACCACTATGTGCTTTAGCTGTGGCTACTACGTTAGTTCCAAATGCAGTATTAATAGAATCATTATCGCTTAATGATACTCCAGATAATCCCCAAGCTACTGTTCCCGTGTTAGTTCCCGTAACAGTAAAATAGGCTTGAAATGTAACTGTTCCTTCATTCCATGATTTAGGCATGGCTATAGCAAACTGTGCGTTTTCATCTGAACTAGCATCAAAATCTAACACCTTAATTTCTGGGCCATTAGATAATTCTACTTGTTCTATACCAGCGCATCCATTAGTTGAGTTAGGGTACATAGCTACAGAAGGTATCCATATAGTTTCAACGCCAGCTATTTTTGTTCCAGCATTATAAGCCTGAACATCACTACCTAAAGCTAATCCTAAACTTGCTCTAGCCGTTGCTCCATTTTCAGCTACAAAGTTACTGCCATCTCCGACTATAATATTACCATCTGTTACCGCTAATCCAGCAACATCTTGTAGTTGTTGATCGAGTCTTGCATTAGCAACTGTTCCTGTTAATTGTGTAGCAACTATGCTTTTGTTAGTTAAAGTTTGTGTAGCCACAGTAGAAACAAGTTCACCATCTCCTCCCGGAGGAAGAGTTAACGTATTAGTTACTGTAGCTGAATGGGGTTGACTCTTAACAGTTTGTCCATGACTATTACTTTCACAATTAAAGACTATAGTACCAGGATTTGTATTACCTTTTACAACAACTTTACCAGTTCCATGCGGTGCAAGGTCTATATCAGCATTACCTGTAGTAATAATATCCTTGGAATTCATGTCCAAATTGCCGCCTAATTGTGGGCTAGTGTCATCTGAAACATCATTCATATCTCCAGTACCATCGCCATCATTTCCAGCATTTCCTGTTCTTGCAAAAACAACACCTACACTATCGCCATCAACTAAAGAACCGACATTACTAGCAACATGACTTACGGGAATTTTCCAATAGCCCGTTCCATCAACACACGCCCCCGTAACCGAGAACACGCCAAATTGTGAGTTAGTACCAGCTTCTTCTAAATAAATAGTTCCACGCAATGCAGAATTTGTGCTGTCATCTAAAGTTTGAATCCATGTTTCTATGTTAGTGCTGTTTGCATCCACATCATCTATATAAAGAACAGATATAGAAGCAAAAGTTGCATTATTACCCCATATCTTTCCAGCACCTTGGTCGCTATCACCAGTTGCCGTTTCCCAAGTTAATTTAATTCCTGTAGCCCCAGCTGGCCCCACCGCCCCGGTATCACCCGTATTTCCACTTTGTGAAAAGTGAACAGACAATTCATCGGCTGCACTAAACGTATTATTAGAGGCAAGATGTACGACAGTTAATTCATTAAAGCCTGATTCATCGGATGCCGCATCCGTAACTTTAAATCTGGCATACGTTGTTTCATCATTTATATCTACAATGTGTAGAAATCCTTTAATAGTTGATGTTGAACTACCCCATGTTGCTGTATCAGCTTGTGTTGTTACACCATGACTGTCTGCATCATCTATACATATTTTTGTTACATTAGCATATGTTGCATTATTAAATGATAACTCACCTGCTCCGGGATCGGCCTTAGAAGTTCCTGTATCAAACTTATAAAAGTAACCCGGTATTGAGCCATCTTCACCAGACGCTACAAAACTTATAAACACTTTATCGTTATTAGCTAATGTGCCTGCACCGTCTATATATGTTAAATTTACTTTAGTATATCCAGAAGCATCAACTACAGCAGCCGACACTTTAAATACATGCCAAGTATCTAGGGTATTAGATTTACTTACACGAATGCGACCACGATTTGTGTCATTCCCAGAAACATCGTCAAACGATTGCACCCAAGCAGATACGTCTGTGCCAGCTGCATCTAAGTCATCTATATACGCAATAGTTGCACTACCAATAGTTGCATTGTTAAATCTTACAACGCCTGACCCTGGGTCGCTATCCGTAGTTGTTGTGCTGTATGTAAACTGTGCGCTATCGCCACCTTTAGGTAAAAAGTCTGCAACTGTTGTTAAATTACCATCGCTGTCAAAACCAAGTGTTTTACTAGCTCTCGTTGCAGCACTATCGGTAAATTCAGCAGAAGTGATAGTATTTGTTTGTGATACTTTAAATGAACGGTCTACTTCTTCTTGTATCTCAATCATTTGGTGCGTTACTTTATCTAAGCTATCCTCAAAACTACCAGACAAGAAAGGATCATTTTCCACTAAATCAAGACTTTGTGTTAAAGCTGTATCTCTTATTAACACAACAGTCTCTGTAGCAGCTGGTACACTTCCTGATTCAAACACAACATTACCGCCTGATGCGTTACCTATGTTTGTAAGAGTGTAGTGGGTTGTAAGTGTCTTTAATGTCTCTGTGCCTGCAGCACTA
>Ga0208643_1001637_pt1 | contig 11924 bp, 12 predicted proteins | sample VirMetDEL_Nov_12_FD_184516 | JGI IMG/M metagenome (GOLD analysis project Ga0208643, IMG submission 184516) | Aqueous microbial communities from the Delaware River and Bay under freshwater to marine salinity gradient to study organic matter... | ecosystem: Environmental > Aquatic > Marine >... | reverse complement strand
TGAATGATCCCGGGGCTACTGCGCCGAACATTCGGTCAATTTCGTTAACAAAAATAATCTGATTAATCACATCATCTTTGATTTGTAAGCCGTATTTTTTAGCAATCGTTTCAACTCTGTCTATCGAGTCTATGATTGTATTTCTTGACCCGTAGTTACTTAAAACCTTCCTGAGCGCAGTGCCAAATGCTTCGCCTGCCCGGTCGCTTTCAAAGTTTACCTTCTTGCCAACAGCATCCTGAATGTCTTCTAGCGCCTGCAATGATTCACTGAACCGGGTGTTTGCCTCTCGGTACTGAGGGAACGTATCACCTAACGCTGTGTTTAAGTTTCGACGTAATTTTTTAACAACCCTCTCGGCCTCCTGCGTTAACGGATTGGCCCGTCTTTTACCGTAATCGACTTGAGTATCAATGTATCTTTTAGCCTTATGCACACCATAGGCATCTGGCACATCAGTGTCACCTAATCTTTCAAGGACTCGGTTTAACAGGGTTGCCCCTTCCCGGTCTCCCTCAATGTCTGATCCTTTCAAGTTAACCTTAAACTTGCCATTAGAACCGCGCTCTACAGAAACACCTATATCAGCCAAATCACTGATGAACTGTGACATTGGTTGATCAAAATTAACGGGTTGTCCTCTAAGCTGAGTCTGGGCAATCCTATCGATCTGTTTTCCGCTGTCTTTTTGTACATTAATCAAGAAATTGACACGCGACATCATTGAGTCGCCAATAACTTGTGACGGCCTATTCTCAGCGGAAAACCTTGCGCTAGTTTTTCCCAGCTTTAAAATGTTAAGCCCCTTTTGCATCTGACGCTTGTCAAGATTACTAGACGCCTTTATTGACCCCAAAACCGCTGGATTCCAGCCCTGCTTGATTGCTTCACTTGCTTGAGGGTCTGCCTGCACTCGGTCGTTAACAAGTTGGAACTCAACAACCTCTGAGCTGTCAGGCTGACGCTTCAAAGTATCTCTGGTCTGTTGCGTCCTGCGCTGCTGCATAGCCTCAATGTTTGCCGCTACGGACTCGCCAGCCCTTCTGACAGGCTCCATTGCTCTTGTGGCAGCGGCTGCTACTGGCTGAACTGCTTGCCGAACCGTAGGCGGCACCATTACGTCCATAGCCTCTCGGCCAGTTTCTCGGACCATTTGCCCAGTCATTTGCTGCACAGCGGGTCTTCCACCATACCTTGCAGCTTGAGCGGCACCAGCTAATCCAGCCCGAATTGCGCCAGTTTCCGCAACAAGTGGAGCCATTGCTGGCAACTGACTTAAAACTTCGAAGGTTCCCTGAACGTCTTCCTGACCGACTGGCGTCCTTGGCATGTAGGTCGCTTCACCCGCCCTCTGCATGGCCTTCTGCTCGATCATCCGAGCGGCTTCTGGGGTGCCAAATTGACCAGATAATATCTGTTCAGCCAATCCCTCTAAGGTGCCTCTGACCATACCGCCAGCACCAGTCGTAGCGCCTGAAGCCAAGGTCATTAAGACCTCTGCGGCACCAATTAACTTTTCTTGAAAGGATGGGTCAATCTTAGGTTGAGCAGGCGGCGGCATGATTGGGCTACCGTATGCGTCAAGTACCGGGATCTCAGACTCAGCAGCCATCATCTGCTCTTCTAAGGTGCCGCCTGTGACGCCAGAAGGCTCGGGCGGAAAAACTTCATCGCCACTCATCAGCGGAGTTGCGGCAGGAGCAACGTCACCGCCACTCATCAGCGGAGTTGCGGCAGGAGCAACGTCACCAGCTACCATTCCAGACTGCGCCCGAATATCCTGAACTCTTTGTTTTAAAATTTCAGAATCTTGAGGTATGTCATCCGGTATGTTGTTTATCTTTATACCGTCTTTAGTGACGATAGAATATGGCATTAAAAGTCCACCTCTATAACCGTATCAGTTGTTACATTTCCGTCTGCTGACATCGTTGACCTTTGATCAAAAACTTCTTCGCCAGACATTGAAGGCGTTCTCGGTGCGCCAGCAGCGGCAGCTTCAACTTTAGATATGTCGCCATATTTCTTTTTGATCAAAGCTTGGTTATTAACGGCTAACTTTTGAATCTCAAGCAAATTATCATAAAACCTTTGGGGACTTTGCCTTAGCTCTAAGCTACGCATAGCTGTTTCTAACTTGGCACCCTCTCGGTCAGACAATGGGCCTGTACCTCGCATTAAAGCGACCTTGTCCAAATAAATCTTGGATTTCAAAGTATTAATCATCGCCTCAAAATCAACATTTTTCTGCTCAAGGGTAAACAATCCACCAGCGTAAGATCCAGTCGTTTCGTGAAGCGCAGACTCTGTATCTTCTGGCTTTCCACCAAGCTCAAGGATCTGGTTGATAAATCCTATTAGGTCGTCAGATCCAGACAATGCGTTGCTAACATCATTGACCTTGGTCTGCGCCTTCTCTTCAGCCGTGGCCTTCAGGTTTTGAATGTCAAGCTCTAGCTTCTCAGCGACCCGGAAGTCATTGTTTCGTTCAGCCAAACGCTTTTGTTGTTCACGCTTTGCAATTTGTTCTAAAGTTTGGCGTATATCTGAGTCCTCAGCGACCATTGACATGATGTCAACACCGGCCTCTGCCATGCTCTGGAAGCCTTCAAATTCTTGGAATTTAATTTCGTCCTCAAGCTTTTTAACTTGTAACGCATTTTCTTTGATTTTTCCGGGTTGTAATTGCGCTGCCCTAGACTCTTCACCTACCGTCTTCATTGCGTCGAAATAATCTTTCCCGCCGGGTAACTGCGCGATCCTTGAGCCAACGATTGCCTCAGCGCCTTGAGGGTTTGTTTTGGCAAGCTCTCTGGCGTCAACCCACATCTTGTTTAGGCCCGGGTCGCCCCTCGTCGCCTCTACTCGGCTGGCAAAAATTTGATCAACAATTTCTGGGTCAGTTTCTCCTGACAAAGAATTTCTAAGAGCAGTATGAATTTGGGTCGCATCCCTAAAGGCTACCCCCTGCTCTGCCTCTGACTTAGAATCCCATTGTTGTTGGGCCATTTCAGCAAGCTGCGGGTTAATCATGCCTAATTGAAGGTAATCGTCAGACGTTCTTTCAGCTAACGGCTTTTTAAAAAAACTGTTCACAGCAAGCGTTTCTGCTTCTTTTTTGGCTATTTCAGCCTCTCGATCTTCTCTAGCGTATTTAGCCTTTTGACCAGCAGCGCCGACGTTAAAGGCTTGACCGAAAGCCTGTAGCGGACTCGGTATGTTTAACGAATAGTCGTATGGTTGTGCCATTGTTAATTACCTTTCTAAAATCCTAAGAATTCGCCCAAGCCCATGCCAGCGCCAGAAGCCATTCCCGCTAATTGCATTGGAGCGTTTAATACGTTACCCCAAGCCTGAGCCTGACCCAGTGCAGTGCCAGCCCGAGCCTGACCCATCTGACCGTAAAGGTTTCCAATATTTGACGCCGTCTGCTGACCATATGAAGCCTGACCAGAAGCAGCCGCCTGCCCTATTGAAGTTAACCCGGCAAGGTTTTGATATTGATTCTGGATCATGCTCTGCAACATCTGTGGCCTGAATTGACCCAGAGCCGCTTGAATGTTCCCGCCTCGAAGCCCTCCGGTTGCAGAGGCGTTGGCAAGAATACCAGCCTCGCCTTGTTGAACCATTGACTGAAAAATTGGACTCAGCTCGATACCTGAGTAGGCTTGCTGCTGGGCTTCTGGGCCTAACAGCCCAAGCAAAGCCTGCTGACCCTGTAACGAACCAGTACCCGCTTTAACATACGGAGCCATTAACTTTTCAGTGGCTAATCTTGCCGCCCTCTGTTCTTCAACACCCATTTCTGCGGCTTGAGCTTGGAGATCACCGGCCTTTCTAGCCCCCCTAGCCTGAACCGCGCCGCCTAGTATTGAGGCACCCCCTGCTACTAACGCTGTGACTGGATCAGGCATGAATAAATTCCTCTATGTAATCTTCTAATTTTTCGCCGTACATCCTCATCACTAGGTGGGCGCTATCTTTAGCTACTTTATGCCCATGACAAAGCTGTATGACGGTTAAAATAATGTCGTAGTACCCAGCCCTCCACATGAACGATCTGGCGTCTACATTGCCCTCTCGCTCAACGTGGTCTGACGCCTGCCACTTCAAAATGGCGTTTGCCAGCAGCGGTACTAATGCCGCGCTCTTCTGAGCAAAGAATGCGTTGGAGTATTGACCAACCATCATGTGCCATAGAACGTGGTCTAATTCCTTTCTGTCAATCGTGTCGCCGTCGGCAACATCGTCAAATAACTGGATGGATCTGTAAAGGTCGATCAGCCACTCTGTGGCCTCTTCTGGTAGGTAAAAAACTTCAGAAAAGTTACGTCTTAGCCAATGAACATCGCTCATCACACAATCCTCTTCACCTCATTGTCTCACAAATCGACGCTAATTCAATCGCCTACACTATTTCGGTGCCAGACGCACTAATTGTCAGCGCACTTGCCGTCCCAGCCTGAGTCGCAATCGTCGCTCCCGGGGGCAAAATTTGACCAATAAGCTCTGGACAAGTGTACGTTTCGCGTCCACCCAAAACTCTAGCGTTAATCACTAAGTTAGATGCGGCAGGCGAAGACCCAGAGTTTGGTAGGTAAACATTGATAAACACGGTACTGCTGGTGGTGTTTGTGACGGTAAACTTGTCGATCACTGTGGTAACGCCAGTCGCGGTGTACTGTACCGTAGCCGCCGTCTCAGCCAGCTTTCGTGGGATGATGTTCGTTGTTGTAAGCGCCATATTTAACCTACTGTTGAACCTGAGTGACTGCAACCAAAGCCGCTGGGGCCGCTGGTGCAAACGCCGTTGCCGCCGTCGCGTCTAAGAATAAACCCGTATTATCAACCGCAAAAACAAGCTCAACAAAATCTCCTGCGTCCATCGAGATAAAATCACTTTTGTTAATCGACTTTGATTCGTTATTACCAGACAAGGTTACCAAGCTTGCAGAATTTGCAATATCAGCCCCGTTCTTTCTAAACCAAAGCCAACAGTTCTTCGCACTTGCCGAGTTAGATAAAAGCTGTAAGTTTACCGAAAAATTGTACAGGCCAGAGAATTCTGCCACCAGCCTTGAGGTAGGCGTTCCCCTCGTAATACCATTTTCAACGCCGGTCACGTTTAAATCAATGGGGTACGCTGTGTTGATCACCGCAGCGGTTAAGTTTGTAGTCCTTGAAAACTGACCGTAATACTTCTGCTGCTCAATGATTGGTCGAACAAAAATCTCACCGTCAGTCGCGCCTACGATCATTACGATGGCAACCGGGATCGATAAATTTGGTGCTGTGGGCTTTATGTTTGTGAACGCCCCAGCGGTGGCAGGGCTGGCGTATAGCGCATCGCCCTGAACCCAAGTCTCGCCAACCGGGGTTCCTGTCGTGTTAATCTCTCGGACAGAACCAAAAACCGTAACCAATCCAAGGCCAGCAGCCGCTATGTCCTGAGTTGCAACGCCTAAAAAGTATTCAGACGGGTAGGTGCCGTCCGCGATGTAATCTACGAACTCAATCCGATTGCTACCGTTTACACCCCCAAACCCTACCGTCGTGCCGTTGGTGATCGTAGACCCTGAATTATTTCGACCGTAGATGTAGGTCTCTTGACCAACCTGCTGAACAACCCCGCCTGCGTGGTGCAGGTTTAAAGTGTTATCCACTCCATTCCAAACGACCCTAGCAACCTTATCCGAGTGCGGAGGGGATTGGTTAAAGTCGATGTAGTCAGTCTTCAGGTGATTAGTGTCTACCGCCTGATTAGCGGTGTTGGAGGCCAACTGAGCGATGATCTGAACGTCAACAATTGCGTTATCGCTGCTGCCAGCGTCAACAGCGTTAAACAGCTTCTCAAACTGACGGATCTGCTCATGATCATTCAGGAAAACCGCTAACTGATCTCGCGTTAGTCCTAGTCTTGAATTTCTTGCCATCTCAGTAGGCCAACGGCTCGAGTTGAGCTTCTAGTCGTGCAAATGATATGTGAGCGTCAGACTCGCCCGTAAACCTTTGGATGCGCCAGTTTGTCATTGACCCCTGCTGAAACCATACCAACCGCTTGCTTCGATTACCCTGTTTTCCGGCCCTAATTGATCTTGACTGACTCCAAGTCTGACCGTCAACCGAGTAACTTGTACTGATGACCGGGTCAGATCCAAAGGCTACTCGACCAGTCAAAGCGACCAACTCCAATTCGTGGAATACTGCACCTCGGCCCTCGTTGTAAATTATGTTTGTTGAGAATTCCCACCGAACATTATTGCCGTAATGTGTACCAATGTTATTTTCGAAGTAACCAATTACGTTTGAAGACGGGTCACCGATCAGCCACTTGTCGTAGCACCAGATAATGTCTCGGGCCTTGTACCTCGCCAAGCCAGTCGTTGATGTTGACAGGATAAACCACACCGGGATGTTGGTCGCTTGGGTCGCGGTATAATCATAGACTAAGGTCTGATTGGGCAAATGAACGTATAGGTGCTGATGGTTTCTGTCATTTCGAGCCTCAAGCTTGACCGTAGCCAACTGAACCTCAGTGTAGTTGGTAAGAATCTCGTCAACTTCCATCGTTGAAATCTTGTTTGCTTGAGCGTTTACGCCTAAGAAAATACCCGGAGACTCATTCCTGCCGCTTCCTAAGAAGGCAATTGTCTCAACGAACACGCAACAAGCCTGAGTGCCTATGCAACCCTTTTGAATCTGAGCGCCTTCAATTCTTTGGAACGGAAACAGGTTACCGCCGACGTTATCGAATACTTCAATGGTGTGCCGGTTAAGCGCGTATATCTCGTTTCTCAGCTTGACCAAGGCGACCACCGGGTCAGGATCGATTTCCGATGATCCATACTTCAACGGATTAACCGCGTAGGGGTCCAGTAGCTCAGTGACAATGATAAATTCACCGTCAGTGGTCATGAAGTAGCCATCTATCCAAACTACATCAAGCACTAAGCCTAAGTCTGGGTCAGTGACCTGATTAACTGAGGTGCCATCGTAATAAAAAAGATTGCCGCCACTGGCAATCGCCAAAAGGTCAAAGCTGTAGTCGAGTGTTACTAAATTGTCATCAGTGCCGCCAACATCGCCTAGAACCGTTACGGCTCCATCTGCCGCGATAGAGCAGAGCTTAGTACCCATAACACGGTAGCAGACGCCGTCTCGTTCGATTCCACCGCGATTAACGCCCGGACCCTCACCATTCTTCACCAATCCATCAGCAGGGCGCAGATAGCCGTTGCTGATCCCTGACTGCTTTGGCACAGGAATTAGGTTTACTGGATAGCTGGTGCGTATTTCTGCCTGCCCGTCATCAGTAAAAATACCATTTAAGATGGGTATCTGCATGTTTAGTAACCGGGCTTAGGTTTAGGCTTTCTCTTAGTTGGCTTCTTTTTGGCTGACATTATGGCTCACTCTCCGCAGTTAAGGTCACATTTGCTGAGGCGAGAACTGTATTTGGAGCCGCTACCTGACGGATCTCGACAAAACCTTGACAACTTCTGAGGGTTAAATTTGCTTGCATTGACCAACTCTCACCAACAGACATATTTATCCAAGTGCCTGTTACGCCAGTAGTTGGCGTCGTTGATATTATCGTCCACCTGATCTCGTAGTCGGTATTAGTCCCGCCACCCGTTAGCCATGTGTAACTTGTCGTAAGACCTTCAATGATCTGAATTTCGCCGGTATTCCTCGCGTTCCACGTTACTGTCGCCGTACCGCCAAACGAATAACCGTAATAAGAACCGTTTGGGAATAGGTATGCTCCCAAGCCGCTGCCACCGCCAGCAGAATCCTGCAATGTTCTGGCAGAGAAGCTCATGCCATACCCTTGAGCAAGTTCGCGTACCATGTCGTGCCGACGTAGGTAATGACCAAAATGTCGATTGCGTTGGAGTTTGTTGACAAGACCGGGGTAATGCCACCGGGCCACTTGAAGCTTGCAGGCCAAGTAATTAGTCGCGAACCCGTTACGTCTTGCGTAAAGAAAATGTTAACCGTCTGACCCTGAGCGGAATTATTTAAGTTAAACGTCGTAACCGTCTCATCCATTGCAACTGTGAACACGTTACTTTCTGTGCAGTCTATGTCAAGCACGCCGCCTGAGCTTGAGCCTGCAACTGGCGCAGTTTGAGCGTGCCCAGTAAAGTTAGCCCCGTCTATGGTTGGGTTGGCGTTAAATACAGCCAGACCAGTTCCAGTCTCGTCTGTCAGGGCGACAGCTAGGTTTGCGCTGCTCGGTACAGCTAGGAACGCTGATACACCAGCTCCTATCCCAGACAATCCGGTTGGCGGCAGTCCTGTACAGTTTGCAAGGTTGCCAGACGACGGGGTGCCAAGGATTGGCGTAATAAGCGTTGGAGATGTCGCAAATACCGCGTTTCCAGTTCCAGTCTCGTCTGTGATTGCGTTTCTCAGCTCCGCTGATGTCGTTATAAGCGTGTTGCTGCTCAAGTTTATCGTCTTGTTCGTCAGAGTTTGTGGCGCTGTAGTGGTGACCACATCTATTCCTGCAATTTGCAGGCTATTGACGATTGTGTACCACGTTGATTGCAGTTCGTTGAACCTGATCGTGAATGAGCTGCCCGCGCCGAGCGATAACGGAACACCCACCAAAGTCCCGCCATTGCCGTTGATCGTCAACGCGCTAATCGTCTGGGTTGATATGATGATGATCTCTTGCCCATCGTAGCAATTAGCTACGGGAGGCAGGGTCACCGAACCCGCAGCAAACGTGCCGGTTGGGTTCATAATGAGCCAAATCGATTGAGACGACGCGCCCAGAGCGATATTAAAGCCCGAGTTAGTCGGCGCATTAATTACAACTGTATAGTTTGGATCGGCAAAGGTTGTCTGAAAGTATTCGACCAGAGTGCTGATAGACGCCTTTCGAGCGTCACCGTTGCTTGTCGCGTAAACTGGTAACTGATCGCCACCCGACAGGGTCGTAATCGTTGGCAGTTGGTTAATCGTTGGCATGTCAGTTTCCTCAGTTATATTCTAGTGAACCATCTTCACCCGCCAAGACAGGGTCAACAGGTCTACGCAAAAACGCATCGTCGTAGTTTCGCCAAGGCTTGTTACCAGCCCCAGAAGGCATCGTACCCGGTAGCTGCATCTCGTAGGGCTGTGAGAACTTCTGAACCACCGTATTGTAAGAAAGTTTAGCGATGCCCTTAGTGTCAGGCATAACGGCCTTGCCAAAGCTTGGCGCGATCCTAATACCTAAATTGGTGTAAATGGCTTCGTTTGCTAAGTCTGGGACGTATGTCTGCTCATCAAGACTGCTGTCCTGTGGTGACGTTGGCAGTGGGAAGCCTAACCGTAAGCCCTTAGCATTCCACTCAGCCATCATTGCATCCAATCGACGCAGTGCGCTTTGTAGCTGCTCAGGAGTCAAGTCGAAGACGTATGACGCTAGGCCAACCTCTTCAAATGCTTGCTCTATGTATTGGCGCTTTGTCCAGCCCATTTCAGGCTCCTAAAAATTCTTGGATTTTTTGCCCGAGCTTATTATCAGAGGTTCTGCCATCGAACTTCAAGCCTAATTCTGCGGCCTTCTGCTCAAGCTCTGATCTCGTCGGTGGAGCGTTCTCGTCAATCTCTACCGCATTTGGTTCAATCTTGGGTGCATCCCTCGGGGCTATAGCCTCTCCCAAAGTTAAAAACCACCCGTCTGCGATCTTGTCGTCCAGATCTTCTTGCCTTTTGACGCCAGACCATGAGTATGTTTTGCCTGCCGGTCCATGCTGACTGCCGGGCGACTTGTATACAAGTATAGGTTCAAACATTATTTCTTCTTTGCCTTCTTTTTAGCTGTCTTAGCAGTACTTAGTGCAATGGCAACAGCCTGCTTCTGCGGCCTCCCAGACTTCATCTCCGTCTTAATGTTCTTGGAGATGGTTTCCTTAGAATAACCCTTTTTTAACGGCATATCACGCTCCTAAAAAGAAACGAGGGGCCGAAGCCCCCCGCCGTTTTTACGCCTGTCCGAACAACATGATTCCAGACATCTCTGGCTGCTTGTTCACTACACCGAACAGCGTGTCACACCTATACTTGGTGGTCATCGTGTTGATGTCGTAGAACTTCTGCATGACCAGTTCAATGCCATTATCGGTGGTTCCGCGCATTACCGCAGTGCCTGCATCGGCTGGTACTGAGTACCGACCGGGGAGCAGTTCCAGAGCGTCACGCTGCCAGAACGGGTTTGCGTAGGCAGTCGTCGTGTTCAAGAACACGATTGCCGCAGTAGCCGATGGAGTCACTATACAGTTTTGGTACTGAGCCGAGGCGTCAGACGCGACTTGGTTTGAGATAATACCGGGTGATATTACCATCGTCGTGCCGTTGGTTACCGAGATAACTCGGAACGTCTTCAACTGACCAGTAGACTGCTTAGTGATGTGATGAACGGCTTCAACACCAGCGATTGTGAACGCGTCACCAGCGGCTACGTTAGTAGTGCTAGAGACAGTTACACTCTGGTATCGGTTATCGACGTTGATCTGACCACCAACCGATGTGCTAGTTGCAGCAGGAACTAGGTAGTTAGCAGCGCCATTTGTCGTGTTGATTGTGAGTGAACCGCCGCCAGCAGCAGCAGTCAATCGGTTAGCGTAGTCAAGCTTCAACGTGTCAAAGCCAGCTACCATGCCAACGCGGCTGCGCTCATAGGCCGAGTCAGACTTTTCGTTGCCGAAAGATCGTGACGCTTTTGACAGGTCATTAGCCATGCCATTGTAGTCACGGCTCGACAGCGCGAGGGTACGCTCGTAGTCAGGTACACCCTGCTCGTTCATGATCGCGTCAGCTTGAGCAACGTCATCATATCCGGTGGCAGCAGCAGTACGCTTGACGACCAAGGTGCCTTGCAGTGACGCGACGTTCATGATTGCCACGTTGATGTCAGATGCCAGCTTCTGCTTTGCAGCAGCGCCGAGTCTGTCTTCCTGCAAAGCGTCACGCAATTCCAGAGCGTTCAAAGTGAACGGCACTGCTTTGCTGAAGCTGATGCTTGAAGGAACGGACAACTGGGTGAAGTTCTTATAACTGCCAGAAATGTCAGTGCCGGGAGCGGCATTGATTGACTCACCGATATAAGGCATTGGACGCCAGATCGTGTCGTTTGTACGCTCCATCATCACCTGATCGGTGGTGTAGATGCCTACGTTCTTGCTTAATACGAGTGCGTCTTGGAAACCTTCAAGAATATTCTCAAACGCCACTCTTTCTTCTTTGGAAAAGCTATTAGCCATGATTGGCTCCTTTTAAAGTTATTTCGCCGCTTGCTTCTGCGCTCGCTTATAGGCCATGACCTTATCCATGTTACCTGTCTTTGAGGCTTCTTCTCGCAGCCGTTCTAGGGTTGAGTCAACAGCGCCCCTTGCCGGGGCAGTTGCCGAGAATGTTTTCTCGGGCTTTGTTGCCGCTTTACGATTTGAAATTTTCAATTGGCTCTCCAATTTTGCCACCGCAAATGCGAATTTTACGGGATCGTCTATTGCTGCAAGCTCTTTAGCCTTCTTGGGGTTCTTACCCAAAGCATAAATCACTAACGCAGGGTTCTCAGCACCTTGAATCATCACACCCTGTTGAACTACGTTAAACAACTGCTGCGCGACTTCCTCAGCGTCGTCATAGTCCCTGACCTTTAACTTGGTCTTGGCCTCAACGTAACCCTCCAGCTTCGCGTTCCAAGCTCGTTGCTGCTCCTCTTCGGAGCGGCGGGCTTTGGTCTGCTGATCATCGACGAGTCTTTTGCGCTCGTACCAGTCAGCCAGCGACTGCTCGTATTTCTCGGTGTCGTAATCTAAAGCTTCAAGGCTAGGCTTTGCGCCAAGTGTTACAACTGGATTGGTCTCAGTTGATTGGCTTACCCGGCTCTCCAGTTCTCGATTACGTTTCTTTAGCTCCCTGTGTTC
>Ga0208643_1001628_pt1 | contig 11974 bp, 13 predicted proteins | sample VirMetDEL_Nov_12_FD_184516 | JGI IMG/M metagenome (GOLD analysis project Ga0208643, IMG submission 184516) | Aqueous microbial communities from the Delaware River and Bay under freshwater to marine salinity gradient to study organic matter... | ecosystem: Environmental > Aquatic > Marine >... | reverse complement strand
CACGTATCAAAGTCTTCAATATTTTTTGGATGAAGTTCTTCTCTCTTTTTGTTTGGTAAAGATTTGAAAATTGTAACTTCACCCATATCAAACTCATCAGGAATAATATATCAAAATGGACCTTTCTCTTTTGCATTGTATAATATACTTATAATATATTTTGAAATACTAAAATATCTTATACATATATATGCCACAATGTCTTAAAATGCGTGATAAGTCCGATTCATTTACAATTATTAAAAAAGATATTCCATCATTGCCCATGCGGGTGTTAGCGATAGGACGAACCGGTTCTGGAAAGTCTAACGTTGCTTTAGGAAATTTACTTTTGCGTGACGAGTTTTATAGAGATGATTTTATCCCAGAAAATATTTTTGTATTTTCAGGTTCGCTCAAAGGAGATATGAAATTGCAAACAATAATTGAGGAATTAGATATACCGAAATCCAATTTATTTGACTCATTCAACGAAGATGAAGCTCATGTTATATATGATGACGCGGTTGATAATTTTAAAGATGCTGTGAACCAAAGAGAGAAGCCAGAGCATACTTTATTTATTTTTGACGATTTAGGGTTTACCAATTTGCAAAATAAAAATAAGAAAAATTCAGTATTAGATAAGATCTTTTCCAACGGGCGAAAGTATTTGATATCTATTATTACATTAAATCAGAGAATGACCCAATTGTCAACGAATGCGAGAGAACAAGCGTCGGCATTAATATTATGGTCTTCCACCAATAAACAATTAGATCTTGTTGAACAAGACTTCAATTATATGTCAGGTAACAATCCTAAGAAGCGGTTTTTAAATATGGTTAAAAAGTACACGCAAACTGGAAATATCCACGACTTTATGGTCTTTGATTTAGGTAAGAAGCAAATGTACCGAGATAAAAATTTCCAACCTATTTGCACCTGTGAAGATGATAGCAACAAATGTGGCGGATCCAAATCCCAACCAGAATAAATATTTTACTACAAATTATTTTGTAGACAATATGTATAAATGTCTGAAGAAGAAATTAAGAACGAAATCTTTGAAAAAATTGATGAAAAAGCAGATGTGAAAGTTGAGATCCCCGAAGAAGCTCCTGAACCAGAACCGGCATTGTCACCTATTCCAGAAGAACCTGAAAAAAAAATAAAAGAATCTAAACCAAAAAAAGAGAGAAAGAAGCGAGTCCTGACAGAAGAACAAAAGGAAAGGTTACGCGAACAACTGAAAAAAGGTCGCGAGACTTCTCTCGCAAAAAGGCGTAAAAAAGCACAATTAAAAAAAATAGAAAAAGAAGAAAAATGCAAATCAGAAGATGAGAAAATATACATGGCATTGAAAGATAAATTAAAACCAGACGAACTTAAATCAGAAAATGAAACGTTAAAAAAACAATTGGAAGAATTAAAATTAGAATTATCAAGTAAAAAAGAGAGAAAAGAAACTGTTAAAAAAAAAGTAAAAACTGCAGCAACTGTTGACTCAGACGATGAAGCACAACCAGCACCTCCACCTAAAAAAGTGCATGCACCTCCCACACCGCCGAAGAAAAAAGAATTAACGGCAAAACAAAAGATGAAAATGTTGCGAGGATTGTAAATTAAATTATATTAAATAAAAATATATAATATAATATAATGAGTAAATATCACGACGACGATCAATTTTTAAAAGCAGAAGTACAATTTATTTATTGGGATAAAAACCAACTTCGGGACGAAATTAATTCTTTAGAAGAACAAATAAAAGTAATTCAAGAAAGGGTGCGTACAATAAAACTGGAGTTATATTCGCGTAATCTAGAACTATATGAACTATGTGAAATTAGTCAATTTTCTCGCGGACCATTCGGTACGCCAACTCACGAATAGGTGTTACATTATATTGTTGATATTTGGGAACATAAACACCACGACTCATTTTAAAAAAGGATGCTCGTGGGATTCCTGTATCAACAGAAATTCCGTCATAATTAAAATATCTTTTGGATTGACGTACACCATCCTCATCTACCCATTCCAATCTAAACCTAAAAGTTTTTGTTTGCTGTTGACCTGTTTTCATATTCTTATATTATTATATACTCAATCCTTTAATACAATTTTATCTATATTTAATTCATATAAACAGGTCGCAATACTATATGTAATGATCTCAAACATAGATGTCAATAGATATGATAACGAATGGCGGCAAGCAAATACAGACTATTTGAAGTGCAAGGCTAGGGGCATGGTTGGAGAGGATTTAGAATTTTACAGAAGTATTGCTTTGCTCCGGGCACAACTTCGGTCAGTCGCATATCTTTATAAAAATGCTAATTAAATAATAATGTTATATATTAAATGTCCACCTGGAAGCAAAAATTTAATAAAAAATATGGATTTGACAAGGATAAATCTCACAGTGTAGCAGAGATCGCAAGATTGACTGGATATAAATATAAGAATTTATTGAAAATAAGAGAGAAAGGAATGGGCGCTTTTTATTCAAACCCATCCAGCGTGAGACCCAGTGTGAAATCTGCAACGCAATGGGGTATTGCAAGAATTTACAGTGCGGTCATGGGCGGCAAGGCAGCGAAGATAGATAAAGACTTATTGAAATGAAACAGTATATTACATAGTGAAATCACGTGGGATATTAAAAAACTAATATTAGGGTTCATTGATTAAAAAGGTTGCGAATCTATTTTTCTCAACTTTATATTATAATTATTTAACTATGAGTCTTCTCCAAAAAAATATAATCTTGAAAAAAAAGAATCGCTACCTTTTCATACTAAATGATTAAGTGAATGATTACAAACAAATATTATAATTATTTAACAATATATTAGTAACAGAATACAGACAGGCATTTATTATTTGTCTATAATGATATTCTAGGATATTCTGAAAAGGTTGCGAATCTTTTTTTCTCAACTTTATATTATAATTATTTAACTATAAGTCTTCTCCAAAAAAATATAATCTTGAAAAAAAAGAATCGCAACCTTTTCATACGGAATAACATATTATTCAAAATCTTCATCTGTATATTCTTCTATTTCTTCCTCTTTTACAATCTCCCGTAGATATCCTAATAAAACTGGAATGTCAAACCAATATGCACTTACAACACTTCCGTTTAATTTAGTCTTTTTATTAATAACCTTCAAAGAGGATAACATATCCTTCATAGTTCTCTTCTGTGTAAATCTATTCATTGGTTGGTTAGTAGCTTCCATGTGTTCACTATATTTATCAAATAACTCTGACGATTTAATAACAACTTGACCAGTCTTCCTGTGTGTTTGATGTTTCATAATGTAATCACCATGTTCATCTCTATCTTTGTAATCCGTTAATGCGTCCTTTAACCAAACGTGATATGGATGAATATTGTTCTCCTGCATATTTCTATAAGCATTAGTAATAGGACGACAATGACGAAGTGCAATATTACCAAGATCATATTCCATAAAATATTTATATAAGCTGTATAACTCATTGGGGTCTTTTAACAGTTCGTGAAATCTTGTAAAATGTGAAGACGGTGGTTTAATTCTATCAGCCTCTGCTACAAACATCCGCCTATCTCCAGAAGCTACTTCAATTGAATTAAATCTGTTGGTACAAATAATAATGCGCGAATAATTAGTTTGATCGTATTGTGGTTTATTTTTTTCATTAATATTTACTGTATGCTGTGTAATAAGGTCTTTCAGTTTATCTTTATTTTCAAAACCATCCTTACCTGCCAATTCGTTTATTTGGACTATAATTTTATTTTTAAGTGCGGCATTAAAAGAACCGAAAATGTCATCAATTTTAGCGGTTCTAAAAACATACTGTCCACCTAATAAAAGTTTATTACAATCAATAAGCGAATCTTTACCATAACCTGGCTCAGATATAAAAACAAGAGCAATATCGGGCCTAATCTCTGGGTGTTGGTACATCTGGGCGAAATATTTTAAAACATAATCGATACATGGTTCAGCGTGATCAACGAGAGTAGATACAGTTTTTCTATACATATCAATTAACTCGGTCCGTTCTTCAAATTCTACATTTTTATAATTAGAATAATCAAACCCTTGAAATGTATTATATATTTCATCACTTCTCTCCTCTGTTGGAACAAAATCTAATTTTTTATAACTTCGTCTTGTTTCATCTTTACTCCACCTATCAAAAATAGGCACTTCTTCTAGTTTACCATTAAATGCTTTAATCGGATTAATCAACATTTTATAATCGCCAGCATTATACATCGTAACAACAGGTTTTCCTTGGATTGTGTTCTCTCTGACATATAGAAGTGGAGATTCAATCATAAAATGATTTTTTTCAAATTCGGTTTTGACTGTTTTATAATCTTTGCTTTTAATATTGGAAATAGAATCAACGTTTCTGTTTTTATATAATTCTGATTCTTGGATAGAAGTATCAAACTCTTTAATCGTCCATTCAATTCCTTGTTCGCCGGTAAATTTATTTATCACATCAACTTGGTTGTCTAATTCAGAAGTAATATGCATTCCATCAAATATAAGCGTGCTAACAACTTGTCTGAATGGATATTTTTCTTCATATTCTTCTTTAACAATGTTAATAAATCTATTTTCAAAAATACACAAGATTTTATTAATAAAACTACCTCTTTTATTAGGTTTCTGTTCTGAACCTTTAAAATGCTCGAACTCTTTTAATATATCAGGTGTAAAATCATAAACAATTTTTTGAATCCGTTTAAATTCCTTATCTATGCCAACGGCATATTGTGTAAATATTTCGGTATTGTAACTAGAGTTTAACATCGTTATAATCTGGTGTTTGGTACACTGTGCCTTTTCCAAGAAATCATTGCGATGTTTTACTGATCTGGTATAATCAAATAAAAATGGATATTCCTGTTTGAAATTATCGTCACCTTCAATAATCCCAGAATTTAACATTATCCATGCAAGCACCGTTGGATGGCAATTAACAATATCGTAATCTTTATAGTAATAAGTACCATCGTCAGAACCAACCAAAAATCCACGAAGATTTTTTTTCATTGACTGAAGTGAAAACTGTTGACAAAACAATCTACCATTTGTTCGCATATTTTTAGAATAATCATATCCAATTTCCAACTCACAATCATTTGCTAATTGTTTTTTCAAATACTTAACAAGTAAATCTAAATAGGTCTTTTTATCGTAGAATTTCTCACCCTGATTATCTTCTTCATTCGTGTCCGTCCAGATTAAAGATTCTCGTTCTTTATCAGTTAGCGATAATAAAAATTTTGCACGTTCAACATTAATCTTTTCCGAAATTGTGTGGATCACCATTGTATACTCAATATAAACCAGAATCTCTAAACCCTTTTATACTATATATATATATTTAGAACATAACCCCACAATGAAATACTTTTTACTCATTTGAAAGTGTCGTTTGTTTAATTAAGTTGTTAAATTCAGTAACAATTAAATATTTTTAATAAAAATATAATAAGGAGATAATGTATAATGTCCGGTCCTGCTGTCCAACTCCACTCAACTTTACCAGAAGCATCCTCCGATTCCTACACCCCATTTCAAACCGTTGATTTTCTCATTATGGCACCAGGTCGTAAATTGATGAAAAACAGTATCCGAATTGAAGGAGATATCCGAGCACTCCAAGATGCAACCGCATGGGATCAGACGGGTTCCGTCACGTATGATTCTAACGTCAAAATTGATAACGCTGTCGGTGCCCATGGATTTTTTGATTCGTGGACGACCGAAACCCAGTCAAAGGGTGTTTTGGAAACGCTTGCCAACTACCCAAGATTTATCTCCACCCATGCACGAGCAACTTTAGCAGAGGACGATTTGCTTTCGTCTAAATATGTTGCTGAAGCACGAGGACCAACCGAAATCAACGGAAATTTCGTCCTCCAACCAGTTGCCGACCAAGCATTTGTCACGGGTGAGACCGAACAGACTGCTCAGCGAACTGTGCCATCATTTAGTTGCAAACCAATGCTTGCCTTCAACCGACAGGCGGGTGGTGACTACTCGTTTGATAAGAATGGTTACATTCGTGTATCTTGCATTCTTGCTGCTAACAACCACGCACTCTTTGGCGGTGCTGGTACTGCCTCGTATACTTTGGAAAACCTGAACTGCCGTTTTACCACGATCCCAGACGACGGACAACAAGAACCAATGATGATGCGATCGTACGTCAACGTGGTCTCGTCTGTCCAGTCCACCGCAACCACTATTGCTGCTCGTGTCCCTTCTGCATCTGTCAACTCGGTCACAATGACTTTTGCCAAACAGGCTCACCTCCAATCGCAAGAATACAACTCGTATGCTCTTGAATCGTTGCCTCAATTTGATAATGTGTCGTACCTTTTCGCCAACTCTATGCAAAATTACGTTACGTATGTCGTGCGAGAGGATTCCGATGCTCTTTCCAAAGGTCTTGAATCAATGGAATCTGCTGGTCACTCCGAAGTCAGTGCCAAAACGTTGAAGGCAAACCGAGGTTCTATCTACGGTCTTGCATTTGACGAATATGTTGATCTGAGTCAACAGAAATTTACCATCCAGATGAAAATCTTAGATTCTGTTGCTATTGGTGCCGAACCAATGGACTGCTTTTTATATTTCAACAGTTTACTCACCATGTAAGAGAGAACAAAAGTTTTTAAAATATATATATAAATTATAGGATGAATCACACAAGCATTATTAGCAACGCCGAACTCTATTTTAAAATTTTAGAAATAAGTGCGTTTTCTCTTTTGTCTTTTTTTCTGGGTACAGTATATGGAAAGTATTGTCTTGGCACCCGAATTAATTAGAAAATATAAATTTGTATATTTTTTAATATTGCTATATTTTATAAATGAGCAAATTTGGATTCATGCAATCAAAACTCACGACTGCGGGGGCAGCGGCAATCCAGGCGGATTCACTTCCGCTTGCAGTTGCTGATGATAGCGACAGACCAGGGTGGAAATATATTAAAGACGCCGGTTCTAACCCAACTGATAAATTTAATTATTATTTTTATGGGGGTGCTAACGAAACATTGAAATGTAAGAATATCAGTTCTCTCTTTATGTGTGGATCAATTGATAAATGGAATTATTCAGTAAGCGAAGCACCATTCTTTGTGTTGTACACTAAACCAACCGGTTCTAACGACGAAGCGGCTTGGTATCATAGCAGACATAGGTGGATGCTTCACAAGAGTTCGCAACTTGTCCGTGCTGGAGAACGATGTGTATTTTACGCATTGTCGGAACCTGAGGAAGACTTTAGCGGATCTAGAAAAATTAAATTAAATACAAGAGTTGATGATGGCGCTTGGGACGAAGAGAACCAAGTTTTATATTGCACACTTCACTCTGATTCTGCTGCGACCGAAATGGAATGCTTGGTAGAACACATGGGTATGGATTGCCACTCGCACAGTCGTTTGCAAAAGAGTTGTATCAATATAAAATGTATCGCATAAATAATAAATTATATTTTCTACAAATAAAATATAATTAGAATATATATAATGCCACAGAAACTCATTAGATTAACCACTCCTGATGAAAATGTATCCGGTAACTGTATTTTCACCGGTCTCTTTAATGAAGATCTGGAAATAAAGGAAAACAGTGAAATCGCACTTCAGTCTTTGTCTGTTGAAAGAAAATCTCAAGAAATAAGAATTAAGAATTCCAACAGTGAAATTAAGTTTGCATCAGTTAATGCTACCGCTGCTCTGCCATCCAGTTCTAATCAATCTGGAAATATAAGACCATTAGAAACTTACAATAAATCGAATGATGTTGAATTACTCAATGGTATCACAAACGCTTTAAACTCGGTCTGCTCCATGATTGATGTACCAGCACAAATGAATATTCAACATAAATGCTTTTTGAATAATGCTGGGAAGGTTCAGATTGAAGCAAGGGCGAGTCCATTTTACACGCTGGACAAAGGTCATCCAGAACCAGGTTCAACAGACCCAGCACCATCATTCCCATCATTTGCGGAACCAGACTATTCCGTTATAAACGCAGTCCCGAATGCTGAGGCAGTCCAAACCGGTGTAGGCGATGGGGCACAAGGTATTTTCCGTGAAACCGATTCAGTAATTACCCCAGACAATCCATCAGAAGCATATCTTTTCGGACAGAAACCTATGATTAAATCTACTGGTGCTCTTCGTGTTCGTTTGAAACGACTTTTAGCAAACGGGGGTCAGGTATCTGCTTATATTGGTTTGGTTAAGGGTTCTGTTGGATTAAGTAAATTGCGGGAATCGACTTTAACCGAAGCAGACATGGAATATGCGATTAGAGTCAACGGACATAACAACGCAATGGATTTTAAGATTTTCGCTGGTGGATCGTTCAGTTCAACGGTTACTCCAATAAACCATACTGTTGCTGGAGCAGAATACAACGATATTCTTGAGATTGTTATTGAGAATGGTAAAATCAGAGGACAGATTCACCAAAACAATGCTGTCGGTGGAACAGGCACAGATATTAGAACACAATTGGCAACAGCGAATGTTCAGGATGGTGAAGACTATTATTGGTTTATATCTATGGTTGAAGGTAAAGATAAAATTGTCTTTGACCTATGCGGCGTATCTGTTGACCCATTCTTCGGGAGCGATGCTAGGACGGATGCTGAGAACCAAGCAATTTCTCCAAACACAACTGTCCTTACAACCGTAACTGAATATAACAGAGATACACCGTTGACCCCGATATTTAGAATAAATTCTGCTGTCGCTAGTTTCTTGGGATGGCCCGATGCTTATCTTTTCGGCGGCAACGTTCCATTTGCTCTGAAGGACGCACAACTTGTTCCAAAGGCACAGGCATTTGATGGCAACGCTGGATTAGAATATGCATTAACCCTAGGATATCTGTGGGTCGCCCCAGAACCATACGATAACAAATATGAAGCAGATAATTATATTATTGATACACAGAGTTTCCTTTTAGATTCATATGATAGTTATGGTCTTTCTGCACAAGAGAGAAACGCACAATCTGGTGGTAGCAGACGTAATATTCTTGCGACTGTGCCAATGAGCGAAGAACCAGTTCCCGGAACAGCAAATGGAGTTATTCAATATCAACCAAATACACTCAATTTTATTAAAATAAGAAACAGAAGTGATGTTATAACTAGACAACTTCGTTTCCGTTTATTAACTGGAAGATACGCCGACGTTCAAATACAGAACATGGCAGCAATGACGTTGCTCATTCGTGATCCAGACGGTTACAAGGAAGACGAATAAATTAAACGTGAGATTCAGTTCTACTTAGATAAACATGAGAACCTTCACGTGGTGGGAGTTCTGTTCGCTGGTCGCAATTAAAAACACCGAAACAACAAGAACTGTGCTTAACATTTTTAATGCTATAAATAATACTGGCAACCATTGCACCTAGGGCACCCAGCATTAATGCAATCTCCTCGGCGGTATATTGATGAGGTATTTTTTCTAGAGAAGAGTTTATGGTGGTATTTACAAAATCATCGTTTAATCCAAAAATTTCATCCATATATTATATAATAAAATATTTTGAGTATTTTTCAATATTTTATTATATTTAGATATTACATAATGAGCATTTTCAGTTCGTCCGTAAAGTCGCAAATCATTGACCCAGTCTTTCATTCTGAATCCCGTTGTGAATTTCGTTTAGCGAATCGAGGTGAAGCCTACATGCCAACGCTTCGTCTTGGCAACATTGGTTTAACCAAAGACGCTGGCAACAACAACACCTACCACTTTGGTCCAGGTGCTGCATCTGTTATCTCCCGAATCCGATTGATGGATGGGAACGAAGAATTAGATTCCCTTCGTAACGCTGCCCAGTGGTTGACGTTCAAGGGTCTCCAAAAAACAAACTCTGAAAATGTTAACGTTATGTCAAACCTTGAGGGTGGTTCTATTGGATGGTCTGCTGGTGCGACCGGTGAACTTTTGTCAAATGAGAATAAAGTTATCCGAGATGGTGAAAGCACCACTTTAGGAAGTATCGATCTTAGAGATTGCTTCGGATTCTTGAACTCGGTTTCGCACCTTTCTACGAAACTCTTTCCTAACCTCCGTGTCGTAATTGAATACCACGCAAACTCTAACCCAGCACTTATGGTTAATAACGTTTCTCAGGTTGCTGGATTAAAGAAGGTTGTGCCAATCCTTATTGCCGATGAGATTACGGATGACCGTCTCGTTGCTACTTTGGATGCCCAACTTAAATCTGCATCGTGGGTTGCCGTTGAGGTTGATACCGCATCTGTCCCACAGGTCCCTGGTATTACTGCCGCTGGAGCAGTTACGGATTCTGCCGTGCAGCGAACATCGCTCAGAATAAATGGATTCCAGAACAAGGCGGTTTCCCGAATGATGATCGCCAAGACTTTCCAAGATCCAGATGCATACTTGTACGGTGGTGGTGCGGCAGACACTGCTGTGAAAGGTCTTGCGTCTTACGGTTCCCGTGCTCTGCACAAGGAGCGATTTAATATGCGAGTCAATGGTCGTAACTTGCTGAGTGGCGACGGTCTCACCAGTCCTGCTCAGATGTCTATGATGTTGTCGGATGTGTGGGGCGAGATCGACATGTGTCCAGGTCAGGACACTGAGTCTGTTGGCGTTGATTCTAAATATGGTCTTACTGTTGCTGACCCAGTTACCGCTACCATCATTGGTAACGCCCCGAAAAATTGGGTTGGTGTGAATAGAACTGAACCACGAGTCTTGACGAATTCGGGTGCTCTTGACGCGGCAGGCACCGCCTGGGCAACACCACCAACTGCTCAACAGGGGTATTGGGTCGGCAATAGTTCGTTCATTGGTCTTCCAGTGCACGACAGAGTTACGGATCTTCAATTGGATTTGGTGCGAACCGGAACTCCATCCTCGGCTGCTAGTGCTCCTGGCACATACGATGCTGGTACCGTGTCGTCTGCTGGCAACTACCTTGCTCTGAACCTTTCTGTCTTCGCCGAAGTTAGCAAGCGTTTGGATGTCATGGGTGGTGATTACAAAATCAGTTACGCATAATTTCAATAAAAATAAAATATAATAATAATTTATAATGCACTATTCCTACATTGTACGAGATCACTATTATTATATAGACGAAATAGTTGAACTGATGAACTTGGTAGACATTGAACGTCGTATGAAGAGAGACGAACTGCCTGGAGAAAAACTACCAACAACTTTCAAAGAAGATCTTGAAAAAAAAATGAGAGAACAAACACGTTAGCAGAAACAACATTTATTGTTGCATGTTTTGCCAGTGCATATATCTTTTCCTTTTTGTGTCTCAGAACTTGAAATATTTTTATACTTGATTGGTTTGCTAAAAACAATTTCTGAATTATCCATATAGAATAAAGAGAGAAATAAAATATCTCTATATTATAATGATTTTAATTCTTGACGAATACCTCCCGTATGAAATAACAGATAAAATATATAAGGAATTTCATCGGGATTGTATGAGAGATATTGGAATCATTCTTAGATATAAAATAGTATTTGTTATTGTAGGTGACCGAATAAGTTTTTTAATATGTGAAGGACAATCATACACGAATTATTACGATCCTCTTCTCTCTTTTTTGTAATTAGTTAATCTGGATTATAATTACTAGATAATATAAATCATTCCTTTTCTGCAATTTTCTTCGCAACCGATATCAACTGTGATAAATATGTATAATATATCTAAAATATGACATAAACCATCATTAATCAATTGATTAGTTCTATATTTAGGCACTTTTCAGATCGCAGGGCGTGTTTTTTACAATTTTGTCACAATTTATATTATCCAGTAATTATAAATCAATTCTGTTGATTACGAAAAGAGAGAAAAGGTAGCGGTTATGTCATTCTTGATATTCACATATTATAAATTTAACTATGAGTCTTCTCCAAAAAAATATAA
>Ga0208643_1001625_pt1 | contig 11987 bp, 10 predicted proteins | sample VirMetDEL_Nov_12_FD_184516 | JGI IMG/M metagenome (GOLD analysis project Ga0208643, IMG submission 184516) | Aqueous microbial communities from the Delaware River and Bay under freshwater to marine salinity gradient to study organic matter... | ecosystem: Environmental > Aquatic > Marine >... | reverse complement strand
GCAAATCTTCTAGACTCTGAATATTTATAAGAATTAATAATATCTTGTGGACTAACTCTTCCACCTTTTAGTAGTGGTGCAATAAATAAGTTATCATCTTTTTTAAGTTTAGATCCAAATCTTGTAGTCATGTATTGTAGAGATCTTTCAGGGTCAGATTGAATGCTTCTAAATCCAGCTAGTCCTGGAAGCTCATCTTGTAAATTAAATGTTTGCCCATATTTTTTATCTGCTAATCCTCTTGACGCTCTTTCTAATCTTTTAAATTGAGATATAGATCCAGGCGCTAATGACTTAGCAATATGACCAATTCCCTTAACTGCTTTCACACCAAAGTCATCTTCTTCAGACCAGACTCTTCTACCACCTCTACCAATACCTCTTCTAATAGTAGAATCTAATAATGCTTCTGTATAAATAGATTCTGAAGCAAATGGCTCCATCAGTTCATATAAACTATCAGACATACCTTTTGCTAAAGATTGTTTTAAAGATTCTTCAGTAACGTCTCCTTGAGTCAATGCACCCATTACTGATCTAAAAGGTCTTGTTAAAGTATCATATGCATTTGAATAACTAAAGTCTACATATTTTAAATATCCTTTTTCATTTCTACCTGTTGGAAGAAGAGTAGAGTTTTTAGACCACTCAGGAACCATTCTTCTAAGAGCATTCATCTCTTCATCAGTTACATCATTTTTAGCTTTAAATGTTTCTGCTAATGCATAAGGAACACCACCTACCGTCATACCAAAACTAGTTAATCTTTTTAAACCAAGTTGCATCAATTCAGGTATTTCTGGACTTGCAAATGTCCCTTTACCAATACCTGCAGTTATATCGTCAATAGCACCTGTAAATATGTTATTACCTGTTCTCATAATTTCTAAAGGAAAAGCTATAAAGTTTCCAAATGGTGATTGTCTTAAAGCTTTTGCAGTTCTTCCAACATAACCATAGTTAGGAACTCTGTTTCTTGTTAAACTACCAGCTACTTCATCTAAAAAATTATCAAAACTTTCTGCAGCATACTCATCTCTCTGTACTAATTTTCTAAAGTATTTACCTCTTGTAGACTCTTCTGCTAAAACTTGTTTATAATTACCTTTGTTAACATTTAATGTTTCTGCTAATTTAGAGTAACGATTTCTTTCCAAATTCCAGTTTATAATTTTCCAGAAATCATCTTCTGCAACATAAGCATCTTGAGTTTTTCCATAAACTTTTAACAATTTATCTTTTAAATTATTAGTAAGATCGGTGTATACTCTTGAATCAGCGGCACCTGGATTATTTAGTACATCTTTTAAAAGTCTTTTTGCTTCACCCACTTGAACCTGACTATCTACAACACCCACTTTTAATAGTCTTTCATACAAAGCATCGTCTGCTTTAGTCATTGTACCTAATATTCTTTTTCCTGTTAAGTCATAAGACTGTTTAAATACACCTTGTCCACCCATAGATTTAGGTAATAATGTTTGAACATCGCCATAAGTTGGAAAGAATGCACCATTAGCAGATACAAAAGCTCCAGCACTAATAAAGTTTCTTACGTGAGTTATTGGTGACAAAATTGTTTTTGCAATTTGTGATGCAGCTTTCGGTGCAAGCACTGCATATTTATAAAAAGTTCCAACACCACTTCTGTTTAACCAATTACTAGTTGTATCAAATATTGAATCATAAAAAGGTGTTCTGATATACTTACCCTCTAATGGTGATAGACCTTTTGTTGATGATCCTGGTTCTATATATTTAAATTTTAATGGATCTGCTTTTTGTGCAGTTGATAATTCGTCTGCACCAAAAATAAATTTGTTAGGTCCTTGTGATCCTGTTTTAGCAATGTCATCTAAATATTTTAATGTATAATTTAAATGTCCCTGTTTACTAACTGTTGTATAAAAACTATATGATGGATCTTTAATTAATCCTGCAAGTTCTTCTTGCCATGGTAATAATACTTTATTTTTTAAAACTGAATCTTTAATGACAACAGAATCAACTTCTGCTTTTGTAGCTTTATTTAAAACATCTCCTGTTTCATTTCTTAAATTTAAAATATCTACTTCATCTACTGATTTAGTTTTTAAAAATTGATTGACCTCATCTGTTGCTTCTTGATTTAATTTTTCAAGAACTTCTTTTGTAGGTGTTGTTTTATTTAATTCTTGATATCCTTTTATCTTATTTGCTTTAACAGATTCAATTGCTGTAGTAATTTGAGATTCCGTTGGTTTATATTTCATCAATGGTCCTGATGATTCAAATTGTCTATATTGAGAGTTTAAATATTTACCTAAGTTTTCTTTTATACCATCAGCAATTTCTCCAGGCATTCTTCTTTGAAGAAGTCTCACTGACATATTATCAACAGATAATCTAAAATTCTTTACAGCGTTTTCTAACTTTTCTGTATTACCACCAGCTCGTCTAACCTTATCTAATAATTCATTAAACTGTTTTGTATTACTATAATTTTTTTGTTTAAAAAAACCTTTCTCTGTTTTTTTAACTAGCTGTTCTATGTTAGGTCTTTTCTTAGTTAGATCATCTAATTGTTTAGTTAATGTATTTGATTGTTTTAATAAAGCCTGACTTTGTTCTGTAAATTGTGCTTCAGGAATTAAATTTTTAGCTCTGTCATTACCTAGTTTAATTGTTTGATCGGTTACTTCTTTGATACCATCGTTAATATTTTTAAACGCAATAACATCATCTATTTGACTTTTTATAATATCTTTACCGCCCTCTCTTCTAGTGGCTGTTAGTAAAGACTCTGATCCATTGTCCATGGGTCGTAGTACATCATACAAGTCTGTTAAAAATTTTTCTTGTGAACTTACTGATTCTTTTAATCCTTTAGGTGCAGTGTAGTATTGAGTTTTAACCACGTCCCCTAGTTCTTTAATAGATGTATCTAATTCTTGAACTGATTTACTTGCTGCAAATTCAGCAGCTTTAATATTATCTAAACCAAAACGTCTTGCTTCAAAAGTATATTTAGTTCCAGTTCCTTCTGGCTTTAATCCAAACAATCCATATTTTTGTAGTCTTCTTTTTAGTGGACTTTCTGCATACTCAAGTAATCCTGTTTCAACAGGTTTTCTTAATTGTTGTATACCTTTACCAGCACCTACTAATGCAAGATTAAATATTGCACCTTCAGTTCCAAATTTTAATCTATTCTTTAATCTTCTAAATGCTTCTGATCTACCTTCTTTAGTTTCTTTATCCATCATGGTAATTGCAAAAGGTTCCAATGAAGTACCCCTAGCAATATCAGCAAAGGTTCCAATATCTTCATCAGCAACAATTGCTTCACCAACACCTGAACCGACAATAGCTCCTGTAGTAGGGCCCATAATTTTAGATCCAACTTTTGCTAAACTTAAATACTTACCAGCTTTTTTTGCATCTAAAGCTCTCTTTGCAATTAGTGCAGCCTTTGTTCCAAGCTGTGCTCCTTTAATTGCAAGAGGTGCTATCTGTGTTATTGCTTGTGTAATTTTTCCGATTGTTCTAGCTTCAGCTTCATCATCAAATGGATTAACATCATCAAACCATTGTTCAACATCTTTAGCTGTGTTTGTATCTGCTGCTAAATCATATAGTTCTGCACCTAGTGATACAAAACCTTTTGGTATATTCCATAAACCTGTAGCAACACCTGCTAATGCAGATTCAAAAAATCCTACGTCTTGTTCTTTTTTCTTTTCTGTTTTTTTATCTTCTGGAGATATTTGAAAGCCCATGGCACCTCCTTAAAAATTATCGTCACCAGGTTCTGCAAAATCGTCTTTACCGTTCTTATCCTTACCTACGTATTTTCCTACCTTACCATTTTTAAAAATGTAGTAGTCACCTGGAGTATAGTTTTCACCAGGATCTTTTTGAAATACTCCAATACCTAAACCAGATTCTTCAACTGCTTCAGCAGCTGATTTACCAGCTTTTTTATCTTTTACATAATCACTTTCTAATAAATCTGTTGCATAGTCATCTATTCTACCTTGTGATGTAGCTTCTTTTGTGGCAGACCCAGTTGATAATACTTTTGCTAAAGCTTCCGTTTTACTTAAACTTGGGTCTAAACTCATAATATCATTTACTTGTTTTCTAATAGTTCCAGGATCAGCTTGTTTTAATGCAGCTTCTAATGCCATCGCTTTGGCTGCAGCATTAGTTTTTCTTTTAGTTTCTGCAATTCTTGTTAAACCCTCAATACTTGGAGCACCAGCTTTACCAATAGCACCAACTAAATCACCACCAGGTTGTGCTAATATATTTGCGCCAAACTTAGCTAGTTCTAAATACTTTTGTCTTTTTAATTCATCTTCATCTGCAGATAATTCTGATTTAAATAATGGTAATAAATCTTCATACATTGTTTTAAGATCATTGTCAGAAAGTTCTTTTGTTTGATCATCCTTAGTAGAATCAGTAGTATCTGTTTTTTTACCTCTTAAACTAGGGGGTAAATCATTTTCCGATGCTTCAGCAGAGCCTATTAAATTAATTCCATCAATATCAAGTCCTCTTGCTTTTATAAGATTATCAATGTTGTCTTGAACAGAATCTCTTTTTTTAATTGTATTAATACCTTCACCTGTACCAACAACATAATTTGCTAAATTACCTAAAGGTCTAAGTCCATAATTATACACAGCATCATCTACGTTTGATAATAATCTACTCGTATCTCCAAGTAAATTACTTGGATAAATTTCTTTTTCAATATCAGCTCTTACAGAATCTCCTTCAGCATACCCAGGTCTAACAGACATAATACCATCATCGCTTCGACCACCCATTCTAAACATAGGTCGTTTTAAAATACGATTCATCATGTTACTTCAATGCTCCGAATATTCCTGCTAGTCCTGTACCTAATCCTAGTGCAGTTTGTAATGGTGATGCTGCAGGTGTTGATTGGAAATTGTATTGTGCTGGATAACCACCCATTAATCCTGTTACACCTTGACCAAAGAATCCTAATCTCTCTAATGGTTCGTAGGCCGCGGTTCTTGCACCTTGTCTTTGTGCATCTAGTTCAGCTTGTGATTGTGCTTGTTGCGCTGCACCTACTTGACCTAGTGTAGAAATATCTGCTCTTTGTAATTGTGGTACTTGACCTGCTAATCCAGATTGGAATTGTCCTAATCCTAACTGTTGTCCAGCTAATCCTTGTTGAGCTTGTCCTAAACCAAATCTATTTTGAATATCTTGTTGTCTAGCTTGTTGTGCTTGACCAAAACCTTGTTGTAACATTTGTGCTTGAAGTGCTGCTCTATCTCTATCTGATTGAGATTGATACTCTGCTCTTTGTACACCTTCACGTCCACCACCAAATGCTCCTGATGCAATTGCTTGATCTGCAATTGATTTTTCTTGTATAGCTCTTTGTCTATCGAATTCTGATAATGTAGTATCAATTACTTGTGATTGATAAGGTGACATGTATTGTTGCATTTGAGCTGAAGTTGGTGCTCCAGTTAAACCAGCAATACCACTTAATGTAGTTCCAACATCCCCTACTGTTTGACCAGCAGCTGTTGCTTGTGCTTTTGCTTGATCTATAAATGGTTGAAACGATCCAACACCTGAACCTGCTAATGTTGCAGCTCTTTGTTGTAATACATCTTGTCCTGCAACTGTTGGTGCAAATTTAGAAGTATCAACAGGAATGGCCGTAGTTGCTGTTAATTGTTTTGCATAATCTTTTCCAAGATCTTCTATAAACTGTGCGGGTAATGATCTAGTTTCTGTTATTGCCATTATACTTGAGCCTCCAAATTCTTCATCATCTTATACATCTTATCTGCGCCTTTATCAACACTTCCTCCACCTGCTGCTCTAACAGCGTCAGCGGTCATTACGAACTCATTTTTGGACAATCTTGCTGGTACATCATCTGCTTTTTCTTTGGCTCCTAATGGTACAAAACCACCACCTCTAAGATCCATTTCATTACCTCCAAGGTTCATGATTCCTCCATCAGCTTTACCTTCGCCAAATAATTCACCCATTAATCCTTTATATTCTGAATCAGACATTTCACCTGATCTTCTAAGTTGAGGTATTAATAGTTTGTAAAATTCCATTTTTCTATCTTCAGGCATCACTTCATCAATGTCATTCATCATAGCATCTAGCATAGCTCTTTCTTCAGATTCATCTGGCATTACTTCTACTTCTAGTTTATCAACCATAATTTTTCTTCCACCTACTTCACCACCTTCTGCATAAGTATTTGTAAATTGTGATGGTGGTAAAAATCTAAACTCAGGGTCATTTAATTTTGCACGTCTAACTATATCAGGAATATTCATTCCTTCACCTCTATCAATATCTGAAAAATCTACTTCATCTTCATCTTGTTCTTTTGCAGCTAGTAAACCGCCAAGACCCGACACTCCAGCAATACTTGCAAGTTTACCAAATTTTGTTAAACCACCTGTTCCAGAAACTAATTTTGCTTTATTAAGTAAACTACCTAAACCACTAAATTTTCCTTTTGCCATAAAAGGATTGAAACTACCTTTACCAAAAAAAGAACCTAAAGATCCTTTACCTAATATACCACCAAACTGTGTTCCTGGTATACCAAAACCAATTGCCCCTAATAATGCAGCTTTTCCAATAGGGCTTTTAACAACTTTCTTTACAGCCTTCCCTGCTTTTTTAATAAATTTTTTAATAAAATATGATTTAATTCCTGTTCCATTAACATCCTCACCTGCTCCACCTAATGATTTTAAAAGTGCAGCTTCTTCTGGATTAATATATGCTAAAGACTCTCCTGGAGGAGCCATTCTTTTAGCATCTTCTAGAGTAGTAATACCACCTTCATCGTAGAGTTGTCTATTCATATCTGATCTTGAAATTGCCATAATTTATCTATCTTATTTTGTTTCTCCAAAAATATCAAGGCTTGGCATAAGAACTTTTATATCTCTTCGAATGTCTGTCTCAGGTATACCCTTTGATTTCCATTCATTATCATCCTTATATTCCTCACCTGTTTTAAGGTTAGTTATTTTTTCTATTATTTTCTCTGGTTTTATGACGTTCATTTTCCTCCTATGTTCTGTCAAATTCTAGTATTGATACTGTGCCTTCAAATATGTCAGCTGTTGCTGCTTGTAATTGTAACTTGTCGCTTTCTTCTAATATAATTGTACCATCAGATATAGACTTAGAATTTCCTGAGTTTACAGTGTGTTCTGCAAATTGATAAGCTCTACCTGCAGACGTATCATATACATAAGCTTTAATCTCAACATTACCTGATCCAACATTAGCTGTATGAATGTTTTGAATGATTGCTCTAGACTCAGTTGGTACAGTGTAAATATCTGTAGCATTAGTTGTTGTTAAATCAAACTGTGCGTTTTTATATCTATTAGCCATTATGCTTCACTTCCACTGCTCATGAACCAAGTAAATCTTTGCGACTCATCTCTTAGCTCTTGTTGGAAAGTTGAGTTTAATTTTTCAATCAATCCATCTAAATCTCTAACTAAAGAATCAGCATCTTGTTGTCTGTATTCTTTACTGGGTCTAGTAAATACTACTGTTACTTTTGCCATTACAGACCGTAACCAAAACCTTGTCGTCCACCAGAGTCATAAGAATATCCACCAGTCGGTCCACCTGAATCCTTGGTCCCTGGTCCATCACCACCGCTTCCTGGTCTTCTACCTCTTCTCTGTGATTCAAGATTTGCTGCTGCTTTATCTCTTGCATCTTTTAAAGCTTTTGCTTCTCTATCTTTTAATGCTTGTAAATCTTTTAATCTTTGTTCAAGAACTTTTGATTTCTTTTTCCCTAAAGTTTTTTGTATGGTTGCCATTCTTTTATCAATAGCTCCACTTAATCCATAGTTAGTATCTGTTCCAAATAAACCACCTGATACAGTATTGTATTGATCCATTCCAGGTATTTGAGACATCAATCCTCTAGTTGAAGGATCAGAATAAAAATCATCTATGGTATTTTGTCTATAATCTCTTTCAGGCAACATTCCAAGTAATGCTCCAATTCCAGGTACACCTGTTATTAACGATGCTATTCCACCAATAGCTGATTTTCCTAAATCAAAACCTTTACTAATACCAGATCTTGCTTTATCAAAAATAGTATTTCCAGGATTACCTTTTTGCATTAAAGTATTATCTATAAAACCCGTTCTTGGGTTATTAAAAAATTGAGGATTTTGTATTCGACTCATTAAACTTGTGGGGGCATCTTTAAAATTAAATCCTGGTATTTCTTGATAATCTTCATTATCAATTACAAAATTATTAATTTGATTTTGATAACCAAATGGATCAGGATCTCCCTGAACTCCACCCATAATTTTATCTTGATATAAATCTGTTATTGCCATTATCGTCTTCCATCAGGTTGTGTGTCTAATCTAAAAGTACCTAGCTTCCAGCTCTGATTAGCCGCTGTATTAGCTACCTTTAAAGATATAGCTCGTGCTCTTGCACGAGTGTCTACCTTATCAGTAGATGAGGTAATTGTAAAGGGTCCAAGTGGTGAGCTTGCTTGAGAACTATTAGGATAATTTTTAAGCTGTAATGTTATTTGAGTATTGCCTGTTTGAGATAAAAAGTCAGGCACAAATCTTCTAATCTTCATAATGTATTCACCATCTCCTTGAAAGTCAGCAATACCTGTCATTTGACTACCAACGACTCTTTGAGTAATATCAAAGTCTCCTGATTCAATGTTAGAAGCAATTACATTTATACCACTTGCTAATGCTTCATCCGTTCCTTTTTCATGTTCAAAGTATATTGTACTACCTTCAGTATTACCAACAACATCAAACGATGCATCATCACCTGCAGTAAAACTAGTTGCATGTGGTAAACCAAACACAGCTGAATCTTGCCATGCGCCTCTTGCTAATGTTCCTGTTGTCCAAACAGGTCTATTAGGACGTGAGTCAAGATAATTATAAGTTACACATCTATTAATAACTGTTGAACTTTCTGTACAATAAAACCAAGTAATTTCACCAAACAAGTTGTTTAATCCAACATTTACTAATTGGTTAGCAGTTGTGTTTAAATCATCAAAAACAAAGTCTTCTACTAAACAAACCATAGTCTCTAAATTACCAGAGTATTTAAAGAAACCATTTTCTGACATCCAATATGCAGCACCATCAACTTCTAATGCAGCGTTCTGTCCAATTAAACCACAGTTAGTTCCTACTTGTTGAAAACCAAATGTAAATGGTTGACCAATAAATCTCATAGTAAATAAAGATGTATCAGTCCAAACATAGATTGCATCTCTACCTCTGACCGCACCTACAATTTTAGACCCATCAGCAAGTCTTTGTGTACCTGCTGTATTGACTGCTGTTGGTTGATAAGTATTAATATCTTCTTGATCCGAGAACCTTATAAACATTTCATCTTGTGTAGTTGGATCACCAATAGTTGTTTCTGTTCCAAAAAATACTAAGTGTCTATCAGGTGTTGATACTAACATATCACGTGATGCTGTTGGTGCACCTGTAATAATTGTTGCTCTATTGGTTACAGCGTTTGTTGCATTAGAGTCCCATTCAAATACTTGTGCATTATGGATTAATGCAATTACTTTATCTCCAAAATTGTCAATAGACCATAAACCTGGATCAACAACTAAGTCACCTGATGCTGCTTCACCCCAAGCAATGTAATCAGAACTATTTAGTATAGTTGCACCATTTGAATGTGTTGCAGCTGTTGTGTTTCTAACTCCTCTTGTAACACCAGTTAAAGTATTACTACTTATACCTGTGTATGAAATTTCTTCTGAACCTATTTGTATAAAATTTGTACCTGATGTTGGAAACAAAGATGCATCTGTTAATACAATAGTTGTAGTCACAGCATTGATACTACCATTTAAAGTTGTATTTGCTTCACCTGTTACAGTTCCACCCCAAGAAGCTAATCCCCAACCAAAACCAGGTAATTGTTCTGCGGGTCCTACTGGATAGTAATGTTGCATTCTAATACCACCTGATGTAGTTGCACCTGAACCTGTCTCTGCTGATGGCATTGTGATAGTTAAAGTTGTTCCTGTTGGAACAGATGTCACCATAAATTTTTTATCATCAAAGTCTGATGCTGAATAGTTTGAGTTTGTAATAGCTGTAAAATTATCTAAAAGTAAAATATCGTTGACTGCTATATTGTGGTCCGTGCTGAATGTTAAAGTAACCGTTGCTGAACCATTCGTTGTACTAAATGCATTAGATAATGTTGTAGTAGTTTTAATTGGATGAATGTCATAGAATACGCCACCTGTATAAGCGTATAAAATTCTGTTTGTGCCTATAATTGCAAACTTGTTACCAGATTTATTGACTAAATGATGTAAAGCTCTTGCAGCTCCTGTAAGTTTAGATTCTCCTAATTGTGACCAACCACCTATTTTTTCAGGTGTACCATATCTAAAACGTACATTGTCCCCATCAACCCATTGTCCTTCGGCTGTAGTTTCTGTAATCTGTTTATTGAATCCAGGTTGGAATCCGATTTTTTGTAGCATATAACCTCATCCTATTACATATTCCTTATTGGTGGAATACCCAATAATGGTCGTTTATCAAATTTATTTTTTTCGGCGAACGGACCATTTCTGTGGTTATAGTGTAAAAATACTTGACCACAAACCTGACCTTGAAATGGCTCTCGCCAATGTTCGAGTTCACAGCCACTATATACTAACATGTCTCCTACTTCAAGCAAGACTTTTGTGCCTTTTGGAGCGTTGGGTTTATGTATATTCTTGTATTCATCAATGACAGAATTAGCACCTGTGCCATCTATAAAAATAGGCCAAGGATCACCACCTAAATGTACAGTAGTAGATATCTCGCAACTAGGTCTGTCTTTGTGTCTTTTTAATTCATCTCCATTTTTATATAGTCTTGCATATGAATAAGTTGGTACTAAATCTAATCCTGTTTCTTGAGCCATGATTGGTAGCATCTTGACTAGTAAAGTTTCCATTACATTATCAGCATAATGTGAGTATGTATTTGGAATCTGTTGATCAGTCCATGTACCAAACATACCGTTGTCATAAGTTATGTTATTGTCATACATAAATTTAACTGCATCTCGTTTAAGCAAGAAATAGTTAAATATAAAGTTAGCTAACTCGTAGCTTACTGCACCTTTAATTACTTGATATTTATTGAAAGCCATCTTGTATAAAATTAAAACTTACTGATATTCTTATATCATTTGATTTGTTTTCTTCAACACAATGCCACAACCATGCTGGAAACATTATTATTCTACCTTCAACAGTATCTAAATGAACTTCTCTCCATAAATGTTTTGGTGGTTGACCTGGTTTTCTTGCAGGCATGTTTGTTTGTATTCCTGGTCTTGGATCATTAAAAACTATCTTACCACAATTGGGTGGCGTCTTTACATAATACACACCACTATATAAACTGTTAGGATGTATGTGAGGTCTATTATACCCACCAGGATAATTTATATTAGCCCACATATTACCTAATCTTGGTTGTCTATCTAACCATTCTTGTTTAAATATTTCATGTTGCATTTTAAATAACTCATCTACTAAAGGTTTAAATTGTGGTATTTCATGCATATTAGTTTGACTGTGCCAACCGTTCATATTTGTTTTCTTTACACCTTTGTCTTGTTTAGACCAAGCAACAATATCATTAGCTAGTTGTTGATTATCTAGTTTGACATCTTCAGCAAATATAAGAGTTGGGAAAAATCCTTCAGCAATCATCTAAATGGTTTACCTCCAAACCAAACAACAAGTGATTGTCTAACACCACGCTTAACAACATTAACTCTATGATTTAAAAACGATGCAAATATAATTGCATGACCTTGTTTAAGTTCTGCAAATTTACCTGGTGCCATCAACTCTAAATCCCCACCTTCAAACTCTGATGGGTCATTTAACAAAAGAGTCAT
>Ga0208643_1001620_pt1 | contig 12022 bp, 16 predicted proteins | sample VirMetDEL_Nov_12_FD_184516 | JGI IMG/M metagenome (GOLD analysis project Ga0208643, IMG submission 184516) | Aqueous microbial communities from the Delaware River and Bay under freshwater to marine salinity gradient to study organic matter... | ecosystem: Environmental > Aquatic > Marine >... | reverse complement strand
CACTGATTTAAGTATGGTGGTAGATTGTGTGCAACATGCGTTAACTAAGTTGACGTTTAAAGATAAAGAATAGGGAGATTATTAATATGGTAAAAATATACAATGATCTTGGCTATCGCGATCTAATTGCCGAACTTATTGAGCGAGAAAGGAGAGATAAGATAACTGCCGACAAAGAAAAGCTCAAGGAGAGCTGGAAAGGTAGCGGCAAAAGAAAAAAGGTCAATTATAAATAACAGGTAGGAGATGAAAATGATCACAGTAGATGAGTATGTTATAGACCCATTTCGCAGCGGAATTAGAATGCCTTTAAATGCAGAAATACTAAGTGTGAGCTTTCAGCAGAACGAACTTTGCATGTGGGCGAAAGTTAACACAGAAGAAGTAACAGAGATACGGAATTTTCAGGGTTTTGGTACTGGGCATGAGATACCAAGAGGTATGGGCATAGATTACGCCTTTATTGGAACTGCTCATGTGGATAATGGGCCTGTATTTCATATATTTGAACGGTTAGGTCTATAACACAGGAAGGGGTGAGAGTATGACAATTAAAATACTTATAGCTAGGGTAGAGGTAAGCGACCAATACGGCACTTATGAAGATAAGATAATTGGCGCTTTCGACGATGACGACAAGATCGCACTAGCTATAGAGAATGTAGAGCAAAAATATAAAACTAAGCGTATGGTAATTAAAACGTATGAATGTCTTATAAACGTACCATGCACCTACTAAACACAATAGAGAGTAGGAGGTAGAGATAACATGAAGAAGAAGCGACCAAAGATTCTAACGCCAGCAAAGATAGGGCAGATTGATCCGAAGATAGTTAGGCTGGCAATTAAGAAACTTAAAGAAGTCCGACTACATGACAAAAGAAAATCTGAATTTGAGCGCGCGACGAGATTGAAGGGCTACTCCTTAAATAAGGAAGAGAGAGGACGTTATGAGGATAACTGGCTGCAAGAAGCTTGGGAGATATTTAACCTAATAGATATTGATAATATAAGAGGTGACACATGATAGATATGGAAGAATTTGACGCTTGCACAGCATATCAACGTCAAGGAGACACTGCAGAGATAACTTGTAGGTTTGGTATGTGGTCAGTGAGAGGGCCATACGGATTGAAGTTAATTGATGAGGCTATGGGGTATTTCCAGCAGTATAAGCTAGATGGTGAGTATGCTTCTATTATTGGTGGAGATAGCGTGGCTGATAGGCTTAGAGAAAGTATGATGGAGGTTGAGAATGATCACAAATATAATTGGTGAGAACGAGTATGAAGTGTTTGTATATGATTGGGTGGATCTTCACGATGATTATTTGTGTGGGCATGTAAAACGACAACCTGATGCAGACGAAGAAAGTGACTTGAGATATTGGATGTTTTACCCAATAGGAGGTAGTAAGCCTTTAATGTGTTGTGACCTTAAGGAAATATCAAAATTTATTAGTAAGTTAAATGGTGGAGATTAAGATGGAACAGAAAGAAGTTATATTAGATGTACTAGCTAAGGCTAAACAACAAGGTGTCAATGCCTTCTTAGGTGGTGGGTGGGTGAGAGATACACTACTAGGAAAGACACCCAAGGATGTGGATATATTTGTACTAGGGGAGCAATCAACTTTCTTAACCAAATATTTCCCAAAACACGTCACACACCACCCACTAGATGTGGGAGCCTCCTATGGGAAATCTGTAGACTACGGCGGTAGTGGAGATAGTATCAGAGAAGATGTAGATAAAATAGAGAAGTATGATATTGGAGATTTAGATATTATCTATATGAAGCACAGTACAATATTAAGTGCATGTAGCTCTTTTGATAGCTCTATTTGCCAGTGCTATGCAATACTTGACGAAGAAGGTAATCTTTGCTACTATGTATCAGATGACTTCAAAGAGTACGAGGATAACAATACTATCTATTTCTATAGTGATATTCAGACAACAGAAGGTCACATAGAAAGGATTAAGAGTAAGTTTCCAGATGCCACATATAAAGATAAAATGCTTACTGAATCTAAGCCTTATACTCAAGTATTCGTAAAATAGGAGTAATATGTGGGAACACAACAAGAAGCAATCAACGCGATAAACAGTGGTGAGAATGTAGACCTATCAGGTGCAGCAGGGTATGGCAAGTCTTGGGTAATTGAGCAGGTGATAGATAAGTACACTATTGTAGCTGCACCTACAGGGATTGCTGCACTTAATGTGGGTGGTGAGACATGCCACTCTATATTTGGATTGCCTTATGGTATTCCATCTGAGGAAGATAAAGCTAAGAGAACTCGAACTTTTACAAACCTATTTACAGGGGATCATGTCAAGAGGTTAGTGATTGACGAATGCTTTAAAGGAGGTACAGAGGTATTAACAAAAAGAGGGTTCATACGTTTTGATAAGCTACTGGAAGGAGAGGAAGTAGCTCAGTTCGATGCTGACAGTAAGGAGATTGACTTCAGTATTCCTACTAGGTATATTAGTAAAGATTACGAGGGGGACATGGTGAACATAAAATCAACTCATAAGATTGATATTACTTGTACGGCCAACCATGAGCTACTACTCTACAACACCACTAATAGCAAATACGAAAAAGTCAAAGCCAAAGATTTCAAACCTAGCAGTAGGAATCTTATGCTAACTTCTGGAAGAATCAAAGACGAGGGGAAGTGTTTGAGTACGATGGAGAAGTTAGCTATAGCATTTCAAGCAGATGGGTACACCAAAGGTAAGTATAGCATGAATCTCAGCGCTGTAAATATGGTTAAGAAAAGGTTTGGCTACACTCCCAAAGAAGACCACTGTACTGTCGTTTTCAGATTTAGAAAAGAGAGTAAGATAAAAAGGTTTATAGAAGATTTTTCAGATTTAGATATTGTAAGGTATGATAATCCTAACAGTAACCAAGAGAAGTTTACTATTAAAAACATTCCTATGAAGTATATAAATAAAGATTTTAAAGAAGTGTTTGAATTAGGGGATTTTTGCTTAAGTAAAGCTAAAGAGTTCTTAACCTATGTCCAGCATTGGGATGGATTACAAGGAGTAAACAAAAGTGGGGGCTATTGTAATACTAATAAAAGTAGTATCGACTTCGTACAGAGTTTGTGCTGTTTGGCTGGGTATACTGGCAATGTCAGTAGGATTCCAGATAACAGAAAAGATTCTTACAAAGACCACTACAAGCTGTACTTCAGGGAGGACTGTGACTACATAACGACTCAGAATATTAGTAAAGAAGTGTTTAACTATAAAGGTAAGGTCTACTGCGTAGAGATGCCTAAAGGAAACATTATCATACGTAGTGGGAGAAGTACTCATGTAGTGGGTAATTGCAGTATGTTAAGAGCTGACCACCTAGATTTAATTGATCATAAATTAAGGCTAATTAAGCAGAATAATAAACCCTTCGGAGGGCTACAGATGATCCTTGTGGGAGACTTATGGCAACTCCCTTGTATTATTGGTGCTGATGAGAAGCGCATATACCGCAGGCTGTATGATAGCGGGTTCATCTTTGATTCTAATGTGTGGGAAGAGGCTAACTTCAAATCTATTGTATTGACAGAGGCTAAGAGGCAAGAAGATGAAGCTCAAGTGTCACTACTTAATGCTATTAGAACTAAAGGTAAGCATTGGAAAGAAGCTGTAGTAAGGTTGAATGAATGGTGTGTAGCAGAGCATGACCATCACACACTACACTTATGTAGCTACAATAAAGATGCTGACAAGATTAATAAGCTACACTATGATGAGAACACTAACCCAACAAAGTTATACCTAGCAGATATAGAAGGAGACTTCAACAGTAGGGATTGCATAGTAAATAGTAGCATTAGTCTAAAAGATGGACTACGTGTAATTCTCTGTGCTAACTGTCCAGATAAGACGTATCGAAATGGTCAGATGGGAGTGGTGACATTTATGGGTGGTAACTACATTGAAGTCAAGTTAGACTCAGGAGAGAGAGTTGAAGTGGTGCCTAATGAGTGGGAATCCTTTAAATATTCTAGAGGAATTTCAGGTGTACAGAAAAAGTCCACAGGAAAATTCAAACAGATGCCATTACGACAAGCAGGAGCTATTAGTATAAATAAGGCTCAAGGGTTGACTCTAGACAGTATCTGTGTTAATCTGGGGAGTAGATCGAGAACAGCTCTAACCTATGTTGCACTATCTCGTGTGAGAGATTTGAGGAATATCAGTTTGGCTAGGCCGATTACGGAAGACGATATCATAATAAGTGCGAGAGTGGGAAAATTTTATAAGGGTTTGGAAGAGAACTAATAGGGGTTATAAATGAGTCAGCAAGAAGAAGGTATACATGTAGGTAATATAGCCTGTATAGATTGCAGTAGCTCAGATGGCATGTCACTATATGAGAAGGATGATGGATCATTTGATGCCTACTGTCGTGCAGGATGTGATGAGAGAGTAAGGTACAAGAGTAATAATAAGTTAGCTGCTACAGAGTTGGCTGGTGAGTATGGTATTAAGAAAGTATCACGAAAAGGTAGGAGCACAGTTAAAGTGGATAAAGAGGAAGTAGCTACACCCGTTAAACGTAGAAGTAAGAAAGTAATAAGTGTTATCTCAGCAAATGAGAGAGACTCCATACATGACAAGTCTTCTGCAAAGAGTAAAGGGTATCGTGGCATTGCAGACAAGTACAATAAACACTTTGGCATCCGTACAGGGTTTAGCGCGGAGAGTGGAGAAGTAACACATAGATACTACCCATGTACTAATGGTAAGACATCAGAAGGCAAGACTAAGCTAGTAGGCTACAAGCAGCGTGTATGTGCCACTAAAGACTTCTTCTCTACAGGTACAGTATCTAAAGATTGTGACATGTTTGGGCAGTGGAATTGTAAAGGTAGTGGAAAGTACCTTATAATCGTAGGTGGGGAAGAGGATGCCTCTGCAGCGTATCAAATGCTTAGAGAAGACCAGATAGCTCGTAATAAAGATCAATACCAAGCTGTAGATGTAGTATCCCCCAGTACAGGGGAAACCTCAGCAGCAAGTCAGGCTAAAGGGCAGTATGAGTTCTTTGATGGGTATGAGAACATTATAGTAGCTATGGATGACGATGAGGCAGGCAGGAAGGCTGCTGACGCTCTTATTGAGGTACTACCTATGGGTAAGGTAAGGGTAATGAAACAGCCCTGTAAGGACGCTTGTGAGGCCATACAGAAGGACTTGGAAAATCTTTGGGTCAGTGCATTTTATTCATCTAAAAAACCTAAATTAGCTGGAGTGGTTGCTGGGGAAGATATGTGGGAAGCTGTAGTGGACTCTGTATCTAGACCAATGATCCCCCTCCCACCAATGCTGAAACCTTTGGAGGATATGCTATGCGGAGGACTACCTTATGGGGAGATCATCAATATCTTAGCTGCTAGTGGAGTTGGAAAAACTAGTATAACAAATGGGTGTGAGTTATTTTGGATATTTAATGCCCCCTATAAGTGTGGGATACTGAGCCTAGAGGCAGGAGCTGGAAAATTCTTAACTAGGATACTCTCTACATACCTCAAGAAGAATATTGCAAGGTTTAAGACTATAGAGGAGAAAGTCGCCTTCTTGGAGAGCAACAAGGAAAAGTGTTTTGACTTATTCAGTGATGAAGAGGGAGAAGACAGGTTTTGTCTTGTGGATGATAAAGGTGATTTAGATAGTTTAGCCTCTGCCAAAGCTATTATCCAAAAGATGATTATACAGGCAGGTTGTGAGATAATCATTATTGACCCTATACAAGATTTGCTAGACTCCTTATCCGTGGAGGAGCAGGCCGCTTTCGTAGGTTGGCAAAAGAAGATAAAGGCAATGTATAATACAACCTTTATAAATGTAAACCACACTCGTAAGTCTGGAGGAGGGGCTAAAGCAGGGAGCCAAGGAGGACTACTTACAGAGGAGGATATGCAAGGGACTTCAGCACTGTATAAATCTGCTGCTGTAAATGTAATATTAACAAGAGATAAGACTGCAGAAGATCCAGAAGAGCGTAACACTACTAAAGTGACATTGTTTAAGTCTAGGGATGCAGGAGAGACTGGAGTAGCTGGGTATCTGTTTTACGATATAAATACCGCAACACTACATGATAAAGATGAGTGGTTTAAAGGTAGACAGGCTTGACAAACTACCTTAAGTGTGTATAATGGCGGGGGAGTAACTAAGAGGAGATGTATGAATAACTTATATGTAGTAGATGTTGAAGGTGACAGTTTAAAGGCCACTAAATTGTGGTGCCTAAGTTGGCATCACCTAGAGACAGAAACCTCTGGCACTGTTACATCCTACTCAGAGATGAAGGAGTTTCTAAAGGGTAAGGATAAGCAGCTTATCATGCACAATGGTATCTGTTGGGATAAACCTACCTTAGAAAGATTACTTAAGATAAAGATTAAGCACAAAATGGTTGACACACTGGGCTTATCGTGGTATCTTTATCCTAAGAGGGTTAAGCATGGCTTAGAAGGTTGGGGAGAAGATTTAGGAGTTCCTAAGCCTGAGATCACTGACTGGGAGAACTTAACCTTAGAAGAGTATTGCCATCGGTGTGAGGAAGATGTTAAGATTAATACACTTCTATGGCATAAAATGGTAGGGGATTTAAAGGAGATATATAGGGATAAAGGAAATTGGCAAGCGCCAGTAGACTACACATCATTTAAGTTATCTTGTGTAGCACTACAAGAAAAATCAAAATGGAAACTTGATGTAGCTGGAGCAGTGAAGTTAGTTGACATGTTTGAGGAGAAGATTTCTCTAGCCACAGATAATTTGAACTCTGTGATGCCAGAAGTGCCTAAGACAGTAAACAAGACAAGGCCAGCTAAGCCTTATAAGAATGATGGAGAGCTATCTGCAAGTGGGATTAAGTGGAAAGACTTAACTGATGAGAGGGGGCTATCCTTTGACTATGAGGGAGAAGTAAAAGTAGTACAGAAGATGCTACCACCTAATGCTGGAAGTCCTGTACAGATTAAGGATTGGCTGTTCTCTTTAGGCTGGGTTCCATTGAACTTCGACTTCAAGAGAAATAAAGAGACAGGTGATGTTAGGAAGATACCACAGATTAAGGATAAGGATGGTGAGTTGTGCGAGAACATATTAAAATTAGTAGAGAGTATTCCAGAGCTTAAATATTTAGTTGACTTAGGGATTTTATCTCACAGGAAAGCATTAGTTAGTGGCTTCCTAAAGAGTGCAGAAGAGAATGATGGATATATTATAGCTGGTGTACAGGGGTTTACAAATACTCTACGCTTTAAGCATAAGACAGCAGTTAACATACCTTCACTCCGTAAACCCTATGGCAAGGAGATACGAGGACTACTTATAGCTGCCAGTGAAGAGTATGAGTTATTGGGAAGTGATAAGTCTTCACTTGAGGATAGGACTAAGCAGCACTATATGTGGCCTCACGACCCAGAGTATGTAAAGAGTATGCTAGCTAAAGACTTCGACCCACACTGTGATATTGCAGAGGTAGCTGGATTAATGACAAGTAGTGAAGTCAAAGCTTATAAATGGATGGATCAAAGGGATTTGAAAGAAGTTGTAGGGAAGGATGGCACTAAGTATGTTAAGAGTGTTTTAGCAGATAAGAGGTATGCAGGAAAATCTGCAAATTATTCTAGCACTTACGGCGCAGGCGCTGATACAATAGCCAGAGCTGCTGGAGTTCCTAGGCGAGTAGGTAAGTCTCTGCACAAAGCTTACTGGGAAAGAAATTGGAGTTTGAAGGCTATAGCAGATGAATGTATCACTACAGAAGCCATTGGGCTAAAGTGGTTGTGGAATCCTATAGCTAATATGTGGTATTACTTAAAGAAGGATAAGGACAAGTTCAGCACACTTAATCAAGGGACAGGAACATACTGTTTTGATATGTGGATTAAGGAGATACTAAAGACTAGGAAGCAACTGACAGCACAATTTCACGATGAGATAATCCTTGAGATTAAGAAGGGACACAGGAAAGCAGCAGAGAAGTTATTAAGAGATGCTATAAGTGTTGTTAATAAGGAGTTGAAGCTAAACAGGGAGTTGGGGATTGATATTGATTTTGGAGATAACTATGCACAAATACATTAAAGGAGAAAGCAATGAGTAAAGCAAAGTATAAGGTTGGGGATAAGTTTAATGCAGTGCTTATTATAAGTGACGTAGATGACGATGGAGAGGGTGAGCTTGTTGAGTTCTGGGTGGAAGACTTATTTGATAGAGATGGTGATAGGACTCGTGTTGGAAATGACCAATGTATCGCTTTTAACAACTTAGATGAAGCCTTTGACCCACTCCACAGAGAGCGTAAGAAGCAAATGCGTATTGCAGAGCTAGAGAAAGAGTTGGGGGAGTTGAAGGATGCAGACTAATATTAAACTAATACAACAAGAAGGAGTACTAAACAATGATGCCTAAATTTCTATCACAAGTTCCACTAGGCTCATTTGAACATGAAGACGGAGGTAAGGGGTTATCACTAACTTATGAGTGGCTAACTGAGCAGCTTAGGTTAGGAGGTAAGATGGGGAATAATGAAGTTATTAGTCAAGTTAATGTAGCACATGAAGGTATTGTGTTATTTGTAAAGGAGGAGAAGTAAGATGGAATTATATATTAAGGTAAGTTTCTGGTGTGGAGTTATAGTACTCCTAATAAACCTTGGGGCATTGAGTTTTGCCACCTTCCCAATTGAAGTTAAGCAATCACTTGGGCTTAAGGCTGTACAGACGTTGGTGGGGGCAGGTGTAACCCTGTGGGCAGGAACACTTTTATACGCATCGTAGTGTAAGTATTAAACATATTAAATTAAACTAAGAGGAAGAGTAAAATGGGATTAAAAGTAAAAAGTAATAGCGGCAACGGTGACTCTAAAGTAGATTGGAATGCCATTAATGTCCAAGTTGAGGATGATACACATGAAGCTCGTGTATCCCTTATTGTAGACTTAGGTGAACAGAAACGTGCTGATGCAGTCTACGGCGTTAAAATGAATAAAGCCAACGTAAGCTACTTTGCAACAGAAGAAGAAGCTCACGACTACATTGATGAAGCTAATGATATTGTAGGTGATTGGGTGATGGATAAGGAGGGCTATGATGTAGCTCCAGAAGAAGTAACAGTTGATGCTAAACTCTTAGAGCTTGTTAAGGACGATAAAGAGTTAAGCTCTCTAGATGAAGGTGACACAATCTTCAAAGTAGACTTCAAGATTAAAAGCCGTAAGAATGCAGAAGAGGTAGCTTACTTTGCAGACCTAGTAGATGTGTATGTAGACTACGGTGAAGATATGGGTGCTCCAAAACAGTTTAGAGTTATGCTCAATAAGACAGACTTTAAAACTCGTGAGTTGCAAGGTTACGCCATGTCTAACGTACCTCCTATGAAAGATGGTGGTATATGGACATTTGCACCTCTATCTATGCACACTAAACTAGCTAAAGCTACAGGCTGTAGTACAGTGTTAGAAGATGGTGATGATGCAGGTGATGTAAGTTTGTTCTTAGATAAGCCACTAGGTTTACCTACTACACAGTCCACTAAAGGTGATAAGACTTACTTAAAAGTGGGTGCTCCTTGTGGCCTCCCTAAGAAAGTTCTTGCATTAGGAGTTACTGAGCTAGACGTATCACCAGAAGCTATCACTTTTGAAGATGCCACTGTAGAGCAGCTAGAGAATGCTACACTACGCAAAGCTGTTATTGATAAGATTAAAAAGGCGGTTAACTATCCAGACTCACAAATTCAGAAAGCAATCGAAGAGTGGGAAGCTTCTAAAGGAAGTGCCTCTAAAAAGGATGAAGAGGAAGCTCCTGAACAAAAGAAAGCTCCAAAGAAAGCTAAGAAGAAGGTAGTAGCTAAGAAGGTAGTGGAAGAAGAGGAAGATGCATTCGACGAAGATATTCCGTTTTAAGAGTAGTAAGTAATAATATAGGGAAAAGGATTTCCCCATTAAATAGGAGATAAGGTATGGGCTTAAAAGTCAAGAGTAAAAAGGGTAGTGATAAAGTAAGGGACGTGCTTAATACTAGTAATGACCTAGTAGCCATTATAGATGGAGACTACATTATCTATAAAGCAGCAGCCGTTGCAGATGAACATTTTGTAACTGTTACACACAATAAATCACACAACCAGAAAGAGTTTAAGAATGTAACAGAGTTTAAAGGTAGAGGTAAGGCGATAGGAGGTTGGCTAGGAGAGCAAAATGAGAAACGTGTTAGTAAAGATAAGGCACCATTCTCCCTAGAAGACTTCACTATTGATAAGGGTGTAAGACGTGAGAAGAAGCAAGATGCAGATGGTAATGAACTCACTGATGATGAAACACTAGCTCACTACTTCTATAGTGCTAGATCTATGCTTACATCAGTGCTAAAGGAATTAGGTGCTAGTGACTATGTAATGTACATAGGAGGTAAAGAAGAGTTCAGACTAAATAAGTCTAAGCTGATGAAGTATAAGGATGGTAGACCTCCAAAACCTCTCATATTTAAGGAGATGCAGAAATACGCTATAGAACACTTAGACGCTAAAGTGGTAAATGGGATTGAGGTAGATGACCAAATAATTATAGATGCTTACAAGAAAGACAACCATGTAGTAGTGGGGATTGATAAGGATATCTGCTCACAACCTGTGAAAGGATTTAATCCAGATAAAAGTAATCTAGGTGTTATTAACTGTGCATCTCTAGGCGAATTAGAATTAGATTCTAAGAAGAAGGTGAGAGGATATGGTTATAAATTCATGTTAGCTCAACTAGTGCTTGGGGACAAAGCTGATAACTACAAACCTACATGTAAATCAGATGTAAAGTTTGGAGATGTAAAAGTGTATGAACTCTTACATGATATCACCAGTGAAAAAGAAGGGTTGGAACGTGTAATAGAGCAATACAAACTATTCTACCCAGAGCCTATTATAACAGAGGATTGGAGAGGGAACTCTATACGAGTAGATTGGATGAGTGTATTAGAGGAGATATTTCAGCTCGTAAATATGTGTAGGCTGAATAATGATACTAGGAGTATATTTACAGAGTTCACTAAGTATAAGGTTAAGTATAGTTATGCCGACTAGATTGGATTTAAAAGGGAAAGTGTTTGGCAGGTTACTGGTAATTAGAGCAGATTTAAAAAGGGATAAAAGTGGAAAAATTAGGTGGATATGTAAGTGCAGTTGCGATTGCCAAGTGAGTATAAGAGCTTCAGATTTAAGATCAGGGAAGTCTAAATCTTGTGGTTGTCTAAGAAGGGAGACAAGTTGTAGTATTCACACTACTCACAGCTTATCCTCTCAACCTGTGTACGCGGTATGGAATAATATGAAAGCTAGGTGCAATAACCCTAAAACAAAGGACTACAAGGGTTACGGAGGTAGAGGTATCAAGGTGTGTGATCGCTGGTTGGAGTCTTTTGAGAATTTCTACGAGGACATGAAAGATGGTTACGAGAAAGAGTTGCAAATAGATCGCATAGATAATGATAGAGGTTATAGCAAGGAGAACTGCAAATGGTCTACTAGAAGTCAGAATGGTAGAAACAAAAGGACATACGGTGCATCTAAATATAGAGGAGTTAGTTGGGATAATAGTTCTGCGAAGTGGAAAGCCCAAGTGAATAAAGAAGGAAAAGCTTATTATCTAGGTCTATTCACTTCTGAGATACAAGCTGCCTTGGTATATAACAGAAAAGCACTGGAATTATTTGGGGAATACGCATTTTTAAACGAATTAGAGGTGGATTGTGATGCACAACAAAAGTAGTAGAACTATTGACACTGAGATGGAAATTTATGAGGTGGAGTATGAATATTAAAACATCTACAGATACTTTCATAGAATGTACGAAGATGATACGGAGTGAGATATGAGTACTAAAACATTTACAAGTACTATATTGGGAGTAGTTGCTGGCCTGAGCTTTGGAGCAGCTATGTTACTTATTGGTGACAACTTGCCAATGCCATTCAGTGCTAAGGAAGTG
>Ga0208643_1001618_pt1 | contig 12034 bp, 29 predicted proteins | sample VirMetDEL_Nov_12_FD_184516 | JGI IMG/M metagenome (GOLD analysis project Ga0208643, IMG submission 184516) | Aqueous microbial communities from the Delaware River and Bay under freshwater to marine salinity gradient to study organic matter... | ecosystem: Environmental > Aquatic > Marine >... | reverse complement strand
ACACTATGTCTATCATAGTTATTTCCTTATTTGAGTTTTCTTATCTCATCAAGTACGGACCTGCTTAACGACTCCACAGCACCCATACGACCTTTTAACTCTCGATAATCGCCTGTCAATTCAGTTAGCTGCTTTTGGTTTACTTCATTTAGCAGTTCAAATTTCTCTAGCTTGTCTGAGTCTTTCTTAGTGTGTGAGTTGATAATAAACCACAAACCAGTGATTATAGACGCCAAAACACTTATAGCGCCTAAAAATTCTATTTTCGTAAGCTCCATAAGTGTCTCTTGGTTAATGCTTTAGCTTTTAACTATTATAGCATTTTATTATTTCTAAATATATGGCGCGAATATTTCAATCTGACACTTGGAAGTGTGGCATATCCCAACCAGTGAAGTTTGTACTGCCAAATGTACCGCCCCACGTTACTTCTGAGTTAATCTTACCCTCTTTACGTAGTCTTTTAGCTGTTGCCAGTATCACCCCTGCAATTATCGATAAATGTATTTTATCCCACGATGCCTTACCGTTAACGTATGCGTAAAAATCTAAAGCATTACCTGACTGATGATAAGATTTGCTTTTGTATCCGTCACACTTAGACTTAGCATCCATGAATAACTTACGTTGTTGTTCTGCTGTTCTTAATCCTCCTGAGCTAGGTACTCCAAAATCAATAGGGCTATTCTTAATCGCCTCTGTGAATATTGTTATTAAGTCATTATGAACGCCTAGCATATTCTCTGTGCTTGACCTGCTAAAACTAAAGCTACTCATTTTATTCTCCCTGCTAAGTCTCTTAACGCTCGCTTAACTTCAATCAATTCTTCCACTGCTAACCAAGCATCTGCTATATCAAACTGGTCCCAAGTACCACGCTGTAGTGTTGTTTTTAGTATTACTAACTCCTCATCGCTCATTTGATTCTCCCCTTGCTAAATCAATAGACTCATTGATAATTCTGGTGATGTATTCAATGTAATGCTTTTTATTGTAAAAGCTATCTAATGCATTTGCAGCTTCAATTAACGCTTTCTCTTCTGCTTCTGATAACTTTACATGCTGTTTAGTAATAATCTTCATTGTATTCTCCAGTTGTGTCTATTTCGTCCATTTCATCAATATCAATACCATAATCATAATCCTCATCCGGTTCGTCTAACCAAATAATCTCTTCTGGTTCATGGCTTTCTGGTATCAATTCGTTATACATGCTACACCCCTGCTTGACTTAAGATATGAATAACCGCTGGCAACATACAAGCTGCAATCGCTGCCATTACAATACACCATTTAACAAATAACCCGAATGCATTGCTAGAATTTAACATTTTCTCTCTCCTTGATTAACTTAGTAATTTAACTATAGGCGGTAAACTCTATTACCGCCAGTTAAAATGGAATTTAATTAAAAAGGAATATTGTCGTCAAAATCCATAGCCATTGGTGGCGCTTGCTGTGGTGCTTGTGGTGCTGCTTGCTGTTGGAACCCACCCGATTGTACTGGTGCCTGTGGTAAGTCGCTATAAAATACCTTTGTATTGCCTAGAATGGGCGTTTGTACTTTCTGTTCACGTTCTTCCCTTGATACTGACTGACTAATAAAGCCGTGGTCTCCATACTGGCTCTCATTATCTGTGTCAATAAATGTGGTTAAGTCTAAATACTTAGCTCCATTCTTACCTGTGAATAAGCGAGACTTGTCGATTTTTGTTACGTCAATTTTGATGCTGATTCCGATTTTCATTTTTCTCTCCTGAGATTAAAGTTTGGCTAATTTTTCTTGAGCATATAGCTCTACTATTACTTTGTTAATTTGGCCCCATTCTGCGCGATTGTGGCACGATTGAATGTAGTTCTTGAGCTTACGTTTACGTTCTGACTTTGGAATTGTTTTTATTGTTACATCGCTAACCTTTTCTGAGTCGTGTGATATTGTTCTTTTGCTACTTGCTATATAATCAATAACTTTAATTTCGTCACTGGTAGCCCAGCATTTATCACTACATAATAATTCTTCTCTGTTCATGTGAATCTCCCTGTTAAATTGATAAGTTAAATATAGTCTCCACTTAAGGAGGCTGCAAGGTTTATTTTAGTTTATTTATTAATTCTTTTATTTTTCCTACGAACTCAAAAGTCTTATCCTGCATGTCGCTTATATATGAGTTGTCCCGGTACACTCTTTGCTCTAAATACCCGGCAGCACAATCTAATCTAGGGTCAAAGCTTACAAAGTCGCACCAGTCGCGTCCAGACACCCATAACTGCATTTGAATCTGTGCCTTATAGTCTTTGCTATAATCATCTGACAAAGCTCTTTTAAGCTGCGTGGTTGTATTGGGACATTTAATCTCTAACAATCCATCATCACCTACCAATCCATCCGGAGACATACCGATGAACTCGCTATGCTCTATAAATGCCACCTCTTCTACATCAAATCTACTATTCTTGATAGAGTATACTGCTCTGGCTTCATCCTCTGTCTCAGTTCCCCAACGCATGGCATCATTTTCAAAGAATGGCTTAGACTCACCTGTTAATATTTCAGCTACTAACTCTATCATATAAGACTCAGCCATCTTACTGGGTGCGTTACCTCTGCCGTTAGCTAGCACCTCCTTAATACGTGAGGCTGTCACCTTGCCTAGCCTGAGTGATAACCACTCAGGCGAACCTTGTTCACACGTTGTAATTATTTTCATAGTAAACCCTTGATGTAAGCTCTGTAATTAGGGTCCTCAATATTATCCAATGTAGCCTTATTGCCCTTGATAGCGTCAACCCATGCCATATCGGCCTTGGTCGGTGTTTTGGGTTTACTTGCAGCATTGCCGTCGTCATCTTCACTTGGAATGCCCGCCACCGCTTGCAACCCATAACGTCTACAATATGTAATAGCTGAACCTGCTCCCTGTGCATCCTGCTTGGTTAACTGTACGGTAAAAGAGTTTGATAGCCACTCACCTGATTCATGCATTAGAATCGTTTCTATGCCTACTCTGCCACCATCTTCGATAGGAAACTGTACATAACTTAATCCGTGGTTAGCAAATGGTTCTTTAATAGCTTGGACCACTGAGCTTAAATCAGCGTACTTAGATTTAAAGAATGGATTAGCAGCACCTTTAGCAGCTCCGCCCATTTCCGCCTGTGCACTACACATAGCTACTGCTAGGTTTTTGATTGAGTCTGATTTGTTCATTAGAAAGCCTCGCTTGTGTAATGTGTTAGTCTTGCTTCTTGCTCATACTGTTCGCTTGTCATTGAGTCGTCATTAAATTCACTTCTAAGCTCTGCTAGCAAGTCAAACAATTCGTCTGTTGCTACAATGTTAGATTCTAATAGTTTCAACTCTATAATTGATAATGCCAATCGTTTGCCGCTTGTTAATCCTGAGTTATACATCAGGTTGCCATGTTCAAGTTCTGCTAGTATTTCGTTTTCATATGACATGTTGATTATCCTTATTTAGTGTTAATATCCCAGCTTGAAAACTTCATCATTTCAAGCCTCTTTTCTTCCTTGACTGCTAGTCTACGTTCTTTCGCTTCCCTAGCTAGTTTGAATTTGCGTTTCTGTACGGTGTCCCTTTTAAACCATGCAAACATAATATTCTCCTTAATTAGTGCAACCTCATTTTAATTTTATTTAGTACCAGTGTGTGGGTTGCGACCCTAATCACTTGGAATACACAAATAATAGATTAGCTATTAACATAGTGCAAGGTTTATTTACGTTTATTTTAAATTAATTTAAAAGGTGTTATCATTGGCGTAATAATAAATTAACCGGATGAATGTAATGGATGGAATCAGCAAGGAGTTAAATGAGCAGATAGAGCTTGAATGTGAGATTAGACGACTAAAGCTATTAGCAGATAAATTAGAGGCTATAAACCGCCCTAAGACGCGCAGAGCAATTGAGGAGCTAAAAGAACTAAATGAGTCTAAGAGAGATTATTATGAGGATTAATTGAAAGCCAGCTTGAAAACTGGCTTTTTATTTACTCGACTGACTGGCTTTTAAGTCGCTCAACTTCAGATTGATAGTTCAGATACTCTACCATATGTGCGTTGGCTGCTTTTTCTTTGCCTTGCTCTGTTGCCACTTCCCACTGCTTATAATGAAACTTCGCTTTCTCTTGATACCACATTATCATTCTCCTGTAATCCTTGTTGGCCTGCATAAGTAAGAGTGCTTTTTATATAGCTCTTGGTAATAATTAGCTTTGTTGATATCTTCGCCGATTTCGTTTTTCTTTCCTGCCCGTAATCTGTATTTTAATGTATTGCCTAAGCAGTAACCATGGAACTCTTCTTTAGTTAATGCGCTAGCAATTACTTGTATGGCCTCAATACCATCACTTAATTGATAATGGCTAGGGCTTTCAACTATATCACTCATAAATCACCCGTTAATTTAATATATCCGGGTTCATTTACTTTGATTGTGCATATAACATTTTTACAATCTAATTTAACTATTGCAATCCACTCGCCACCCTCTTCAAAGACTTCAAGAACTGAGCCGGGGTAGACATCATTGTCAGGATTCATTGATTCATGGTAGTAGTTAACTCTGTTTCCGCTTTTATACTCTGATAATTCCATGTTATTCTCCTTTTGTTAAGTTAATTAAACTATAGCACTTGATTAAGTATTAGCAAGATTAATTTAATCTCATTTCATCCGAGTTAATACCATCAACGCCACGTTCAGTATCATCTAGCTCAGTTACAATCTCGATAGGTAGTAAACTATAGTGTTTTTGCACAATCATCTGTGCCACTTTGTCACCTTTTCGCAACTCTAACACAGTATCAGAAGTATTTAACAGTGATATCATCACTTCGCCTCGGTAATCAGCATCTATAACGCCAGCCAATACAGCCACGCCTTTCTTAGCTGCTAACTTACTTCTGGGCCAAATCAAGCCAACCATGCCACTGGGTATTTTAATTGCTATACCCGTTCGTAACAATGCACGACCTCCGGCAGGTATATCAACAGACTCTACTGTGAATAAATCTAAACCTGCTGAATCCTTAGAACCTAGAATAGGTGTTATAGCTTCGTCATCTAATTTCTTTATCTGTATTGCGTATTTGCTCATATTATTCTCCTGAGTAGTTCATTGTGTAGTTAAGTTCTGCTAGCGTTATTGATTTTATCACCTTTGCGTACCTGCCAGATGATGTGGCAAAGATTATATTACGGCAAGTATCATATAAAAGCTCATCACTTGTTTTGTCCCTAATCTTTTTGCAGCATTTTGATATCTTAATAGCCCTAGCTTTAGTGTTTAAATTAGAGTGAATCCTATTTGCTAACAGTATTGTTAATGTGTCGCTTTCTACTTGTTCCGCGTTCATTGTTATATCCTTTTGTTAATTCACTCGTAATGATAGAGCATAAAATTATTATAGCAAGAAATAAAAGCATCTATTTCAGGTTGGATGGTTCACTGGTATTTATTATAGTGACGTAGATATTTGAAACACCCACTTGAAAAAGGCTTAACTCAGATTTTAGTTATGGGTGTTTAGTTGATGACACTAGTGACTATTATAAGAAGTAAGAAAGGGAAAACTAGCACTGGCAATACCTATAGCCAATTTTAGGTAGTCATTCCCTACCTAGAGGGTAGCCATCCCCTACCTGTAAGGTAGCCATTCCCTACCTTAGCTATATTTAGGTAGGCGTTTGACTTCCTGATTGTCATGTTGTATTATTAAATCTCAACTAACTAAAGGGTATTTAAAATGAGTAATAATCAAAAACGTAAAGCATGGATAGATTCTGATGGAGTTATACACCATGCTACGGATGAGCCAGACTTTGTAAAATTATATTATGAGCACCTATCATTTGTTGTCGGTCTAGCAAAGAATGACCATAACATATTATACAAGCTATTAACATATATGGGTTACGACCATTCTATTTTTATAACACTTGGAATGAAGAAGGTGATAGCTGTAGAGTTGGGTATATCTAGCCACAAGGTTATTGAGCAATCTATTAAAAGGATTGTTGATAGTAACATTCTAGCTAAAGAAAGACCGGGTCATTATATAGTTAATCCATTCTTACTAGCCAAAGGTAGCTGGGATGCCGTTAAAGATAAGCAAAAGAAAGGTGTTAGAAGTATTAAGTTTGGCCTTGATTATTGTAGTAACGGTATTAAATTATCAGTGGAGAAAAACTAATGGATATAGAAGAGGATTTTATTAACTACATTGGTGCTGATGGTATGAACTACTATTGCTGTGAGGCGGATGATGGCGAATACCAAAAAGAATTAAATAAATTTATAGTTAAATCAGGAGAATCAAAATGATTACTCAAGAAGAATTAAAAGAGCTATTCACATATTGTGAGGAGACAGGAAATTTGATTAGAAAGGTAAGCCTTAGTGGCGGCGCTATGGCTGGTGATATAGCAGGCAGTAAAAACAAGAGGGGCTATATAGCTGTTAAAGTTAAAGGTGAGTCATACCTATTACATAGAGTAATCTGGGTGATGGTTTATGGTAGTATTGATTCTAAGCTCGGTATAGACCACATCAACGGGATAAAAGATGATAATAAAATCAACAACCTGCGACTAGTAACGCAGGCTATAAACAACAAGAACGCCAAAAAACAAAACGACAATAAATCAGGAGTTACTGGTGTTCGTTGGGATAAGGTTAGGCTGAAGTGGGTATCTAGAATATCATCTAATGGTAAATTGATATACCTAGGTGCATTTACTAATATAAAGGATGCCGCCAAGGCCAGAGCTAAGGCTGAAATAAAATACGGATTCCATGAGAACCACGGGAGGGATTAATTATGAGGCCTAGACATTGTTACGATGACGAAGATAGCACTATATATAACGATTTAAAATGGATAGAGGCTCAATTAGACCAATTACCTATATCGATGCAAAAAAAAGTGTGTGAACGTTATAGTGATATATACTTAAAATTAACCAACGAGGAAGATTTTAAGGCTAGGTTTAGAAGTAATACTTGGCTTCGCCTTACAGTAAACAAACACAAAGTAAAACAACAGGAGGACTACTTTTAATGAAACTTTATCCACTACGACCGCATCAGGTTGAAACTATGCGTCTATTACGTGAGTCTTTCGCCAACAATCTAAAAAGACCGTTAGTATATTTACCAACAGGGGCTGGCAAGACAGTTATAGCGGCACATATTATAGCTGGGGCGTTAGATAAAGGGCGTAGAGTTACATTTGTAGCACCAAGGATAAACCTGTGTGACCAAACAGCCAGAAGTTTAATGGCTCAGGGCCTGCCAAAACCTTCGATAATGCAAGCCGACCATTCGTGGTTCAATGCAGGCTCTAGGTTTCAGATTGCTAGCACACAAACACTAACAAGGCGTAGAAACTCTATAAAAACTGACTTATACATTATTGATGAGGCACATTTATCATTTAAAGTCATTAGTGATATAGCAGAAGAAACAGACACGCCAATGATAGCGTTAACAGCTACACCTTTTACAGTTGGTCTAGGTAAGATTTATAACAACTTAATCAAACCTACATCATTAAGGGGATTAATAGACAATGGTTTCTTAACAGATATCACTTGCTATTCGCACTCAAAGCCAGACCTAATTGGAGTAAGAACCAACCAAGGCGAGTATGATAACAAGCAGCTTGGAGAAAGGTGTTCGGATGCTAAGCTAGTGGGCGATATTGTTAGTACTTGGTTAAAGTTAGGAGAAAATAGACAGACTATATGCTTTGCAGTCAACGTTGCGCATGCTAATTTTTTAGAATCTGAGTTTAACAAAGTGGGTATTTCCTGTGCCGTGGTTGTTGGTAGCACACCGAAAGAAGATAGGGATGAGTATTTTAATAGCTTTACCCGTAAAAATATCAAGATACTAATATCAGTATTTGTCTTATGTGAGGGTTATGATGGTGATGTACGATGCTTAATTGATGCCGCACCTACCAAGAGCGAGGCTAGACACACACAGAAAATAGGTAGAAGTTGCCGGATAGCTGATGGTAAGGTTGATGCTATAGTGCTAGACCATTCTGGAAATATGCAGCGTTTAGGGTTCCCGGAAGATATCGAAGTAGAAGAGCTTGATGATGGTGATAAGAAAGAATCAGCAGAGCGTCAAGAAAAGAAGGCCAAAGAGAAGAAGGAAAAACTCCCGAAAGAGTGTCAGAAGTGTAAGCACTTAAAAAGAGCTAATGAGCATGAATGCCCCAAGTGTGGATTTACCCCTAAGTTCATCGAGAATGTAGAGATTGAAGAAGGTGAGTTAGTCAAAATCAAGGGTAACAAATACAGCAAAGACGATAAGCAACGTATATTTGCAGAGTTAAAAGGCTATCAACGTGAAAGAATGCTAGCAGGTAAGAACTTAACGGATGGCTGGGTAGCTAATACATATAAAGATATGGTTGGCGTATGGCCTAAGGGATTACGAGATACACCGTCACAACCTAGTGAACAGGTACGTGGATTTATCAAACATAAAGCTATAGCGTGGGCTAGGTCTAAAAATAAAATGAAAAATAACTTCTAAATATCTTGCTTTATTATTTAAAGCGTCTATTGTTAGGTTAATAAAGTTAATAAGGAGTTTGAAATGTCAGATAATAAAAAAATGTTGCTAGTGGGGCTTATATTTCTATTTGCTGGCTCTGTTGAGTACTTTTTAATGTGGGCCGGATTGTAATGAATGATTTAGATATATGTAAAAGAATAGCAGAAATTGAGGGTTATAAAGTTAATCTTTCTATTAAATGCGAGGGTGTATGGTGTTCTAGATACGACAATAATTGTTATGGTATCTACAACCCACTAACAGACGATGCTTTGTGTTTTAAATTGATGATTAAATATAGGATAGAAGTATTTCCGTTAGGAAAAACCCTTTGGTGCGCTTGGGATTCTATAAACCTAGATACTCGCACAAATCACGATAACCTAAACAAAGCTATATGCCTAGCAATCATCAAGGTGAACAAAGGAGGGTTGTAATGAAAACAATTGATGCCGCTAAAGGTCACTGGGATACAATCCTAACCCACTACGGTTTAAGGTTTACTAATAACCGCCACATACAGTGCCCTATCTGCGAGCGTAAAGGGTCCTCAGGTATTAGAATTAACGAATACCGTGGTGATTGCTCTTGGATTTGTGTCTGTGGCTCAGGTAGTGGTTTTAATCTACTGATGGAGATGACAGGCAAGCCATTCAGCGAGATAGCCAAAGAGATAGATTTAATCATTGGCAATACTCATGACTATAAGCCATCCAAAGCCCCTGTAAGCCTCAGAAAGGCCAAAGAAGCAGCCAAACCAATAAAGGGTAGCTTAGCAGAATTATACCTCAAGGAAAGGGGCATACAGGCGCTTCCATCAATGTCAGTTGAATATATTGAATCAATGCCTTATTACAGTGACGGTAAGCAAACTGGAAGTTACCCGGTAATGCTATCAACAGTGACAGACTCACAGAGCTTGGAGGTTTTACAGTACCATTACACTTATCTAGATGGCACAAAGAAACTAGATAGAAAGGTTAGGAATGTAACAGACACAGATTATAAATCACCAGTTATTAGGCTGATGGAAGCTGAGAAAACCTTAGGCATTGCTGAGGGTGTGGAAACAGCGTTAAGTGTTTATGATAAATATAATGTTCCTTGCTGGGCTACAGTTAACAGTGGGTTTATGAAGAAGTTTCGCGCCCCTAATGGCGTTACTAAACTATACGTATTTGCTGATAATGATAGAAGTGGTACGGGCCATGCTGCCGCCTTTGAGTGTGCCAGAGCTAACCTAGCAGCAAGAAATGATGTGAGTGATGTTGTTGTAATGTGGCCTGATGAAATAGGTGATTTTAACGACTTAGAAGATAAAGAAAATGTATGTCATTGGGAATTCAACAAATAAACATTGCATTAGTACAAAATGTGAACTATCTTTAAACTATCAACTAACCAAAAGGATGCCAAGATGAACAGAGAAACTCTACTAAAGTATTGTAACGAAACACAAGCGAAGAATGTTAACGCCTACTTTGATGCTGATTGTAAAGTAAACAAAGCCGCTAAAGTGATGGGTGTTAATAGCTCAGTAATTAGCCGCTCATTATCAAGAGCAAAAAAACGTGCAGGTATTGCTAAGTTTTTAAGAGGAACGCCAGCAAGAACGAATAAGATATCAAAAGGATTAAAGATATTAGTTATACCGGATACTCAAGTTAAATTTGGCGACCCAATGGAGCACCTAACCGCTTGTGGTAATTATATTGTAGAAAAGAAGCCGGACGTTATCGTTCACATTGGCGACCACTACGACATGAAAGCATTATCATCATTTGATACAGCTAAGCAGCTAGAGGGTAAACGTGTATTAATAGATTTAGAGGCAGGCTACAAAGGTATGGATTTATTAATGAAGCCTTTGATTGATTATAACTTAGCTAATCCAAACAACCAATATCATCCTAGATTAGAATTCTGCCTAGGTAATCATGAGGTTAGACTTGAGCGTTATATTAACACTAATCCTACGCTATCAGGGATACTAGAATATCCAAGAGAATTTAGATTGGAATCGTGGGGTTGGAATGTTAACGAGTTTAAAAAGCCTATTATGATTAACGGATTTGCCTTTGCACACTATTTTTATAATCCTATGTCCGGGCGCCCGTATGGTGGCACAGCACACACTAAGCTAAACAAAATTAAATGCTCTTTCGTGATGGGCCATCAGCAGGGTTTAGACCTAGCCACAACCACCGGGAATGATTGTAAACGCTATTGGGGAATTACTGCTGGTTCATTTTATCAACATGATGAGGGTTATATAGGCCCACAGGCCAACGACCACTGGCGCGGATTGGTTATGATGCACAACGTTCTGGATGGTGATTGCGCTCCTTGCATAATCAATATAGACTGGTTGTTAGATAACTACTCAAACGAAGCCATAGGAGCTTAATATGGGCCACTACGACCCAGAGGATTTTAAGCATTTAGATGGCGCGGTAGCATGGCAAGATTTAGCACCACCAACCCCTAAGGATAAAAGGATACCAATGACAGAGGAGTATTTTTATAAGGTTTTAGCTATGAATGAGGAGCTAATATTTGAAATGAAAGATGAAATATCAAGATTAAAAATGAAAATTAATAAGCTGGAAATGAAGAAAAACAAGTGAACAAATGCGACCTAGTAAGTCGCTATCTTTTTCAAGGAGAATGTATGATTAACGCTGTCAATGCACTATTAGAATGTTTTGTAACCGGATTATTTACCGCCGCTATATTAGTGGTATGCTCTAGACTAGGTTGGTTTCCTGTAATTATTGTGGAGACTATGACAAAAAAAGAGTTTGATGAAGCAGAAAAGCTTGAGGAGGATTTCGATGAATAGCCACAAAGCATATGAGTTAGCGTTAAGAGATAAGAAGTTAATGCCAGTAATAGGATATGGCACAGCAGGAACAGGCAAGACGTATGGTGCATGTCAAGCTGCTGTAGAATGGCTCAGTAAAGACAAGAGGAAGAAGTTCTTAGGTGTACGCCCTAATGTATCATTTGCAGAGAAGAGTGGTTATTTACCGGGTACTGAACGCGAGAAGATGGAGCCTTGGATTCGTCCAATAATGCAGAATCTAGCTCTCAATGGTTTATCTTATAATCAGCAGGAGTGTATGGAGAAGAACCACGCTATACAGTATATGCCACTAGAACACATTCAAGGTATGACGTTTGATGATACCTTTATCATATTAGATGAAGTTCAGAACATGACGTTTGAGCACATTAAAGGCTTTATGACACGTATCGGTAAATATAGTAAGGTTGTAATGTGTGGTGATATTAATCAAGTTAGTCCTATGTTTCAGAACTCGGGACTAAGGGAATATCTTGAGATGGTAGAACACTTTGATATGAACGTGCATACTATTGAGTTCACACGCAATGACGTACTCCGAAGCGGTGTATGTAAGGAGCAAATCATAGCGTTTGA
>Ga0208643_1001617_pt1 | contig 12037 bp, 19 predicted proteins | sample VirMetDEL_Nov_12_FD_184516 | JGI IMG/M metagenome (GOLD analysis project Ga0208643, IMG submission 184516) | Aqueous microbial communities from the Delaware River and Bay under freshwater to marine salinity gradient to study organic matter... | ecosystem: Environmental > Aquatic > Marine >... | reverse complement strand
CAGACATTGAAAGACAGATGCGAGACAGACAATTCCAGGCTGGTATCCAACAAAATTTACTTGGCGAACAATACAGAAGCCTTGGATTGCTTGGTGGTATCGGTGGTCAACAACAACTCTTACAACAAAGAGCCTTAGATGTTCCTTATCAAGAATTTGGTAGAGCATTAGATTATCCAAAACAACAACTTGGTTTATTGGCTCAAGGTCTTAGCGGTCAACCTCAGTTTGGTAGAACATCTGCTTATCAACCATCTGGTATAGAAGGCGTAACATCTGCACTAAACATTCTTGGTTCTCCATTCATGCAAAGTGCTTTTAGTGGTATGGGCGGTGGTGGCGGCGGATCTATTTATAATCCAAACGCAACGGGCGGTGGGATGTAATGGCAAATTCATTTCAAAAACTAGCAGACATTCTTAACATCGAAACCGCAAGACTATCCGGTGATCCTAAAAGATTACAACTTGCATCACAGATGCAAGAACAAAAAGAATTAAAACAAGCAACCGCACAGAGCGAGGCTGAGATCAACAAAGCAATTGATGAGTCTAACTTGCCTGAAAGTCAAAAGAGATTATTAAAGGCTTTAAGCCTAAAAGAGAAAGCCGCCTTGTTCCTAGAAACACAAAAACCTGAAGAAGAAAAATATGCCAAAGGTGCAGATGATCTTCTTCGCTATACGACAGGTCCAAGAGCGGGTCAGCAAGTTTTTCCTGGAATGACAAAACCTATAAAAGAAATGACACCGGCAGAACAAATAAAAGCACAAGAAGCTGATGTTTTAAAAACTTTGAAAACTTTTCAAGAAGAAATTGAAGCTGGTACTAGAAAACTAGAACCGGATCAAACAATCATTGATTTCTTAGATGATTACGAAAAATTAATTCTTAAAAACTATATTGAAAGAGCACAGCAAGAAGATTCTTTGAGTGCTATTATTAATGCTTTTCAAGCTGGTTCCGGTCAGTCTCCCTTAGAAATTTCACAAGTAGAATAATAGAGGGTAATTATGCCGGTCTATCAAATTAAAGATCCGAAAACAGGAAGGTCTTTAAAAGTCACAAGTAATCGACAACCAACTCCTCAAGAGGCTCTTGATCTGTTTGCAGAATACTCTCCTGAAAGAAAAGAGATGGACAAAGCTTTGTCTATGGGAATTGATCCATTTGGTTTAACTCCAGAACAGTCGACTCAAGCAGTTGAAGAAAAACAAAAATTAGATGTTCTTACCGGAGCAGAGCAAAAAGATAAAATTACCGAAGAACAGTTGGTTAAGACTCCTGAGTGGATCAAGGCAGCTAAATCTGTATATAAATTAAATGAGGGTGATGATGCTCCTGGTTTAGATTCAGATAGAGAATATGCAAACTATGGTCTTAGATACATGGGTTGGTTTAACTATAACTTTCCTAAAATGGGTTTAGAGGCAACGCAAGTTCAGTATGGAACCGATGAACAAAAACAAGAGTTTATTAATCTTATGGAACTGTATGATGAAAAAGCTCCAAGTGCTGCTGGTTTTGGCAGAGCAATAAAAGGTATAGCAACAGACCCAACAACTTTGGGGGGCATTGCGGCCTTTGGTTTAAAGTCTGCATCTAAAGAAGCTGTTAAAAAATCTATAAAAGAAGCATTAAAGGTTGGCACGAAAGAATCTATTAAAAAAGCCGGTCAAGAAGGATTTAAACATGGCTCTAAAGTTGGTGCCATTGAAGGTGCAATATATACTGCGGCAGATAACGCACTAAGACAGACAGCAAAAATTAATGCTGGTGTACAAGACGAATACAGTCTTGGTGAAATAGGCCAGGCATCTTTGTTAGGTGCTGGTGCAGGGGTTGCATTGGGCGGATCTTTTGGTGGATTAGGGGCATATAAATCAGCCGGTGGAAAAATAAATCCGTTTACAAAAAAATCATTACAAGCCGGTGATGAAGATGTTGTTGTTCCAAATGAAATTAAACCTGAACAACCATTTAAAGAGTTTGAAGATTTAGATCCAGAAATTAAAATAAGAAGTCCTTTGCAAAAACAAATTTATTCTTTTGTGAAAGAAAATCCACAAAGCGGTCTTGCTGATATAAAACAATATTTTAAAGAAGATTTTAATAAGATAAGAGATGCGGCAAATAACTTATATGAGAAAGGTTATTTAACCAGGCCAACTTCTCAAGAAAAATATTCTGTATCAACTCCAATAATAAAAGAAACGGATCCGTTTGTCTTAAACGAGGATACTGGTTTAATTACCAGGAAAGTCAATACAGTTGATTACACCATAGCACCCACAGAAAATAATAAATTTGAAGTATTTAAAAGTGGCAAAAGAACTAAAAAAGAAATAGATGCAGAATTAGAAAATGTTTTTAAAAACAAAAAAGCTGAAAACCTTTCTAACAAACAAATTGATGTCATTAGAAATGACTTAACAAAAGAAACAATTAATAAACCTACAAGAATTTTTGATAATCTTGATGAGGCTAAAGACTATATAGAAACTATTTCTATCTCTAGGAATTTACCGCCTTTACTTCGGCCAGAAAAACTTATTGAGCCAAGAACAGCCAGGGATTATATTAGATCTTCTATTGATAAAGACTACTATGAGTTCGGAGAACTTACCGGTGCTATAGGAGATAGAAGGGGTCAGATACCAGTTTGGGCCAGGGCAAGAAAACCAAATGCTACACAAGCTTTGCGTGGTCAGGGTCAAGGAATTAGGGATAAAGACGAGATCTTTGAAAGAATGGCTGAAGATCAATTCTATCCCGGTAAAAGTCCTGGAGATGATATTCCTCAATCAATATATGATGATTTGGCAGAAGACAGAATTCACCCAGACGATCAAGTTAAGTATCAGCAAACAATATTAGAGAATCAAAGAAAAGAAGCAGACATTCAACTTTTACGAGATAATGATTTTGATGTAACCAAAATGACTGACGAACAGGTTGCTGAAGCATTGGATGATATTCAATCAGGCATGGTTCCACCCAAATGGATAAATGAACAAGCACCTGAGTTTGATGAGTTGTTGGAAAGAAGGACTTTTGCTAACGAATATTCAGAGCAGTTTGCCAGAGAAATAAGAGACAGACTTCCGGCAGAAGCAATAGAGCCAGATTTTACTCCGGCAATTACAACCAAAAACTATAAAGAATATTTAAGAATAGGAACTCAAGTTTTGGAAGACCTTAATATTCCGCTTAGTAAAAAAAGAATTACAGATCAAATTTTTGAAACTATTTCTTTATTGAATGTTAATGATGATATTGCAAAATCTTTTAATAAAGTTTTAGCTAAAAATGATTTGACAATGGATGAGTTTAATCAATTGGCAAGGTTTGGCATATCCGAAGATGCAAGAAGAATGAATCTTGCCGGTCAAGCCAAAAAAGCAATAGAGAAAAAAATGTCTCAAGAAGCTTTAGAGGTTTTAGATACTGTGGTTAATGAGGCCAAAGACACATCTTTTGCAACAAGATTAAAATATTTAAAAGAAATGGATAATCTTAGAAGGGGTTTATTAGTTACACAAATAGGTACTGCGGTTAGGAACTTTTTATCGTTAAATCCAATTAGAACCGGTCTTCATACCATGAGCAGATTGGTTAATGAGGCATTAAATGTAACGATTAATCCTGTGAGGGATTTGCTTGGAAAGGAGCAAGTGCCTGTTGATATAAACAATATTATTGGTTTAGCAATGAATATATCAGTCGATGTTAAATCTGCAAAAAAAATTACAGACTGGGCGATAGAACATTATCCAAAGCAAAAATATAATTTGTTTACCACTTACGCCTCAGAGGTTGCGGATCATTCAACAAAAGACAACAAAGTTTTTAAATTTTTACAAAAGGGTGTTGATGGTCTTAACTGGTTAAATAGAACGCAAGAGTATTATTTTAGAAGGGGGATGTTTGCTACATCTCTAGCTGATAGTTTGAGAAAAAGAGGTTTAGATATTAAAAAAATAATTTCTGAAAATAATATAGATGCAATACCTGTTGAAGATATACAAAATGCAGTAAACGATGCACTAGATTACACCTACGCCTTAACACCCAAGGCTGTAAAAAAACGAAACAATATACACGATACTGGTAATTATATAGCTACTGAATTTATCAAACTAGCAAATATGATTCCCTTTGTTACAACTGCGGCATTGCCATTCCCAAGATTCATCGTAAATGCACTAAGGCATTTGTTTGAGTATAGTCCTTTTGGCTTTACTACTTTGTTAAGTGAAAAAGAAATGGCAAGAATAGCAGCCGGTGATTTAAACCAACTTTCAAAAGCTGTTGTCGGATCTGCTATGCTTTTAGCCGCAATAGAGGCAAAAAGAAAAGGATATGGTGGAGAAAAATGGTATGAATTAAATGGAACTGACGGAACCACAATAGACACCAGGCCATTCTTTCCAATCTCAGCATATTTACTTGCAGCAGACCAGATAACAAGAATAGAAAGCGGCAGAAAGCCTCTTGAGGCAAGAGAATTATTAGAGGGAACAACTGGTTCTACTTTTAGATTTGGCGTAGGCTTACGAGTTGTAGATGATCTGATCGGAGTTGTTGATGGAACCAGAGATGAAAAAAAATTAACTGAAAAATTACAATCATACGCTGGTGACATTGCATCTACATTCTTAACACCAATTAGACAATTTAATGATTTTGTTGATTCGCAAGGTTTGTTTCCAGAAGAACAAAAATTTAGAACTGCTGGTGATAATTCTTTCGGTGAGATTTTTCAAAAAAATATACCATTCTTAAGAGAAAAATTACCATTAGTAGAATCGCCAACTAGAGCAGAGGCACCAGGAAGACCGCAAAGAGTAAGGATTCCAGGAACAAACATAACCATTCCAGGACCAGCCGCTAGACAATTGTTTGGTGTTCCTGTTATAGAGCCAAAAAATATTGCAGAAAAAGAATTAGATAGACTTGGTTTTAGCCGAAGAGAGATTGTTCCATATACTGGCGATAGGGTGTTGGATCAAATTAGATACAAATATTATGGACCTATTATTGAGATTAGATTAGAGCAAGTTATAACTGGTGATAAATACAAGGCATTAAGCAATCCTTTAAAATCAGAAATGTTAAGAAAAGAATTAACAAAAATTAGAGCCAATGAAACACTCAATAAACTTATTGAGGCTGAGGGCAGAAAAGATAATAGATATGCAAAATATTTATATAGAAAGTTGCCAAAAAATATTAGAAGAGCACTGGCACAGGCAGGAATTGAATTAGAATAAAATGCCCCTAGCAACAGAACGAGTTGGTCGTTTTGGTGAATATCTCACAGCCGCAGTCCTCTCTCAAGTTTGCGATACAGTAGCAGTTGTACCTCACAACGCATCCGCAGACATCATCTTTGAACACAACCTAAAACTGTATAAGTGCCAGGTCAAAACCCAATCTAAGATAGAAGAACGCAGAGGCAATTGGCGGTTTGATATGCGGAAGGGCCAAAGAGTTGCTCATAGAAAATACAAAGATAATGAAATAGATTTGTTTGCTTTTGTGGCAGTACCGCATAGAAATGTGGTGTTTTCTAAGCCTTTAGACCAAGCTCAACTAACCATCAACGATGAGCACATGAAGAACAATGATGCTGTTAGAAACATCATTGATATACTGGAAGACCTTAGTTAAAGACTTTCAATATCAAATATAACTTCTTGATCCTTGTAATGCTTAACGGAGTTAATTCCTACTTGTAGAAAATACTCCGCTAATGCTTGAGGATCTTTATTTTCCAATCCAGCTATATCAATAAGAGATCGTGCAATATATCTGTTTATATAAACAGGCGTATTGTTATTTCTCTCATTCATTACCGGATCTTCAAAATCAGATAAGTTCATTGCCATACTCCTATAAGGATTTTTTCAATAGTTCCTCTGGTATTTTATTACCATCACTATCTAACCCAAAAACTTTTTCAAGTTCCAGATCTATGTAATGCTTGGCCTTAAAGAGATCTTCAACCTTATCGTGCTTATCTCTGGTCACAAGTTTAATTACATTCCCCAAACACCAACCAATGTTGTTAGCGATAATATAATCTATCGGCTCTATATTGGTCCCCTTATTGTAGTGATCTCCACCTACCTGGTTGTTGGAAGCCAAGCGATCTCTTGCTTGATCCCAATCCTGCGGTGTAGCTTTGTCTATTGACATAAATACTCCTTATTTTTTAATAAATATTACCATTATTAGTAATATTGAGGTATTATAGGTGAAATCTGAGAAAAGGGAAATTTATGGAAATTAAAGATCTAAAAGAATTTGACATCACCAACACTATAGACGCTGACGAACTATCAAGAAGATGGGGAGTTAGCAAAAAAACAATAGACAATAAAAGATCAAAGGGAATGGGGCCTGGTTATTGGAAGATAACAGGAACTATTTTATATGATCTTGATGATGTAAAAAGAATAGAAAAGGAATCTTACATTTCCAACAATGCCTAGTAAACACGCACTACTGTCCCCCTCGGCTTCAGATAAATGGACTGTCTGTCCTGGTATGCCTAAACTTGCATCACAAGTTCCGTATACCACAAGCATCCCTGCTGTAACTGGTACTTTGGTTCACCAAATGTCTGAGATATTAATGAAAGGCCACTTAGATGGTGATATATCTTTAGAAGATTATTGGCTTGGCAAGGTTGAGATGGTTGAAGACTTTGAGATAGAGATAGATCAAGAGATGATTGATTGTGCAAAGATCTATACAGACTATGTGGAGGCAAGAACAAAAGAACTCAATGGTAAGTTGCTTATTGAAGAGCAAGTATCAATGGAAGAGATAAGCGAAAACATATGGGTACTGCTGATGCAATCATACTCTCAGAAGGTCGCATATGTGTAATAGATTTAAAGTCTGGTAGATGGCAAGTCTCACCGGAATATAACAAACAGCTAATGATCTATGGCCTGGGTGCATTAACCAGGTATGGCAATGCTGAAACAATTATGGAACTAACGATAGTTCAACCTAGAGGAGTAAAGAAAGAACGGGCGGTTAAGACATGGGAAACCACCGGAGAAAATCTTGCTAACTGGGGATTTGATTTTCTGAAACCACGGGCGGATGCTTGTATGGATGAAAACCCTAAATATGTATTTGGGGATCATTGCAAATTCTGTAACGGACGCAGTCTTTGTGAAACTTTTAAACTTAACACGGGAGAAAAATAATGTCTGAAGAACCGGTGATCGTCTTCGAGGAAGGCGGTGTGGAGTATAAAGAGTCTGAGTTATCTGCTGAGGCTTCTATTATATATAACGAATGGAAAGCTGATTTACAACAAAGGGAGCGTCTTATAAAAGATATAAGAAGGCTTAACATTTTGTTGGATTACAATAAAAACGAATTAAAACAATTACTTGAAGGGGGTAAAAATGTCGTTAGCTGATATAAGAACTAAATCAAAAAAGAAAGCACCTAGGATTGTTGCCTATGGTGGGGCCGGGGTAGGTAAAACTTACTTTGGTTCACAGATGCCAAATCCAATTTTTGTATTAACAGAAGATGGTATGGGTACAATTGATGCACAACAATTTCCGTTGTGTAAATCTTTTGAGCAAGTCATGGGTTATCTACAAGATCTAATTGATGAAGACCACGAATTTAAAACTGTGGTTATTGATTCATTAGACTGGTTAGAACCATTGATTTGGGATAAAGCCTGTCAAGATAATGGTTGGAAATCTATTGAACAACCTGGATATGGTAAAGGTTATGTAGAGGTGCTTAGATACTGGCGTCAATACATAGATCTGTTAAATGTCTTGCGTGAAGATAAGGGTATGATTATTTTGCAGATTGCACATAATCAGATTAAAAGATTTGAGTCTCCAGAGATAGAGGCTTTTGATAGACATGAGTTAAAACTGCACCGCAAGGCCGCAGATTTAATTTTAGAACACAGCGATTGTTGTTTCTTTGCAAACTATAAACTTGGTACTGTTAAGGTCCAGGGGAAAGGTGGAACAATGACAACAAAAGCGGTGGCCGGAGATGTGGTTGCTTACTGTCGTGAGAAACCTGCCTATCTTGCAAAAAATAGGTACGCATTGCCGGATGTTCTTCCATTCTCATGGCCGGAAATTAGAAAGGCCATGTTGGGGGAAGATAAAGGTGAGTAAGTTGGGGGAAGTCGAAAGAACAAAGCGTGTTATGGCTAAGATCCAAAAGTTATTAAATCCTTTGATTGATAGCATGGATCCAGATAACAACGATTTGCCTCTCGATGGCTTACATCAACTTATTTGTATTAACCAAGACTGTGAAGAGTTCGTGGAATATATCTCGGACTATCACAGCTACGATCCAGGATAAGGAGTAAATATGGATTTAAGTAAGTATAAGGCTCAGGCCGAAAGTAGTATTTTGGAAGAACTCGAACCAGGAACATATGATTTTGAATATGTTTCTGATGAGGAAATCCAGGGTAAAAATGGATGGGTGGCTTTAAAGGTTCTCTTTAGAGTCGTTGATAAACCTAACTTTATGATTGGTCATGCTTTTACAGTAGACCATGATACAAGTGAAGGTGCGATTAACCTTGGTCTATCATCATTGCATGGTTTGGCACTAGCCTGTGGATTTCCGGATGGTTTTCCAGACGATAGTTCTGCACTTGTTGGTTCAAGAGTAAGAGCACACGCAATCAAAGATGCAAAAGGCTACATTGCTATTGATGATATGAAAGGCAAAGGGTGGTCGGCACCCAAGCTAACAAAAGAAGTAAAAGCGGATGAGCCTGTTTCCAACAGCGAAGCGGAAGACAACATCCCATTTTAACTTTTTAAAATCAGATAGGCCCTCACTATGCGGTTGCTGTGGTGATCCGGTGGGGCCTCTTCTGGTCGAGGTTGATGGTAAATGGTTTGGAGCCTGTAGCATGGAACATCAAGAAGAGATTAAGAAAGGCAATAGATCGCCCAAGGTGGCACAAGTATCTAAAGCCGGTGTTCTTCATGCCAAATCTAAACTAAAAGAAAGATATAAGGAATTTTCTGTTAAAAATAAAAGCTGGGCGTTTCGTGATTGGAGTGAGGACGATAGGGTTAGTTTTTTTGAGAGTTATACCAGGGAATATTTAAAACACGCCAACGAAAGGGCAAGGAACGGGGTAGATGGATCTTACGAAATACAAGATAAGACACGGACTGAATAAAGATAAGAGTTATTTAGAAAAAAACAGAGGCAATGAAGCTGATCTTATTGCAGAAATGCAAACAATAGGATTAAATGTCGGCTTCCTAAACACAAGTGGGGATCTAGTAAGGATCCCAGTACAAGCAACTCCGGGAGTGAGGCCGGATAAAGGTAATGAAAAATCGGGTTGGTATGTTATTAATGTTGTTCATAATCACATATTCGCAACTTACGGAAATTGGAGAACGGGGTCGGAATACAAATGGAGTTCTGTCCAGATCAATACACTTACTCCAAATGAAAGACAAGATCTACAGTTAAAGATGCAACAGGCCCAGGAAGAGGCCAAGAAACAAAAGCTGCAAAGATATGAGGAAGTTGCAAAAGATTGTCAGAATCGTTTTCAAACTTACTCAGAGGTTATCAAGCATCCTTACCTGGAAGCTAAACAAATCAAAAGTTATTCTTTAAAACTACACAATAAATCTTTGGTCGTTCCTATCTACAATGTAGATGGTGAAATTAGATCTCTGCAATTTATCCAGGAAGATGGATCCAAAAGGTTTGTATCTGCTGGACAAGTCAAGGGTAATATCTTTTTAATTGGTACAGATTTTAATTCTTTAAATAAAGTTGAGTCTCTGGTCGTGGTTGAGGGTATGGCTACCGGTGTAAGCGTATGGGATGCAACACAAATACCGGTGGCTTGTGTTTTTTCAGCTAACTTTGGTAATGATGCGGTAGAAAACATAAGAAAAAAGACGGACGCCAGGATCTATTTAGCCTTTGATAATGATAAAACTGATATCGGACGTAAGAAAGCGGAAGAGATAGCCACCAGATATTATAATTGTTTAGTTAGAATCCCATCCGTTGAGGGTGATTTCAATGACTTGGCTATCAAGCAAGGCCTAGATGCAGTTAAGTTAGAGATAAGCGATCAAGGTTTAGGGATAAGAAGTTTCTCTATTAAACAATTAAAAGGTGATCCACCGCCTCGTTCCTGGTTGGTTGAGGGATTGTTAGAGAAATCTAAACCTGGATTATTAGCGGCAGTCGGTGGTGTTGGTAAAAGTATGTTGGCTTTAGATCTAGCGATCAAAGTATCACAAGGTCATGGCACCTGGTTAAATAAACCAATTAAAAATGCTGGTAATGTTCTTATGCTGATGGCCGAGGATGATAGAAGCGAAGTCTTTAGACGGACCAAAGCGTTAGATAAAGGCGATAAAAGATTTGATGCGGAGTATGACGTTTTTGCCTATACAGTTCCAGATGCACCTAAACCATTAATATTATTAAAAGATGATGCTAGAGGATTAGATCTAACACCCGAGGCCCATGAGTTAATCAATGAGATATCAACGATTCCAGATTTATCTTTGGTTGTGATAGATCCAATACAATCTTTTGTTGCAGCACCTATTACAACGAGCCAGGAAGCGGCTCAATTGTATTGTCAGTTCTGTTCTTCCATTGCATCAAAGTTTGAGTGTTCCGTTTTATCTATTCATCACATGAGCAAAGCCGGACTCCAGGCCCAGGAATCAAGTTGGGATTCTCGTTCGTCAATCAGAGGATCCGCCGCTATCGTGGATGGAATGAGGATGGCCGCCACTATATCTTTGGCAGATGAAAAGACTGCGGAAAATATTTGTGCGGATGAGGGATTAGAATTTGATAGAACCAGAGTTGTAAATTTCCAGGTGGTCAAGGCTAACTCTAGCGAGATGGATACCAATGCCATGACATTGATTAGGCGTGAGGCAGTTCTGGAAGTCTATGAAAAACAAAACATTAACTTTGATTTTTAGAATGAGTAAAGAATTAGAAATGCCCACAAACGTGATAACTTCGTTAAGGGTAAACCATGGACCAGGTAAAGAAAAGCTCACCACGGGCCTCTCAGAGCCTCGGTTTTTTAAGATAGAGGTAAAATTTTATGAAATGTTTTAATTGCAATGCAAATATGAAACTCACCAGAGAAAAAGATATTAGCCGGTATAACAACCTATTCGATCTTAAATTAAGTTTTGAGTGTTTGAGTTGTGGGGCAGTTGCTAATGCGTATCCGCCTAAAGATGATGAGCCAGAGGTCATAACAAATGAATGACACAGTCAAGGCAGTCATTTACATGGATGGTGCCATAGATCTTAACCAGGATGAGTTAAAGGAAAAGTTTAAACAGGCGATTGAGGATAACACCATCAATCATTTTGAAATAATAACCGGGAGAAAAGATAATGATTAATTACCCATGCGGATGGTTTGATGTTGAACAGTTACCAGGGGGATCTTATGAGCGGAAAGGGTGATAAGCCGAGACCTGGAACTTACTCGCAAGAGTATCGAGATAATTGGGATCGAATATTTAATAAGAAAAAGAAAAAGGAAAATAAAAATGCTAGTAAAGATTCAAGCAAGTGATAAAGAAGTACAACTAATTATTAATGCGTTAGCTGAACATGGTAAACCCATCATCAATAAGGCCAAGCCAACCATGGAAGATAAGCGAAACCTTAAATCGATTGAGAATATTATTCATCAATTAGCCTTCGGGAATCACAAGTAATAATGTTAAACTTTGATTGTGCAATCGGGATTCTACTCTCCTTAATTAATGATGAGAATTGCCCCGGAACTACCCCCCTAAGAGGGGCAATTTCTCCATGCCTGGTTGCACAATCTTCTCGTTTAATGGCACTAGTAGTACCATACTATGGCACTAGTAGTACCCTTCATAGGTACTAGATGTACCATATATCCCAAACAAGACAAATAGGAAGGCCCCTGGAAGGGCCTCCCTATATTCAGCGAGTGTATGTATGAACGATCAGTTCTGGTG
>Ga0208643_1001610_pt1 | contig 12065 bp, 10 predicted proteins | sample VirMetDEL_Nov_12_FD_184516 | JGI IMG/M metagenome (GOLD analysis project Ga0208643, IMG submission 184516) | Aqueous microbial communities from the Delaware River and Bay under freshwater to marine salinity gradient to study organic matter... | ecosystem: Environmental > Aquatic > Marine >... | reverse complement strand
ATTGTCTAAGGGGGTTATTTTCGATTGCCATGTGTATTCCTTTGAAAGATAGGTGTTGCCCAATACTAAATATATAGTAATAAACTATTTAGTAGTTTAAAATTGGAGAAAATAAAATGGCTATGACCCCCGAAGAAGAAGATGCAGCAAGAAAATCCGCTGAAGCCAACGCGCTTCAAGCAGACTCTGCCGAAGCGGCAGCGAAACAGATAAGAGAACTTCAACTTGCTGTGCTGGCATTAATCGGGGGAGTAGGACAAACTGGCGCATCAATGAAAGGTCTATCCGGTGCCTCTGCTGGAATAGCCGGATCGTTTGGTATTGGTAAGGGAAAAGCTGATGAACTGTTTAAGGCATTGGGACAGTTAACCGAAGCTGAAAAACAATTAGCCAAGGCCAAAGAAGAAGAAGCCAGAGTTATATCACTTCACAAACAAGCATTAAATCAGTTGGGTGCTAGTGTAGGCGCATTTTCTTCTAGTCTATTACAAGCAGGCGGTGGTTTATCAAAATATAATTCGGCAGTTAGTTCAGCTGGAGACGCAGCATTATCATTTGGTAAAACCTTAGGACCAGCTGGTCTGGCAGTGGGGTTGTTCCTTAAAAGCCTGTCAATAGTCACGACCGCAGTTCTAAAGCAGAATGATGCTATGATGGCGGGCAAAGATGCCCTCGCTGGAATAGGTGCCGCTGGTGAGTTGACTGCTGTTGATATTAGAAATATGGGCGCGGCCGCCGGATACACCCGCGACGAGCTAAAAAAGTGGACCAATATAACAAAGTCACTTGGGACTGATATCATAGGGCTTAGTTCAACTGTCAGCGGTGGAGTAGCTGAGTTTGGTAAGCTGTCCAAAGTAACTAACGAGCAATACGAAAACTATAGAATGATGGGAGTAAGTCAAGAGGAACTTACTCAGAATCAAGCAGACTATGTAAAATTACAATCAGCCAGTGGTAAAATAATAACTGAACAAATGAAGCGGGACGGCTCGCTGAAAGCAGCATCATTAGAATATACTACTAATCTATTGCAATTATCAGCTATTACTGGATTGAGTGTTGAACAATCTAAAAAAGCGCAAGAACAAGCAACTGGTAATTTTGACATACAAATAAAAACTAGGCAGCAAGAACTAGAAATAGCTGATCTTAAAAAATCAGGTAGTGCTTTGGATTTGGAAAGAGCAGACCAGATACGCAAAGAAATAACTGCTAGAGAAAAATTACTTGCTGCGGCTGCTGCGACCGGTGATGCGGAAATATTATCCGCTGCGCAAAGCAGATTGGCGACCGGGGCCTGGTCAGAAACTAGTAAAAAATTATTACTTACTATTCCTGGATTTGACGATTTAGCAGAAGCCACTAAAAAGGGAACTGACGTGTCGGCTGAATTCACCGATCAACTTGTCAAGGGCGTTAATGCTAATGTCAAGAATTTAGGTACGGCTGGTATGTTTGATAAAGCAACTGCTTCATTATTTGGCATGTCTAAGGAATTAATGACATATACTGGTAATCGTACAGATAAAGATGCTATTGCTGCTAAAGCAGAATCAGATGCTAAGATAGCAGCAGCGGCAGCAGGAAAAGGACCAAAAGATAATGTCGCCGGTGCAGTGGCTCTAGAAGAAACAGCAAGTAGAACTGCTAGAAAAGTATTAGATGATAATATTTTTACATTAAATCCATTCGCGCAATCAACTAAGTTGGCAGCAGCAGCATCGGCGGCTTTAGCAATATCAGCAGCTGCCGCTGCTGCTGCACTAGGCGTAATGGCATTTGGAAAAATAGGCGGCAGCCTAGGTGGAATAGCGAGTAAAGCTGCTGGCCTAGGTAGCAAAGCATTGGGCATTGGCTCAGCAGCAGCAGGCGTGGCAGGCGCAATACCAGCCGCAACTCATGCTGTGGCCGAAGCAGCACCAAAAGCCCTAACATCATTCGGTACAGTTGGTGCAGAAGCAGCAGCCAGACGGGCAGCAAGTGTAGTAGCAACAACGGCTGGCGAAACAGCAACTAAAGTTGCTGGCGAAGCCGCTTTAAAAACAGGGGCAGCAACTGCAGGCAAAGGATTAATGAAAGCATTGCCTTTGTTAGGATCTTTATTGAGTGCGTATGCTGCTTATGATAAGATTACTAAAGGCGATTATATAGGGGCAGCACTTGAGGGAGGTGCGGCAGTAGCTGCGTTAGTTCCGGGTCCGGGCACTGCGATAGCATTAGCATTAACTGGTGCTAGTGGTGCCAGAGATATATATAACGCACTGAATCCAGATCTGAAGAAAGTTCCTGCTGAGATTCCTAAGGCGACTTCTAAAACAGTGACACCGCCGGCAACTCCACCTGTACCGGCTGCTAAGCCTATTCAAGCAGCAGTTGCTGCCAGTCTACCCGGTGGAGGCGCCGGACGCGGCAGTGTTAATCCAGCTAGCGTAGTGCCCGAGAAAGAAGCAGAAGTTATATTACCAGTAGCCGCTAAGCCTCGTATGAAACAAGCTGGTCCTAGTCTCGAAGAAGTTCAAGCTATGGAAAAGAAAGCGCAATATACGGGTGAAGATGAGATTGTTCGTAGAAGAATGAATTTGCCGGCACAGTCTGCTGCTAAAATGTCTAGGAGTCTAGGCGGACAGTATTTAGGAAGAGTAGCGGCGCAGTTTGAGAGTGGCGGACAAGCTGGAATGGTGTCTAGTGGTCACGGAGACTTTGGTGGAAAAAGTTATGGTGCTTTCCAACTATCGTCTAAGACGGGTGATGTTGAAAAATTCCTGAAGTCTTCTGGATACGATGAACAATTTTCAGGACTAAGCGTTGGTTCTCCTGAGTTTGATGCGAAATGGAAAGAATTGGGCAAAGACCCTGACTTCTTACAAGCTCAATCGGGCCACGCGAAAAAAACACACTATGATCCTCAAGTGGCAATGCTAAAGAAATCAGGTATAGATTTGTCAGAACGCAGTGATAGTGTACAAGAAGCTATTATGAGCACTGCTAATCAGTACGGAGCCGCTACTAATGTAATTACTAAAGCATTAGCAGGAAAAGATATAGCATCTATGTCTGATAAAGAATTGATAAATTCAATTCAAGATTACAAAGCTGCTAGTGTTGAATCAAGATTCAAAAGTAGTTCAGAAAGTGTGCGTAGTGGAGTATCAAAGCGAATCGAACAAGAAAGAATAGCATTACTTGACACTGATAAAATGCCAAAAGCAAGAAATGGTGGAGTATTCTCCGGTCCTGATACTGGATTCCCTGTTGAACTACATGGTAATGAAGTAGTTACTCCGTTTGATCCATCATCATTGTTAGCAAAATTAATGTTAGCACCTGCGTCAGAGTCAATCGCAAAACTTACCCCTAGTGCTGCCCCTGTTAATTCAGCAGCAGATGCTATTCAAAATATGTCAATGTTCTCTGATATGATTGATATGTTATCTGATAAACTAGACACTATGATTAGTAAGTTAGAAACGGGCAATGATACTCAAGATAAATTGTTAAAGTATTCTCGTGCTTAATGAATCAATGCTAAATACTTCATTATGACATACAAAAAACGTTTTTCCAGCGCAAATCTATCAGGCACAATGAGCCCGATATCCGGCGCCAATAGTAATAGAGGTGCTTGGAACGGCGGCGCTGGGCAAGCTAATCAAGCCAATGGCGGATTTAATAACGATGATTTTGGATATAAAAACTATCGTAGTCGATTGCCTGAGGTATATGTTGGGCACCCTAATCGTATTGAACGATATAATCAGTATGAAATGATGGACGTCGATGCTGAAATTAATGCTTGTTTAGATATTATAGCAGAGTTCAGCACACAGACAAATGATCATAACAAGACTCCTTTTAATCTAGATTTTAAGGATGAACCAACTCCGCATGAAGTTGAATTGTTGAAAACACAATTACAGCAATGGTGTAAGCTCAATGAGTTTGATACTAGGGCATTTAAGATATTTAGAAACGTGTTAAAGTATGGTGATCAGTGTTTTGTTCGTGATCCGGAAAACTTTAAGCTATATTGGATTGACGTTGTTAAAGTTATTAAGGTAATTGTCAATGAGAGTGAAGGTAAGAAGCCTGAGCAGTATGTTATTAAAGATTTAAACATTAATCTTGAAAATTTAACAGTAGCACAGAAAACAAGTACTGACTTTGCCGCCACTCCAGCAACTGGATCAGGTGGGACCGGCGGCGGCGGAGCAGGTGGCGGCTATACTGTACCGGCTATGCCTTATAGTTCATCAGGTAGTCGCTTTCAATTAGGTATGAATGAAGCAGCAGTGGACTCTAAGCATGTAGTTCATTTGAGTTTAACAGAAGGTCTGGATAGATTCTGGCCGTTCGGTCAAAGTATCTTAGAAAATGTTTTCAAAGTATACAAACAAAAAGAATTGCTGGAAGATGCTGTTCTTATCTATCGTGTACAACGTGCCCCTGAACGTAGAATGTTTAAAATTGATGTTGGTAACATGCCAAGTCATATGGCTATGGCATTTGTTGAACGCATTAAGAATGAAATTCATCAAAGAAGAATCCCCTCATCTCAAGGTGGTTCTAGTGTATTAGATGCTACATATAATCCATTGTCAATGAATGAAGATTATTTCTTCCCTGTAACGGCTGACGGTCGTGGATCAAGTGTAGAAGTATTACCCGGTGGTCAAAACTTAGGTGAGATTGATGACTTACGTTACTTCAATAATAGATTAGCGCGTGGTTTGCGTGTACCAAGTAGCTACTTGCCCACTGGCCCAGAAGATAATCCTACGCCAATGAGTGATGGTCGAGTTGGTACAGCCATGATTCAAGAGTTTCGCTTTAATCAATACTGCGAACGCTTACAGAAGTACATTAGTCAAAAGCTTGATGAAGAATTTAAACTATTTCTTCGTTGGAGAGGCTTGAATATTGATTCGGGTTTATTCACGTTGGAATTTAATCCACCACAAAATTTTGCTGCTTATCGTCAAAGTGAACTTGACACGGCACGTGTATCTACTTTCTCTGCTATTGAAGCTTACCCTTATATATCTAAACGCTTTGCGCTAGAACGATTCTTAGGTCTGAGCGAAGAAGAGATTACTAAGAACGAAAAAATGTGGCGTGAAGAGAATGATAAAGAAGTTGACATTGATCCACAAGGTTCTGATTTGCGAAGTATTGGGGTATCTGTCGGTGATATGGATGCAGACGCACAGTTAGGTGCAGATTTAGAGAATCCTGAAGCTGAAGGTGAACCAACAGAAGTCCTAGCACCAGTATCAACGCCGGCAGCAGGTAATCAAGCTGGTGCTGGTGCTGGTCCAGCAACAATGTAAGATATTTGATAAATACTAACATGATTTTATTAGAACTATTCGACCCTGCTACTCCGGGCTATCAAGATATCGCTGACGATAACAGTAAGCCAAAGTGGAAAGAGTCCCGCAAAACAAAATTAACATTACGTCAAATTAGAAAACTTCGAAAAATGAATGATGTTCGTAATTTTGAAAAGCAGAAATATCTAAAAAAGATTTACGCACAATACTCACCTCCTGCCGCTGAAGGCGCTGTACCTACACTCTAAAACACCATAATCTCCTTATTCTGTATAGAAACGTAAAAAAATAGCACTTTATTTGCTGTTTTATTAACTACGTACTAAATAACTATACACAAAGCCATTAACCCTTAGGAGACTACTCAATGGATAACAAAAAATTCGAACAACTCATCACGCTTATTACGAATGAGAATGAAGAGCAAGCCCGTGCATTATTTCACGATATCGTAGTTGAGAAATCACGCGAAATTTATGAATCAATGATGGACGATGAAGAAGACATGTCTGAAGGCATGGGCGGACAAGTCGGCGATTTGCTAGATGAAATTAATTCTGAAGAACAAGGCATGACTGAAGAAGAAGAAGACTTCGGTGATGAAGAAGGCGAAGAAGAATTGGGTGATGAAATCTCATTATCAGATGAAGAAGAAGGTTCTGAATTTGGTGAAGAAGAAAACATCGAAGACCGAGTTGTCGATCTTGAAGACAAACTTGACTCATTGATGGCTGAATTCGAAACTATCATGAATGGTGGACAAGAAGCCGGTGAAGAAGACTTCGGTGACGAAGAAGGTTCAGAAGACTTCGGTGACGAAGAAGGTTCAGAAGACTTCGGTGACGAAGAAGAACAGGGCGAAGAAGACATGATGGAAGCCGTTGCTTTACAAAATGTTAAAGGTCTATACGGTTCTAAAATCGGCGGCGATAATGGTCAACAAACAAAGAGCACAGTAACTGCTAATTCCGGACAAGCTGGAATGGCAAGCAAGCCAGTAGCATTCACTAATGCAACTGCTGGTACACGTACTGTTCCCGCTCCAAAAACAATCCCTGGAACATATAAAAATGCCCCGGGTCAACGTAAGCAAGATTTAGCTCCTGCAACGAAACCAACAACAAGTCAAGCTACTGGTGTTAACGCCAAGAGCCCTGTTGCTGAATCTCGTAAACGTAAATAAGAAAGCTGAGAGCAATGGCTTTGTATCTCAGAGAGAACTTGACATTTGACCGCGCTAATATCGTGGTCGAGTCAGTTAAGGAAGACGGCGATAAGAAATCCCTTTATATGAAGGGCATTTTCATTCAGGGTGGGGTAAAGAACGCTAATGAGCGTGTTTATCCTGTGTCTGAAATTGAAACCGCTGTTAATACTCTAAATGAACAAATAACAACAGGCTACAGTGTTCTAGGTGAAGTAGATCACCCGGACGATCTTAAAATCAATTTAGACCGCGTTTCACATATGATTACTTCTATGTGGATGGATGGTGCTAATGGTTTTGGGAAATTAAAGATTTTGCCAACTCCAATGGGTCAGTTAGTAACTACCATGTTAGAGTCCGGCGTCAAACTAGGCGTATCAAGTAGAGGTAGCGGCAACGTTAGCGAATCTGATGGCCGTGTCAGTGATTTTGAAATAATCACTGTGGATATTGTTGCTCAACCGAGCGCACCAAATGCTTATCCTAAAGCTATATATGAAGGTCTTATGAATATGAGATACGGACATAAAGCATTAGACTTAGCAAAGGATGCTCAGGGTAACAAGAAGGTACAAAAGTACCTGAAAGACGAAGTGGTTCGTCTTATCAAAGAACTCAAGATATAAAAAGGGGAACACGCATGAAAAATGCTATCAAACCATTACTTGAGAGCGGATTAATCAACGAGGATGTAAGCCAAGCTATCAATGAAGCCTGGGAATCTAAGTTAACAGAAGCTCGTGAGCAAGTACGTGCTGAACTAAGAGAAGAGTTCGCACAACGTTATGAACATGATAGAAGCGTGATGGTAGAAGCCCTTGATAAAATGGTTACAACCGGTCTACAAACTGAGATTCAAGAATTTCAGATTGAAAGACAAGCAATGAACGAAGACCGCGTACAAGCTAAACAAAAACTGCGCGAAAATGCAGTTAAATTCAATGATTTTATGGTTACTAAGCTATCCGAAGAAATCAAAGAATTGCGTAGCGAACGCAAGATACAATTAGAAAGTCAGCAAAAGTTGGAACAATTCATTGTTCATGCTCTTGCTCGTGAAATCAAAGAATTCTCACAAGACAAAAAAGCTGTTGTTGAAGCAAAGGTTAAGTTAGTTGCTGAAGGTCGCAAACAACTCGAAGTATTGAAAGCACGTTTTGTGTCTGAATCTGCTAAGAGATTGAATGTGATTGTTACAAACCAACTCAAGGGCGAATTAGGCCAGTTAAAAGAAGATATCAAATCTGCTCGTGAGAACAATTTTGGTCGTCGTCTTTTCGAAGCATTTGCAGGTGAATTCAGTGTCACTCATTTAAATGAGAAATCTGAGACTCGCAAATTACTAGCCAAGCTAGACGAAAAAGATCAGAAACTAGCCGAATCCATCGCAACAATCAAGAAAGCAAAAGTCTTGGTTGAAAGTAAAGAACGTGAAGTTCGAATTATCAAGGAGTCTAACAATCGTGAGAAAGTTATGACTTCACTGCTAGGTTCGCTTAATGCGGAAAAAGCAGGGGTAATGAAGGACCTACTAGAAAGTGTACAAACCGCAAGGTTAACTGCATCTTTCGATAAGTATCTACCGGCTGTTTTGAACACTGGCTCTGTGAAGTCTACAAAGACCTCACTAAGAGAAGCAGTTAACGAAGTAACCGGGGATAAAGCTGCCAAACAAGAAGTTGATACTGAAGCACGTGATAACGTGATCGATATCAAACGCTTGGCAGGGCTTTAAAATATAGACATATCAGGAGAATATAAATGTCAAAAGTACTCTTAGAAGGCCGTTGGAACGAGACCAAAGAAGCCCTGTTAGAAGGTTTAAAAGGTAATCGTCGCTCAACAATGGGTGTGATTTTAGAAAACACAAAAAAACAACTACTAGCTGAGTCATCAGCCGGTACAACTACAGCTGGTAACATCGCTACGTTAAATCGCGTGATTCTTCCAGTTATCCGTCGTGTCATGCCAACCGTTATCGCTAACGAATTGGTAGGCGTTCAGCCAATGACAGGACCAGTTGGTCAGATTCACACATTACGTGTTCGTTACGCTCAGTCATTAAATGACACCAGCGCAGCAGCTACTAGTGTTACAGCTGGTCAAGAAGCATTAAGCCCGTTCTTAATTGCACAAGCTTACTCACGTACGCCTCAAGCTGACGGTACATCTACTGGTTATACCGGTAATAATACTGCTGCTCTTGAAGGTAACGGCGGTAAACAAATCAGTGTTCAGATTCTACGTCAAGCTGTTGAAGCTAAGTCACGTAAATTGCAAGCACGTTGGACTTTCGAAGCTGCTCAAGACGCACAATCCCAACATGGTATTGACGTTGAAGCAGAAATCATGGCCGCTTTAGCACAAGAAATTACTGCTGAAATCGACCAAGAAATCTTGTTATCACTACGTACTCTAGCTACAACTGAGTACACATACAACCAAGCTACTGTATCTGGTACAGCTACATACGTTGGTGACGAACACGCTGCTCTAGCTGTTCTTATCAATCGTGTTGCTAACTTGATCGCTCAACGCACTCGTCGTGGAGCTGGTAACTGGGCTGTTGTTTCATCTGCTGCATTGACAGTTCTACAATCTGCTACTACGTCAGCTTTTGCTCGTACAACAGAAGGTACATTCGAAGCTCCTACAAACACTAAGTTTGTTGGTACATTGAATGGTGCTATGCGCGTGTTCGTTGACTCGTATGCTCCTGATACTACACCAGTATTAGTTGGTTACAAAGGTTCTTCAGAAACAGATGCAGCGGCATTCTATTGCCCTTACATTCCGTTGATGAGTTCTGGTGTTGTTCTTGATCCATCAACATTCGAACCAGTCGTGTCATTCATGACTCGTTATGGCTACATTGAATTAACTAACACAGCGTCATCTTTCGGTAACGCTGCTGATTACGTTGGCGAAATTGCGGTCAGCAATCTCACCTTCCAATAAAATCAGTTTGATAGTTTATTGATAAAAGGGCGCTTCGGCGCCCTTTTTTACGGCTTGACAAAACGCATGTCATGATATATAATAGTAGAATGTTAAGTTAAAGACTAAATAGATATATGCTGAAAAATAAATATACCCGAATCTATGGCCAAATAATAATCCGAGCAGAATCACGTATGCTAACAGGATACAAAGAAAAACACCATATTATTCCACAATCATTATCCGGAACGAATGACAAATCTAATTTAGTAGAGTTGACTGCGAGAGAGCATTTTATATGTCATTGGTTACTAACCAAGATGACCACCGGTGATGACCGCGCAAAGATGGTGTATGCTCTGAGAATGATGAGTGTAACAAACGACCAGCAACAGCGATACACCACCCAGATAACGGCAAGAGTGTATGAAACTTATAGAAAAGAACACGCTGCCAATCACTCTAGGATAATGACAGGTAAACCTGCTTGGAACAAAGGTAAAAAATTAGAAGGAATTGAGCTAGAAAGATCACGAGAAAGAACGAAGAATAGAAAGCCGCAATCAGTTGAAACAAGGGCATCTGTGATTGAACGATTGATAAAACGACGAACAGGGACTCATCAGTCAGATGAAACCAAAGCTAAAATAAGCGCATCAGCAACTGGTAAGATAAAAGGTCCGCAATCTGATTTACATCGTCTTGCTATCAGCACCGGTGGAAAGGGGATTTCTAAATCGGCAGGTCACGGTGCCAACGTAGCCAAAGCAACCCTTGGCAATATATCAATCAATAAAGATGGTGCTGAGAAAAAAGTGAAACAAGATATGTTAGATACGTGGTTAGCAGATGGATGGCAGGTTGGTGGACGAAAGAGAACTAGAACATAAATACTAGTTCACAGGAGATAATAATGACAACTAATACACAACTCTCAGCCGCACTCGCAGAAGCAGTAACTGGCCAGATCACCGATAAAAAATGGTATGTAAGCAAGACGTTCTGGACTAATATAGTTTCAGGCGGACTCGTGGTGGTACAAATACGGTATGGCTTTATAGTACCTCCGGAATATCAAATGGTACTTCTATCGTTTGTTAACATAGGTTTACGAAAAATTACTAATACAGCAGTTGTTTGGTAATACACGCCGAACGAAAAGCACTCTAGGAGTGCTTTTTATTGGCTAAAAATCTTCAAAATTAAAGTAGTATAAATAACATATGTATTATCAACACGCCGAAATCGTTCACTGGATGAAAAATAAAGAGATAATTAATATATTACCTGCCCAAGTAGACATGGACTTAACAAATATATGTAATCAAGATTGTTTCTATTGTAATTCATTCGATCATCGCAAAGCCAGACCAAATCAGAAAAAGTACACAGAGTACATGGATGCATTAGATAAATTAGCCACTTGGCGCGCCTATATGCCCAATAGTTTTGGTACAACACACACGATAACATACTCTGGAGGGGGTGAACCTACTTTGCTTCCAGGATATGAAAGGATCATTGAACGCACAATTGATCTTGGATTTTTGACTTCTATTATAACAAATGGCAGTCATTTAAATGATCTTATTGATAATGTTTCTCCGGAAAAAATAAAAAAGATATCTTGGATTGGCATAGATATTGATGCGGGTACTAAAGATAAGTATGAAGAAATTCGACATAGCTTAACTAAAGAATCATTATTTGACAGAGTGATTGATAACGCAACTTCTTTAGTAAGGATAGGCGCCACTGTTGATTTTAAAGCACTTGTTAATGAATTAAATTGTGATCCGCAATCATTTACTGACTTGTTTATTATTAGTAAAAAAGTCGGAGTACGTTTGTTATACCTACGTCCCGTGTTGACAAACGGGGTAGCTTATGATTTTTCTTCTATGATTCCACTGATAAATGAGTTATCACTTTCGTATCAAGTGCCGGTTAAGCTTAGTTTAACCAAGCATCTGCCTAGAAATTATAATAGATGTCACCAGATGTATCAATTTCCTGTATTTTGCGCAGATGGTGAAATATATACGTGCTGTGATAATAAGGGCAATCCTAGATTCTCACTTGGAAGATGGGATACTGGTGATTTCAGAGACCTTTGGTTGAGCAAACGACACGATGATATCTACAATTCTACTAATACGAAGTTGTGCCCACACTGTAGACCAAACATACAGAACATCGGCATACAGAATATACTGGATGATCCGTCTCAGTTAGAGCAGCTTTTTACCTAAACTACTACTTTAATAAAGTAGCATAAATAGATTATATTAGCATTAAATCATCCTTTTTTGACTGGGTGAATTCTTTGGAATAAATATAATCTAATCTAACATTAATTGGAGTATCGCGTGAAATGTAAAAAATTTAGTATTAATTCAGACGTGTACTCCACTCAAATGGAACTAGTAGTCTAATCAGATTATGGCAATTAGCAAGTTTAATTCGGCCGGTGGCTATTCAGTCAATATACCGCCCATTGAAATTATTGACGAAACCGGTAACATTACCGCTGTCAATATATCTGCTGCTTCAATATCTTCTCCTAAATTTACTGGAACATTTTA
>Ga0208643_1001608_pt1 | contig 12100 bp, 17 predicted proteins | sample VirMetDEL_Nov_12_FD_184516 | JGI IMG/M metagenome (GOLD analysis project Ga0208643, IMG submission 184516) | Aqueous microbial communities from the Delaware River and Bay under freshwater to marine salinity gradient to study organic matter... | ecosystem: Environmental > Aquatic > Marine >... | reverse complement strand
ACTTTACTTGATAACATCTTTATCCTCTTGTTTAATTTGTTTTTCTAAGACTACATGGGTTCGTTTGTAATCAAAGATTTTTAAAACTCTTTGCCAACCTGGTCTAGCAATTAGTTCCATCATTTTGCAACCATTCTCTTTAGCAAAATCTTCTATTTCACTTATTAAATGTTGCCATTTTAGTCTTTGTCTGCCAGTCATTATATATATGTGACAAACTTTACCAAATTTTCTTTGGATAATTTCAGTAACTACAACACCATAATATTTTTTAGATGTTATCTTTTCATCTTTATCCCAAAGTACCCAAATTTGAAAATTACCTTTTTTTGCAAGATCATAAACAAAATCTGAATCGGTAAGTTGACTTGAGTAAGCTAATGCACCTTTAATATCTTTTTCTACTAAAGACCAAACCTTATCAAGTTCTTGAATTGGTATTGATACTAATTTCATAAATACTATAAAAAATACATTAACACAATAATATAATTAAGCACTCTTTTCGTCAAATATTTCTAAATAACTAACCACACCTGCAATACTATTTGCTGTACTAGCTTCTAACCTAAGTATATCACCAGATTCTAACACTAAAGTTCCATCAATAAAATTAATAGAAGCTTTAGAACTTAAAGTATGATGAGCTATTTCATATTCTGCTGTAGCACTACTATCATAAAAATAGCCTATTGTATCTACATTAGATCCACCATGATTGGTAGTCTGTATAGTTTTTATTATAGTTGTTCTGTTTGTGGGTACTGTATAAACATCTGTTTTGGCAGTTGTTGTTAAATTAATTCCTGTGTTTTTATATACGTTAGCCATTATTATTTATTAAATTTAGGTACACCTAACATAGGTCTGCCATCAAATTTGTTTTTATTACCAAATACCCCATTTACATGATTATAATGTAAAAATACTTGACCACAAATATTACCTTCAAAAGGTTCTCTCCAATGCTCAAGTTCACAACCACTATATATTAGCATATCTCCTACTTCAAGCAAGACTTTAGTTCCTTCTATAAATATATCCCATAAATCACCTCCTAAATTAAGGGTGCATGATATTTCACAAGAAGGTCTATCTTTATGTTTTTTAAGTTCATCACCTTTTTTATAAGCTCTAGCATATGAATATGTTGGTATTAAATCCAAATTTGTTTGTTCTTTTATAACAGGTAACATCTTAACAAGTAAAGTATCCATTACAAAATCACCATAACAAGAATAAGTATTGGGTATTTGTTCGTCAGTCCAAGTACCTAATATTGGAGATTGTGAATGTATGTTGTTTTGATACATAAAATCAACAGCATCTCTTTTAAGTAAGAAATAATTAAATATAAAATTAGCTAGTTCATAAGGTAAAGCATTTTTAATTACTTGGTATTTTTTAGTTTGAAACGTCATACTATTAATGCTTTTTGTAAAAAATTAAATGACACAGATATTCTTATATCATCTGATTCATTAGGATCAACACAATGCATCAACCATGATGGGAACATAATTAATCTTCCAGCAATAGGTTCATAATGTGTTTCTCTATATAATCTTGCAGGTACTTCTCCTTCTTTTTGTTTTGGTCTAGACATAGAAGCTGATGATCTTGGATCATCTATTTTTAAAAGTCCAGAGTTCTTTGGAGCTTTTACATAATAAACACCTGACCATAAAGAATTTGGATGTTGATGAGCTCTATTCATTCCACCTGGTGGATTAATGTTAGCCCACATATTACCTAGTACAGGCTCTGAATCTAAATGTTCTTGATTATAAATAGTTCTTTGTGCTTCATATAACATATCAACTAATTTTTGATATTCAGGTCTTTGATGCATATCTGTTTGTGAGTGCCAACCTTTAACATTAGTTCTTACCATTCCTTTATCTTGATTAGACCAAGCTATAATATCTTTCTCAAGTTCTTGATTTAAAGTTGGATGCTTTATATCTGCAATATAAACAGGTGTTGGGAAATGTAATTCTCTAAACATTATCTAAAAGGTGTCCCTCCAAACCACATAACTAATGATTTTCTATTACCCTTAGTAACTGTCATTGCTCTATGCCTAATAAAAGATGCAAAAAATATTGCATGACCTTGTTTAGGTTTTGCTATCTTTCCTTCAGACATTAATTCTAACCCACCACCTTCAAATTCATTGTCAGGTGATAAAGCTAACGTCATAGATATTTTTCTAACAGGGGGTTCGTTTTCAAAACTAACGTCATTATCTATGTGCCAATCATAAAAACCACCTTCTGAATATTCTGTATATTGTGCAGGTTCTGTTATTTGCATATTTTCAAAACCAAAATGATTTGCATTTGTTTGCAACATTAATTTTTCAATTTCTTTATACATAGGTTGTAAACTATCAAATGGAATCCAAGAGATATGTGAAATTCTGGTATTAGTATTTACTTCACCTTTTTTAGTTGTATCACTTCCAACTTGTGCATCTTGTCTTGGTTGTTTTCTTCCAGCTTCAATAATTTTTTGACACTGTTCAGGAGTAAAGACAGGAGTAGTTGTTTCAACTACATAAGATTTCCATCTAGGTTCAGTTATAATCATGATGCTCCTCTATTAATTATGGGGTTATAGTCTACGTCACAATTAGCTGCAAGGGTACGTCTAACTTCATTAGTTGAATTAAAAGGATAAACTGTATGCCTCATATCATATGGAAACACATAAAAATCTCTAAGATCCATAGGTGGTTGATAATCTATTTTAGCAAACTGACCATTAGCTGCTCCTAGTATTTGTAGCCTACCATTTTGTGGTATTGCATCATTAGAATATTCTTTACCATATGTTGATGGTAATTTTAAAATCATTACACTTGATAAGCCTGTAAATAAAGTTCCTCTATGAATATGTGCAGGATTATATTCATGCTGTTTCATTTCATTAATCCAAATAGAATTTAAATGAGTTTTATATTGATTAATTTTATTAAAATCTAGATAATGATTAAAAACAGTTTTAAAATAATCAATAACATTTTTAGGTAAAAAATTATGTTTTTTTATTTTAGATTGATCTTTGCCATTATAAAACAAAGAATGTTCATTTTCTATTTTACCTACTAATTGGCTATTAGCTTTATAAAGATTATTAAATTTTTGTTTATATATTTGATTAATAGTTGTAAAAATATCTAAAGGTACTTGATACTTTAGTATTGATTGACCTAAAAATATAAAATCAAATTTAAGATTTGATGTTTCCATCTTGTGTTATTTCTTCTTTCTTCTCTGTCTTATTTTCTAACTCACCAGATTTTTTAATTCTTTGCAATGATTGCAGTTGTCCCATTACATTAAATACCTCAGTATCGCTAGAGTTTGCATTTAAAGTTTTAGCTTTTTCATAATACTGCATACCATAAGATTCTAGTTGATGTGCATTAACATCTTTATCATTAAACGATCCATCATTAAATTCTTTCTTTAATTTAGACCACATTTTAATTTCTCTCATTCTATGTTTAGCAATTTTTTCCATAGACGCTTTACCAAATCTAGCTTCATCTAAATCAATTTCATATTTAGTTAATTTGTATTCGTCTTGTTCAGATTCTATTTTTTTCTCTAACCATTTAATTTTTGCTTCGCTTCTTCTATAATCAAAAGAAAGTGTCATTAAATTATCTAAGTATGATGATTGTTCTCTAACACATTGCCAATATTTAGAAGCTTTAGTGGGGTATCTATTATCTTGAAGTACAGAAAACCTTGCTTCAGTTTCTGTTCTAAATACTTGTTTCTTAGTCCAAGTATCTCTAAGTTCTTCTACCATACCTTTAAAATCAGATAGGTCACTAGGTTCTAATAAATTATTTAAGTGGGTTTCCTCTTTTTGAATTAAATCTTTTACGTCTTTTTTCATTTTTGTTTAAAAAATATATAGAGAATTTAAAAGATATTGCAAGTCCTAAGAAACGTCAAGAGTAACTGTTGTTAACTTGTTGATATTGTTCTTGTTCCACCACTAACATCCCATTCTTCTGTTGCTGAAATATAAGGGCTTGTTCCACCAAAAGCTAAAGCTGCTGTATTTGTAGCTCCACATCCTGCTAACTGACGTCTTGCAGTATTTAAGTCACCTGTTTCTGTCCAGTTGGTTCCGTTCCAAGTTTCTGTTAATGCTGAAAAATATGGAGAATCTGGAGAACTTCCACCAAAAGCTAAAGCTGCAGTTTGCGTTCCTGCTCCTGCTACACCATATCTTGCACTATTTAAATCATTAACTTCTGTCCAGCTTGTTCCATTCCATAATTCTGTTACTGCTGTAGCAGGTTGTCCACCAAAAGCCAATGCTGCTGTATTTGTGCCAGCTCCTCCTAAATAAGTTCTTGGAGAAGAATTTAAATCATTAACTTCTGTCCAATTGGTTCCATTCCAAGTTTCTGTTAATCCAGAACTGCTTCCAAAAGCCAATGCTGCTGTATTTGTGCCAACTCCTTCTAAACCAAATCTTGCAGTATTTAAATCATTTACTTCAGTCCAATTGGTTCCATTCCAATTTTCTGTGTTTGCTGTAGGAGGTATACCACCACCAAAAGCTAATGCAGCTGTATTAGTTCCAGCTCCTCCTGGTTGTGCCCATCTTTGCGTATTCATGTCATTTACTTCAGTCCAATTTGTTCCATTCCAAGTTTCTGTTAAAGTTCCTATTGGAATTCCATCAAAACCACCAAAAGCTAAAGCTTCTGATTGTGTCCCAACTCCTGCTAAACCATATCTTCCAGTGTTCATACTATTAACTGTTGCCCAAGAACTCAGTAAAGGACCATCTGAAACTTTTAATTCATTTGAGGTAGTGTTATACCAAACTTGACCTGCAATAGGATTTGCTGGATCCGATGAAAAGTTTTGAACACTAGATCCTTTTATTTCTTTGTATGTTGTCATAATTTATATCCTTATTTATTCTGTTAATATTATATCGGCAGGTCTCATACCTTCTTCTTTTTGTTCTTCAGGTAAAGCATCCCATTCAGTTTGTGCTAAAGTAATTTCAGCATCAACAATTGCTTGTGCTTCAGCTACTGTTTTTGGTGTACCTAATACTTTACTAATCCAAAGATTTGCATTTTTGTTATGTGCTGGTACTTGCCAAACATTACCAGGAAACCCTGAAAAACTAATTTTTCTAGAATCACTGTGGGTAATAAATCCTTTTCCCCAGTTTTCAGCTACGCAATATTGTTTAGTTTTATGTGCCATAATTTATCTCCTTATTTACTTGTTAATAACCAACCTTGAGTTCCATCTGTGTAGACCAAAGTGTTAGCTGCTCTCTCTACTGAAACTGTTAAATCTGCTGCAGCACCTTGAATAGGTTGAGAATTTCTACCAATTGTTAAAGCATTAGAATCAAATGTTCCTGCATAATCTATAAAAGATACTTCATCTCCAATTGAAGGAGATGCTGGAAGTGTCATTGTAAAAGCACCAGATGTTGTATTTATAAAATAACCTTCACCTGCAACTGCTGTAAAACCAGTAGTTTTAACTGTTTGCCAATCTGTTCCACCACCTGCTGCGTCTGCAAAAGTAGGTACTGCACCAGCACCAGCACTTGTTAAAACTTGTCCAGCGTTACCTGTTGCTACTGCAACTGGGTTTCCAGATGTATCATATGAAATTAAATTACCATCTGTACCTGGAGCCATTTTAGCTAATGTGATTGCGTCATCAGCTACTTTTCCAGTAGCGATACTTCCATCAACTAGTTGTGATGCATTAATTGTTTTGTTTGTTAAAGTTTGACTACCAGTTAAGGTAGCAACAGTTGAATCAATAGCTATATCATTTGCATTAGCAGTAATACCTGTACCACCTACAACATTTAAAGTTACATCACCTGATGTTCCACCACCAGTCATACCATCACCTGCTACAACTGAAGTAATATCACCAACTGGAATAGTTGCAACTTGAGTATCTACATATGCTTTAATAGATTGTTGAGATGCAACTTTAGTATTAGAATTAGATGCCATATTATCTTCATCTAAGAAAGCTGTACCACTAATAGCTGTATTTAATATAGGATTAGTTAAAGTTTTGTTTGTTAGAGTTTGACTATCATTTAAAGTAACAATTGATGAAGATAATCTTGCATCAGGTACTGTACCTGTTCCTAAGTTAGAAGCGTTTAAATCTGTTAATGATGCACCATTACCAGAAAAAGATGTAGCTGTAGCTGCACCAGTAAAATTAATTGTTCCAGTTCCATTAATAGTTTGAGAATTTAAATCTAAATTACCACCTAATTGAGGTGTTGTATCATCTACAACATTTGCAAGACCAGGAGCTATAGTTTCCCAAGAACTTCCATTATAATATTTAAGATTATTATCAGTAGTATTAAAGTTTAAATCTCCTTCATCTAAACTTGTTGTTGGATCTGAACTACTTACTCTATATCTTTCTGCAAAACTATTTACTCCAGTAATATTAGCGGCAGTTGTGTTCACATTTGCAATATTATTACCAACGGTATTAACATTAGTAATATTTGTTGCAACAGTTCCAATAGTATCTGATCCACTTAAATCTGAAGCTACAGTTCCAATATCAGTTGCATCACCTGCTACCAAATTAACATTTGATATATCTCCACCAACTGCATTTACATTTGATATGTTAGAGCTTACAGTATTAATATTTGATGAATTGTTAGCAACACTATTAATATTAGTAGTATTGTTTGAAACAGCTGTAACATCACCTGATATTGATGCTACTGTATTAACTTCTGTTGCGATAGGAACTAATCTTACAAAAGTATAAGTATTTAATGTAGAAGTTGTTTCAACTAATAAACCATAAGCTGCTGTAACTGGTGAACCTATATTAGAAGGTATTCCAGTTATTGTAACAGCAGTAGCTCCTGTTGTAGTAGAATTTGTAGAAACTCCTGTTCCTGTATTATAAGTAAATCCTGTTAGGTCTGTAATAGATACAACTGTTCCAGCTCCGTCAGCAGGATCAGGATTAGTTGTAGGAAATTTTGTGTAATCTTGAATTGGAACAAATCCTCCAACATCATCTACTAGATCAATAATTCTATTTGATATAGCAGCTGTAGTTGCAATGTAAGAATCACTATCTGACCAAACTTGACCTGAATTAATTGTTTCAGAACTATCTACATTGTAAAATCTATTATTTGCAGCAGCAGTTGTAAAAATAGTATTATCATCTGGTGTACTTCCAGATTGCTCAGAAGAAGTTATTAAAACAGCATCTGCAATCTTATCAACTGTAACTGCATCACTTGCAATCTTAGCTGAAGATATATTACCATCTGCTATCTTAGCAGTAGTAACTTGCGAATCTCCTATTTTAGCAGTTGTAATATTAGAATCTAAAATCTTAGCAGTTGTTATATTATTATCTGCAATTTTTGCAGTAGTTACATTATCATCTGCTATTTTAGCAGTTGTAACATTTGCATCTAAAATTTTAGCAGAAGTAATTTGTGAATCTCCAATACTAATAGTATCTATAGAACCATCAACATAGTGTTCACTATCAATACTATTATCAGCAATTTTTGATCCATCTACTGAATCTGCACCTAATTTAGAATTAGTAATTGCACTATTATTTATTTTTGCTGTAGTTATATTTGCATCAACAATTTTTACTGTCGTTATAGAATTGTCATTAATTTTAGCAGTAGTAACTGCACTATCTATTAATTTGTTTGTTGTTACGCTATCATTTATAATTGAATTTGTTGAAACACTACTATCTGCAAGTTTGTCTGCTGTAACAGCATCATCTGCAAGTTTAGCAGTAGTAACAGATCCATCTGCTAAAGTAATAGTTCCTATAACACCAGTTGGAATAGAATTATTTGTTTTTGATAAAGCACCAATATAAACATTTGTGATTGCTTCATTAGATAATGATCCACTATCCCAAGTTACATTAATTGTTGTGTTTGTTGAAAATGATGAACTAGAAATAGTTCCATAAATTGTTCCAGGTGTACTAGCTGTTAATTTAATTCTTCTGCCTTCATGATAAATTGCCGATACATCAACACCATCAATTGTAAAAGAAGTAGCTGAAACATAAGTTGCTACATAAGCTTTATCGCCATCCCCATATTCCACCCATTGAGAATCATTAAACCATTCTCTAGTATTTTTCATTAATGCTCTAATTGCATTATTAAGATTTGAAGGAAGCATACCTTCAGCAACACTTATACCATTTAAATCTAAATTATTTGCTTGTGTTGTTGAATAATTTTTTATACCTGCCATAATTTAATCTCCTATAAACCAAGAATATGCTTTATTACTTTCTTGATTTTTTTCGTTTATTAATGAATTAATTGCTTCTTCAATTTGTCTTTGAAAAAATTCTTGTGTCTCCATAGAATATCTAACATTATCAATATCAGTTCTATCTGTCATTTATCTTAATCCTGCTCTTGCCGCAATTAGGTCAACCCCTTGTGCGTCTTTCCAAGCACCACCACTTGGAATTTTTACATTTACTTTAACGTATCTTCCAGATTGTCTTACTGGATTAACACCTGTTGAATTCATAGTTGATACAGTTGAAACAGTAGGATTATCTGCAAGTTTATCTTTAGTAGAAATTGTAACTGTTGCTTCTGCATCTACAATTGGTCTTACACTTATTATAGACGATCTTAGTCCTGGATACAACTCTAATTCTGTAGTTTCTATCTCTCCTATGCTTTCAGTTCCTGAAAAAATAGCTGCGTTATAATTATTATCTATAGCACCTAATAGTAATTGTCCACCATTCCAAAAAGCTGTATCTAAAGAAATATTGATTTGATCTAAGTTTTCAGAAATAAGATCCATTAATTCTACTGTATAAGCTCCTACAAACTGAGGAAATATTGAACTTGCATTAGCATCAGAAGTTGACCATTTTTTTGTTGCATAGTTATAAATAATAATTTTATCACATATACCTGTAGTATTAGATGTGTTTGAAGCTGAAGGATATAACCACATAGCTAATTGATTAAAGGGATCAACTGCTGCACAAATTCTATCGCTAAAACCTTTGTTTAAATCAATATCAAAAAATCTATTTACTTTTTCAGCACCTATTGAAACAACTTGATCTCCATTTAATTCAAAAAATCCATCATCACTATAAAAAAATACCCTTCTATTATCTTGGCAAATTGTTCTTCCATAAACAGCTCCTCTATTAGGTGAGATTACTGATAGTCTAAATACTGTTGCACCACCGACATAGTCTAAACGAATTATTTGGTTTTGTCTGAATACATAAGAAATCTCTCCAGATGTTATACCAACAATTTGTCCACCTGATCCTGGTAAATCTTGAAAGTCTGATTGTTTTGTTCCAGGAGTCCATTCAGAAACATCATTTATTCCTGACCATTGTATTCTATTTGATCCTGTTGATAAATTTCCTGTAATTAAAAAATCTCTAATAACACCTGATGTTTTAAAAGTTGGAACGTTTGCAGCTATTGAAGTAAAGTTTGCAAAATTTGTAGATGTACCCATTAAATAATATTGAGGAACATCAATACCGTTACTTGCTATTATATAATTTCCAAATTGAGTAAATGTCCAAAAATCTGTATCACCACCTGTAAATCCAGATGCTCTTGAAACAAATCCACCACCTGTTAATTCATATATATTTGTATTTGTTGCTACAAAATTATAAACGTTATTAGAGTTATCTCTAAAAGAACTTGCTCCTCTTGAATCTGATACTGTACCATTTGTAGAATAATTTACTAATGAAGGAAATCTTTTATAAGAATTTAATGCGTAATAAACATTGTTAGCAACGTTAGCTCCAGGATTATTATGTTCTGGTTGGTCAGGCAACCATTCTCCAAAAGGTATTTGCATTAATATTCCTTAACCGTTATTATTTGTAGCATAATAATTTTTATCATTAAATGCACCTGCTACTGTTACATCTGATTGTTGTTGCAATGGAGCATTTCCATAAGCATCTTCTCTATCATTTCTCTCAAGTCTTTCAAGAGCTGTTTGATACATTTTTTCCCATTGCCCAGCTTGATTAGGTTCAATACCACCTAAAAAATTTGAAGCATGATATAATGAACCATATAAATAAATTGCTGGATGATTTGTTAAAATATAATTAGTTGAATTTGTTGATGATAATCCAGGAAACTGTTTATAATAATTTAAATAAAGTGTGTAATCACTATCAGGGATAGGAGCAAATCTAATATTATCTCCTAAGATTGTATAGCTTGATGGTTGTCCAGAAGTTGAACCCCCTTTAATTTGATCCATTTGAGCTGGAGTTAAATAAGTTAAAGCATATTTAGTTCCACCATTTAAAATATACATATCTCTTACTTGTAAAAAATCAGATGGTAAAGGTGATGTTTCACCATTAAGAGTGATAGTTGTTTGATCTATCATTTTTCTAATTCTTAATTTAGAGTTAAAATCTTTTTCTGCCAAGACAATAAAATCTTGAGAAATTTCATTTGTTAAATCTGTTCTGTTTAACCAATTTGCTAATGATGCTTGTAAATCCGTATAGTTATTTAATGCCATTATAATTTTCCTTCAGCAGTTTTAAAATATCTAAATTCATTGCTGTTTAATTTTTGTTTTAATATTTTATTTTGTACTTCTTGTGGAAGTGCAAACCAATTACTATCACCATTATACTCATTTGCCCACACACTTAAAGCAATAGTTGGAATACTGGCTACTCTTTTCAAATCTCTTGATTTAGAATAGCCATCATTCAAATTTAATAATTCTTTATTGTGTTTTAGGTGTGAATCAATATTAACTTCTTCTTTAACTGCAATTTTACCTTCCATGTCATCTTTCATGTAAGTTGTTTTTTGCAATCCGTCTAAAATTATATCTTTTTTCATCTGCCTTGACCTTTATATCTTGTTTGTCTTTTTTGTCTTTTCTCTGATTTGTTCTGAGATTTTTTATGCTTACCAGGTCTTTTAGGTGGTTTAGCTCTTGGAACAAAATGAGTGAACTTTTGTTTAGCCATATTAGCCAGACATTTCAGTAACTGAAACTTCAGCAGTACCTATCACAGCAACTTTTTCACCAGGTGAAACTTTAAAAATTTCAGGTTGGTCAGCAGGAACAAATATAGTTGCAGATCCAGCAGTAGCTGAAGCAGTTGGTGCAGAACCAAATAAAATATGAATGTCAGCAGGTGTTGCTATTCTTACATATTCAGTTTGAGAACCAAATGCAGCAGATGCTACAGATGAACCTGAAGTTGTTAAGCTTTGATGTGTAGTAGGTCTTAATCCGTAATTAAAACTCATAGTTTTTCTCCTAATTAATTATGGGGGAAATACCGCTAGGCAAGATCCCCCAAATGTTATTATCTTCTTATTACAAAAGTTACAACTGCTTTTGAAGTATTAGAAGATCCACCGTCTGTAATCATTTCGATAGATCCACCTTCAACAACAGTATTGTTTCCAGTTGGTGCAGCTGTATCAATAGCACCAGCAGAGCCAGAAGCTACGATAGATATTCCACCACCTGTAACTGCTGTACCACCGATTTCAAAAGAAAGTGCGGCAGTTCCTGTAATAGTTGCTTGATTAGCAGTTAAAATTTTTACAATTTTTCCGCCATCAGGTATTGCAACAAAAGTTGATGAAGCAGTTGAAACATCTTCAATTTCAGCTGTTATAAAATAGTCGTTTAGTGTTCTCATGTTTTTATCCTTTATTTGCTTCGTTCCGTCATTGACTTCAAAGACCAAACAAAATTGTTAGTTTAATATGATGGGGGATTTCTCCCCCACCAAAAGTATTTATTATGAAGTAGTTAGGTCTGTAACCATTCCACTTGCTTTTTCATTTCTTGACTCAAGAGTGTACTCAGCTACCATAAATCTCTGATCTGCATCTTTAGTTTGTGCAGGAGTTTGTAGAGAGAAATCTCTTAGGAAAGAAACTGCAAAGTAATCCATCTCTAAGATAAGAGCATCTTGACCTACTTTTGCAGCAGTACTATTAGCACCTCTAATGAATCTGTTTGGAGCTACTTGCA
>Ga0208643_1001604_pt1 | contig 12120 bp, 9 predicted proteins | sample VirMetDEL_Nov_12_FD_184516 | JGI IMG/M metagenome (GOLD analysis project Ga0208643, IMG submission 184516) | Aqueous microbial communities from the Delaware River and Bay under freshwater to marine salinity gradient to study organic matter... | ecosystem: Environmental > Aquatic > Marine >... | reverse complement strand
TAAGATCATCACCACTAATAGTAAGATCACCACCTACAACTACATCACCGTTAAACGTAGCTTTACCTGCAAGAGCCATATCAATGTCAAGAGCAGTAATAGCACTAGAACCATCTGTGCCTTTGATAGTAAAGTTTTTGTCTGCTGTGCTTACTGTAAACACTGCATCAGTAGAATCATTTTTAAGTTCAAGTATTGTTGTACCAGACGCTTTAAAGAATACTTCGTTACCTGCAGCGTCTAGTATGATGTCACCGCCTGAGTCTAACGTGATATCAGTTCCATCGTTAGTGATAGTGTCAAGAGCAATACTACCTACATTTGTAATGTTGGCATCTCCAAAAGATGTAGCTCCAAGTGTAGTAGTGCCACCAACAGTTAAGTTGTTACTAATGTTTACTTCACTACTAGCATTGATGTCAACAGTAGGTGCTGTTATCTCAAGCTCAGTATCAGCATTGATATCTAGTTGACCGTCTGCGCTGGAGTGGATAGTAAGTGCAGTATCTCTAAACTGTACTTTCTGTGCGGCATTCATTAAAATGTTTTGACTTGCATCTACAGTAAAAGATGTAGTGCCACCTGTCGCAACTGTGATTACATCTGATCCGCTAAACGTAATACTTGTGTTAGTATCTGCATCTCCAGAGATACTGTCTAGTTGTATGTTACCTGCGTTGGTAAAGTTAGAGTCACTAAGATCAAACGTACCTGTTACATCTAAGTTACCATCTACAGTTAAGTTACCCTCTGCAGTAATATTAGCACCGCTAAATGTCAATGCTGCTGTCGGTGTTGATCCAGACTTTATTACAAGCTCACCACTACTGTTAGTCAAACTACCAAACGTAGTTCCATCATCTTTTAGTACAACGTCTGCTCCACCTGCGTCTAAAGTAATGTCTCCACTTGCGTCCACAGTAAATGCAGCAGTGGCAACTTGAACCAAAGTATCAGCAACAATATCAAGCTGACCATCAGTACTAGAGTTAATATAAAGAGCAGTATCACGAAACTGGAGTTTTTCTGACGAAGCAACCAGTATATCATCAGAAAACTCAAAGTAGTCCTCATCCTCCATCCATTTTAACACACCGTCATTAGTCTCACCATCAAAGGTAATTGTAATGTCTGTACCTGCAGTGCCAGCACCAAAGGTTAGTCCGTGCCCTGCTAGTGTACTAATCGGGCCTCCCTCTCCTGTTGTACCATCATGTGTATGTCCTGTACTAGCAGCAAAGGCGGCAAGAAGCTGATCAAACTCGTCATTCGTGTCTGATGCTTGGATTATGTCACCCTCTGTATACGTGGACTGTCTTGTGTATGTAGCACCCATTAGCGTCTAGCTCCTACTTGATATTCTAATTGAAATCCTTTTAGTGAATATGGTGGAGATTCACCACTATCATCTACCTTTAGCGCAACAGTAAAACCGGAACCTTCTACAGGTTGTCTTACTAGAGGCTGTGAACCACCACCATAAACAAATTGTGTAGTAGAAGAGGAGGTACTATAAACAGCAGTACCATACTGTGCTCCCACTGTGGCGGTTGTTAAACTGTAAGCTGCAGGTCTTGATGCACCCACACTATCGTTGTCGTATCTTAAAAGTAAATCTGCGCTGATGTTAGCTTCAGGCTTGTAGTTAAGAATAACTCTGTGCATTGTTTTTCTTACACCTACATCTCCAAAGTTTAAATCTGGACTTCTGTATCTGCCTAGTATAGCTGTGCCATCAAAGCTATTACCTTTTTCCTGCCTATGTACAAATCCATCAAAACCACCGTGTATAACTATTACATCTCCTGCTTCTACATGCGTGTCTGAACATGACGGTTTAATACCTAGCGACTCAGCAAACTCAAAGCCATCGCCTTTCATAACGCATATAACACCTTTAGTTCTTTTTGCTGAAACAGTGTCCTTTGTAAAGAATATTCTGTACTGTGTCTTATCTGGTATAACCACACTTTCAAAAAGACTAGAGTCAGTTATGTTTTCGTCAAACAAAGACTGCACGTTCTTAGATATTGTACCTAGTTCAACATCACCAATCCTAGCAGTACCAGCAACAGTTCGTAAACCATCAGGTCCAAGAAAGATTAGATCACCTGCAAACTCTTGGATAGTGTTACCGTTTACACAACCTATGTTTCTAGTTACAGGTTCTACAGCAAAGTTAGATAGGCCAGAACCTGTCAGTTTAAATATTCTATTCTCACAGAATATAAACAGGTTATCACGAAAAACTTTTAGTCCTACTATCGTATCGTCTACGTTAATACTACCAGCCCCCTGCCCTGAGATAAATCCATCTTCATCAAAAGGCTCACTAAAAACTATAGTTGATGGTGTTGAGGACTTACCTGCATAAAACATGTGGTTTCTAAAAGCAGCTACAAACTTTGAACCAGCCACAGTACTTTCACTTACGTCTGTTGCAGTCATAGATGAGTTAAATACTACAGGAGCGTTAGCACTATCTACACAGATTAACTTCTCATTACCGTCAAAATTAAATCTTTCAAAGTTGTACTTGTCTGCGCTGGTTCTACCTGTATCTCTTTGTGTCCAGTTCTCTGACACTGCATCGTCTATTGCGTGGTTAGCTGCAGTTGTGCTTGATGTAGATCTAGTAACACCAGTAAAGGTTATGCTAGTTATACCTGTGTAAGTAAACTCCTCACTGTTTATCAATAGTGTGCCACTAGATGCAAAACCTGCAGTGGAGTCTACGTTTAGTGTGCCTGATCCTGACATAGCAGTTGTTGATAGTATTTTTTGTGACAACTCTGTAGAGCCACAACTATATATTCTTTCACCCCTAGCTGCAACAACTCTGTTAGCAAACCTAGCTGACATTAAAACTTTTTCAGTCGCATTGTTTGTTTGAGGAACTATCTGATTAACAAACTTACGAAAACCGTTTATACGTCTGTAACCACCCTCAACATCAGGCTCAAAGTTTTCTAGAACTAAAGCTTCACCAGGTTGCATAAGAAAGGTGGACCTGTTTAGAACTAGCCCACCCTCACAGTTAAAAGCTGCTGGTTGTAATGTTGATGTATCTGGCATTTTAAGATACTCTTAGTACAGGATTATACGTTGTTGTAGCACCGCCCATTAATGTAGATCTTACATAGTCGTATTTGTTTATTACAAGTGTTTGCATATTCTTTATGCCTTGTTGAAATCGTTCAAAGTTTACTTGGTATTGTTGTATCTCTCCACGATACTGATACACGTAGGCTACTGCACCATCTATAACAACAGTTGCAAACCTATCAGGTATTGTGGTTGTATCTGTAGATGCAGATAAGTCAGAGGGAAATGTAAAGTAATCAAAGACTAATGTGTATTGTTTATCAGGGAAAGGGTACAGTATATAATTGTTATCTGGGGTACGCACTATAAATCTAGGGATACCACCTTTTGAAAACTGTGTAACTGTTGTGCTGTTTGCAATCGCTGCTGCTGTTGTATCGTTTGCGCCTCTAGTACATCCTGTAAAATCGCGTTACCTGTTACCTGTATAAGTTATCTGTTCGCCACCTATAAACAAAGTGCCTGTTGCATCAAAGTCAGATGTATCTGCGACAGTTATTGTTGTTACTGCTGCAGACAAGCCATCAGATGCATTGATAGTTGTAGATGCAACGTCATCCTCTTGTACAGCGTAATCTCTTGATATGTATTCGTTGTAGTTTAGTTTAGTCAGGCTGTTACCTGCTGAAGCTAAATCTTCATCTTTTTTTATTCTTGCTGTGTTATAGTCTATATACTTTGTGCTTGTTGGCACAGTGTACTTAGCAACACCTGGCGTAAGTGTAGAAGAGTTTGATGCGTGGTTAAAAGGATAAGCAAACTCTCTCTGATTAATATATCTTATAGATTCATTGACAGCATTCTGACACTGTGTTTGTACGCCTCTTGGACTTGCAAAGTTAGAAGATGTAAGTTCTACCTCATTCATCCTAACTAGTGTTTTGTTTGTCAGTGTAAGAAATGTTTCTGCCATAAGTACTTCCCAATATGTGATAAGGGGGCCAGTTGCCCAGCCCCCAAAGTATTATGCTAGTAGATCACGATCTACCTCATTAGCAGAACTTGATCCTGAGACATCATCCATGATTACGCATACAGCGTATACACGGATAATACCGCCAGTGATAGTTCCACTTGACGCATGAATCTCTACGTCAATAGTGTCTGCTGATGCAGTGAACACTGGTAAGTTGGAACATACACCTGAAGATGTAATAGCAGGAGTGTGAGCACCTGCTGATGCACCGTCTAGGTCAAATGACGCAGCAAAAATGTCTACGTCTGTTCCTGTGATACCAACGTGGATCGCAGAGTCTGTAGTAGTACCTTCCATTGCAGTTTGAACTTTGAAACCTGCATGTAGGATCAAAGTGTTTGCAGGAACAGTAATAGCTTCGATAATATCATCAGCTGCTAGTGCAGTACCACCGTTTTGTAATATAGCATCTGCAAGATCGATGTCGTTTTGCAGAGTAACTAAGCTGCCACGAAGCTGCTTATTGCCAGTACCGCCATTGTTGGAAGTAGAGGCTGAGTTCGTGCTCATTGAAATAGTAGCCATTGTTCAGTCTCCCTTCTTACGCTGCGTTATACTTAGCTGTTACAAGACCTTCTGGACGAAGAATCTTTCTACCATATAGGTGCATACCACGAACAATGTCAGCAAAGCTGTCAGGGTCACGATATGATTCTGTTTTGTTGATCTGCTCTGCAGTTGCTACTGCTGAGTCATGTCCACCAACGATCACACCAAAATTTGCGTTTTGGTTTGCTGATCCAGATGTGCCTGGCCCTGTTCCTACTGCAGGTAGGTTTGAGGACACGTACATACGGAAGCCGTGAAAGTTGTTTACAACAAGACCGTTGCGAAGACCACCAGCCTCACCGTAGTCAGAGTTCATTAAGCGTGAGTCTTCATCGCGCAAGAGTTCCATGAACACGGGGTCAACAACCAGCCATCTGCCATCTGTATCAACTTGTTGTTGATCTAGCAAACGAGCCATACGAGCTACAACCATTGCTGGTGAAGCTGTTGCTGTTGGTAGTGAGGTTGCACCTGGCATACGTGCAGTTAGTGGGATAGAATGTTCCCCTGCACTTGAAGTTGTGATGTTACCGAAGTCACCCTTCTTTAACTTCATTGAAGAAAGAAGTTCGTCTGAACCAGCAGTGATAACAGACTTAGAACCATTTACGGTTGTGTTAGCTGTATCTGGTGATCCATGTAGTGCCGACTGTTTGAAACCACAAAGGTATCCAAGTACGTCTTGATCATACTGATCTTTTAGACGATATGCTGCACGATCTGTTGCAAGTTGCATAAAGTTAACGTGTGAGTGGGCTTCCTCAATGTCATCCATCTTAAAAGCAAAGTAGTTCGCTTTGTCAATAGTTAACTGAAAGTCCTCATCGTCTAAATCTTGTGCTGTGACAGTTGTGCCACGAGTATAAGCTTGCACTGAGATTTCAGGTTCTTTGATAATCTGAACCGTATCCCCCTGTGCGCTTATCTCTCCGAAATAATCGGAGTTAGTTATTTCTCCTACAACAGTACTCTTGCGGAAAGCAAGCTGTACCTGTTTGGAGTAGATTACTGGGCTAAAATTACCATTAGGTAAATTGCCGTAACCTGACGCTGATGAAAAAGCCATGATAAAATCCTCCATTAGATGTTTGGCTTAAGTTAGTAAGCTAACACTTTGAAAGAGGCTAGTAGTTCTAGGGTGCAAGTACCGTACACTTTGGCCTTTGTGTACAGCATCGGGCCTATACTTAACTAGGTAGGTCTTACTTAGTAGTTGGGCTTAGTTAAGAAAAGCACAAAGGTAGCTAATAATAGGGCTTTATGCTTTTACTTCATAAACATAGTTATATATACTTAATCTACTATGTCAATAGTTTTTTATCGTGCACCGCCAGAAATATCATATACAAACTTACCTGATCGTATAGCTTCCATAATATCTTCTGATCGTGCTTCATATTCTTTAGCAGACATTTTCTGTACTTGTGATTCTAGAATCTGTCCTGATACACCTTCACCGTCAATTTTAGTTGTTCTTTTTGTCTTGACTTGTGATGCTGCTTCTTTAGTTGTTCTTTTTTTAGACTTTATGTCCATGCCGTTGTCAACCTTAAACAGGTCAATAACACGTACAACTGATCTTGGATCGTCTTGATTCTCGTACAGAGCGTCTTGTACCCACTTGGGTTGCTCCCCTGCCCAGTTATGAAAGTCATCGCTTTCACGTAACTCATCAAAGTCAGGGTGTATTTTTCTTATAGCATTTTCTGATTTAGTGCGTTGGGTTTCTGCATTAAGTTGATCTATCTCTTGCAGCCTCTTGTCTGCCTTTGCAAACTTTTCTTCAGCTATCTTAGCAGCTTTTGTTTCTACAATGCTTGCTATCTCTGGATACTTTTTAGTCCAAGCATCTATCTCTTCGTCTGACTTAGGTGGTAGTAACTGACCTTTTGCAGCTTCTTCCATCTGAGCTTTTAGTTCTTTTATTTCTTCAGACTGTTTGTTTAAGTGCTTGCGTAAATCACTGTACCGTTTCTTATACGTTCTTTCTTCAGCAGATAGCGTTTCTTCTTTAGCTTCTGTATCGGCCTCTTTCTTTTCGGTACTTTCTTCTTCGGTAGGACTTTCTGTTCTTCCCTCCATGAGGGCTTTAAGTTCTGCCTCATCCTGCTCTATTCGTTTTCTATTAGCTGTGAGGGTTGACTTGTTTTGTACAAATCCTGCATTCTTTGGTGTTTCCACTTCTGTTAGTTCTGGCATGTTATTACTCCTTATGTTGGGGCCAGCCGTAGCTGGGTAGCCTTATTGTTATATGGATTTATTAAGATATTTCTTCAAAAGGGTCATCGTCATCTGCTGCATACTTATCTACAAAGCCAGGTGGTGTAGGTGGTTTTTCGGGGGGTTTAATTATCTGCCCTTCCTCGTCAACAAAACCTGGATCAGTACCTGGAGGAGCAGAACCGTCGCTTGGTACTGTGATTACTTGCGGTGTTATTATAGTTTCCTCTTCCTCTTCCTGTCCTATACCCAAAAGGTTTTGAATGCTAAATGGTTTCTTGTTTTTAAAATAATCTATTTCTGCTTCTGCTTTTGCTTTCGCAGCTTCATATATGGCTTCATCTTCAGCAGACAGACCACCAGCAGCTAGTATACCTTTTGCTTTTTCAAGTATTGCCTGTGCTTTTTTAGCAGCCTCAGATTCCATTTGATTAACTAATTTAGGTCCAGTGTATATTGCGCCTGGGCCAGTTATGGTAACTGCAGCAAAGCCAGCAAAAAACTTTCCTATTGGATCTATTCCTACGCCTGTTCTTTTACCGTAAGCTTTCCATAGTTTAGTTCCACGACCCTCTTCACTCCAATCATCAACATCTGTATTAGCCCACGTTATAATCTCTTGAGAGATATCAACTCCACCATCATCATCAGACTGTGTTACTTCCTCTATTGCCTCTACTACTTCTTGACCTTTACGAACATATCCTTCAGGTATAGGGCTAAGAGGTCTACCGTTAAAAAATATTATTTGTATTTCTGGTTTAGTAGGGTGTACGTAATACTCAAATGTATAACCAACAAACCTACGTGCTCCACCGTAGCCACCGTAGCCACCACCCATAGGAGGAGGTATTACTGTGTCTGATCCTGGCACTTCATTTGGAGGTCCACCCTCTGACAGCCCTTTTACTTCACCACCTTCTTGCATTTGTTGTGGTGAACCACCTGATGTAACTTTCTCTGCAGCTTCTTCTATTTCTAGTTCGTCATCTCTAAAGAAAGACTCTTCACCTTTTTTGATACGTTCAAAGCCTTGTTTAGCTGCATCTTGTAAACCTTCAAAGAATGCTGTACCGTAGTAACGTCTAGTAGCAGCATCTATCATAAACTCGTTAGGGCTTGCCATTATAGGTATATCGTCACGTACTTCTGCAGGTGTAGCTCCTACTGGTGCTGTGTTACCACTGACAGGATCTTTTTCTTCAGTAAGTATTTCATCCATCTGATCTTCCATAGAACGTGTAGATTGGAACATTGGTGCGTCAGTCTCTGCCATTTATTTCATCCCTTAAAAATGTCAATCTTCTTAGAGCAGCTATCTCACCTTGAGCACGATACACACCTTCTATAGATGTCTCTTGTTCTAGTTTACGTTGTGCTACTTCTATCTTATTATTAAGTACATCAACAAAGCCATCCCAGAGGGGTTTATCGTTTACTAGCTTCTTTACTATCATGTACCTGTGAACCCTTGCTCACCTGGCGTTGGAACTGTACCTGTGCCTATGGTTCCTCCACCTGCACCTGTAGTATCTTGTACTCCTGTACCTGCTGGTGGTGTTGGAGCAGGTTGCTGCCCTTCTTGTTCTGGGGTTTCAAGTGGAGCTATCCCTTCAGGTGGTTCTGGTGGTGCAGCAAACTTCTTGAGTATCTCAGCTTGTATAGCTGCGTCACCAAGTGAGTTAGTTACTTTGTCAGGATCTAAGTCCATGCTCTTAGCTATCTCACGAATGATGTAATCTGATTTTACAAACGGCTGTAGCATAGGATTAGAAGCTACACCTAAGAACTGCATGAGGCGCTGGGAGCGTACCTCGTTAGCCATGAGGCTTTCTGTACCTTGTGCCTTTACTTCTAGATCACCTTTGATACCTTCATCGTAGTCAAACTGCATGTTAAATGCAAAGAATGCTCTGCCCATAGGTGCAATAAGATAGTCATCTACGTTCTTAACTACATTCCGTATGCTACCGTTGGCAGCAGACATAAGCATGGAAATACCACTAGCAGTACGGCCCACACCCTGTATGCCTGTTTGACCATGAGCGAAAGATGGAAAGCCAGTTGATTCATCTGCTAATACCCTTGCCTTATCAAATAGCTGCATGTTTTCTGCAGCAACGTTTGGAAACTTAGTGCCAAAGATACCTTGACCAGGAGCACCGCCTTGTCTACGGAACACCTTGCCAGGATACACACTCAGGTCTTGACCTGGAACTAAGTTAGTTTCATCTACTTCAATTATAAGATTACCAGATAGTGCAGCATTGTCAATAGCCATACGCATGAAACCATTCATCAAAGTTTGCGTATCGTCCATGTTTTCTGCAATACCTACACCAAAGAATGAGTATGGGTTTAGCTCATACGGTACAGCGTAGTAAGGTATACGTGCTGGCTTAAATGGGTTAAGAACTAAACGCAATACTTTGCCGTTACATACCCAAGCGTTTACACTTAGCTGCTCTGAGTCTTTTAAATCTTTTGGTATTACAACACCGTGATCTTCTAGTATAGATGTGTCTACATAGCCCCAAAACTCTAGGACTTCATATCTGTATGGAGCGTTGCTATACTGTGCATCGTCCTCCATGTCTTGTTCCCAGTATTTCTTTTCGTAGGACTCGCCTAAGTCTATTGCTTCGTTAATAGATTCTTCTCTAAAGAAAGGTCTAGACTTTAGTCCACGCATTTGAGAGCGTGTCATACGATGTCGCTCTACTACATACTCTGCTTCATCCATGTTGTAAGCATCTGGATCAGGATAGAAGTTCCAAATAGATACGTGGCTTGTAGATGGTACAGTCTTTATTGTTGGGTCATACTCACCGTCTTCATTCCAGTTAGAATACTCTTTGTCTATAGCAAACGGACCTTTCATAATCCCTGTGCCAAACAGCGCCATCTCAAACGAAGTGTGGCGCAGTTGTTTATTAGCGCCACTTTCTTCTAACTGATCATGTATTTTCTTTTCCATCTTCTTAGCTGCAATCATAGCAGGATGGAAAGTAACCGTGTCTTGTGTTGTGCCTGGACCTTCTATTATCTTATCTGAAGCATACTCTAGTGTGTCCTCTATTGGACCCATGCGCTTCATACGATCATACATAGTTTCGCCAGGTTTTAGTTTTTCGTCAGGATCAAACAGTAATGTAACTGGGGGTTTTTTACCAAAGGCATCCTCTAACTGATCTTGTGCTTGTTCAGTCTGAGGGTTGATGCTGATGTGCATAGACTCAGCTACACCTTCTGGTAGTGTTGTAGGATTGACTGTAAGGGGGAAACGAGAGCTACCAAATAAAACATCTACAATCTGACCGTAGGCAGCTAGTGTTTTAGTTTTAGTAACCTTAATAAATACACGAGACTTTTCAGTTTCAGTAAACTGTACGTCTGTATTGTACAAGCCACGATAGTTTCTATAGGCACGTAGCCACCTATTCTCATCTGCAAATCTAGCGTCTTCTGCTCTTTTAAACTTAGAGGTAACGAAAGCGACAACACCTTGTGCATCTAGATCGTCTGTTTCTTGGATGACAGATACTTCGTCTGTCTCAAATAGTTCACCTTGTTCGTTTTCTGTAGCCATATTATTTAATATCCGAATGTTGGGTCAGATGCTTGAAAGCCTGTCCTGTGTGACATGGGGTTATAATCCCATAAAGAACTACGTGGTCTTGTCATTATACCATACCTAAGAGCATCATACAAGTGGTCTTCTGCGTTTGTATCTACGTCTTCAGGGTTCTTCTTGTCTAGAGGTATGCCAGGTAGTTGAGCTATCATATTGTTGCAAGTAGAGAAGAACACTAGTCTTGGCTCCTCAGTAAACTCGTCTACTTGCAAACGGCGGTGAAGCTCGTTTTTACCTGCCACCCTTGAACCTTTTGATCTATCAGATGGCCTCCAACGCAAGCCTTTCTGATTCATCTGTTCAGCCAAAGAAGGGCCAGTGTCTCCACGTTTATGCCACAGGGAGCTATCCAACACACCGTATCTGATATTGTCATCTTGTTCTGCATCTAATATCATATCCGCTAAATCTATTGCTGTAACTCTTGAACAGTATAACTCTCTGTATACTATTAGCTGTTCGCTTGGACTTACTGCCAACCAAACAACTCCTGTGTAACTTCCGTAGCCGTAGTCACATGCCCTGAACCTTGCCCAGTTCTTAGGTATGTCGTAAGGTTCTACTACGTGTATTTTTCTGTTAAACTCAGGAAATGCTGCTCCCTCGTTTACATCCCAGTTCCCTTCTAGTAGTTGCTTTCTTTGATGCTCTGGCAGTGATAGAAGCATGGCTTCGTAGTCACCACTCTCAGCTAAATAAGGATTATCAAAGAGACTAGCAGGTATGAACCTTCGTTTGAATAGGGGTTGACCAGATTTGCTATGCCCTTGTGGAAACTTCAGAACCTCACTAGTCTCTATGTCCGTTGCCCAGAATGGCGTGTTAGGCTTTGCTGGGTCAATGAACATCTTCTTAACCCAAGAGTGACCTGGACCGCCTGGGTTTGTAGTTGCTCTCATATACAGACCTAAGTCTTTGTTTGCACTACGTAATCGGGATCTCATGTAGTTCCACGAGTAAGGACTATTCCACTGTGTTAACTCGTCAAATGCTACGTAATTAAACGCCTGACCTTGGTAGCGCATTACGTCTGTATCTCTATCCAAGTACGACATCCAAAGTGTGCCGCCTCTTGGTGTAGTCCACTGCGACTTACGCTCAGACCACTTTATGTTAGGTATTGCTTTAGGGTATAACTCTTGGCTTTTCTGTATAAGTTCCCTAAGTTCTTCTGTTGTGTGTCGTACAAGTAGCCCACTAAAGTCTGGACTGTTTAAGTTGCGTAACGGATCAGCTAGTGTGGCGTAGCTCTTCCCGCCTCCGGCTGCCCCACCATATAGTACCTCACGCTCAGAAGACGCTAGATATTGTGTCTGTGGTCCAGGGTTAGGTTTAAATACGACACTCTGTGCGTACTCTACGTCATACTCTGGTGGCTTTACTTGCGCTGGTATAGCTTCAGTCTTCTTCGTAGGTGTAGGAGCCAGGTCTTTCTTTTTCAAGGATTTCGATTTGACGTAACGCTTTTTCGAGCCGCTTGGCATACTGGCGTTTAATCGTAGTAATCCTCTTTCGCTTTCTTTCGACATCTAACCTTTTCTTTAACCCATCATGTGTTATGCTTCTACCTGACTGTGTAGTTAGCCACGCAGCTACTTGTCTTAAACTATACTGCTTTACGTGTTTCTTTGCAAGC
>Ga0208643_1001603_pt1 | contig 12121 bp, 28 predicted proteins | sample VirMetDEL_Nov_12_FD_184516 | JGI IMG/M metagenome (GOLD analysis project Ga0208643, IMG submission 184516) | Aqueous microbial communities from the Delaware River and Bay under freshwater to marine salinity gradient to study organic matter... | ecosystem: Environmental > Aquatic > Marine >... | reverse complement strand
CTCAGCATCCCTGCCACCTCTCCCTCTCCCTGAGCACAGCGGCCCGGAGCTGGTCGGCGGTGTGGAGGGCGATGTCGTCGGGCGTGGTGGGCTCGGCGGAGATCGGCGCGATGCCGTGCTTGAGTAGGGGGAGATCGGCTGCTGCGATGTAGGCCACCGCCTCCGGCATCTCGATGTCGTTGTCAATTTGCATGGGTGTCCCTTTCTAAGTCGATGAAGGCGAAGCCCTCTTCGATCCATTCGGCGAACTGCTCGAAGGCGCGCATGCGGCCATACTTCACGGCGCGAGCAATGTACTCATCGAACTCACGTTCCTTCGGGCGAAGCTGCGACGTCCCATTGCTGCGGTTGAACCCCTCTTCAGAGGCGATGCGAGCCGCCATCACATCCAGCACTTGCAGTGCCAGGGCCTTGCTAAATCGCTTACTTTGCATGGGTGGCTCCTATGGCTGCGGCGACGATGGCGGTAATGCTGGTGCTCATGCCTTGGCCTCGATGGCTTCCATGAGCACGCCCACGCGGTAGCCGACGGCCTCCAACTCGCGCTGCACCTGCGTACCGATCTCGTCGAGCACGGGGCGCGGCGCCGTCCAACTGCGCACGCCGGAGCATCGCGTGCGCTCGATCAAGAGGCCGGCATCGACCAGCTTTGAGAGGCGCTTTCGGTTCGCGGCGAGGTTGCTGCCCGGCAGGCTGTAGGACTGAATGTCCATCAGGCCCGCGCGGAAGTCGTCCCATGGCTCCAGGCGCTTGCGCCCGTCTATGTAGTGGCCGAGTAGCAGTTGCTTCGCTCGGCGCAGCAGGGCCTCGCGCACGTCGTCGGGGAGTTTGGCGTCGCTCATCGGGCGGCCTCCTGGGCGATGAGCTGCTGCACCGTCGTCTCGCAGCGCAGCAGCGGACCCTTGTGCTCATCGCGCAGCGCGAGGCCGGCGCGCATGCGGTAGATGTCGTTGCGCTCGACGAAGCGAACCCTTTCGCCCGTGAGCACGAGGTAGCCGCAGCCCCAGCCGTCCTCCGTCATCCCGCAGTCCTCGCAGACGCGCATGGGCGGGAGGTTGTCTCTGTAGTAGCTGCCCGGTGAGCAGTCGCACGCGGCGAGGTTCTTGTGCTGGCACGCCGCCTGCACCTCGGCGAGCTTGGCGCGGCGCTCGGCCTGCAGCTTCTGGATGAGCGCGTCTAGGCGCTCTATGGTCTTGTGCATCAGTATTCCTCGGGCTCGATCCAGAGAGGGCAGGAGCGACCGCTGCGGTGCGGCTCGTTGTCGTTGTCACTTTGCATGGGTCACCTGTCGAACAGTTTCCAGATGCCAACGATCACGACGATCGTGGCGAGGAAGAGAAGCCAGTTGATTTGGTCTTCAGTCATGCCCGCCCCCTTGCGCTGCAGGAGCGACGGGCTTGAAGAAGACTTCCTCGTCCACGCGGTCGAGCAGCTTGTCCAGCTCGACCTCCATCTTGACCACGGCGCGACTGCAGTTCTCTCGGGCCACGGAGCCGAGTTCTTGGACGCGGGCGCGGAGTTGGTCCAGCTCGGCCCGGGCCTCATACAGTGCCTTGACCGTCAGGAGCATCGATTCACCGCAGTGCTGCGGTTCCGCGAGCAGTGCGGGGAATGGCAGGCCCTCGGTCAGGTGCTCGCCCATCTGCTGGACGTGCCGACTTGCTGGGCATGTGTTGGTCGGGAACTGGCGGGATGCATCTACGGCATCTCGCAGTGCTTTGGACTTCTTACCCATTGCCCTTGCTCCCCATGCTGCGGATGGCGGCGCCGATGAATGGCCAGTCTTGCGGGTGCGCTTGCTCTGCCACCGCCGCACACGACTCCCTCACCAGTTCACCGTAGGCGAGTAGATCGTCTGCGGTGTAGCAGTCCGTGTCGCCGATGTTTGGCTTGCTGACGGTGTACCGCGTCTCGTCGTGCCAGCGCAGTTTGAATGCTGGTGCCGGCAACTCCGGCATGGTCGGGTTGGTCATGGGTGCTCCTTCAGGTACTGATTCAGCGCCTTGCCGATAAGCTGATCGCGTTGAATCGTCGTCATGCCGGCGAACATAGCCATCGGCAAGCGGAGGCTCACGACCGGCCACGCCATGCGGCGCATTGCTCGCCGCTTGATCTTGCGGATGCTCATGGGTGCTCCTTCCTGGCGGCGTCGGTGGGCGGTGGGGAGGCGTAGAGGGGCACGATCACCATGGACGGGCTGCCATCCGGCTCTCTGTGCGAGTAATGGTTGGCGTAGTGCTGTGCCGTGTAAGGCGATTCGTGCGTGTACCAGTGCCTCCCGGTCCTCTTGTCCAAGATCGACCATGCCACCGGCTCGCCTGCGCTCCGGCTCTGGCGCAGCAGCGCCGCGACCCGTTGCAGACCCTCGTAGTGCAGCCCGTTGCCGTAGGCGGTCACCACCTCGCGCAGCACCGGGTCGGCGATCAGGCTCACGTCCGGCGGGTCGTCGCGGTCGCCCTGGAGGACCACGCCTGCGCTCTGGCTGGGGGCGGCAGGCGCGTGCCCCAGCAGCGCCTTCCACAGCCGGCGTGCGCGTGGTGGCAGGATGTCGGCGCAGTCCTGCGCCTCCACAAGCATCTCCGGTGTCAACTCCTCCGGCACGCAGCGCCAACCCGGCGCTGCATGCTGCGAATCGGTGGTCATCTCTATCTCCTTTGACGCATGCGGCGCGTGGCCGCGTTGATGGGGTCGGTGCAGCCCTCGACGGGGTAGATGAAGCGGGCGACGCGCCAGCCGGCCAGGAACGACATGCCGCCGCGCTGGGCCATGTGCAGCGCGTAGCAGAGGCACCAGACGAACCTACGCACGGCGCGGCTCCTCGACGGTGACGCCGGCATCGCGCAGGGCGATGCGCAGGTTCGTCTCCACGGTGGTGAGGTCCAGGCGGTCGTTCCAGTCGTCTTCCGACATGCTGGCCGTGACTGGGTTGCGTTCGATGACACGGCGCACACGGAGGTGCAGTGCTGCGGCCGTCACCGTCGGGATGGCGATGTGGGCCAGATTCACAGCGGTCCCCCGAAATCGGAGTCCGGCACCACCACCACGTCGCCGCGAATCTGGTGCGTCGTGCCCGGCCGGCAGCGGTCGAGGTAGAGGGCCGTGGCCTCGCGGTTGACGGGCAGCATGCGGGCGTGGCCCGCGTCGTCTACCAGCATGACGTGCTTCCGGTCGAACAGGATGACGGTGTCGAGGGTGTCGGCGTGGATGCGGGCCATCAGCCGCGCCATCTGCTCGGGCTTCTTCAGCAGTTCGATGGTGCCGTCCGTGCGGATGACGATGCGCAGCGGATTCCCGTGCTGCGCTAACAGGCGATTGAGTGCGCTCATGCGCCCCTCCTTCAGTAGTTGATGGGTGGATCGATATAGAAGGTGTCGGTGGGCGAGCGCGGCGCGGGCTCCACGCCGGTCCCGTGGCAGTGCGAGCACGCGCTGCCGTCGTGGGTGCCCTCGCCGGTGCCCGCGCAGTAGGAGCACTCGGGCGGCTCGTTGTTGTAGTCCTCGGTGCCGTCCTCGTCCACGTCGTCGAAGATGTTGCGCGTGCCGTCGGCGTTCATGAACGTGCCATCGGGCGCGTAGTAGCAGCCGGACGGGTTCACGGGCTGGAAGGGCGCGACGCCCTTGGGCAGGGGCTTCATCCGCACGATTCGCTCCCGGCCGGGGCCTTGCGGCCCTGCTGGAGGTCCGAGGCGTGAATGCGGTAGGTCCGCGCCACGTCCTCGTAGTGGTCCTGCAGCCCGCGCAGCGCCCGCGCGAGCGTGCCGTCGGTGTGCGCGTGCAACCAGGGGGCGCGGCGCCCGTAACCCGCTGAGCGGACCGTGTACGTCACATGGCCGTCGATGTCGGTGCGGCGCACTTCGAGCGTGCTCAGGCGGTTGAAGCCGCTGGACTGAATGCCAACGGCGATCAGGGTGACGGCGCCCTTGCGGGTGCGGCCCAGCGTCCACGAGTAGCCGGGCATGATCTTCAGCAACTCGGCGCGGAACAGCGTGGCGGGGCTCGGGGTGGTCTTCTTGCTCACGATGCGGCCTCGGCGTTCTTCTTGCGGGCTTGGCACTCGGCCACGATGGCGTCCATCAGGGCGGCGTAGTCGGTGGCGTTGTCGAGCATTTCGGCGTGGTCGAGCGCGGCCATCACTCCGTCGAAGACGATGCGCGAGTGCGGGTTCATGGCCGGGGGCATGGTGGCGGTGCTCATGCTCGCGTGCTCCTTACAGGGCGGCGATGGTGATGACGATGAACGCGGCGATGCTCCCCACGAAGAACGAGACTTCGAGTGCCTTCAGGAAGATGTTCATGGTCCAGACTCCGGTTCGGTTTTGTGCTTTGGAGCCTCTACTTTACCGGGTCAATCGCCCGGTTGCAAGAAAAATTTTTCACATATGCGTGCCGCAGTATTCGCAGTGCGTCATCCCGCGCGACGGAGCGCCGCAACCCGGGCATGCGGGTCGCCTGAAGGCGGCGTTTCGCTGGCGCTTGCGAAGCCAGTGGGTATAGACATCGGCGCCGCAGGAGCGCGCCTCCTACTCGGTCATCTCCGGTGGTGACTCGCCCCGGGCCTCGGCTTCCATGAGCTTCTTGTGCCATGCCGCATGCGCGTTGTGCTCGCGGATGGCGTAGGTGTCGATCCACGGTGGCGCGGCGCCGAAGCCGCCGCCGATGTTGAGGAGCATCTTCCCGTCCTTGCCGTAGACGGTGAGCCCGTCTCCTGGCTTGGGCACGAACTGCATCTCGCCGTCGTTCTTCTTGGCCTGATCGATCAGCCACTTCTCGCGCAGCTCGGCGCTCAGCCGCTTCTCGTCTCGTCGGCGCTGGGCGGATACCAGCGCGTCCGCGATCAGCCACAGCGCATAGACCACGGCGCCGACGGCCAGCATGGCGGGCCATATCGAGTCGGGGCCGAGGTCGGCCGGCCGGAAGTCAAAGGGGAAGGTCATCGTCTTCTTTCCAAGGGGGGAGGGTGTGCGGCCAAAGGTTCATGGCCCGCATCTTGTCTCTGGTCTGCCGGCCGTACTTGCGTTCCAACTCGCGGCGCTCCTCGCGCGGAATCTTGCCCGAGCTGCCCAGCAGCACATGGCACTCCACGCAGCCAGGGAAGCCCTCGCGGCAATCGGTCTTGAGGCCCTGGCCCTTGCCCATGTCGCGGTGGCAGAACTGGCTGGGCGCGGCTCGGCCGCAGCGCGCGCAGGGGAACATGCGCACCAGGGCCATGTACTTGCCGTGCTGCAGCGCGCCCTCCTTCTCCACGGGCTCGGCGTGGCCCTCGATCGGGCGCGGCGCGCGGAACTCGCGCGGATTGGGGGCGGGGGTCTGCCTAATCCGGTCTGGATCGCGGCCATAGCCACTCGGTGCTCTGCTCTTGAAGCCTCGGCCCGGCTTGAGTGGTGTCCTTCTCATCACAGCGTGCAGCCTTCATGCATCTGGCGCTTCGCATCGACGTAAGCAGCATGCGCTTCCTCGGCGGTGTCGAATCGCCCAAGGTAAACGGAACCATTGGCGGTTCTGATGCGTGAGTGCCATTTCTGCTCGGACTCGATCCATTGAGCCCCGAGTAGCGGCGATGAAGCCTTGTGAGATGGGGCGCGCCTCATGTTCTGCATGTTGTGCCTGTGCGGAATGTCGCGGAGGTTGCGCCATCTGTCGTTGGTCGGGTCGGTGTCCTCGTGGTCAACCTCGTGCACCGGCCACGCCCCCGTCATGTAGAGCCAAGCGAGGCGCGCGGCGGCGTATCGCTTGCCGTCAATAACGATCCTGTTGCGGCCATCTTCCTTTTTCGGAGTGCCGGCTTTGTCACCGATACGCGCGAACCCTCTGCGGTTCACGCGCCACGTGAACACGCCGGTGTCGGGTTCGTAGTGCAGAAGCTCGCGCAGGCGCGCGGCGGTAAGATCGGCTGATGCCATCTTGACGGTCCTTTCGTCGGGGTGGAGTAGGAGCCCCGAGCGCATGCCAGTGCCTCGGGGTTTCGCCATTATTTTGCTCTCCTCGACCGCGAGCCGCGCGGCGGGCGCGGCGGCGGTGCTGGCGGGATCACCGGAACGCCAGGAACTGGAACCACATCATCGGGCTCCGGCCGGGCGCACCAGTCGGCACATCCTCGGCGGTAGAACCCCCATGCGCCTCGTTCGGGCCAGTCGTGTGCATCGGGCGCTCGGAACGACATCACATGCTCGCGCGTGCAGTTGTTTCGCATGTCGCGCTCGCTGGTGGTGTAGCGCCAATGTACGCAGTCCTCACACCAGCGCTTGATGCGGCGCAGTTGCGTGATGCCGTCGGCGCGCAACTCCAGCTCGCGCACCAGAGCGCCGGTGCTGAAGTGCTCCAGCGGGCGCGGCGGCGTCATGGCCGGCCCTCCAGGGCATCGAAGGCATCCCACATCCGTAGGCTCGCCAGGCGCGCCACGTCCACGGCCTCGGCCGGGCTGAGCGTGTAGGCGTCGCGCACGGGCACCCAGCGCTCGCCGGTGTCGAGGAAGGGCTGAATCACTCGCCATACCCTCGCAGAAGGCCCTCGACCATCTCGGTGCGCGCCCGGTCGGTGAGGTGAGGCCAGAGCTTCACGGCGGACTCCGGCTTGCGCAGGAACGCGACGATGGCGAGGTGAACTTCGCGCATCGTCAGTTCGTCCACGTCGGTCCAGTTGATCGACTTCGGCACGGGCACCGCCTTCCCCTCCTCGCCCTGCCACTCGACGAAGTAGGCGCCGATCTTCGTCCAGTCGCGGAAGGCGCCGAAGTGCTCGAAGGCCTCCTGAGCTTGGAAGAAGTCCTGTTCCAGGGCGAAGTGCCGGCGGTGCGTCTGCGGCAGGCGATCCACGTGCACGCGCAACGCCGTCATCTCGCCGGGCTCCATGTTGCGGATGGTGCTCCACAGCCCGCGCCACGCGCGCCGATCGGGGTCGCTGGCGCCGTCGGCCATGCGCATCAGCAGGCTCCAGAAGGTGCGGCGCTCGGACTCGGTCAGAGGCTGCGTGTCCTGGCGCATCAGCAGGATCTCGGTGGTCATCGGCTGACCCTCCCGTAGTGCTCGTCGATGGCACGCTTCACGTCGCTGAAGTCGCGGGCGATCAGGGCCACGCAACCCGAGCCCCTGGCGTGCGCGATGATGGCCTCCTGCTCCTTGCGGCCCTTCTTCACGCTGGGCTTCTTCACCTCCACCAGCAGCATCGTGCCGCCGCGTAGCCAGCCGAGGATGTCGGGGCAGCCGACGAAGTTAAAGCGGATCGGCTGGGCGGTCAGCGTGCCATCCGGCCGCTCCAGCCGGCCGAACCCGACGTTCGCCCGCCACCAGTAATGCACATCCGGGCACCAGTCCAAGAAGTCGCCAATCTGCCGCTGCACTTGGCCCTCCAGGGGCTCCGGCGGTTTCAGCCGGAAGGGGCGCGCCTTACTTGCCATCGCGCACCTCGGCCGGCAGCAGCTTGGCGAACCACTTCACGAAGGGCGTCGGCTTGTCCTGGCCCGTCTCCTTCTGCCATGCGTCGAAGCGCTGCAGTAGGTCGCCGTGAATGCCGGGGTTGTCGCGCGTCAGCATGCCGGCGGTCCAGCGCGCATAGCTGGGGTCCAGCCGGGCCATGCGCTTCACATGCTCGAACACCTCCTCGCGGTGCTCGGCGTCGGACTTCACCTGGGCGGCGAATCCGAGCACGAAGGCGGCCACCTCGACGGGGTCGGTGGGGATGTAGGCGGGTTGCTTCATGCGAGTAGCTTGCCGTGCGGCATGGTGATGCCCTCCAGCATCTGCCATATGCGGCGCTCGGTCTGCACCATCGCCGTCATCAGGTTGCGCTGGCTGATTTCGCCGATGACCGCCTCGTAGGCCAGCAGCGCGGCCTCGACCGCCTCCAGCTCGGGGCCGCTCATCCGCAGGGCCTTGCCCTCCATGTGCCGCTGGCCGGCGGCCGACAGCGCCGCGCTCGCGGCCTCGTGGAAGCCGCCCTCGTCCTCCACCCAGCCGTTGGCGATCATGGTTTCGAGGAGGTTCACGCAGTCGCTGAGCACCACCCAGTCGCCGGGGCCGGTATCGGGCCTGGAGCGCAGGTTCTCCAGCCCGAGGCGCATCTGCGCCACCTGGGCCTCGCGCCAGTGCGCCGGCATCGGTTTCGTGGTGCTCGCCATCAGCAGCTCGACGGGGCTGTAGCGCGGGCTGAACTTGCGGCGGCTCATGCTGGTGTCTCCGGGCTGGTGGGAATGGGCTCGGCCAGGCCTGCCTCCATCCGGGCCTCCTCCTGGCGGCGGGCGGCTTCCTGCCGCCGCCGCTCCCTGCGGTGGGCCTGCTCCTCGCGCATCAGCCGCGCCAGGGTTCTCGCGGCCTCGGGCGCCGGCACCGGCTTGCCTTCCGTGTACGCGATGCGCTGCACCGGCGGCGGGACACCGTCGCCCCAGCCGGCGGCCAGCTCGCGCTTCAGCGCGGCCGTCCAGCGGGCGCGGTAGCGCTGGAAGTCGCCGCTGCGCACCTCGTTGCCCATCGTGCTCGCCGCGCGGAACACCGCTGGGTGCGTCCAGTCGCCCACCTTGCCCTCCTCCCGCTGGCGCAGGCAGAACTCTGCCTCCATCCACGCCGCCTCCGGGTCCAGGCACGGCCGGCACCACTGCGCGAACTCGCCCAGCGTCGGCGGGAAGCGGCGCGTCGCCACCTCGCGCAGCCCGCGCTTGATTTCGCCCACCGTGTAGCCGGCCAGTTGCTCGGCCCACACGGCGCGCATGGCTTCCTCGGCGCGGTCGCCCTGGCCGCACATGCGGCCGACCTTCTCCGGGCCGAGCATGGCGACAAGCTGGCCGAACAGCCAGTTCACCGACTCACTCGACAGTGCCGGCGCCGCCCGGCTCGCGGAATTCAACGTCTTCAATGTCGCTTGGATGAGCTGCACGGAAGGCTCCTTTCTGCTGCTGATCGTTCATGCCGGCGAGGCGCATGCCTCGCTCGGCGTCCTGCTGGCGCTTGGTGACGCCGGGCCCGGCGCTGGAGCCGGCGTTTCGATGGTCCGGAAACGGCACGCGCCAGCCCAAGGCGGAAATGCGGTCATAGGCGTGGCGCGGCGTCTCCCCGCGTTCCAGGCAGTCCTTGAAGTAGCGCAGCGAGGTTTTCATTGCAGCGCTGGTGCAGGCTGCTGCGCGATTGCGCGTCTCCAACTCCAAGCGGTAGTCGACGAAGTCCTCGAAGACATCGCGCGGCATCCAGTCGGGAAGATCGACCGATGCCAGAAGTTCTGCCCTCGACTTCTTGCCGGGCGCCTTGGCGCCTTTCTTCGGCGCCATCGCCGGGATGCCGCCGAACAGGTCGATGCCTGGCGGCGGTGAGGTGCGCGGCGGCGCGGATGGGGCAGGAGGCGGCAAATTCGGGCCGCTGGCGCGTTTTTCTGGCGGGGTCGGGGCCTTGGGGGCGGCGGCGGGCGGCGGCGCTTCTACGGGCTTCGGTGCTGGCGCCGGTGGCGGCGGCGCAGGTTGAGGGGGGGCGCCTGCGTCAGCAGGCGGGGGAGTTGGTTTCCCCTCTCCTCTCCTCTTATCGGTTAACCGTCGGGTTTTCGTCGGGTTTTCCTTTGTAGGACGGCCACCCCTGGAGCCGTTGTGCCATGCGGCGATGAGTTGCCCATTCAGCGCCTGCCAGGAAGGCACGCTGAAGCCCTCGCCGTCGCGCGCGCAGTAGCCCGCCACCACGAAGGCGTCGAGGAAGGCGTCGGCCTTGTGCTGGCTGACGCCCTTGCAAACGGCTTTGAAGCCGCTGGCCGGGATGTCGGGGAAGGACCATGACCGCTTGTGCTGGCAGTGGGACCACAGGCGGATGACGTAGACCGGCGCGAGCGGATCGCCGCCCAGCAGGTCCACCAGCACGCCCATGCGCCAGTCGTCGAGGAAGTCCGGGGGAACAATCACGCGGAATTCCTCTTGATGAGCGCACGAACGGCATCGGCGTGGTAGGTGGCGACATAGCGAATAAGGTCGCTCACACGCTGCCCGGCAGGCTGCGGCTTGAACCACAACTCCAGATTGCGGGGGGAGTTGTCCTTCTTGTCACCGTTCTTGTGATGCACAGTTTCGCCGGGGACGAGTGGCCGCCCCATCTTCTTTTCCATCACCACACGATGCTGCAATTTCCGCTGGCCGTCGATGGTGACGCGCGCATAGCGCTCTGCCTTCCCCTTCACAAGGGCCGGCCCCTTGTGCGCAGCCGCCGCGCACGTCGCGCCGCAAAACTTGGCGCGGTGCGTCGTCGGTTGGAACATGCTGCCGCAGTGGGGGTATGTCTTCGGCTTCAGGGTGCGCCGCGCCGCAGAACTGCAGGACGGCCCACAGTAGCGAGTAGCGAGAACGCGCTTTGGTCCGAGCCTCTTGTTCGGGGTGAACTGCGCACCGCAGTGCTCACAGGTCTTGCTGTGCAGCATCAGAAGGTCTCTCCTCTGGCGCGCCTAACAAGGAGCACAAATGCCAGCGAAGCCTGGAGCGGAACAACACCGTTGCCGATGCACTTGAGGCGTGCGGCTCGGCTATCGCCCATGTCGAAGGCCAGCCCATCAACCACGCGCCGAAAAGTGGGTTCAAGCGCTGGCGCAAGTTCGGGCTGGGCCTGGAGGATGTCGGCCCATCGGGCATCTCCTGGCCCGGGGGCAAAGAGAAATGGTGTGCCACGAAGTTCGGAAGCTGCTCGCCCTTCGATCCCCCCCCTCGATCCGCCAGCGACTTCGCATTCGGCGTGCGGTAGTCCCTGCTGGCCGGCGTCGGCCACTCCACCGCGTTCGACAGCGACAGGTTGCGCGTGCCCCGCTCGTGCGCGCCGCGCCCGCCCGCGCTCTCGCTGTCCATCGCCGTCGGCGTCGGCCAGTATTCCGCCGCCACCAGCAAATCGGAGCATCCCCCGCCGGACTTCGCCATGCGGAGCGCTCGCTTCTCCGGCGACTCTGTTCCTCGCCGAGCGGTGTTCGGAGTCGGCCACTGCGCCGCCATGCTCGGCAGCATCATGTCGCCCTTGCTGCCCCGCTGGTTCGGGCCGCCGTTGCGCCCGTCGCTGGCGCGCGGGCTGCTCCACTGGTTCGCCTGCCCGCTCAGCGTCGGCCGCTGGGCGTCCGGGTCGCCCCGGTCGCGCGTGTAGTCGCCCGCCACGGTCCTCGGCGTCATCCACTCGCCACGCGAGGCAGAACCATCGGGCGCGTCCGTGGGCGGCGCCCACTGCGGACGCGGGAAGCGATGCAATCCACTGCTCCATGCCAGCGTCGAGCGTCGAAGGCGCGAACGTCGGACCAGATAGGAGCCGGGTCCAGGCTTCCGTCTTCGCACCGCGCAGCCAGGACTGCGGCTGCGTGAGCTTCCCGCTCCACGTAGAGGACGGTGCGCATCTGGATGCCCAGGTATTCGAGCCCGGCTCGCAATCCTTCTCCAAGCATGCCCACTCCGGCGCAGAACTCGATGGTATGTAGAGCCACATTCACGCCTCCGGTCCTCGGCGGTAGACGGCCATCGCCGAGCCGTTGATGGCCGCCGTCGGCGCGTAGCGCCCGGTGGGCTGGATGATCTTGCGCCGCAGCAGCATCACCGTCACCTTCCCCCAGGCCCGCAGATCGGGCGGCGCCCACAGCAGGCCGTCCAGCTTGGCACGCATCTGCTCCATCGTGAACTGGCCGGCTTTGCCCTTCTCGGGCAGCGTCACCACGATGCGGCGCACGGCGTCGACGGCCAACTCGATCCACGTCACGCGCACCTCCTCCGGCGTGGGCGGCGGTTCCACTCGGCGGCGCGGCTTCGCGTGCTGCCGGCGGCGGCGCAGGGGCACCGGATCGGCGGCGGCGAAGATGTCCAATTGCTGCTCGGCGCTCACGGTGCGGCCCGAGTGTTTCGCGTAGGTGTTCGGTCGGCTCATGTCAATCTCCTATCGGAGCGCTCATCGCACCGCCCAGTGCTGAGGCAGTTGGTTGTTCGTCAGCAGGCGCTGATCGGCCTTGTTGCTCATGCCGCTCAGGATGCTCCCGTCGATTCCCTGGCGGCGGCGGCGGTCCACCACGCGACTCGTCTTGTTCGCCTGCTGGCGGCGGTACTCCATCTGCTGCAGGTACACCAGCGGCTGGCCGTCGTTGGCGCGCCGGAAGGCGTTGTTCTGGCTCACGGGGATGTTCCCGTCCACCCAACGCTCGACGCCT